>Ga0070731_10005420_pt1 | contig 10537 bp, 7 predicted proteins | sample Coa_R1_2_FD_66448 | JGI IMG/M metagenome (GOLD analysis project Ga0070731, IMG submission 66448) | Surface soil microbial communities from Centralia Pennsylvania, which are recovering from an underground coalmine fire - Coalmine... | ecosystem: Environmental > Terrestrial > Soil > Unclassified ... | reverse complement strand
CTCGGCTGGCTCGCGATCAACAGCGTCTTCACGCAGGACCTGCCGACCGTGCTCGGGGTCGTGCTCGTCGGCGCGACCTGCGTCGCGCTCGCGAACCTCGTCGTCGACATCCTCTACGCGTTCCTGGACCCGCGCGTGAGGTACGCGTGAGCGCGTCTGGAGGCCGCGCGACGCTCCTGGACGTCCGGGACTTGTCCGTACGCTTTCGGACGCGCGACGGCGTCGTGCAGGCGGTGTCGAACCTGTCTTACAGCTTGCGCCGCGGCGAGACGCTCGGGATCGTCGGCGAGTCGGGCTCGGGCAAGAGCGTCTCGAACCTCGCGACGATGGGGCTGCTCAACCGCTCGTACGCCGACATCACCGGCGAGATCGTGTTCGAGGGGACCGACCTGCTCACGCTCCGGCCCGATCAGATGCGACGGATCCGTGGCAAGGACATCGCGATGATCTTCCAGGATCCCTTCGCGAGCCTGCACCCGATGTACCGGGTCGGCAAGCAGCTCGCCGAAGCCGTGCTCGCGCACGACGACGTCTCGAAAAGCGCGGCATGGAGTCGCGGCGTCGAGCTACTCGAGGCGGTCGGGATCCCGAACGCGCGCGCACGGGCGCGCGACTATCCCCATCAGTTCTCCGGGGGCATGCGCCAGCGGGTGATGATCGCGATGGCTCTCGTCCACAACCCCGACCTGCTGATCGCGGACGAGCCGACGACGGCGCTCGACGTGACCGTGCAAGCCCAGATCCTGGAGCTGATCGACCGCGTCAAGAAGGAGTTCGACTGCGGCGTGATCCTGATCACGCACGACCTCGGCGTCGTCGCCGAGACTGCATCGCACGTGCTCGTCATGTACGCCGGCCGGGCAATGGAGTACGGACCTGCGAGCGAGATCTTCAGCGCCGCCCAGCATCCGTACACGTGGGGTCTGCTCGAGTCGATGCCGACGGTCGAGAAGCGGCTCGAGACGCTGATCCCGATCGAGGGGTCGCCACCGTCGCTCCTCCATCCGCCGCCGGGTTGTCCCTTCAATCCGCGCTGTAAGTACCGGTTCGAGCCCTGCGACGGCGAGCGCCCGCCGCTCTTCAGCCTGTCGGGCGGCCACCTCGACGCGTGCTACCTCTCGCCCGAGCGCAAGCGCGAGCTGTGGACGAAGCGGATCGGCGCCGAGCTGCGGGTGACCACCTGAGCACGCAGGTCAGGGGTGAGCCGCTGGTCGAGGTCCAGAACCTGACCAAGCACTTCCCGGTCAAGCAAGGCGTCTTTGCCCGCGGCCACGCGGTCGTGCACGCCGTCGAGGACGTCGACCTGAATGTGCGTCGCGGCGAGACGCTCGGCATCGTCGGCGAGTCCGGCTGCGGCAAGTCGACGACCGCGCGACTGATTGTGCGGCTGCTCGAGCCGACGGGCGGGAAGGTCGTCTTCGAGGGGCAGGACATCACGCACACCTCGCAACGCCGGCTGCGGCCGCTCCGGCAGGAGATGCAGATGATCTTCCAGGACCCGTACTCGTCGCTCAACCCCCGCAAGAGCGTCGGCCAGATCGTCGCCGAGCCGTTCGCGATCCACCACACGGCGAAGGACGTCAAGTCGCGTGTCCGTGACCTGCTCGCGCGCGTCGGGCTCAACCCAGAGCACTACAACCGCTATCCGCACGAGTTCTCCGGCGGCCAACGGCAGCGGATCGGCGTCGCCCGCGCGCTTGCGCTGCAGCCGAAGCTGATCGTCTGCGACGAGCCGGTCTCCGCCCTCGACGTGTCGGTGCAGGCGCAGATCCTCAACCTGCTCAAGAGCCTCCAGCGCGAGTTCAACCTCACCTACGTCTTCATCTCGCACGACCTCTCGGTGATCAGGCAGGTCTCCGACCGGATCGCCGTCATGTACCTCGGCCGCGTCGTCGAGCTCGCCGACTCCGAGCTCCTCTACGAGCACCCGCGGCACCCATACACCGCCGCGCTCCTGTCAGCCGTGCCGAAGCCGGAGACGAACGGGGGCGGCTACACGCGCAAGCGGATCATCCTCAGTGGCGACTTGCCCTCGCCGGTCGACCCGCCGCAGGCGTGCATCTTCCACACGCGCTGCCCACGGATGAAGCCGGGTCACTGCGACGTCGATGCTCCCGAGCTGCGGAAGTTCGACGGCGACCACTGGGCCGCCTGTCACTACCCAGTCGAGAAATGGCCGATCAGCGAGGAGGAGCTGCGGCGCCGGGCAGGAGCGGAAGCGGACGTCTACTAACAAAGCGCCGGCTGGCGCGTCGGAGCGGGTACATGGGCTGGCACCGAACAACTCCGTGCGAGCGCGCGGCGCAGTGGATCTCGCTTGCTCTCGACGATGAGCTCTCCGTCCTCGAGCAGGCGGGGCTCGACCGCCACCTCGACCGCTGCGAAGCCTGTCATCGGCTCAGTGCCGAGCTCGCCGGCCTGACTGCGCTTATCCGCGGTGCCCCTCCGGCTGAGCCGCGTCGCGAGCCCGCGGTACGGGCCCCGCGGCCGGGAAATAGGCGGACTGCGAGGCGGGTCAGCTTCGTCGGCGCCTGCGGGGTCGTGGTCTCCGCGCTGGTTGCGCTCGTCACCAACTCGAGCTCGCCAACCGTCCTGACACAGCCGTCCGAAGCACTCGCCTTCTCGACGGTGCAGGAGCAGCTGACCTTCGTCCATGAGAAGTACATCCAGATGGAGCCTCGACTCCACATGGAACTGAAGAAGACGACGACCGAGAGTCTTCCGGTCATCTCTCCGCGAGCGCTCCGCTAGGCTCTTCCGGACGCGCCGGCGCCGCGGGCGCGGCTTACCTCAGGAGGCACATGGCCACGAATGGCAGCAACGCGAACGTCGGCAAGCTGATCGAGATCAAGGGCGTTGTCGTCGACGCGGTGTTCCCCGGGCAGCTGCCTGCGATCTACGCGGCGCTTCGCATCCAGCGGCCGGAGGGCGGCGACCTCATCGCGGAGGTCCAGCAGCACCTCGGCGACGACCGCGTGCGTGCGGTCGCGATGGACTCGACCGACGGCATCGCGCGCGGCGTCGACGTCGTCGACACCGGGGCGTCGATCACGGTTCCTGTCGGCGACGTGACGCTAGGCCGCCTCTGGAACGTCCTCGGCGACCCGATCGACGAGAAGCCACCGCCTCCCGCGGGAACGGAGCGGTGGCCGATTCACCGCGACCCGCCGCCGTTCGACGAGCTGTCGCCGAAGATCGAGATCTTCGAGACGGGGATCAAGGTCGTCGACCTGATCGCGCCGTACGTGCGCGGCGGCAAGGTCGGCCTGTTCGGAGGCGCCGGTGTCGGCAAGACGGTGCTGATCCAGGAGCTGATCCACAACATCGCGCAGCAGCACGGCGGCGTCTCGGTCTTCTCGGGCGTCGGCGAGCGCACGCGCGAAGGCAACGACCTCTGGCTCGAGATGACGGAATCGGGCGTCATCGACAAGGTGGCGCTCTGCTACGGGCAGATGAACGAGCCGCCGGGCGCGCGCCTGCGTGTCGGCCTCTCCGGCCTGACGATGGCGGAGTACTTCCGCGACCAGGGCCAGGACGTGCTGCTCTTCATCGACAACATCTTCCGCTTCGTCCAGGCGGGCTCCGAGGTCTCGGCGCTGCTCGGCCGCATGCCGAGCGCGGTCGGCTACCAGCCGACGCTCGCGACGGAGATGGGCCAGCTCCAGGAGCGGATCACCTCGACCTCGACCGGCTCGGTCACGTCGGTGCAGGCGATCTACGTGCCGGCCGACGACCTCACCGATCCGGCGCCTGCGAACACGTTCGCGCACCTCGACTCGACCACCGTGCTCTCGCGCGCGCTCGTCGAGCAGGGCATCTATCCGGCCGTCGACCCGCTCGACTCGACCTCGCGCGCCCTGACCCCCGGGATCGTCTCGCCGGAGCACTACGAGGTCGCGACACGCGTCCAGGAGATCCTGCAGCGCTACAAGGACCTGCAGGACATCATCGCCATCCTCGGCATCGAGGAGCTCTCGGACGAAGACCGGCTCACGGTCGCGCGGGCGCGCAAGGTGCAGCGCTTCCTGTCGCAGCCGTTCCACGTCGCCGAGGTCTTCACGGGCACGCCGGGGCAATACGTCCGGCTCGAGGACACGATCCGCGGCTTCCGCGAGATCATCGACGGCCAGCACGACGACCTGCCCGAGCAGGCGTTCTACATGGTCGGCCCGATCGACGCGGCGGTCGAGCGCGGCGCACAGCTCGCCGCGGCCTAGCGCATGCCGGGCAGCGGCAAGAAGTTCGACCTCTCGCTCGTCACGCCGGAAGGAGCGGCCTACGAGGGCGAGGTCGAGATGATCATCGTCCCCGGTCAGATCGGCGAGATCGGCGTGCTGGCCCGCCACGCGCCGCTCATCGCAACGCTACGCGCGGGCTCGACGCGCGTCCATCCCGGCGACGGCGCCGAGGTGATCGAGTTCGCGACCGGCCCCGGCTTCTTCCAGGTGCTCGAGAACCGTGCGATCGCGCTCGTCGACGCGGCCGTGGATGCGAGGCACATCGACGATGCTGCGGCTCGCGCTCAGCTCGAGGCCGCTCAGGCCGAGCTCGAGGCGATCGATCGTGGCGACTCGACCGCCGACCGCTGGGCCGTCGAGCAGCGCATCAGGCACGCCGAGAACCAGCTGGCGGTCGCGGCTCGCCCCTAGCGGAGCGCCTCGGGCTCGCTCGGATAGCCGCACACCGCCCGCGCGTTGAGGCAGTCGTCGACGAGCTGCTTCAGCGCGAACTGATTCCAGCCGTTCATGAAGTCCGCATGGCCCGAGTTGACGCCGCCCGACGAGAGGATGACGTCGCCGGAGACGGTCGGATACCGGACCACGATCGTGATCGCCGGCACCGGAATCGGGTGACTCGCCGGACACCTGCCGGCGACCGAGTACGCCATGTGGCTCTTGTGATTCGCGCTGTCGAGCGAGCCGTTCGTGCAATTGGGAAAGTTCACCACGAGCTCGAGGTTGCTCGGCGAGTCGCACTCCGCAAACCCGTTCGCGCTCTCGTTCGACGCCGGATCCATCGGCCGGGCCAGGGGCGCGTAGAAGTTGAGCTTGACCTGCGCGCATCGCCAGGACGTCACGCTTGCGCTCTGGGGCTCGATCGCATGCGAGTTGCCCGCCACCATGACCAGTCCGGTGCCGAACGGGCGTACGGGTGCGACCGTCAGCCGCCGGTAGACGATCGTCACCTGATCTGGCTCGACCGGACGGTCATTGTCGTAGAGCGTCGGCACCCAGTAGGCGGACGCGTCGCCCAAACGGTCGCAGGTGCTCCCGTGCCGACGAATGGAAGCCGGCGTCGAGAACGCGTTCGTCGAGACGTTGCCGATGAACGAGTGCTCGTGCGAGAACCCCGGATCGCGCGGGAACACGATCGGGTCGTCCGGCGCCGCGTGACTGAACCCGCACGAGACCGTGAAGTAGTGCGCGACCTTCAGCGCGTCGCCGTTGCCGCTTCCGCTTGCGGACAGGGCGCCCGCGGCCCCGAAGACGGCCAGCGTCGCGAGTAGGACGACAACCGGACGAACGCTGCTTCGCACCCCGACGAAGCGTAGCGTGCACCACCGACGAAGCCCAGCGTGGCCCGGTGGCGGGCGGGCCCACGCCTTCGCGGTCGGGGCGCTGGTACGCTGGATGCTCCGGAGAGCTTTGAACGGCAGCTTGGCGACCGGGTCAACAAACGCCTAAAGAGCCTGCGCGGAAGGAGCTTCGCCAGACCTCTTTGGGCCGGAGGCCGACGTGGTGAAGCGGGACGCAGCGAAGACGATCACGAGGCTGGCAGGCGAGCGCATCCTCGTGCTCGACGGCGCGTGGGGGACGATGATGCACGGCGCCGGGCTCGTGCCCGAGGACTACCGCGGCGCGCGCTTCGCGGGCCATGCGTTCGACGTCGCCGGCGACCCCGACGTCCTCAACCTGACGCAGCCCGAGCTCGTGCGCTCGGTGCACGAGCGCTATCTCGCCGCCGGCGCCGACATCACGACCACGAACACGTTCACGGCGACGCGGATCGGCCAGGCCGACTACGGCCTCGAGGACACCGTCTACGAGCTCAACGTCGCTGCGGCCCGGATCGCGCGCGAGGCCGCCGGCGACCGGCTCGTCGCGGGGTCGGTTGGGCCGCTCAACGTGACCCTCTCGCTCAGCCCGAAGGTCGACGACCCGTCGTTCCGCACGCGCACGTTCGACGAGGTTCGCGATGCCTATGCGGAGCAGATCGAGGGGCTCGCCGCCGGCGGCGTCGACCTGCTCCTGCTCGAAACCGTGTTCGACACGCTGAACGCGAAGGCCGCGATCGTTGCCGCGCGCGAGACGGCCCCAGACATTCCGCTCTGGATCTCGGCGACGGTCGTCGACCTCTCGGGCCGGACGCTCTCGGGCCAGACGATCGAGGCGTTCTGGGACTCCGTCGAGCACGCCGAGCCGCTGATCGTCGGGATCAACTGCTCGCTCGGCGCGCGCGAGATGCGGCCGTACGTCGCCGAGCTCTCCCGAGTTGCGCCCTGCCTCGTCAGCGCCCACCCGAACGCCGGCCTGCCCAACGCCTTCGGCGGCTACGACGAGACGCCCGACGTGACCAGCACGCTCCTGCGCGAGTTCGCCGAGGCCGGCTTCCTGAACGTGGCCGGGAGCTGCTGCGGCTCGACGCCCGAGCACACCGCGGCGATCGCAGCGGCCGTTCGCGGCCTGCCGCCGCGCCGCCTACCCGCGCCGGCGCACACCACCCGCTGGAGCGGGCTCGAGCCGTTCGAGATCGGCCCCGACACCGGGTTCGTGTTGATCGGCGAGCGGACCAACGTGACCGGCTCCGCTCGCTTCCGGCGGCTCGTCGAGGGGGACGATTTCTCGGGCGCCATCGAGGTCGCGCTCGAGCAGGTGCGCGGCGGCGCCAACGTCCTCGACGTCAATATGGACGCCGACCTGCTCGACGGTGAGCACGCGATGCGCACGTTCCTGAACGTGATCGCGACCGAGCCCGAGGTCGCCCGTCTCCCGATCATGGTCGACAGCTCGCGCTGGCCGGTCCTCGAGGCCGGGCTGCAGTCGATCCAGGGCAAGGGGATCGTCAACTCGATCAGCCTCAAGGAAGGCGAGGCGGCGTTCCTCGAGCAGGCGCGGCGGATCCGCGACTACGGCGCCGGCGTCGTCGTGATGGCGTTCGACGAAGACGGCCAGGCGGCGTCGGTCGAGCGCAAGGTCGAGATCAGCGGTCGCGCCTACGACCTGCTCACGACCGAGGCCGGCTTCCCGCCGGAGGACCTGATCTTCGACCCGAACGTGCTCGCCGTCGCCACCGGGATCGAGGAGCACGACACGTACGCGCTCGCGTTCCTCGAGTCGCTGCCGCTGATCAAGCAGCGCTGCCCGGGCGCGCGCACGAGCGGCGGCATCTCGAACCTCTCCTTCTCGTTTCGCGGCAACGAGCCGGTTCGAGAGGCGATGCACGCCGCGTTCCTCTTCCACGCCATCCGCGCCGGGCTCGACATGGGCATCGTCAACGCCGGCCAGCTCGCCGTCTACGAGGACATCGAGCCGGAGCTGCTCGAACGCGTCGAGGACGTGCTGTTCGCGCGCCGGCCGGACGCGACCGACCGGCTCGTCGAGATCGCAGAGAGGTATCGGGGCGAGGGGACGCGACGGGAACGCGACCTCTCCTGGCGGGACGCGCCGGTAGACAAGCGCCTTGCGCACGCGCTCGTGCACGGGATCGTCGACTTCATCGAGGAGGACACCGAGGAGGCGCGGCAGCAGACCGAACGGCCGCTCGACGTGATCGAGGGACCGCTGATGGACGGGATGCGGATCGTCGGCGACCTGTTCGGCTCGGGGCGGATGTTCCTGCCGCAGGTCGTGAAGTCCGCGCGTGCGATGAAGCGTGCGGTTGCGTACCTCGAGCCGTTCATGGAGGACGAGCAGGTCGGCGGTAGCGCGCAGGGGACGGTCGTCCTCGCGACGGTCAAGGGCGACGTACACGACATCGGCAAGAACATCGTCGGCGTCGTGCTCGGCTGCAACAACTACGAGGTGATCGACCTCGGCGTGATGGTGCCGGCGGAGAGGATTCTCGACACGGCCGCGAGCAGCGGCGCAGACGTCGTCGGGCTCTCGGGCCTGATCACACCGTCGCTCGACCAGATGGTCGAGGTGGCGAAGGAGATGGAGCGTCGCGGCCTCGGACTGCCGCTCCTGATCGGCGGGGCTACGACGTCGCGCCAACACACCGCGGTCCGGATCGCGCCGGAGTACTCGCGCGAGACCGTGCACGTCCTCGACGCGAGTCGTGTCGTCGACGTCGTCTCCGCGCTGCTCGATCCGGTGCGCCGGTCGGCGCTCGAGTCCGAGAATCGCGAGCTGCAAGCGCGTCTTCGCGAGCAGCATGCCGACAAAGTGCGGCGGCCGTTGCTCCCGCTGACGGCCGCGCGCGCAAACCGCGTCCGCGTCTCATTCGACGACCTCCCGACGGCCCCGTTCACGGGCCTGAGGACGGTCGCGCCGCCGATCCCCGAGCTCGTCCCGTTCATCGACTGGCAGTTCTTCTTCCACGCCTGGGACTTGAAGGGCAAGTTCCCGGCGATCCTCGACAATCCGGCTGCGCGCGAGCTCTACGAGGACGCACGCGACTTGCTCGCGACGATCGAGCGTGACGGCTCGCTCGACGCTGCGGGCGTCTACGGCTTCTGGCCCGCGTGCTCAGACGGCGACGATGTCGTCGTCGACGGCACTCGCTTCTGCTTCCTGCGGCAGCAGGCAGTGCACGGCGACGGGCGGCCGAACCGCTGCCTGGCCGACTACGTCGCGGGCGAGAGCGACCACGCGGGCGCCTTCGCCGTCTCGATCCACGGCGCGGACGAGCTCGCGGCAGGGTACGCCGGCGAGCACGACGACTACCGCGCGATCATCGTCAAGGCGCTCGCAGACCGTCTTGCTGAGGCGTTCGCCGAATGGCTGCATGCGCGCGTGCGCCGCGAGTGGTACGCGCCGGACGAGAAGCTCGCGCCGGCCCAGCTCATCGCGGAGGGCTTCCGCGGCATCCGGCCTGCGTTCGGCTATCCGGCGTGCCCCGACCACAGCGAGAAGGGGAAGCTCTTCCGCCTGCTGAGCGCGGAGTCGGTCGGGATCGACCTGACCGAGTCGTTCGCGATGACGCCCGCAGCGGCCGTGAGCGGTCTCTACCTCGCGCACCCGGAGGCGCGCTACTTCGCCGTCGGCCGGATCGGCGCCGACCAGCTCGAGGACTACGCGGCCCGCAAGGGCGAGCCCGTGGCCGAGGTCGAACGCTGGCTGCGGCAGAACCTCTCCTAGGTCGCTTCCCTCCGGCTCCGTCTCGACCCTCCGGTATCCTGCCGCTGCGGGCGCCTTCGGGCGCCGGTTCGTTTCGATGAGGACGACCCTGAAGAGAGGCGTCGGTCGCGGGGCCGAGCTGAACGGCAACGGCCACTCGGTCTTCCCGCCCGGCCCGATCAGCCCCATCGTCCGCTACCGCCAGCCGCCGCGGCCGCCGAGGTCCGGGATCGCGTTCGTCGGGCGGATCCTGCTCGTGACGCTGCTCGTCCTCGTCGCGCTCGCGCTCGGAGGCGGCGGCGCCGCGTACCTCTTCTACCACCAGTCGGTGAACGCCGTTCGCGCGCACTCCCCGGACGTGAAGGTGGCGGAGAAGCAGCTCAAGATCGCGTTGCCGGGGCAGGCGGCGATCGGGCTCCTGCTCGGCTACGACGCCCGCGCCGGCATCGAGGGCTTCGGGGCCAAAGACTCGCGCTCGGACACGATCATGCTCGTCCGCGCCGACCCGAGCTCGAAGACGATCTCGATGCTCTCGTTCCCGCGCGACCTGATCGTTCCGATCTACTGCCCCGGGCAGCCGGTAGTCGACGACCGGATCAACTCGGCCTTCACGCGCTGCGGGCCGAAGGGCACGCTCGACACCGTCAGGCATTTGACGAACATTCCCGTCAATTACCTGATCACGGTCAACTTCCACGGCTTCAAGGAGATCGTCGACCAGTTCGGCGGCGTCTGGCTCGACATCGACCGCCGTTACTACAACAAGAACACCGGCACGGCCGCAACCGACTTCGCGAACATCAACCTGCAGCCGGGCTACCAGCTCGTGACCGGCGGCAGCGCGCTCGAGTTCGTTCGTTACCGGCACACCGACTCCGACCTCTACCGGCTAGCGCGGCAGCAGGAGTTCCTCCGGGCGCTGAAACAGCAGGTCTCGCAGCACTTCAGCCTGCTGCAGTTGCCGAAGATCGTCTCCACGATCACGCACAACGTCGAGGTCGGCGGCAGGTTCGACGGCTCGACGGTGCTGAAGTACGCGTTGCTGGCGGCGACGCTTCCTGGCGGCCACATGCTTCAGATCCGGATCAACGACGTGACCGGCTACGCAGAGTTGTCCGCTCCGACTTCCGCGATCCAGTCGGCGGTGCAGCAGTTCGAGAACCCGGACGTGGGTGAGTCGAAGCTGGCGAACGCGACGGCTCTGGGGGAGAGGGTGAAGTCGACGGGTCTGAGTCCGCGGCAGACGACGTTGACGGTTT
>Ga0070731_10005419_pt1 | contig 10537 bp, 10 predicted proteins | sample Coa_R1_2_FD_66448 | JGI IMG/M metagenome (GOLD analysis project Ga0070731, IMG submission 66448) | Surface soil microbial communities from Centralia Pennsylvania, which are recovering from an underground coalmine fire - Coalmine... | ecosystem: Environmental > Terrestrial > Soil > Unclassified ... | reverse complement strand
GATCAACAAGTGGCGCGGCCAAGAAAACGGCGAAAAAAACAGGAAAGAAGGCCACAAAAAAAGCTGCAAAAAAAACGAAGCGATAAGTTCATCTTCTTAACAGTTAAAAAACTTATGCCTACCAGAAACATGCTGAGCGATTCCGCGCTCATCAAAGACCGCATCCATTTTGATCCCTTCGCGGATGCCAAAGCACTCGCGGCAAGACTTCCGGTTATTCAAATCCCACCTGAATTCTGGGGCGGATTGCAACCTAAACTCGCCGACGTCAATCATGGGCCTACAGATCCGCTGTCCAACGCGGACGTACTCGTGATTACCTGGACAACGGCGGAAGCGGAAGCTTTATCCGCGGTATTCACCGGTAACCATGATTTCCAGGCGACCTGGTTTGCGTACAAACACAAATCGGCCTCGATATTACGCGGCGTTCCTCAGGGAGTGATCAATGAAAAAGCAAATAGCACCAGCCTGAAAATCGGCATCGTGGGTTTTTTTACCAAGGTCAGCTTTAGTGGAAAAAATGTGCTGCTGTTCAAATCTGAGTTGCATCCCGCCGACGACGGCAACAAACTGCCTGTCATCAACCTGATTACCCAGATCGCTTCGGAAGTTAATCCCTCCCTCGTCATTACCACGGGCACGGCGGGGGCAATCGGGAAACATCTTGAGGCGGCAGATGCGGTCGTCACCTCCGGGTCACGATTTTTTTTGATCAGCCCGAAATCCTACCCGTCCTTTCCGGGAATCACCGCCAAGGCTATTTTTTCAGGATTGATGAATTTAACCTTTGATAAAAAATTCATCACGAAATGCAATAACGAAGTAACGAGCCTCGTGAAACAAACGGTGATGAATATCTGCAAGACCAATGGGTACCCATTGCTGACACGGACGCCGAAAATTTTTTACAACAATGTCCCGGGAACCAAATTATTTGATGCAGTATCATCTAATAAATTTTCAATGGACGACGCGGCGGACACTGACGGGTTGCAGCAGCTGGGCATTTTTAATGAAATGAACGATGCGTTTGTCAGCTTTGCGTTGTCAGCAAACGATGCCACAAAAAAAATCCCCTGGCTGGCTATTCGCAATATGTCCGAGCCGCAAGCACCTGACCTGTCGAAGCCAACCAAAAACAAATGGAGCAATATGTATAAGGCAATAGGATTTTATACGACCTACAACAGCGCATTTGCGTGCTGGGCCGTCATTTGCGGACTGGCCTGAGAAGGCGATTTTCCTGGTGGGAGTCAGCATGCTCCCGACAACGATTCGACATGTACATTGATTAACTGATAAAAACCAAAATTATGGACTTAAAAAGTAATTTCATTTTAACCTCGGTCTCAGGGAAAGTAAAGGCGGCAGCATTGGCAAGTCCTTATGCGCCGATCAATATCCTGGTCGGAAGATGGGAGGGAAGAGGATTCAACCAAATCTGGCGTCCTTTTTTCGGGGCACAGGACCATTTCCTCGAACTGAATGAAACCATCGAATCGTTGGAGTTCGATACAATTCCGGGCGACATACCCAACCGGGGATTGCTCCAGGCAGACATCAACCTCCATGGCATCCGCTACCTGCAGCAGATTAAGGATGCCCACGTGGTTGGAAATGATGGCCTGCTCGCAGGTATTCATGTCGAGCCGGGCCTATGGGTCACTATTCCACAAACGACGAACCCGCAGGACCCACCGACTGTTGCCCGAATGGGTGATATTCCCCATGGTACTACTTTTGTCGCGCAGGGTGTGGCACTCCCAACCCTCAATGGAGCCCCTCCGTTTGCGCCTGTAAGCATCACGCCATTTGCCATCGGAAACCCGGGAAACCTGGTACCCTTTCCGGAGTCCACCCTCGCGAACGCTTCGAACTTTCGAACTGCGGCGGCTGACATTCCCAACGTGACACAGGCCATGGTCGACAATCCCAATGTTGTGCTCGCGCAAGCAATCCAGGGACAAAATATTATTTCGACGACCACTTTAAAAATATCCACCGTTCCGCTCAATCCACCCGCTTCGGGAGGAGGCACTTCGAATATCGCGTTTCTCCAGGGAGCACCCGGACCCAATGCGCAGTCCGCGGAAATTGACGCTATATTTTGGGTGGAGACCATCGAGGATCCGCATGGGAGGAAAAAAACCCAACTTCAATATTCGCAGCGAGTGCTGCTGAACTTTAACGGACTGAGCTGGCCACATGTTTCTGTGGCGACGCTGGTCAAACAATAGTGGCAGAATTCAAAAAAAAATTTAGATCGCGGTGGTCCGAATTTCTAACAACATGCCATCATGGAGCGTGCAAATGATTCGACTTAGGATCGATCGAAAAAGCCAAATTTCACTTCTTCGATCGGCTGGCCCGAAATCTTTGCGCAAGGTACCAGGCGTTGCCATCGCCATTGAAGAATATGAATTGTGTCAAATCATTTCGGATTCGATGGTTAAAAGGGTTTGAGAGGATCCTGTGATAATCGCGGAAGGGAATGGAGTCAAAACTTCAGTAAAATGAATCCCGGTTCAGGGCAAACATTAACCTAAGAAATTTATCATCAGATACACTGATCCCTTTTTCGCGTACAAAAGCTTTGAAAGAATCGATGTTGCTGGTTAATAGTCTTGCTTTCGCCGGCTCGAGCGGAGCAAGGATGCTTTGCTGCTCAAAAAGAATGAGGATGCGTGCCATGTAGTCCAGGTTGTTTTCATTTGCAAGACCCTTAATCACGAGATAGTTAAATTGGAAGCGTATCTTGTTGGATAGGCGCTTAATTTTCCTTGGATTACCCAGCGCTTCAATTTGCGTACTATACCCGTTAAACAGACTCGTTAATTCGGGCGGATCGATATCGCGATTCATTTCCTCAGAACGTTCGGGCAGCCCGAAGTACCCGACATACGAACTGCCAAGTATTCCAAGGATCAGGAGAAAAAGAAAAAGTTGGAAGATCGACGGAATGTTTGAGGCCTTCCCGGTTGCCGTCGTCATCGCGGCTCTTCTTTCCGAGTCGGTAATAGGGACCGCGGGCTGATACACCTGTGAAGCCTGGAGATTAGTCGGCGCCGATGTCGCAGGCTGAGTTGTGTCATGTTTTTCTCGGGAAGATGATTGGGAGTTTGGTTGAATGGTTTCCGAGCCTGGTTGATAAGCCGGGACCCCATTGAGCAGACTGACGTACACGGTATCTTTGTGTTCCCTGTGCTTATGGGCCACGGCCACAGCGCCCAGCTTCTCTAATAAGTTAAACGCAAACATAAACCCAATACATACGAGGAACGCAGATATGAGTCCAGAGCCGAACTTTTGCCAAAAAGCCTTCAGCAGCTGATTAATTTTCATACAATTTTTTCAATTTATTCTTGTCATCCGAATCAAAGGGCACGGGCACAATGAGCTGGACCATCTTTTCCACGTAGAGGGAACCCAGTGTCTCCACCGGCAGCACAGAATCGTTCACTTTGCCGAGCTGGGTCCCTACGAGCCTCGCTACCTCCTGCGTATACATGCCCAATACAAACACGGTATTGGGCGTCTTTCTTTCAACGCCCTGCGGGCGTGACGCGATGTCGCTGATAAAGTTGATCCCCTCGAGAATCTCCAGTATTTTATCGCCGGGAATCCTGTCGAGATCGTCGATAAAAACAACGAGCCGCGTCCCTTCCCTGGCGGCAGCCATGATTTCCCAATATTGCTGACGGAACTTCTCGCGCGACCCGATCTCGGCGGACTCCACATCCAGTTTGAAATTATTTTTAGGCAGCAGTTCAAAAAAAGCGCTTAGCCCCGTCGGCACGAATTGCTTGTTGACGAAGAGCAAGCTACCGAGAATGAGAAGCGCAGCACCGACGGGGGTCAGGATGTCGGTGGCTGAAGAGGCTGAACCAGAGAAAAAGATATGGCTAATGATTTCGCAATACCTGGAGAGGAATGCCGTGTTCGTGGGTCGGTCCTTGTGTATCACGACGAGGAGCCCCAGGGCGATAAACGGCCCGATCACCGCGAGCGCCGCTCCGAAGCCAATCTGTTTCCAAAGCGGCTGGCTGGTAAAGCGGGAAAATGCGATGCGTAATCTGAAGGCCGAATAGGGCGCAAAGTAGCGCTCATAGCAGGCAATGATGTTGAGCAGAAAGGAATTTAGCAGACTGGGCTCACCTTGTAAATGCCAGGCATTAAACCAGGTCGTCATGAAGCGGTTTTTCAATTTTGGATCGCTGTCCAGTTTTTCGCGCACACGGTTCATCATCGAACTCTTACCGCTTCCCCAGTTCCCGGAAACGACGATGGTCACCGGCAGGTCGGTCTGTGGGTTCTTCATGATGTTTAGCATAGTGTCTTCGAGCGCCGCGAAACCTAAGAGATCTTCGCTTTCCAACCCAAGTGGCTTTTCGGATTTGGTGAACAGTGGATTTTGTTCAGTCAGATCGGCGATCGCGCTGTCAATCGCGGAACGTCGGCGCTGAAGCGAGTAAATGAAAAAAAATAAGGCCAGTCCGGCAATCAACAGAACCCATGGCTGCAGTTTTTTTATTGTGAAGAGGCTGTCAGCCTCGCTGGTGACGATGGGATTCAAGGTCCATTTGCCCATTTTCCGCTGAAAAAGATAGTTTGTTCCGCGGTTTTGGATCACAGCCCAGGTGAGGCTGGTGTCCTGGGAGTAAAGCGAGACAATGCTGTCGGCCTGTGGTATGGAGTCGATAGCTTGCCCTGGTCCCTCGATATTGTGTCCTAATCCGTACCAAATAAGATTGCCTTGAAAAGGAATTATCGTGCGATTGTAAGGAAGCGATAGCTGAGAGCCTCCCGTCATGACACCAGAGTCTGCCTGATACCTTTCATAGAGTAGACGATTTTTTATGCTTGACTTGTGATTGATGTACCAGGTTCTTGTCGCGGGATCATAACCGCATTGGTAAGTATTTAATGGAGGGACATATTTTACCTGTGAGCAAAGTTGCTGCGGCAGAATCAGTGCCCAGATCAACGCACCGAGGCTATATTTAATTATATGTCCGCCGATCATATCTTTTTTTGGTAGCAGGAGTGTCCAGCTTTGTGTTTATACGTTTCAAAAGTTGTGCGGGGTTAGTTGCACGCGAGCCGTTAATTCTATTGTTTGATTTATTTTGTGGCGGGTATGATTTCGTGCTGGAATCACGCGCTTTTGTGACAACGGAATGCAGAAAGTTCCCAAAGCAGGTGTAGTGTTCAAAATCATCTTGGGCAACAAAAAAAATATCCCGGACCGGGTCGATCGCCAGCGAAAGTATGCGCCAGTCTTTGGAATCACTTTTTGCATTAAACCCACCCAGGACCCATGCGGACGGAATGACCATTCGGACCACATTCATCGGTTTGTGCCAATCTAGTGCGACGATGCCGGGGAAGCTGCCAAATAAGTATATGGAATCGGTCCCCGGAACCAAAACAAAACCGCGGATGATTGAGTCGCTCGCTGGCGCGCCTGGAATCGGGAGCTGGTAACTCTTGGCGCTCGCGGAATCTACTATATGAATCATGCCCGATCGTTCCACGGCAATCGCGGTTGCCGAGTCGCGGGCAAAGGCGAGCATCATCGAAGTGTCCCGCAACGGTTGGCGACTTCCCGCGCGCTTGAATGTTTTGCCGCTGTCGGTGCTCAAAAGAATGGTGCCGTTTTGATTGCTGTCGATTAAAGATACGGCGACCATTCTACCGCATACGGCGATGTTTGGCCCAACTTTTTCCCTCTCCATTGCTGATCTCGATATCGCAGCGGGCTTTAGTTCGATGATGACTGCACCAATGACGAGGAGGAGAAAACAAATTAAAAGCCACTTCGACAAATTTTTCAGGCGGGTGTATTCCCGAATCATCCGATTGACCGTCGATTGACCGGAGGTCGTTGAAGATGGCGTATTAGTTGCTGCTGAAGATGTCGACGCGGTCGCAGTCGAACCTGAATAGGAAGGTTTACGAGAAGGGGCGCTCATAGCGTTCTCGGTTTGGTAATATAAATGTAAGCTTAGTGGAATCCATATTGAGAGGAAAAGACGAGAAATCAAAGGGGGTAAGGGGAAACTATTAGGGCTTTGTCAAAACTCGCCAAATTATTTCGCGCCGAGCAGACCGGGCAAATGCTGCTCGAGATAAGTTCGAGCCTGGGCTCTTGTCCTCACCTGGAATCCGATTTCATCTCTCATGCTTTTTGCCAGGGGATCTGCTGTTTCTTCTCTGAGTGGTTCGATTGCCATCGATGGCGTATGGGTTTCGAGCCGGGCCTTCAATGCGACGTGGAGGAAGCCAGGGAGGTTGCCGTGGTCCACGGAAACGAGGCTTTCGTTAACTGCAGGCTGCTGTTTTTTTGCCGCTGCAACTGCTTCGGGCGGCGCGGCGTTCACGGCGGGAAGTTTCGTGCTGGTGTTATTCCGCGCTTGAGAAAGGGCCGCGAGTTTGGTTACGTCATTGGCTACTCCGTCACGTTTGGTGAGTGACGGCAATTGGAAAATAGTTTGCAGGGTTGCGGGAATGGAAGAGTGATCATATAACACGCCGCTGATCATATTTTCCGGAGTGTAGGCAGATATCACGATGGCAGGAACACGTATTCCATAGCGGGTAAAGGGAAATTTAAACTGGTTGAATTTGCTTCCTGGCTGGGTATCGCCGGGCGCGTCTGCTGCTTGCGGAGCGACATGATCGTAAAAGCCGCCGTGCTCATCGTACGGGATAATCAGCAGGCTCGACAGCCAAAGCGGGGAATTGCGGATGGCCTCGTACGTGGATTTAACGAGCGCCTCGCCACTGGCCACGTCGTCCATGGGATGCTCGGATTGTCCTCCTGAGTAGGACCCGGAAATGATATCCCCGTAATTCGGCTCGATGAATGTATAGTCGAAATTATATTCGCCGTTGACATCTGCAGTAAAATTTTCGTAGGGGCGGGTATCCGATAGTTTAATGCCATGCAAGCCGGCCACAGGGGGAATGCTGCCGACCAACGGTGAAGCTACTCCGCGATAGATACGCCAATTCTTTCCGTGAGCGGTCAACGATTGAAAAATATTGCCGTTGGCAAATTTGAATCCGCTGAGGAATTCCCAATCTAGAATATCCACCGTAGTCGGGCTATGGTCAAGGCCACCTGCAGACGAGGCATGGACAAAAAAGCGATTTGGCCATGTAGGACCGGGAAGTGAGCTGAACCAATTGTCGCACACGGCATATTCTTGTGCCAACGCCGTCAACACCGGTAGTTGGCCAGGAGCATAACACTTCATGATCTCACCGAAATTACTGGTCGCGCCGCCTTCACCCGGCGATTTAGTCGAAGCATAATTACTAACAAAGCCGCTGTTATTGATCGACGGATAATTCCCGCCGAGATATTGTGTGCCATGACCGCAAAGTTGCTCGACTACGTCCGGGAATTCGTGACCGGGATCAAATGGCATGATGAGATCAGCAGGGGTAGTGAGATGGAAAGTTGTATTGTTAAATACATTAACGTCGTTTGCGCTTGCTCCATTGACAGGCCGCATCGTGCCTGTGTCGGCGTCTATTCCGGAAAGCCCTGAAAAACCAAGCATGTGATCGAAGGATCGATTCTCGAGCATGAGGACAAATACATGCCTGATATCAGGATTTGCGAAATTGGTTCGCATGGCGATTGAAGTTTAGTTTGAAAATGGGTTCAAACGATTGTTTGGATCGTTCTACCCATGATGGAAGAATTACAAAAGGGACGACAAGTAAGTTGCTCATATCATGGACAAGGCTTTTTATTTTTCCCAGTTGAATTGAAGAAAATTTCCATGCCAGCGAAGAACTTTACAATACTTTAAAATTAGTCAGATTATCATAGCAAAATTTAAATTAGGGGTTTCTATGTAGGTCAAGTGGTTGTTGCTTCGGTTAAATCTTTGGATTTAATATAGAAAACTAAAGTGCCCCGCCGCGCAAAGTGATGCCGTACACGAGTGCGACGCAAGTCTGCCAAATAGTAGCAGTCAAGCCTGGTAAATAAAAAAATGATTCTTAAGTGTAACGAATCCAGAATTTCTTTAAGGTTGTTGTTTTTACCTTTATTGATAGGGCTAGGATCGAGCTAGATTAAAATTACCATGACAGGCTGATATGCCACTCTTGGTTGATCAAAAAACAATGATGATGTGCTGACGTTTTTCTTCTTTGCGGCCTAAAATCATTCAATCGTTGCGCTTAATTGGAACTATTCGGGGATAAACTGGGGAGCCCAGGCCACTTCCCACAAATGACCGTCGGGGTCCTGGAAATAACCGTGATATCCGCCCCAAAAGGCTTTTTCCGGGGGCTTTACGATTTTTGCCCCGGCCTTGCGTGCGAGTTCCATTAGCTCGTCGACTTCTTTTTGTTTGCGGACGTTGTAACCGATGGAGAACTCAGTCGCTGATGCCCGCGCTTTTGGGATGCCTGCATCCCAGGCAAGGTCTTTCCGCGAATACAGCGCCAGTTTCATCCCATGCCTGAGATCGAAAAATACCACGGCGCCGTGTTCGAATTCCTGCCCGACGATGCCTTTTGTCTTTAAGCCGAGACCGTCGCGGTAGAAGGCGAGCGACTTTTCGAGGTTGTTGACACCGAGGGTCAGAAAGGTAAATCTGGGTTCCATTTTGATATGTTGTTTTGCAGGCATAAGCGAACGCGAGCGACCTGGGTGGCTCATCGGGAAATCCGGCAAATTCTGGGCCAGTCAATATTCAATTTCACATTCTATAAATCAAAAATCCATTCGCGCGGATAATCTTTTAACTGCGACTTGATGGATTTCCTATTATAAAAAGTCACTTTTTGGACCAAGTATTTGATATTTACATTTCCGCCTCCGCAACCAATCATAACAGGCACCAGTGAAGTATCCTGCATTAAGACGAATTTTATTTTATTAATTTCCTTACAACGTTTATAATCCAAGCAAGCATACGCATATACGCGTAAACAGCCACTTGAATCTTTAGTTAATTCAAGAAGTTCATTATTGTTTAATGTTTCAAGAAGAAAAAGGAATCTTAAATACTGTTTTGAAATTTTAGCATTGTAACCCGTGGCATATGAAGTGACTTCCCCATCTTTCCGCATCGCGCTTTTGATGAATTCAATTGAGTCAGAACGAAGCTTTAAGACCGAACTCAATTGCGATACTGCAAGAGATGCAATAAATAAAAGAATGATTGTTATAAAACAAATTTTCACGGTTCTAAAGTAGGCGAAAGTTACGTGCTGCGCAATTATCAGCGAATTTTAAAGGAATACCTTTACCAAAGACGATGTTTTTTTATATTAGATTTGAGGTTGCAATTACGATTTATCAAGTGCAAACCAAAATGACGGCGTGCAATAAGCCGCGATATTAAACTTGCTAAACCAATAGATCCATGAAATATTTAATTTTCACGATTTATTTGTTAGACTATTTGACCGGCTTTTCACAAAAAGACACGACCTTATATGGTTTTATTGATTCTGCTACTTATAAAGAGGTAGAATTGCCAGCTTTGCCCGGAGGAGGAGAAGAAACGTGGAAAAGATTTCTTCAAAAAAACCTTCATTACCCATCATCAGCTAAGAAACGGCACATTGAAGGAAAGGTTGTCCTTTATTTCACTGTCTACGCTGATTGGACCACAGGAGATTATAAGATTGTTAACTCATTAAGCGCGGATTTAGACAATGAGGCAATACGATTAGCTTCTACATTTCCATTGTGGGTGCCCGCCGTTAAGGATGGTCAACACGTAAATTTTAGAAGAAGTTTAGAAATAGAATTCCCCTTTAGGAATAAGTAAATGAATCTCTCGAAATATTTTTTTTGCACTCCCATATTGCGAACGGATTTTTTATCATGAGGTCTCTGAATGGCACAATGATGAAAAGGCATACCCCTTGTTCACCTATGAGAATCTCGTGAAGTGGTTCAAGATCAGTTGCCATTCGGTGGTGTATGACATGGTTGGCAAACCCATAAAGAAGGAGAGGCTGGGGGTAGCCCAGGGTAAATGAGTATTTCGGAGAATTACCTGTGTCATTATTTGATTTTGAAATCCTTGGTCTTTAGATAACTAAACCTTTCCATCGCGCTTTCCAGCACTTCTCTGGCCTCCCGGGGATCCACTCCTGCCTCGCGGGCCATCGCATCGACATCGGGTTGCTGTCCTGAATTGATATAGGGCAGGACGAGTTGAAGAAAATGGTTCATTTTTTTCATAGCTGTTTCAGTGCTTTATGCGCCTCTCCGACAGGATTTTGGTCATCGCAGGCGAATGCAGCATACGGTCTTCCCCGGTGAAAACATCTTCTATCGCAAAAAAATCCGGGTATGGGGACACTGTTACTGTGTGAAAGGAAAATAGCCAGGGATTAAAGAGATTCGATCAACCCTTCACTAGTGCGGATCAATCAGTATTAGCCTTAAAGGTTTATGCTCCTCCTGCTCCTCGTGCACTACACGAACCAACATCCGATGCTCCCAAGCTTTATAGACCAAATGCTCCATTTCTTTTTCTTTGGAATAAAACCA
>Ga0070731_10005418_pt1 | contig 10544 bp, 7 predicted proteins | sample Coa_R1_2_FD_66448 | JGI IMG/M metagenome (GOLD analysis project Ga0070731, IMG submission 66448) | Surface soil microbial communities from Centralia Pennsylvania, which are recovering from an underground coalmine fire - Coalmine... | ecosystem: Environmental > Terrestrial > Soil > Unclassified ... | reverse complement strand
ATCGACATCTCGTCCGGCTCCGGTAGCCTGACGCCGCGCGCCCGCAGCGCCGCATCGCCCGGCCGCAACCGTTCGCGCGTGACGACGACGCGCGGCGCGACCCCACTCCGATAGAGCTCCGCCGTCTCGAGGACCCGATCCGGAATCGACCCCGCGAGCATGACGATCGCATCTGCCTGCGCCGGCAATGGATCCGCGACGACGAGCACCCGCCCCCCGAACGCGAGCGCCATGGCGGTCGCGGCTGCGATGGCCAGGAGAGCGACGACGACGCCGCGCATGCGAGAGCGATATCGGGGCGAGTCGGCCGAAAGTCAAAGCGGCGCCGCGACCCGTTGACCCCGCACGGACACCGCGCTCAATGTCGCCGCATGGCGACTGTTCAGACGGTGACGGGCCCCTGCGCCCCCGACGCGCTCGGCAAGACCCTGATGCACGAGCATCTGCTGATCGGTTGGCCCGGTTGGGAGGCGTATGCCGTCGAGGAACGGTCCGCCCGTGGCGAACGGCTCGCACGCTGCGTCGACCAGATGGTCGAGCTGCGCGAGCTCGGCGTACGCACGCTCCTCGACCCGTGCCCGATGGACCTCGGCCGCGACGTCGAGCTGATGGCCGAGGTGTCCGAGCGGAGCGGCGTTCGGATCGTGTGCGCGACCGGGCTCTACAAGGAGGACCTCGGCGCGCCGGCGTACTTCAAGTTCCGCGCCCAGTTCGGCGACGCGATCGCGGAGATGAGCGACGTCTTCGTGCGCGAGCTGACGGAGGGCATCGACGGTACCGACATTCGCGCCGGCGTCATCAAGGTCGCGACCGGCCCGCACCGGATCACGCCGTACGAGGAGCTCGTGCTGCGCGCGGCCGCCCGCGCGCACCGCGCCACCGGCGCGCCCATCACGACCCATACCGACGAGGGCACGATGGGCATGGAGCAGCTCGACATTCTCACAGGCGAAGGCGTGCCGCCGTCGTCGATCGTCGTCGGCCATTCGTGCGGGTCGAGCAACCTCGACTATCACCTCGCGATGCTCGACCGTGGCGCGTATCTCGGCTTCGATCGCTTCGGGCTCGAGCTGCTCCATCCCGACCGCGCGCGGAAGGCGGCGCTGATCGGACTTTTGGGCACCGGCTTCGAGCGGCAGATCGTACTTTCGCACGACACGGTGTGGTGCTGGCGCGGCCGCGCACCGGCGGTGCCGGCGTCAGTCGCCAGTGACTGGCAGCCGACGCATCTCTTCAGAAAAATCATCCCACATCTGCGCGACGCCGGCGTGTCGCAGGCGAAGATCGACGTCATGCTGGTCGAGAATCCGCGCCGCTACTTCGCGGAGGCGGGCACGACGCGCTGCTGAGCGCGCCGCGGAGTTTTGTATAGCCCTCCGCCCGCCGCCATGCTAGGAAGCGGCCGACTCCGCCAGGGGGGTGGCGCCGATGTCCCGTCGTTTCGGATTTGCCGTCGTGCTCGTCACGACGGCCCGCTTCACGTTCGCGAGCACTGCGACCGATCTGTGTCCACCGGCCGCCGATCCGTGCACCGTCTCGTCCGCGCGCACCGTCGCGCCGGATTCAGTGCTCGACTTCGGGAGCCGCCAGCTCGACATCACGCCGACCGGGAGCATCACGATCCCGAGCGGTCTCCTCACCATCAACGCAGGGAGCGTCCACCTCGAGACGCACGGCGCGATCCTCGGAGGGGAGACGAGCGACGGCTCCGGTGCGAACGTCAAGATCAGCACGAGCGGTGACGTCCGGATCGAGACCGGCGCCAGCGGCGACGCGCGCATCGACTTCTCCGCGACCCTGAATCCGGGCGAGATCGACATCTTCGCGCACGGCTCGGTCTTCGTCCTCGGGCGCGTCAACTCGATCGGAACCGGAACCGGCGGCGCCGGCGGGATCATCAACATCTTTTCTGACGGCAACACGACGATCTCCGGCTCGCTGCTGGCCTATGGCGGCTCCGGCCTCGGCGGTCTCGGCGGCGAGATCACCGTCCAGGCGGGGGGTGCGGCGTCGTCGACGGGCACGGTGCGTGCGGACGGCGCGGACGGCGGCGACATCGAGATCGATGCGCTCAACGGCGACGTCAGCGCGGGCGGGTCGCTCGACGCGAACGCCACGGGCACGAGCACCGGCGACGGCGGCTCCGTGACCATGACGGGCTCCAACAACCTCACGATGAGCGGCGCCATCAGCCTGAGCGCGTCGGGTGACAGCGTCAACGGCGGCGGCGACGGCGGCGACGTCGACATCGAGGCGACCAGCGGCACGCTCATGGCGAGCGGGTCGTTCGATCAACGCGGCGCGCTCCCCGATGGCTTCGGCGGCGAGACCGACATGACGGCGGGCGCCGACTACACACAGAGCGGGGACGTGACCGGCACCGGCAACGGCGTCGACGGCTGCGGCGGCACGTTCGACGCGGAGATCGGACGCACGGCGAACATCCTCGCCACCGTCGACGAGTCCGGCGGGTGCGGCGGCGACATCATCGTCTTCGCGAATGCCGTCACGCTCGCGAGCACCGCGACCCTGCGGGCGGACGGAGCCTCGTTCGGCGGCTCGATCGACGTCGAGGGTGAGACCATCAACGCGCTCGGACACTCGCAGGCGAGCGGCACGAACACGGGTGCGACCGCCGGGATGATCGTGATGAGGGCCTGCACCCTCGGTATTCCCAACAACGCCGTCGTCCGCACCGATGGCGCCATGGGTGAGAACCTGCTCCAGGCGAGCGGCCAGCTCACGGTCGGTGGAGCGGTCCAGTCGCGGCCGGCGGGGTTGAACCGCTTCGAGTATCGCGATCCGACGAAGCCGCCGATCACGTCGGGCTCGACGATCACGCCGTCGGCGCAGGTCGTCCTCACGCCGACGCTTTCACCCTGCGCCGCCGTCGCGGTGTGCGGCAACGGAACCAAGGAGCCCGGCGAGGACTGCGACGACGGCAACACGGCGTCGTGTGACGGCTGCTCCTCGACGTGCCGCAGCGAGGTGTGCGGCAACGGTCGCATCGACTGCAACGAGGAGTGCGACGACGGCGCGTCGAACGGCAACCCGGGCGATCCGTGCGACGGGACTTGCCACGTCGTGAAGGCCGAGAACGTCGTGTTCGTTCCCGCCTCGCGTCGCCCGAAGACGGGTTGCGGGCTCGAGTGGGCGATCACGGAGAACGGCGCGGGCGGCTTTCCCGACAAGACGCAGGCGTGCATCGACGGCGATCCCACCTGCGACGCCGATGGCGCGAGCGACGGTGTATGCACGTTCCACGTGAGCGCGTGCCTGAACGTCACCGATGCGCGTCTGCCGGGGTGCAAGCCGCACAACATGAGCTACATCAAGATCCGGCGTCCGAACCCGCTGAAGCCGAACGACAACGTGGAAGGCGGAAACGGGAACGGGCTCGCCGACGCGCTCGAGGGACTCGGCCCGACCGTACGGGTCGGCACGACGGTCCTCAAGTCCGGATCGCCCCGCGCCACCGCCGACCACTGCACGCCTGCGTTCGTGCAGCAGGTGCCGCACGCGAACGGGGTCGCGGGACGCCGCCTCCTCGCCGCGGTCGCGACCGATGTCGGCGGGACGCGCTCGTCCAACCGGATGGTCCTCAAGTGTCTGCCCAACCCGGCCGTTTGCGGCAACGGCGTCGTCGAGATCGGCGAGCAGTGCGACGACCACAATACCGCGAACTGCGACGGGTGCTCCTCCAACTGCAAGATCGAGCGCTGCGGCGACGGCATCCTCCAGTGCAACGAGCAGTGCGATGACGGCGACCTGAACGGGACGCCGGGCGACCCGTGCACGGCGAACTGCACCGAGGCGCCGCCCGCGGACCGGATTCCGGGCAGCCGGAGCAGCCACGCCTGCGTCGCGGAGTTCTCGCTCGCGACCAACAGCCTCCTCACCTCGCGCGATGGGACCCCGACCGGACGCCAGGTCTGTGTCGACGGCGATCCGTCGTGCGACTTCGACCCGACGCCCGGTCGCTGCCGCTTCCACGTCTGGGGTTGCTTCGGCGGCGCCGATACGCGGTACGCGTGTCCGGCCACATCGGTCGGGTCGGTCTCGCTGGTGCGGCCCTCCGCGACGCAGACCGGGTTCCCTGCGGCGGCGCGAACGAAGATCGCCACCGCACTCGGACAGACGACGTTCCCGGTCGGGCCCGGCGAGCAGTGTACGCCGCGCCTGGACCTCGACGTGCTGGCGGGGCGGCCGAAGCTGCTCCTGAAGCTGCAGTCGCTGACGGTCGACGGCGTGCGCGATCGCGATGCGGTCAAGCTGCAGTGTGCGCCGGCCGGGACGGTGGTGCGTAGTCGCTAGACTGCGCGGCGTTACCGGCCGAGGATGACGACGCAGGCGTTGGCGCCGCGGCCGACGGTGTGGGCGAGGGCGAGCTTGGCGTCGGGAACCTGCCGATCGCCGGCGCTGCCGCGGAGCTGCCAGGTGAGCTCGACGATCTGGCCGAGGCCCGAGGCGCCGAGCGGCTCGCCCTTCGAGAGGAGGCCGCCCGACGGATTGACCGGCTGACGCGACGTCATCGCGCCGCCACCGTCGCGGATCCACGCGCCGCCGCCGTGCTTCGGGCAGAGACCGAGCTCCTCGGCGGAGAGGATCGCACGCCCGGAGTCGGTGTCCTGGAGCTCGACGACGTCGACGTCCGCGGGGCCGACGCCGGCGGTCTCGTAGGCATCGCGCGCTGCCATCTCCGTCGGCGCGCTGATCGTCTCGTCCGCGATGCCCGCGAGCGGCGTGTGCTCGCCGAGGACGGAGCCGGCGCGGTGCGAGCGCAGCGCGGCCGCGAGCACCCGCACCGGCGACGGCCGCGCGGAGAGCACGACGGCGGCCGCGCCCTCGTTCGGCGAGCACAGCATCAGCAGGCGCAACGGCTCGCACACGAGCGGCGAGGCGAGGATCGCGTCGAGCGAGAGGGCCTTGCGGTACATCGCGTGAGGATTCGCCACCCCGTGGCGATGGTTCTGCTCGGAGACGCGGGCCAGGTCCTCGACGCGCACGTCGCTCTCGAGCATGAGGCGCTGCGCGCGGAGCGCGAAGTAGGCGGGCGTCGCGGCGAGCCCCGCCTCCTCGCGCCAAGGCTCGAAGAAGCTCGAGCGGATGATGCCACGCGGCATCTTCTCCATCCCGAAGACGAGTACGTCGTCGTATTGTCCGCTCGCAACCTGCGCCGCGCCGAGCGCGAGCGCGGCGCCGCCGCTGGCGCAGCCGGCCTCGACGTTCACGATTGGCACGCCGGCGAGCCCGAGCGCGGTGAGGACTTTGTGGCCGGCCGCGACGCCGCTGTAGACGGTGCCGCAGAACGCGGCTTGAAAGTTGCGCGCGCTGGGACCGGCGTCGTCGAGCGCCGCGCGCACCGCGTGGCAGCCGAGGGTCGTCACCGACGCGTCGGGAAAGCGCCCGAAGGAGTGGATGCCGACGCCGCGCACGTAGACCGGTCGCATCATTCCGCCGGGGCGAAGGCGTACGAGATCACGGCGCGACCCTCGTCGTCGGTGAAGAGCGGCTCGAGGACGAGACGGACGGAGAGGCCGGGCCGCAGGCGATCGAGGCGCGCTTCCGTGAGCCGCGTGATGACGCGCAGGCCGTCGTCGAGCTCGACGACGCCGAAGCCGTACGGGACGGGACCGCGGTATCCCGGCGGCGCGCTCAGCACCGCGGTGTAGAGCCGGAGCCGGCCGTGCGGCCCAGCCGGGGTCTCGACGCAGCCGTCCGCGCCGCAGTACGGGCACACCGGCGCGGAGGGAAAGTGGCGACGGGAGCAGCCCGGACAGCGCCCTGTCAGCAGCCGGGGGCGGGCGCCATCGTCACGGAAGAGACCGGGCGTGATCGGGCGCGGATCCGGCATGCGCGCCGCGACGGACCGACGCCCGCTACGGGTTCGGAGCCGGCGGAGGATTCGCCGGACACGCGACCCCGTCGGCGCCGCAGCGAATCTCCACGTCGGGCGACCGGCTCATGTGGATGCACTCGACGCCCTCCTGCGGGGCATCGGTCGGGTAGTAGAAGCCGAAGAGATTGCAGTGCTCGTTCATCTGCGTGTTCGGCCCGAACTTGTACGTCGTGTCGCCGTTGTTCTGCCAGTAACACGTCCACTGGAGGCCATCGCCCGGACGCAGGACGAGCTTCCCGCCGTCGACCGGCGCGACCGACTCGTCGAGCGAGTACTGCTGGAACTTCGGATCGCTGTAGCCCTCGTTCAGGTACACGAGATCGGACGGTGAGCCGTCGGCGCGCGTGCGCCACACCTCGAAGCGGACGCCGCGGAAGTGATAGTGGCCGGTGAGGGCCATCACCGTCATCTCGTGGTTGTCGGCGGCGTTGCCCGTGAGGGCGCAGTCGCTGGTCAGGCTCGAGTAGCCGGGCGGGACGAGCACGGTACGGTCCTGGGCGAAGATCCCGCCGCCGTACGCCGTGACCGAGCCCGTCGCCATCGGGTGGAGCAGCATCTTCGCCCGCGCGTTGCCCTTGACCGACAGCGAGGCGCCTCCGAAGCCGGTGTTCACGAAGTGCGTCTGGATGAGCAGCGGCTGGTGCGGCAGAAACTGGATGCCGACGCCGGGATGCAGGTGCCAGTCGAGGTTCTCGTTCTGCGTCGCGGCGACGAGCTGCCACTGCGAGAAGTCGATGGCGAACGGGCAGTCGTGCGGCGGATAGGCGGGGTCGGATGTCGCAGGCCGGTAGAGGTGCACGTGATGGCTGCCACCGTGCACGAAGATCTGGACGCGGTCGACGTCGACGGTCTGGTTGCGCGGAAACTTCCGTTGGAAGCAGTTCTGCTTCTCGGTGCCCTTCTTGACGTGCCCGACGCGCGCGGCGAGCCGGATCGGCGCGAGGCCGGCGGCCGCCACCGGTGTGGCGAGCAGGAGCGCACCGAGCAGGGTCGAAAGGACGGCGCGCACGGGTCCTCTAAATAGGGTGGGTGAGGGGGTGCATGCAACAGCGAAGAAGGGTCGGATCGACGGAGTTCGCATCGCGCCGTCGCGCAGTCCGCAAGAAGCATGCCCGTACCCACACCACGATCACCGCGCCGGCGCGCGCGTGCGTCGCCGCCACGGATGACGCGCGCGCATCGTCGCGCGACGTTGCACGAAGACGTCCCGATCGTCCGTCTCACGATTGTTCGCCATCCGATGCAGCTCCGCGCTATCCTCCACCGCCACGATGGTGCACGACGCGCGGGGACGGCGGTGATCGACGTCGCGGTGCTGGTCCTCGTGCTCGCCGCGAGCGCGGCTGCGGGTCTCCTTGTACTTCGCATGGTCAATGCCCTTCCCGCGGCGGCGGCGGAGCATTTCGTCGCCGGCCTCGCGACTGGCCTCGGCTGCGCGAGCATCCTGAGCCTCGTGTTCGCCGCGGCGCACGCGCTTCGTCCGCTCCCGTTCGCCGTCGCAGGAGCGCTCGCGCTCGCTGCGGGTGGCGCATCGGTGGTGCGCGCGATGCGCGCCGTCCGGCTCCCGCGCGGCGCCTTCGCGTGGGCGCTCGTCGCGCTCTGTGCGCTCCTTCTGGTCGCCGAATCGCCGACGTGGTTCGCGCCGCCGGTCGGCGGTGACCAGGAGAAGTATCACCTCGTCTATCCCCGCCTCTTCGCGCTCGCGGGCGGCATCGTGCCGACGCCATGGTCGTTCTGGGGCCATCAGCAGTGGCTGCAGGAGTTCCTCTACACGCTCGCGTACGCGGTCCGGGGCGAGAATCTCGCGCGGCTGATGAACGCCGTGTCCGGCGTGCTCGCGGCGATCGCGCTCGCGACGCTCGCTCGCCGCCACCTCGATCGCCGCCTCGGCGTCGTCGTCGGCGCGCTCTTCTTCACGCTGCCGATCACGTGGTCCGGGATGACGCGCGCCGGCGCCGACATGAGCGTCGTGCTCTACGCCGGGCTCGCGATGAGCGCGCTGCTCGACTGGGCGACCGGCTCACGTGCCCCCGATCTGCGGCGCGCCGCGGTCTTCTCGGGCTTCGCGGGCGGCGCCAAGGTGATGGGGCTCCTCGTTCCGACGCTCGTCGGCCTCGGCGTCCTCGTCGTGCTCGTGCGACGGCGGACGGCGCTCGGGGCCGCGCTCGGCCGGGCGCTCGTGTTCGGCATGCTGGCGCTCGCGCTGCTTTCTCCCTGGTACGTCCGCAACTGGGCCGAGACCGGCGATCCGCTCCATCCCTTTGGCGAGGGGATCTTCCACGCCCGCGACTGGAGCCCCGCGGCCGCGGCGTATCTCAACGTCTACTACGACCAGTACCGCAGCGAGGAAGCGGGGAAACGCAGCGGGAAGCCGTACGTCGGGCTCGAGGTCCTGTGGTTCCCGTGGGACCTCACGATGCATCCGGAGTCGTTCGAGAACGCGAAGCGACAGGGCCAGGACGTGAGCCCGTTCGCGCTCGCGTTCCTGCCCGCGATCCTTCTCCTTCGCCGACGCCGGCGCGTCGCTCTCGCGATCGCGGCGATCGGCGTCGGGTACGCGGCGATCATCGCGGTCGGCGCCTGGGCGCACCCGCGCTACGTACTGCCGGGAACCGCGCTCGTGCTCGTCGCGGCCGCGGCCGGCGCGGAAGGGCTCGCGGGCGCGCGCGTCTTCCCGCTCATCGTCGCGCTCACGATCGCGAGCAACGTGACGCTGATCAGTCGCCTCCTCAAGCCGATGTGGCCGGACCAGGTGCGGGTCGCGCTCGGCCGGCTCGATCCGAACACCTTCCTCGGCCGCTATTCCGAGCGCTTCGTCTTCTGGCACGAGGCGAACCGCGCCGTACCGCCCGACGGCCGTGTCGTCGTGCTGGAGAAGATCCCGCATCCGTACTACATCGACCGGCCGTTCGTGCTGCTCTCGTATCTCGAGCAGGGGATGGTCGACTACCGCACGTTGCAGACGCCGGCGGCGCTCGCCGACGCGGTCCGCCGGCTCGGCGCGACGCACGTCGCCGTCGAGCAGGACGGGCTCACGGCCCACGGTGATCCGTTCGAGGCGCGCGTGACCGAGCTGTGGCGCGGCTATGTCGGCGGACTCGGGCGCCCCGTGCTCGAGGCCGGCGGGTACGCGCTCTACGCAGTGCCGGAAGGGACGTCACGTGGCTGAGCGGAGCGCTCCGCCGCGCTTCGTCCGCGACGCGCTGCGCGTGCTCGGCGGGCAGGTCGCGATGACCGTCATCGGGATGATGACGGGGGTCATCACGGCGCGCTACCTCGGGCCGCACGACCGCGGCCTCTTCCAGCTCTTCATCAACCTGCCGACGACGCTGTCGAACTTCGTGAAGCTCGGCATCCCGCAGGCGAGCGTCTACTTCATGCGCCGCAAGGGCGCGTCGGCGTCCGCGGTCGCGTCCAACTCGCTCTGGACCGCGTTCACGATGGGGACGGCGCTCGCCGTCGTGTGCTGGTTCGGACGCGACTGGCTCCTGGCGCGCATCCTGAAGGACGCGCCGCGCGAGCTGGTGGCGCCGGTCCTCGCGTTGATCCCGTTCGCGCTGCTGCAGTTCTACCTGCTCGGCGTCGCGCAGGCGCAGGAGCGCTTCCGCGAGTACAACGTGCGCCAGATCGTGCCGACCGTCCTGCTGCTGATCGGCATGTTCGTCTCGCTGGTCGTCTTCCACATGGGGCTCGTCGCCGCCGTCTGCATCTGGGCGGCGATCTTCGTGTTCATGTCGCTCTGGCTGACGGTCCGAGTGCACCGGGAGGCGCCGCTCGCCCTCCGCGTCGACCGCGCGCTGCTGGGTGGAATGCTCGGCTTCGGCGCGAAGTCCTACGTGCAGACGCTCGCGGCGACGCTCCACCTTCGCATCGACCAGTATCTGATCGCGTACCTCCTCAACCCGGAGCAGGTGGCGTACTACGTGATCGGCGTGAACCTCGTCGGCCTGCTGCTCAGGATCCCGGAGGCGACCGGGACCGTGCTCTACCCGCGGCTCGCGCAGGCGAAGGGCGAGGATGCGCACGCGACGACGACGCGGGTCTGCCGGAACACGCTCTTCCTCACCGCGCTCGGCGCCGTGGCGCTCGCGATCGCCGGTCCGATCGGCATCCCGCTGCTGTACGGCCACCGCTTCGACCGCGCGATCCGGCCGATGCTGATTCTCCTCCCCGGCGTGCTGCTGATGGCGCTCTACCAAATCCTCACCCGCAACTTCACGAGCCGGGCGAAGCAGGAGATCAACATCATCGCCGCAGTGACGGCGCTCTGTCTGAACGTCACTCTGAACCTGTTCCTCATCCCGCGCTTCGGGATCTCGGGCGCCGCGCTCGCGAACGGGCTCTCCTACGGCACGGCAGCCGGGATCCTGCTCGTCGTCTTCGTGCGCGAGTCCGGCCACACGGTGCGCGAGACGCTGCTCGTCGGCGCCTCGGATCTGGCCGACTTGCTGCGCGCGTCGTACCGCGTGGGCGGCGCCGCTGTGGCGCGCGGCCGGGTGTCTTCCTAGCAAAGCGCGCCATGCAGGGTCGCCCGATGTGTGCCAGGGGTGGGTCGGAGCTGGCACACCGCCGCGATCCCGTCCTGTAATTCCGGCGCTCTTTTGCTGGCATGCGCGGTGCTTTCTCGCGCTGATCACCATGCGCG
>Ga0070731_10005417_pt1 | contig 10544 bp, 8 predicted proteins | sample Coa_R1_2_FD_66448 | JGI IMG/M metagenome (GOLD analysis project Ga0070731, IMG submission 66448) | Surface soil microbial communities from Centralia Pennsylvania, which are recovering from an underground coalmine fire - Coalmine... | ecosystem: Environmental > Terrestrial > Soil > Unclassified ... | reverse complement strand
AAGAGCAAGATGTCGGGCGACAACGCTAAAGCTCGAGCCAAGCCGACCCGCTTTTGCATCCCTCCGGATATTTGACTGGGCAACTTGTCGAAACCTTCTTTCAATCCAACAGTCGATAAAAGTTCGCGGACATGCCTCTTTCTTTCGACGAGGGTCATTTCACCAAGGTGTTCAAGAGGAAAAGCAACGTTTTCTTCCACGGTTAAAGAATCGTAAAGAGCTGAGTTTTGAAAGAGGAATCCTATCTTCTTCCTGATTTCATTTAATTCTTTGCGCGACAACCCGGCGATATCGCGACCATGAATGCAGATGGAACCTGAGTCAGGCTGCTGCAGGCCGATCAGAATCTTTAGCAATACGCTCTTGCCCGTGCCGCTCTGGCCGAGGACCGATACCGTTTCGCCCGTCGCGACCTCGAGATCGATTCCATCCAGGACTTTCTGATTGCCGAACGATTTGCGCAACCCTCTCACCCGAATTGGCGGCGCGGTCCGTTTGGCTTCCATAATATCCGTCATGGGAAGAACACCTGGATTAGCCGGACCAATATTACGTCGGCGAGAATGATGAACAGCGAAGAAAGCACCACGGAGCTGGTTGCCGCGCGCTCTACGCCTTCCGTGCCACCTCGTGTGCGCATCCCCTGCAAACAGGCGACCATTCCAATGATCAATCCAAAAAATGCTGTCTTACACGTTGACGGCAAAAAATCATTGAAGGTGACATTCTTAAATCCGTTTTCGATGAAGAGTCGAAAAGAGATGTGATCGGTCAACGCGTTCGTCACCCATCCCATGAAGATGCCGAAGAAATCCGCCACAAGAGTCATCATCGGCAGGATCAGCAGGCAGGCCAAAACGCGCGTAGCGACCAGGAACTTGTAGGGATCGACGGCAGAAGCTTCCATGGCGTCGATTTGTTCTGTCACGTTCATGGCCCCAAGTTCCGCCCCGATGCCTGCCGCCACGCGCCCGCTAACGATTAAGCCCGTGATGATCGGCCCGCTCTCCTTGATAATAGAAACGACGAGCAACGCCGGAAGCAAGGACTTGGCTCCGAAGTGGACAAGACTCTCACGAGTTTCGAGAGAAAGCACGACCCCGGTCGCCGCGCCCGCCAACGCTACTAGTGGGAGCGATTTCGAGCCCAGCTCATCCAGTTGGCGCACGAACTCCTTGCCTTCGTATGGGGGAAGAACAATCACACGGCACAGCTGAAAGCAAAATAAGCCCATTTCCCCAAACCACTCAAAGAAGCGGACCAGGGAAGTAGGGATAGCGCTGAAACCGATTTTCCGAGCGCCATTGACATCCGTGGCTGCGGAAAAGGCCATGTTTAGGATAAGGGCATTTCCATCGCCAAAATGACGAGGAAATATTAATGCAATGAATCCAATCGGATGGAAAGGCGAGCTGCGGTAATTCACGGGTCTGAGGGCGAAATGGTGCCAGAAGTTTTTTCGCTTTCGTGGAAGTTCGTATCTCTATTAAACTAATACTGGTTTTAATGTATTTGCGGAATCTTCCTGGCGTCGCGCATTGCATTTACGCTCATATATTAGTTCGCATTTGCTCTGCTTTTCCGCGAAGTGTTTTCGACAACAACAATTTCGCCCTTTCCAACTCGGTTCGTCACGAAGCCCTCAGCCGACTCCTTGCGAGATTTTTAAAATAAGTAAGCATTCGCATACCGGAACCCGGCCCTTCAGGCGAAACTGTTCTTAATGCCAATACTCGAGCGATGGTGCTTGCTTCTTTGTTGAACAGTCCTTAGTTAGCGTTCGCCTTTCTTGGTGATGTGAAGTCGGGGATCCCTTGGCCGGAGTTACTGCGCCGGGGATGTAACCACAGAAAACATCCTTCATTCCGAAATACATTGCAGGTCATCTGGATTGTGGCGATTGCACTTTGCCCGAGGTATTTTGGACGGACACTTCTCTACAGTTGCCGCCGGGCTCATCGTTGTCTTGGCGACATCTTTTCACGGGAGATAAGGTGGACAGTTCCTCTGGCGAAGGTAATCCTTACCTAGTTGCCGCAGAGATACTCGCGTACTTTCGCGTGGCGCTGCTGATTTCCGCATCAAATTTACAGCATCTCTAGTAGTCGAGCTGAGAGTTGAAATTTCAGTATGTAAATGCCGTCATGACAAGTGACGCGCCGTCAGCGACTTACAGTTGTTCGAATCCAGACTGCCAATTCTCCAGGACATACATCAAAGCAAACCGGTAAATACAGAAAATCCCTAAGGTCGTACGGCACAAACATTGCGCTAGCCTGAGATTGAAAGGTTAGGTGGACCGTTCGACCATGCCAGTGCGAACCGAACCCCGCGAAAAGGAAGCTCTTTGGCGCCCGCCAAGTGAGCAGGCCGGGGGCCCACGGCGTCTTGTGATCGAACGCATTCAGCCGCAAATCGATTGCGGACGCTTTCCAATCAAGCGTGTGGTTGGCGATTCGGTTGTCGTCGAGGCCGACATATTTGCGGACGGCCATGACCTTATTGGCTGCCGGATTTTGTATTGGCATGAGAAATCCCCCGAGGAAATCAAATCCTCTCCGATGCAGCACCTTGGCAACGATCGGTGGCGGGGCGAATTCTCCGTCTCCAATCTCGGCCGCTATGGATACACGGTCGAGGGTTGGGTCGATCATTTCCAGACCTGGCGACGCGACTTGATCAAACGAATCGATGCGGGGCAAGAGATCGAAGTTGAATTCCTGGTTGGGGAGAGTTTGCTCGAGGACGTGGCCTCGCGGGCCGAAGGCAAAAATGTCGATATCATTCGCCGCACTATACGCCAATTGCGCACGGAGCAGGACAATGAGTTGAGGAAGAACGTCGCCATTGATCCGGTGCTGCTCGACGTCGTTCAACGCTACCCTGACCCGCGTCTGGTCACGCGTCATGAGAGTGGACTGGCAGTGGTGGTCGATCGCGCAAAGGCGCGGTTTTCGACGTGGTACGAGCTTTTTCCAAGATCATGTTCCGCCGAGCCTGGTCGTCACGGCACATTGCTCGCTTGCGAAGCGCGGCTTCCCTACATTGCCCTCATGGGGTTCGATGTGGTCTATCTTCCGCCGATTCATCCGATTGGCCACACGTTCCGGAAGGGAAAGAATAATTCCGTTGTCACGGAACCCGACGACGTTGGCAGCCCCTGGGCCATTGGTTCCGAAGAAGGCGGGCATACAGCGATTAACCCACAGCTGGGAACGCTCGAGGATTTCAGGAGGTTTATCGAGAGGGCGAGGGAAAATGGGCTCGAAGTCGCGCTCGACATTGCCTTGCAGTGCACGCCGGATCATCCATATGTCAAGCACCATCGGGCATGGTTCCGGGAGCGCCCGGATGGCACGATTCAGTACGCCGAGAATCCTCCCAAGAAATATCAGGATATTTTCCCTCTCGATTTTGAAACTTCCGATTGGCGAGCCTTGTGGAGCGAAATGCGAGACGTCTTTCTGTTTTGGATCAAACAAGGAATCCGCATTTTCCGCGTGGACAATCCTCACACGAAGCCGTTTTCGTTCTGGGAATGGGTGATCCGCGAAATCAAGGAACAATATCCGGAAGTCATTTTTCTGGGCGAGGCGTTCACCCGGCCTCACGTTATGCATCGGCTGGCCAAGGCCGGTTTTTCCCAGTCGTATACCTATTTTACCTGGCGCAACACCAAGCAGGAATTGACCGACTATTTCACCGACCTTACGTGTTCGGACTTCCGCGAATACTTTCGACCGAACCTCTGGCCGAATACTCCGGACATTCTGCCGGAATATCTACAAGTGGGCGGGCGCCCTGCATTCATGATCCGCTTGATTCTCGCTGCCACTCTGGGCGCCAGCTACGGAATTTACGGACCTTCCTTCGAATTGTGCGAAAACGCGCCGCTGCAACCGGGAAGCGAGGAATACCTCAACTCCGAAAAGTATGAAATCAAGCATTACGATCTCGATTCGCCCCGGAGTTTGAAGACGCTGATCGCCCGCATCAATCGAATTCGCAAGGAAAATCCCGCCCTGCAGAGCGATCGTAACCTCCGGTTTCATAGCACCGACAATCCTTCGCTGATCTGCTACAGCAAAGCAACGGACGACCTTTCAAACGTTCTGATTGTGGTTGTGAATCTCGATTCGAACCACGCCCAAAGCGGCTGGATCGAGTTGGACCTGAATGCCTTGGGTCTCAATTCGAATCGCGCCTTTCAGGCGCATGACTTACTTGGCGAAGGGCGGTTCCTGTGGCAAGGAGGACGAAACTACGTTGAACTCGTCCCTGAAACCATCCCGGCACATATCCTGCGCGTGCGCCGATGGGCGCGCACGGAGCAGGATTTCGACTACTACTTGTAGCTCGAGTGGCCCCGCGACCGCTCCGGCGATTTGGAGGCATAGCGTTGCAATCCGTACTCACTGACTTCGACTTTTATCTTTTTGCTGAAGGCACTCATTATCGCGCCTACGAAAAACTGGGAGCACACCTAGCCGAACGAGACGGCCGTCGCGGCGTGCATTTTGCCGTGTGGGCGCCGAATGCTGAGTCCGTTTCCGTTATCGGCGATTTTAATCGATGGGATCCCTCGGCGAATCTTTTAAGCCCTAGTTCTATCGGCGTGTGGGAAGGCTTCGTTCCAAGGGTTGGGCCGGGGGCCCTCTACAAATATCATCTCGTCTCTCGCGAGCGACGCTACACGGTCGATAAGGCGGATCCCTATTCCTTTGCCGCGGAAATTCGGCCCCACACCGCATCCCGTGTGTTCGACCTGCGGGAATATTCCTGGTCTGACCACGAGTGGATGGCGAACCGTCCGAAATACAATTCCAGCGATTCTCCTATTTCCATTTATGAGGTGCACCTCGGTTCGTGGCGACGTGTCCCGGAAGAGGGAAACCGTTCGCTGACGTACCGGCAGATGGCTCCGTTATTGGCCGATTACGTTCACAACGCCGGGTACACGCACGTCGAGTTTCTACCGGTGATGGAGCACCCGTTTGATGGCTCGTGGGGTTACCAGATCGTCGGGTATTTCGCGCCGACGAGCCGGTTTGGCACTCCTTCCGATTTCATGTATCTCGTCGACTATCTGCACCAACGAGGGATTGGCGTAATTCTGGACTGGGTGCCCGCGCATTTTCCAAAGGATGAGTCCGGCCTCGGCTATTTCGACGGCTCGCACCTTTACGAGCACGCCGATCCAAAGCAAGGAGAACAACCGGACTGGAACACATTCGTCTTCAACTACGGGAGGAAGGAAGTCCAAAACTTTCTGATCAGCAACGCTTTGTTCTGGCTTGACAAGTATCACGTGGATGGGCTTCGGACGGACGCGGTGGCCTCCATGTTGTATCTCGATTACGGCAGGCCTGAAGGTGGATGGCTCCCGAACCGTTTTGGTGGAAAGGAAAATCTGGAAGCGGTTCAATTCTTGAAGACGCTCAACGAGCAGGTGTACGAAGCCTTTCCCGACGTAATGATGATCGCGGAAGAGTCCACGGCGTGGCCGCAGGTGTCGAGGCCGGCGTACCTTGGAGGGCTGGGATTCGGCTTCAAGTGGAACATGGGCTGGATGCACGACATGCTGAGCTACATGTCGTTAGACCCGGTCTTACGCAGTTACCATCAAGATCAGATCACCTTCAGCCTTGTCTATGCTTTTTCTGAGAACTTCATTCTTCCTTTCTCGCACGACGAAGTCGTGTACGGAAAAGGCTCCATGCTCCGCAAGATGCCCGGCGACGAATGGCAGAAATTTGCGAACTTGCGGCTCCTCTATGGATTCATGTTTGGTCACCCAGGGAAGAAACTTTTGTTTATGGGCAACGATTTCGGCCAATGGTCGGAATGGAATCACGATGTGAGCCTCGACTGGCACCTCCTGAACGATTCTCTGCACGCAGGGCTCCAGCGCTGGGTCCGCGATCTGAACACGCTCTACCGTGGACAGCCTTCCCTATACGAATTCGATTTCCACGCTGCCGGCTTCGAATGGGTGGATTGCAAGGATTCTCAGCGCAGCGTTGTCAGCTTTTTGCGCCGCGGGCGAAGCCCCAACGATTGGATCCTCTTCGTATACAACTTCACGCCGGTTGTCCGAGAAAACTATCGGGTGGGCGTCCCCTTTGATGGATTTTGGAAGGAAATTCTGAACAGCGACGCACCGCTGTATGGCGGAAGCGGAAAGGGAAATTTCGGGGGCCTGAAGGCGATTCCGCTTCCCATCCATGGGCGGCCGTTTTCGTTGAACGCGACACTTCCTCCGCTCGGCGCTGTCGCTTTTCATCTGGAAGCCAGAAACGTCACGTGAGACGCGAGGAAGAAACTATGGACAGACATCCTGGAAGTGCACCCAATTCGCTCTGGAAGAGAGTTCTCGACGGGGAAGGCGCCCTAAGCCTTGAAACAGTGGGCCTCCCGGTATTCCTGCCCAAACAGCGGTGGTTTGGCGAAAAATCTCATCACATTCGCTCGACACGAATTTTGGACTGGGCTGCGTTGAAAAGTTCCAATTCTGCTCTGGCGCTCGTAGAGGTAAGACTCGAAGACGAGTTGGTCGATCTTTTTCTTGTTTCGCTCGGGATGACATTCGGAGACTCCCAGGAAAACCTGCAACGCTCCGCTCCGAACGCCATCGTGTCTACCATCGTTTCGGGGGCTGTCGGGGGAATCTTAAACGATGCGATTTATGACGATAAGGCGTGCGGAGCGCTTCTCTCCTTGATTGCTAATTCCGGCCAACTACGCGCGCATACCGGCCGAATCCGCGGTGTGCGGGGCGAGGCGTTTCAGGACCTCCTGGGGGCGGCGGAGCTTCCGCTTCCTGTCAAGCGTGGGTCGGCAGAGCAAAGTAATACGTCGATCCTGTATGGCGATCGATTCATTCTCAAACTCTTTCGGAGGCTTGAGGCCGGCCCCAATCCGGATTGTGAGATCTGCCGCTTCCTGTCGGAGAAAACTACTTTTGATCGTGTTCCGCCATTTGCCGGTTTGATCGAATACCAGCCCGATGGAGACGCACCGTCTGTAACGCTGGCAATGCTGCAAGGTCTGGTGGCAAATGAAGGCGACGGATGGAAGTGGACGCTCGAAGAGTTGGACCATTATTTCCAGGCTTGCGCGCCTCTCGTGTTCCCGAAACGTTTGAGAGGCGGGCTGGGAAAACCTATGGACCTCTCGGAACATCCGGCGTTTCAGTTGGCACGACACCACGTGGGAACTTATCTCGATGCCGCCGCAATGCTCGGCCGCCGAACCGGGGAGTTGCATCTGGCATTATCCGTGCCGACCGACGATGCCGCATTGTTGGCGGAGCCGCTCACCAGGGAGGATATTCACGAAATCCTGGACGATCTCCGCAGCACAAGCGCGGCCGCTCTCAGTGCGCTCAGGAAGCGGCTTTCGGAGCTTCCCGATGACACGTTCGAAATGGCCTTATCGGTATTGAGCCAGCGGCGCTGGATTCTCGAATACTTTGACATGCTAAAGACACGTACTCCGAGAGCGAAAAAGATCCGCATTCATGGCGACTATCACCTAGGGCAAGTCTTGGTCGTAAAAAACGATTTCGTGATCCTGGACTTCGAGGGAGAGCCGGCGCGCCCTCTCTCCTACCGCCGCTCCAAGCAGTGCCCACTGAAGGACGTGGCCGGCATGTTACGCTCCTTTAGTTACGCGGCTTATACCAGCTTGTTTGACTACACCGCGCGGCATCCGGAAGACGCCGAGCGGATGGCCCCGTGGGCGCAGCTTTGGGAACGCGCCGTCGCCACGGAATTTTTGCGGGCGTACCGGGAAACGACGCACAGAGCGGATTTCCTCCCGTCTGACGGCGTCGTTTTTCGAAAGCTCCTCGATATTTTTCTTTTGGACAAAGCGTTCTACGAGGTCGCTTACGAGTTGAATAGCCGCCCCGCTTGGCTTCGCATTCCGCTGATGGGTATCATGTCCCTGCTGGATAGGATTGTCACAAAACGCTGAAATTTTCCCCGGGCGCTCAGATGTGGCGGGAATGGACCGTTCGAACGACCTCCGGGGACTGAAGAGTGGAAGTTCACTTCGACCACGAAAAGGTTCAGCAAGAGATCGGGCAAACCGGCGGAGCCGACCTGGTAATCGGCATTGTGGCCGATATCGACCAGACCGGAATTGAAATCTTGGTCGGGGCGCTTCGTAATTTTCCGGGCACCCCAGGCATTGTCGTACTGCAAAAGGAGCGCTCGACCACATTAGCTGCAACAGCCGCCGAAGGAAACGACAAAGATGCGGCTAAGGACGCTTCATTGGGGGTGCTCCCGTGATTCGCCTCGAAAGGTGTGGTCTATGGAAGACGATCGTCAAGTAAGAGCTTTAGCTCTTTTGGACTATGTAGAGAGCAAGCAAATCGCGGCCATTGTGCGCGGCAAGCTAAGCGAGTTCGGAGAGTTGCTGAAAGTGGCGGGCGAGGAACTGAAGACCGATCCCTTCATGTATTTAGCAAAGCGATACACTCTGCCGCCGCAATCCGAGATTGACGCTTTGACTAATCAACTGGCAGAACTAGAAGAAACCGTCGAGCAGATGAGGAAAAAAGCCGCTGATTACGGCGTGTCTGTGTGAGCGAGGAGGCGGCACCCATTCGGATACCGCCCCTCGTTGGACCTAACGAGAATCGAACTTGGGCACTACCGCAAAGTGACATTCCGGTTTGTAGGATTGTGATTGGGTCCGCTATGCTCTGGGCTGTACGTAGATGAATCCTCATTTAGACCCAGCAATTCTTCCCGAACCCTCTGTTCAATTGACTTCAGAATCTTCCAATGTCGGAGCAACTGAGTGCGCTCTTCCAGGCTGGGAGCCTCACTTAGGTGCTCTACCGCTTCGTCAAAAAGATCTGACAGCCATTGCAAATATGTTAGGGGAATGGCCATCGTCATCCTACCATCGCGCTCTTAGGCGATGGCCGTGAGTTTATTCGAGCCGTCACGGTTGGCAGGAAGTCTTCCGCCTGAATGTCGATTAAGAAAAATTTGTTCTCTGAAAGCTCAGCAAGCTCATGCATTTTTCGTTCCGCTTCAAACCGCCCGGTAACTGAGGTTTTCCAGAGAGTGGAACCATCGGGGAACTTCTCAAATACATCGTAGACTCGACGCATGGGGGCACCGCCTTACTCAGCAAAAGCGTTAACATCTATGGTATAGCATAAATGCTATTCAAAGAGTTCATAATTATTTTCCACGATGAGAAAAGAGATGGGAATACTGCATTTACTGTAGAAGACATGCGTTCGCGCAAGTCCTTGTAAAAGACTAGTTAGTTCTTCAGGCACACCTCGCCTGAAGAATTGTGCCGGACCCCCAAGTCTGGCAGAGGTTATCTAGCTCTGTTGACATCCTCGTCACGACAATGAAAAAAGGAAAAAGAACGCTCGCGTTGAGGACCTCAGATTTCGTTCGATTAAGTGGCACTGTATATTCGAGGACCCACTTGCAAGATCGAGCCGAAAATGGCGGTTCCTATCTGGCCGATTTCAGTTTCTATTGGTACGTGCTGTTCACGCCGGTTTAGAAGAAGTCAGACCAGAGCTTTCGAATGCGGGTACGGAGAGCAAGCAGTTAGGAGAGCTGACAAGCTGCAACCCGGGCGGCAGTGATTCTCCGAAGCTGCGAACCGCGTCCACCCGTTCGGGCGGGACGTATTTCGACAGAAGCTGGATAGTTTCCTCGCCGCTTCCCAGCGCCATCAAGAGGGAGATGGCCTGTTGGCGAATTGGCTCATCGATTTCTCGCGAGCGATCGTCGATGCGGCGCGCGATCAACGCGATGGCTGAAGCCGTGACTGCCGTGAACGTCGATAATTCCAGGAGTGTTTTCAGCCATTCCCCGGCAATTTCAGCCGCTACTACAGAGTGCAGTGGCCCGTACAGCGGAATGCGGGCACCCAGTCGACCGAGCGACCACAGCCAAATTGCATCTCCAGGTTCTCTTTTGATCTTCGCCCGCATTTCAATCCCCAGCAAAGCACGCGTACCAGCTAGCAGTTGCTCAAGGCTTGCGAGCAGACGCCACCTCTCATACTCGAGTTGCCGGTTCAGCCGCTTCTTCTTGTTATCGGGATGACTGGTGAACTTTTTGTAAAGAATCTGCTGCTCGCTGGCATTGATGCCGCCGGCGATCCGACGCAACAGCACCGGCACGCCAACCTGACATTGCAGATCGTCTACAAAAGCAAGGTCCGACGCGATTGTGCGCAACTTTTTGACGCGCCCATCATCACCAAGCACACCAAACCCCGGCCGCAAACAGAAGCCCGATAGATTAAGCCAACGCATCTCATGGCCTGGAGATTTTTTATGTCCGTCGGAAAACTCGATGAGCACGTCACTGAACCGGCGAATGGCCGAGATCGGCCATGAGTCTCTTTTCAAGCCGAGCGCCGCTTCCATTTGGGGCACAAGATCCTCAGGCGCCAGCGGTGCGCCCTCCGCAGAGCCACCAAAAACCCGGCCGATAAGTTGCGCGGCAGATTCGACGGTTGCGTCAGAAGTCGTAATGGCCGATGCACGTTTC
>Ga0070731_10005414_pt1 | contig 10546 bp, 9 predicted proteins | sample Coa_R1_2_FD_66448 | JGI IMG/M metagenome (GOLD analysis project Ga0070731, IMG submission 66448) | Surface soil microbial communities from Centralia Pennsylvania, which are recovering from an underground coalmine fire - Coalmine... | ecosystem: Environmental > Terrestrial > Soil > Unclassified ... | reverse complement strand
GCCGTAATCGCCATCGAACAGGTCGCGGCCGTTTGCCCGCGCAGCGCCGACGTGGTGCAGTTCGGCAATTTCGGCCCGATCCGCACCTTTGCCAAATACGGCACGCCGGCGCAGAAAGCGCGCTGGCTCGGCGAGCTTCTTGCCGGCCGCATGGTGATGTCGCTCGGCATGACCGAGCCGGACGCCGGCTCAGCGCTGACGGATCTGAAGACCAGCGCCCGGGCGGACGGCTCGTCCCACATCATCAACGGCGGCAAGGTATTTTCGACGTTCAGCCCCGACGCGCAGATTTTTCTGATTTATGTTCGCTTCGGTCCCGGCCTCTCCGGCATCGGCTCCGTAATCATCGAGCGCGGCACGCCCGGATTTTCTATCGGCGCGCCGTCGGTATTCATGAGCGGCGAGGAATGGTGCGAACTTCATTTCAACGACTGCCGCGTTCCGGTCGAGAACGTACTGCTCGGGCCCGGCGGTTTTAAGAAGCAAATGGCCGGCTTCAATGTCGAGCGCCTCGGCAACACGGCGCGCTCGCTTGCCTGTGGCCGCTACGCCTTCAACGCAGCCCGGGACTACGCGGCGACCCGCGAGCAATTCGGCCGGCCGTTGTGCGAGTTCCAGGGCCTGCAATGGAAGTTTGCCGACATGGCGATCAAGCTCGACGGCGCGCAATTACTGCTCTACCGCGCCGCCGCCAACGCCGACCGCGATCTGCCGTCGGCCTATGAAACCGCGGTCGCCAAGGCGGCCTGCAATCAGACAGGCTTCGAAGTCGCCAGCGAAGCGGTGCAGATCATGGGCGCGCTGGGTTACAGCCGCGAGACCCTGGTCGAATATTGCATGCGGCGCACGCGCGGCTGGATGATCGCCGGCGGCTCGATCGAAATCTTGAAGAACCGCATCGCCGAGCACGTGTTCGACCGCCGTTTTGACCAGCGCAAGCGGCCGCCGGCCGCGGCAGAGTGAAAGTTCATTTGCTCCGGCCGCGCGCGAAGGCGAACAACAACCAAGCAACGAGCGCACCTCTTTTGCACGAAAAGATGCAGCCGTTGGCTCGTCAGTGTCGCGATTAAGCAATGGTACTCATCACCGGAGGATAGGCAACGTCATCGCGTCCGCAATCGAGCGGCCGAAACGGACTTCGAATGTCGGTGTGGCGAGGTCGGCAACGCGCGCCCGCTCGGCCATGCCGTGGCCGGTGGCGACCTGCATGGCGCCGGCGAGGGAAGCGCGTTTCGCCGCCTCGACGTCGCTTGCTTTGTCGCCGACAAGCCACGACATCTTGCGGTCGATCGCGAGATCGGACGCCGCCTGCAACAGCATGCCTGGATTTGGCTTGCGCGCCGGATGGACCGGATGGGCGAACCCATCACGGCCCTCGGGATGATGCGCACAGGCATAGACGGCATCCAGTCGCGCGCCTTCGGCGGCCAAAGCCGCGACAATCGCCTCTTGAACGCGCTTGAATTCGCTCCAGCCATAGTAGCCACGGCCGATGCCGGCTTGATTGGTCACCAGCACAACCGGCATTCCGCGTTCATTGGCGGCGGCAATCACAGCCGCGGCCCCGGCGATCATCGCGATGTCTTCGACCCGCCATAAATATTCGGTGTCCTCGACGATGGCGCCGTCGCGATCCAAAAACAGCGCCGGACGGCCGGGCCGGGGCGTCGTTAACACTTCGCACCACACACCCTCGGCGTTGAGCGGATAGTCTGCAAGCGGCATCGGTCGGATCTTTCTTCGCATCGCGCGCCGATAGGCTTTCATAGCACGATAAAATTATGTTAGGTCCACAGCCACCTTGAAACGGCAAAGCACTTGAAACGACAAAGCACATGGCCTCACAGAACGATATGGTGGCCGAGCACTTTCGTCGCTCGTGCGAGACGCTCTCGCTCGCCGCCGAAGATGCGAAACTGCGCGCCGCCATCCATGCGATTGCCGATACGATCACGGCTGCATTTCGCTCCGGCCATAAGCTCTTGATTGCTGGCAATGGCGGCAGCGCCGCCGACGCCCAGCACATCGCCGGCGAGTTTTTGTCGCGCTTGAATTTCGACCGCAATCCACTGCCGGCAATCGCGCTGACCACCGACTCGTCGGTTCTTACCGCGATCGGCAACGATTACGGTTTCGATCGCACTTTCGAGCGCCAGGTTCGCGGGCTTGGCCAAAAGGGCGATGTGTTCATCGCCATCTCCACTTCGGGCCGCTCGCCGAACATCGTCGCGGCGCTGCAAGCGGCGCGCGAGGCGGGGCTGACCACCATCGGCTTCACCGGAACCGCCGCCAACGGCACGATGCAGCCGCTATGCGATCACTGTCTGGCCGCGCCATCGGCCGAGACCCCGCTGATCCAGCAAGTCCACATTGTCGCGGCGCACGCAATTTGCGGCCTGGTGGAGCGCAGTCTGTTCGGAGGCGGATTGGGGTCTAAATAAATATTCTATGTCATTCAATATGTTGCGACGTTCATCATTTGAACATTCGGCTTGACGTTCACACCGTGAACAATGTACTCCTGGCGCCGGATGGGAGGCGATGCGATGCCTCATGCGGCGCGCAACGAGGAAACGGACAACAGCCGGATCGTGCTCGGGCTGCTCGAATCGGTCGAGCGCGACGGCGCCCAGTCCCAGCGCAAGCTCGCCTCCGACCTCGGCATCGCGCTCGGCTTGGTCAACGCCTACCTCAAGCGCTGCGTGAAAAAGGGCCTCCTGAAAATCGGCCAAGTCCCGCCGCGGCGCTATGCCTATTACCTGACGCCGCATGGATTTGCCGAGAAGTCGCGGCTCACGGTCGAGTATCTCTCCCGATCGTTCTCATTCTTCCGCAGCGCCCGCGAGGATTGCTCGTCCGTCCTTACGGCGGCGTATGCGCGCGGTTGGAACCGGATCGCACTGATAGGCGTCTCCGATCTTGCCGAAATCGCCATCATCTGCGCGCTCGAACAGGGCATTACGATTGCGGCGGTGGTCGACTCCAAATCCGAGAACTCCCGCTTCGTCGGCATTCCCATCGTCAAGTCGATTGCGGCGGTGCCAGGAGGATTTGACGCCCTGCTGGTAACCGATCTCGAAGCGACGCGCGAATCGGTGAAGGCCGTGGCTGATCAACTCGATGCGAATCGCGTCCTGGTGCCCGCGTTGCTGGGAATACGGATTGATCGGACAACGGAGAGCGTCGCATGACAACCGGACTGCATCCGCGCTGGTTCGTCGCCCACACCCATCCGCATGCCGAAGTCAAAGCGACGGCGCATCTCAATCGCCAGGGCTTTGAGATCTACTTCCCACGCTATTTGAAGCGGCGCCGGCATGCCCGCCGCATCGAGACCGTCGCGGCGCCGCTGTTTCCCCGCTACCTCTTCGTCGCGGTCGATCTGGCGGCGCAGCGTTGGCGCTCGATCTACTCGACCATCGGCGTCACCCGGCTGGTTTGCAATGGCGACGATCCCACCGCGGTGCCGGACGGCATTGTCGAGGCGCTGAAGAGTCGTGAGGATGCCAACGGCTTCATCAAGCTCGACTGCCGACCGCCGTTTCGCGCCGGCGACAAGATACGCGTGCTCGACGGCGCATTCACGTCCTGCCTCGGCCTGTTTGAGGGCATGGCGGAACGGGAACGCATCGCGATTTTGCTCGATCTGTTGGGCCGTAAGGTTCGCGTGGTGCTGGATGCGGATTTGGTCGCCGCGGCCTAGCCGCGGACTGGTTGCGGTCACGGAGCGAGTGCGCCAAGCGGTTTACCCGAGGTGCTCTCGCACTGCGTGTGCGCGTTCGGGTGAGCTTGCCTCACCCGGATTGCGGTAGCGTGGATAATTCGGCTGATAAGAGCGCGTCTCTCGTGAATGCACGTCGACAATTGTTCTTCGACCTGTCGCGGCGCCTCGGCTGGCGCCTGCCGACGCTCACTCGCGTCCGATGGCCGCCCATTAGCCGAGCATCGCTGCCGTGTTGAATCATCGAACCCGAGATAGCAACTTGACCGAGCGATTGCTGCCACCCGACCTGTGCCGCCTCGAAGCGGAAGCGATCTACATATTCCGCGAGGTGGCGGCTGAGTTTAAGAAGCCGGTCCTGCTCTATTCGATCGGCAAGGACTCTTCAGTCCTGCTGCATCTTGCGCGCAAGGCCTTCTTTCCCTCGGCCTTGCCATTTCCGCTGCTGCATATCGACACCACGTGGAAATTCCGCGAAATGATCCAATTCCGCGACGAAACGGCGGCGCGGCTTGGGCTCGATCTGATCGTGCACGTCAATCGCGACGGTGTGGCGCAAGGCGTCAATCCGTTCACCCACGGCTCGTCGTACTACACCCACGTCATGAAAACCGAGGCGCTCAAGCAGGCGCTGAGCCAATACGGGTTCGACGCCGCATTCGGCGGCGCGCGCCGCGACGAAGAGAAGAGCCGCGCCAAGGAGCGCGTGTTCTCGTTCCGCTCCGCCGCTCATGTCTGGGATCCCAAGAACCAGCGGCCCGAACTGTGGCACCTCTACAATTGCCGCGTCGCCGCGGGCGAATCGATCAGGGTTTTTCCGCTGTCCAATTGGACCGAGCTCGACGTCTGGCGCTATATCGAGCACCAGAAAATTCCGGTGGTGCCGCTTTACTTCGCGGCGCCGCGTCCGGTCGTGCAAAGAAGCGGCGGTCTCATTGTTGTCGACGACGAACGCCTGCCACTCGAGCCCGAGGAGCGGCCGGTTATTCGCACGGTGCGGTTTCGCACGCTCGGCTGCTATCCGCTCACCGGTGCCATCGAATCCGGCGCCGCCACGGTCGCCGACATCGTCGAAGAAATGCAAGCCGCTGCGACCTCCGAACGCGCCGGACGTTTGATCGATCACGACGAGGGCGATTCCATGGAGAAGAAGAAACGTGAAGGCTATTTCTGATCCAAGCCTGGCCGTCGCCGCCGTTGCGTCAGGTCCGTTCGCCGCCGACCGCGACCAGCTCTGCGTTCTCACTTGCGGCTCCGTCGACGACGGCAAGTCAACGCTGATCGGCCGGCTTCTCCTCGACGCATCGCTCGTTTTCGACGATCACGTTGCGGCGCTGACACGCGATTCCAGGACGCATGGCACGGTCGCGGGCGATGTCGATCCCGCATTGCTGGTGGATGGGCTTGAGGCCGAACGCGAGCAGGGCATCACGATCGACGTCGCCTATCGCTATTTCGGCACGCCGCGGCGGCGCTTCATCGTGGCCGACACGCCGGGCCACAAGGACTACACGCGCAACATGGTCACCGGGGCGTCGACCTCGGATCTCGCGATCCTGCTGGTCGACGCGGCGAAAGGCCTTCTCGAACAGACGCGCCGGCATGCTTACCTGTGCTCGCTGCTAGGCATTCGCGATTTCATCCTCGTCGTGAACAAGATGGACCTGACCGGCTTCGACGAGGGCCGGTTCCTGGCCATTGCCGAAGCCTTTGCACAATTCGCCGGCCGATTTGATGGCTGCCGCTTCGTCGCCATTCCAACGTCCGCGCTCTACGGCGACAACGTGGTGCGGAAAAGTGCGCGGATGCCGTGGTATCGCGGCGTCCCGCTCCTTGAATATCTGGAGACTGTCGTAGTGAACGAGCGGCCAGGCGCGGCGCCGCTTCGGCTGCCGGTGCAATATGTCAATCGGCCGGATGCGAATTTCCGCGGTTATGCCGGAACGGTCGCGTCCGGCGTGTTGCGGCAGGGCATGGAAATCGCCGTTCCGCGCACCGGAGTGCGATCGCGCATCGCGCGCATCGTATCCATGGACGGCGATCTCGACGCCGCATCGGCCTCCGATGCCGTGACCGTCGTGCTGGCGGACGCCATCGACGTATCGCGCGGCGATATTATCAGCTCCGTCGAAAAGCCGCCGCAGCGGGCCGATGCTGTGGCTGCGCATCTCATTTGGATGTCGGAAACGCCGCTCCTGCCCGGCCGGACCTATCTGCTCAAAGCCGGGGCACAGACCGTGAGCGCCACTGTGACGGAGCTCAAATATCGCGTCGATATCGAAAATTTCGAGCATCTCGCCGCCAAAGAACTGCATCTCAACGAAATCGCGTTCGTCAATGTCGCCACTGCCGAGCCGATCGGCTTCGACCCCTACGACGAGGGCCGCGAGACCGGCGGGTTTATTCTGATCGATCGCCAAAGCAACGCCACGGTGGGCGCGGGCCTGATCCGCTTCGGGTTGCGCCGCTCCGCCAATACCTACTTTCAGGCCTTCGAAGTCACAAAGGCGGCGCGCGCGGGACTAAATGCACAACAGCCGGCGCTGCTGTGGTTTACCGGCCTGTCCGGCGCCGGCAAATCGACCATCGCCGATCAGTTGGAAAAGAAGCTTCACGCGCTCGGCAAGCACACATTTGTGCTCGACGGCGACAATGTCCGCCATGGGCTCAATCGCGATCTCGGTTTCACCGAAGCCGACCGTGTCGAGAATATCCGCCGCGTCGCCGAAGTGGCGAAATTGTTCGTCGAGGCGGGCCTGATTACGCTGGTTTCGTTCATCTCGCCGTTCCGGGCGGAGCGCGAGATGGCGCGCGAACTGGTAGGGCCGGGCGAATTCGTCGAGATTTTCGTCAATACGCCATTGGAAACTTGCGAACGACGCGATCCCAAGGGCCTGTATAAGAAGGCGCGACGCGGCGAGTTGCAGAATTTCACCGGAATCGATTCGGCCTACGAGCCGCCCGTCAATCCCGAATTGATCCTCGACGCGCTCAACGAAAGCGCCGGCGACCTCGCCAACCGCATCATCGATTTCATGCAGCGGCGCGGCATGCTTTCGTGACGCCGAACCATAAGCGCACAGACCTGACAACGTCGCAACATCCCGTCCTGATCACCGGCGCGGCCGGCTTTATCGGTTTTGCGCTGGCGCGCCGGCTTCTGGAAGGCGGTCGGGCCGTTATCGGGGTCGATAGCGTCAACGATTATTACGATCCCGCGCTCAAGGAGGCGCGGCTTGCCGTTTTGCGGCAATTTAACAACTTCATTTTTCACAAGCTCGATCTCGCCGATCGCAAAAGCAGCGACGCGTTATTTCATGACGGCGATTTCGGTCCGGTGGTGCATCTCGCTGCACAGGCAGGCGTGCGCTACTCGCTGCAAAACCCTCATGCCTATCTCGACGCCAATCTCGCGGGCTTCCTCAACGTTTTGGAAGGTTGCCGTCATCGCCGCACCGAGCATCTCGTGTTCGCGTCATCGAGCTCGGTCTATGGCGCCAATACGCGGGTGCCGTTTTCCGTACACGACAATGTCGATCATCCGATCAGTCTCTACGCCGCGACCAAAAAAGCGAACGAGCTGATGGCCCACGCCTATAGTCACCTCTACGATCTGCCTGCGACAGGATTGCGGTTCTTCACCGTCTACGGTCCGTGGGGCCGACCGGATATGGCGATGTTCATCTTCGCCAAGGCTATAGCCGACGGCCGGCCGATAAGATTGTTCAATAACGGCCGCATGCGGCGGGATTTCACTTATGTCGATGACGCCGTCGAGGCAGTCGAACGGGTCATCTCCCGCGTGCCGGCGAGAACCGCCCCGCCGCCGGGCGGCGAACCCGATCCGGCCAGCAGCACCGCGCCCTGGCGAATCTACAATATCGGCAACAACCGCACGGTCGAGCTGCTCCGCGTCGTCGAACTGCTGGAGCAGGAATTCGGCCGTAAGGCCAAGACCGAGCTGGTACCGATGCAGCCCGGCGATGTCCCGCAAACCTGCGCCGATGTCGACGACCTGATGCGCGACGTCGGTTTCCGCCCGTCGACGCCGATCGAACAAGGCGTGCATAATTTCGTCGCCTGGTATCGCGATTATCACCGGCGATAACGACCCCGCAGGATGTTTCGCTGTACCGCACGCTGTGGATTATAATGACGCCATGATGGGGCTGGATCGCGAAGTTGCAGCGCAATCTCGAGGTCGGCAAGCGCGCCGATATCAATGGTGGGCTGCGCGAGGCGGTGCCGAATTTCTGCGCCGAGACGGCATTGCCCGGCAAGCCATGAGCTAATGGACCGCGGGCGCGGCAGTCGGTCACAGACCGGGATTTCCACGCGCCGTGGTTGCGAAATTGCTGTATCGTTGACGTCTCGGCATGGGGAAGCTCGCCGCCGCTTGGTGCGGTGCCGCGAGCGTTGCCGGCAGGGAGGACAATATGAACAGCATGCAACACGGCCGTATGGCGCGTTCAATCGTCGCCGCGACTGCTTTCGCCTTGGCGCTGCCGCTCGGCGCGGCGCGGGCGCAAGGCCAGACCTACGAGATGAAGATTTCGACGCCGACCATCAACGACGTTCCCGACACCTGGGCCAGGAACTACGGCGCGGCACTGGAAAAAGATTCCGGCGGCCGCATCAAGGTCCAGGTTTATCCCGCGAGCCAGCTCGGCTCGATCCCGCGGCAGATCGAAGGCACGCAGTTCGGCGCGATTCAGTGCGAAGTCGTTCCGCCGGAGTTTATGGTTGGTCTCGACGAGCGTTTCGAGGTCATGGCCGCTCCCGGGCTAGTCGCGTCGCTCGCGCAGGGCCAGAAGGTTGCCGCCGATCCCGCGGTCCGCAAGCTGATGTTCTTGCTCGGCGTCGATAAGGGCCTACACGGTGTCGGCTTGTTTATGGCCGAACCCTCCGACATCGTGACCAAGAACCCGATCCGCACGCTCGCGGACTTCAAAGGCAAGAAGATCCGTATTTTCGCCTCGCAATTCCAAAGCGTGGCATTTGAGCGGCTTGGCGTGACGCCCGTGGCGATGTCGCTTGGCGACGTCCTGCCGGCCATCCAGCAAGGCACCATCGATGGCGCAGTCACGGGAATGGGCCCCATTACGCATATGCACTTTGTCGATGCGGCGAAATACGTGACGATGACCAATCAACCGTCGATTTTTCTCATCGCCGTGGTCAACAGGAAATGGTACGATTCCTTGCCCAAGGAACTGCAGGAAATTGTTGACCGGGATGGAGCGGCGGAGTCTCTCGCTATTGCTCCCACTGCCGCCCAATTCCGCGCCAAATCTGAGGCAAATTATACGGCTAGTGGTGGCGAGGAGATAAAGCTGCCGCCTGATGAGCAGGCAACTCTGATGAAGACGCTTTCAAGCGTCGGCGCGGATGTATCGAAGTCGAACCCGCAGCTTGCCGCAGCCTATAAGATCGTGACCGAGGCGTCGGCGCGGGCGGCGCAAACCGCGAGCCAGTAACAGCGCCCCCGGTATGAAGCGCGCGTCATTCGTGCCAGTAGCGACCGGAGGCACCGATGGTCATTGCGGGACGTGAAATCATGCGGCGCGTCTGCGCCGCGGCCTTCGTCTTGTCCATCATCACGTCATCCGCGGCGGCGGCGGATGACAAGCCCTATGTGATGAAGATCACGCTGGCGACGGTGAACGATCAGCTGCACGAATTCGCGAGGAATTATGCGGCGGCCGTGGAGAAGGATTCGGGCGGCCGCATCAAGGCCCAGATCTATCCTGCCAGCCAATTGGGCTCGACGCAGCGCCAGGCCGAAGGCGTGCAGTTTGGCGAGATCGAGTGTCTGGTGGCGCCGCCGGAATTTCTGGTCGGCATCGACGAACGGTTCGAAGTTCTGGCGGCCCCCGGCCTCGTCAAGTCGATAGCCGAGGGACAGCGCCTGGCCACCGATCCGGAGGTAAGCAAGCTGATGTTCGGCCTCGGAGCCGACAAGGGGCTGCACGGCGTCGCGCTATTCACGGTCGCGCCGTCTTCGGTCGTCGCCACAAAGCCGATCCGCCGCCTTGCCGACTTCAAGGGCAAGAAGATCCGGGTTTTCGCCTCGGAATTCCAAACCGTGGCGATCCAGCGGCTCGGTGCGACGCCGAAGCCGATGACGTTAGGCGAAGTGCTGCCGGCGCTGCAGGACAATGCAGTCGACGGCGCCGTCTCCAGCATCACGGCTATCACGACGATGCACTATTGGGAGGCTGCCAAATACGTCACCGAAACCGGCCAGCCCATGGTCTTCGGAATCGCCGAGATCAGCAAGAAATGGTACGGTTCGTTGCCGGCGAGCTTGCAGCAGATTGTCGATAAGGACGCCGCCGCCGTGTCCGGCGCGATCGCGCCGTCGGCGGCCGATTTCAATGCCAAGGCGCGCCAAACCTGGATTGACAACGGCGGCGAGTTGATCAGCCTGCCGGCCGACGACCAGGCGGCGATGCTCAACGAACTCGCCAGCGTCGGCGAAGACGTTTCCAAGGGCAAACCGCAACTCAACGCTGCCTATCAAATAGTCGCCACGGCGGCGCAGCGGGCGCGATGAGCATGCGGCTTGGTGACTTGATGTCGCGTGCGGCCAGACGACTGAAATTCTCGTTGTCCGAAGCTCATCGGTCATCTAACGTCAACGCCAGACTTTCGCAGTGGGGCCCGGTGTTTATCGGGTGCGGCAGTCCGTCAAATAAAAAAAGCCACGTCCGAGGCGACTACCATGATCGTCTCCTGCACTCGTGCAGGCAAAGACGGTTCTGCAAAGTTTCCAGATGGAGGACGACATGCCTTTCATGAGCATTGGAACTGTTGCGCGGGCGG
>Ga0070731_10005413_pt1 | contig 10547 bp, 11 predicted proteins | sample Coa_R1_2_FD_66448 | JGI IMG/M metagenome (GOLD analysis project Ga0070731, IMG submission 66448) | Surface soil microbial communities from Centralia Pennsylvania, which are recovering from an underground coalmine fire - Coalmine... | ecosystem: Environmental > Terrestrial > Soil > Unclassified ... | reverse complement strand
TTGAGGAGCGACATGTCGACACGGTTGACGCGGCGAACCGCCGCGAGCTTGCGGCCCTCGGGGTGCCAGACGAACGCCTCGGCTGCGGAAAAGTCGAGTGCAGCCGGCGCCGCCGGGGCGAGCCGTTCCAACGCGCCGGCGATGCGGGTCAAAAGCGCGGCGCTGCCGTCCGCCCGAGCGCCCGTGCCGGGCCCGGCGCCGGCGGCCTTTTTCGTCGCCTTTTTCCTCGACCGCGAAGCAGATTTGGCCATGATTGCACAATGTTTGCATCGAGTTGCGGCCTTCCCCTTAGCGGGGCCGGCCATTGCTCGCAAGCTTGCCCGCAGGCGGCCGCAACATTGCAATTGGGCCAACGGCAGCTATAGTCCGCGCGATTTTGCGCGCGAAAACGGCCCCAAATCGTTCGGATTTGCCGGGGCGGCGCGTTTTTTCTGCGGCCTCGGAGGACCAATGTTCATTACGCCCGCGTTCGCGCAGAGTAATCCATTAAGCGGCCTGTTCGGCGGCGGCGGCGACTCGGCCGGCATGCTCACCTCGTTCATGCCGCTTATTCTGATTATCGTGATTATGTATTTCCTGATCCTGCGCCCGCAGCAGCGCAAGGTGAAGCAGCACCAGGAGATGGTCAAAGCGCTGCGCCGCGGCGATACCGTTGTGACCAACGGAGGTCTCGTCGGCAAGGTCACCAAGGTCGTCGACGACCAGCACATCGAGGTCGAGATCTCGGATGGCGTTCGCGTGCGGCACTTGCGTTCCAGTGTGAGCGAGGTTCGCGCCAAGGGCGAGCCGGTAAAGGACGACAGCGCGAGCTGATCGCGCGTCGGTAACAGGAAATTCGAAGTCCATGTTGTTTTTCACGCGGTGGAAGGCGGCGGCTATCCTGCTCACGGCGCTGGTCGTGTGTCTATTCGCGGTGCCGAATTTCTTTTCGGAAAGCGTGGTCCAGCATTGGCCAAGCTGGGCGCAACGCCACATCGTGCTCGGTCTCGATCTGCAAGGCGGCTCGAGCCTGCTGCTCGAAGTCGACACCAATGCGGTGCGCAAAGAGCGGCTGCAGGCCCTCGATGAAGATGTGCTGCGCGTGTTGCGCGAGGCGCGTATCCCCTTCACCGGCCGCGTCATCCGCGGCAACGGCGTCGAAGTGCACATCACGCGCGACACCGACATCGATAACGCGCTGAGCAAACTGCGCGCACTGTCACAGCCGATGGCCGGTTTTCTCGGTAGCACCGGACAGCGCGACGTCGACGTGAACCAAAATGGCAACCTGATCACGCTCACCCCGACTGACCCGGCGGTCCTGCAGCGGATCCGGCAGGCGGTCGATCAATCGATCGAGATCATCCAGCGCCGCGTCAACGAACTGGGCCTGGTTGAGCCGAGCATTCAGCGCGAGGGCACCGATCGCATTCTGGTGCAGGTGCCGGGCCTGCAGGATCCGACGCGGCTGAAGGAGATTTTGGGCAAGACCGCGAAGCTCGATTTCCGCATGGTGGATTTGTCGATGACGCCGGAGCAGGCGCTGGCGACGCACCCGCCGGAGGATTCGGAAATTCTCGACGGCCAGCAGCCGGGCCAGAAATATCTCATCGAGAAGCGCGTGCTCGTTTCCGGCGGCGACCTCGTCGATGCGCAGCCGGGCTTCGATCAGCGCACCAATGAGCCGGTCGTCAACTTCCGCTTCAATTCCTCGGGCGCGCAAAAATTCGCAACCGCGACGCAGGCCAATGTCGGCAAGCCGTTCGCCATCGTGCTCGACAACAAGGTGGTCTCGGCGCCGGTGATCCGCGAGCCGATCCTCGGCGGTCAGGGGCAGATCTCGGGAAATTTCACCATCCAGCAGGCCAACGATCTCGCAATTCTGTTGCGCGCCGGCGCGTTGCCGGCGCCGCTGACGATTGTCGAAGAGCGCACGGTGGGACCGGGACTCGGCCAGGATTCGATCAATGCCGGCGAGCACGCCGCCTATGCCGGCGCCGCGCTCGTCATCATCTTCATGTTCGTGACCTATGGCCTGTTCGGGTTGTTCGCCAATATCGCGGTCGCGATCAACGTCGCGATGATTTTCGGCGTGCTGTCGTTTTTGGGCGCGACGCTGACGCTTCCCGGAATTGCCGGCATCGTGCTCACCGTAGGCATCGCCGTGGATTCGAATGTCTTGATCTACGAGCGCATCCGCGAGGAAGTGCGCGCCGGCCGCAGCGCGATCAACGCCATCGACGCCGGCTTTACCCGCGCGCTCGCCACCATCCTCGACTCCAATATCACCACATTCATCGCCGCGGCGGTGTTGTTCTACATCGGCACCGGGCCGGTGCGCGGCTTCGCGGTGACGCTCGGCGTCGGTATCCTGACCACTTTGTTCACCGCCTTTACGCTCACTCGCCTGATCGTGGCCTACTGGGTCCGCTTGTGGCGGCCGCGCACCGTGCCGATATGAGCGTCGACCGCAACGGATCTTACGAAAACTGAAAAGCCCTGTTTGAAAGACATCCAGTGCGCCTCCTTCGCATCGTTCCCGACGACACCAAGTTCGACTTCATGCGCTTCCGGCGCATCAGCTTTCCGATTTCGGCGCTGCTGTCGATCGTGGCGATTTCGCTCTACTTCTTTCACGGTCTGAATTTCGGCATCGATTTCGTCGGCGGGACGCTGGTGGAAGTGCAGACCCAGGCGAATCCTGCCGATCTCGCCAAAATGCGCTCGACCATCGGCTCGCTCAAGCTCGGCGATTTTCAGCTGCAACAGTTCGGCGCGCCGAACGACGTGCTAATCCGCATTTCCGAGCAGCCCGGCGGCGATCAGGCGCAGCAGGCGGCGGTCCAGAAGGTCCGTGACGCGCTGGGCGACAGCGTGACTTACCGCCGCGTCGAAGTGGTGGGGCCGAGCGTGTCCACGGAGCTCCTCTCCTATGGCACGATCGGCCTGGTACTCGCGATCGTGGCGATCCTGATTTATTTGTGGTTCCGGTTCGAATGGCAGTTCGCGCTCGGCGCCATGATCGCCAACGTGCACGATTTGGTGCTCACCGTCGGCTTCATGTCGCTGACCCATATCGATTTCGATCTCACCAGTATCGCCGCGCTGCTGACCATTCTCGGCTATTCGCTCAACGACACGGTGGTGATCTACGACCGTATCCGTGAAATGCTGCGCCGCTATAAGCGGATGTCGATGCCCGATCTGCTCAACGCTTCCGTCAATGCGACGCTGTCGCGCTCGATCGTCACCCATGTGACCGTGGCGATGTCGCTTCTGGCCTTGCTGCTGTTCGGCGGCCAGGCGATCCACAGCTTTACCGCGACCATGATGTTCGGCGTGGTGCTGGTCGGTACCTATACATCGGTGTTCATCGCCTCGCCGATCCTGATCTATCTCGGCGTCGGCGCCGGGCGCATGGGCGGCGCGGAAGAGCCCGAATCGCCGCCCACGGTACCGGCCGCAACCCCGGCAAAGCCGTCTTTGCCGCCGCAACGGGCGAGAGCGCGACGTTAGTGCAAGAGCAAAGTCGGCACCTTCCACGCCAAGCGCCGATCGATGCGCATGGCGGCGGCGGGTTCCGCTTCGCCGGCATGTCGCATCGCGGCTCGCTGTTATGCCTTCCTGACGGCATCTGGGCCTGGCCTATTGCCGCGGCGAACGACCTGACCGAAGAATTGCTGTCCCTCGTATTTACTCGCGCCGATGCGCTGGATTTCTTCATTCTCGGCGCCGGCTCTGCGCCATGGCTCATGCCGGAGATGTTGCGGGCCCGGTTTCGCGAGGCCCACATCTCGGTCGATACGATGACGACGGGGCCTGCGATGCGGACCTATAACGTGATGCTGCTGGAAGGCCGCCGTGTCGGCGCAGGCCTTATCGCGATCGAATGATATAAGCTCGCAGCATGCAAGATGCGTTCGCCTACTGTGCCGAGCTTGTCCGTGCGGCCGATCGCGATCGCTTTCTCGCTTCGCTGTTCGCGCCGGCGGAGCGCCGCGACTCGCTGTTTGCGCTTTATGCGTTCAACGTCGAGATCGGGCGCGTGCGCGAGGTGGCCCGCGAGACGCTGCCTGGGGAAATCCGCCTGCGATGGTGGTGCGATGTACTTAACGGTGAGCGGGGCGGGGAGGGAAACGCCAATCCGGTCGCGGCTGCGCTCCTGGGCGCAATTGAGCAACACGGTCTCGCCGTAGATAAACTGATTGCACTCATCGAAGCGCACCGCTTCGATCTCTACGACGAGCCGATGGCGAGTGTTGCCGATCTTGAGGCCTATGCGAAGAAAACGTTTTCGGCGGCGATCGGCCTTGCTGCGCAAATTCTCGGCGCCGACGCCGCGCCGGCCGCCGGCCCTGCCGGAATAGCTTCCGGCATTGCCGGGCTTTTACGCGCGTTTCCGCTGCACGCCGCGCGGCGGCAGCTCTATGTGCCGGCCGATCTGCTCACGCGCCACGGCGTCTCCTCAGACGACATCTTCGCGGGGCGATCCTCGCCCGCGGTCAACGCGGCACTCGCCGAACTGCGCGCTCTCGCGCGTCAGCGCCTCGCTGCGGCACGAGAGCATCTGACGACGCTGCCGCGCGAGGCGCACCCTGCGTTTCTCCCCGTCGCTTTGGTGCGGCCGTCGCTCGACCGTATGGACCGCAGCGACGCCTTCGCGCCCGGCGAACTATCGCCCTGGCGGCGGCAATGGCTGATCTGGCGCGCGGCGCGCAACCCGGCGCGGATTGCCGGCTAAAACGCAAAGCGGTCGCGCAGATTGCGCCGTTCGGAGACGATGCGGCCGACGATGGCGCGCTCGGCCTCGGTCTTGAGCAGCGGATCGATAAGATCGAGCTGATTCATCGCCACGAGTTCGAGAATTTCATTGCGCACGTCGCCTTGTGCGTTGCGAGGCAAGGTATCGACGACTTGCAGATGCTCGGGCTTGTTGCCGGCGAGAAAGACCTCGAGCTCGCGCTCGTTGGCGCTGCCCTCGACAAAGGCGTAGAGGCCCGTGCCGGCGCGGCGGTCGGGATAGGAGACGACGGCGACGTCGCGGACCTGAGGATGGGTGCGCAGCCGCGTCACGATGGCGGGCGCGTCGCGGACGACGCGCAGGCCGCGGCCCTCGCGGTCGGTGAAATTCAAGCCGCGCGTCATCGCGTAGTAGATTTTCTTGCCCGTTGCCATCCAGGCCCGGGTGATGAAGCTCTTGCGCCCCAGTACGCGGCGTTCGGCGGCAGTCAGCGCGTCCGGTGCGTAGCGGCGCTTATGTTTTAGGAGATGGCGCAAATCTTCGTAGCGGGCGAGACGGAACAGCGCGCCGCGGCGGCGGAACGTGGCAGCAAGCTGAAAATCGGTGAGATAAGCACGGCCGTATCCGCCGTCTCGGGCGTAGAGCCAATTCTGTTCCTTGGCGAGGTCGTTGTGCGCGATGCCGGCGCGATGAAGCGCGCGCAAGGCGGCTTTCGCCGAGCGGAAATAGGCGGCATCGCCGTAGGGCTTGGCGATATGCAGCGGAACGCCGTGGATCCAGCCGCGCACCAATGCGCGCCGTCCCGCATAGAGCAGTAGCGGCGCAAGGCCCAGCGGGCCGGCGATGGCGAGCGCACGGCGTTCGCGCCGGAATAGCTCCTGCGCCAGAAGCCGGCTCCACCACGGCACCTCGTCGAGGCGGCGCAACACCGCTTCGACTTCGCCATCCTCGCCGCGAAAACGGCCACGCTCGATGGTGGAAAACACATCGCGCTTGAGCACGACGCCGGAATGCCAGCGGCCGGCAAGTTCGTCGGGAATGTCGTTCATGCGGGCTTCTAACACGGAGGCAACTATTCCGCCGCGGCGGGCAGGGCGCCCGCGAGCCAAGCTTCAAGGTCGTTCATCGCGCGGATGCAAAGCGCGCGCTTTCTGGCGACGGCCTTGGCCGGGCCGCGCAGGCGATTGCTGTGTGCGTCCTTCGTCGGCATTTTTGCCAGCGGCGGGAACAAGCCGAAATTGACGTTCATCGGCTGAAATGAACTTGCGCCGGCGTCGATCGTCTCGATATGCCCGCCGGTAATGTGACCGAGCAGCGCGCCATGGGCGGTGGTCGGCGGCGGCAGCGATATCGGCTCGGCGAGCCGTTCGGCTGCCGCAAAGCGGCCGGCCAAAAGGCCGATCGCCGCCGACTCGACGTAGCCCTCGCAGCCGGTAATCTGTCCGGCAAAACGCAGGCACGGCATGGCCTTCAATCGCAATGTCGCATCGAGCAGCTTTGGCGAATTGAGGAACGTGTTGCGATGCAGCCCGCCGAGCCGGGCGAATTCCGCCTTGTCGAGGCCGGGGATGGTGCGGAAAATCAGCACCTGCTCGCCGTGCTTCAGCTTGGTCTGGAAGCCGACCATGTTAAACAGCGTGCCGAGCTTGTTGTCCTGACGCAACTGCACGACCGCGTAGGGTTTGGTCTCCGGCTGGTGCGGATTGGTGAGGCCGAACGGCTTCATCGGACCATGACGCAGCGTTTCGCGGCCGCGCTCCGCCATGACTTCGATCGGCAGGCAGCCGTCGAAATAAGGCGTCGCCGCTTCGAAGTCGTGGAAAGCGACCTTGTCCCCAGCAAGCAATGCATCGACAAAGTTGTCATATTGTTCGCGCGTCAGCGGGCAGTTGATGTAATCGGCGCCGGAGCCGCCAGGCCCGGCCTTGTCGTAGCGCGATTGAAACCAGGCGACGCCGAAGTCGATCGTGTCCCGATAAACAATCGGCGCAAGCGCGTCGAAGAACGACAGCGCATCTTCGCCGGTCAAGCTGCGGATCGTCTCGGCCAGCGCCGGTGAGGTAAGCGGCCCGGTGGCGACGATGACACTGTCCCATTCCGGCGGCGGCGCGGCGATTTCGGCGCGGTCGATTTCGATCAGCGGCTCGGCTGCGAGCGCCGCAGTCACTGCGCCGGCGAAACCGTCGCGGTCGACGGCGAGCGCACTGCCGGCCGGCAGCTTGTGACAGTCGGCCGCCTGCATCACCAGCGAGCCGAGGCGGCGCATTTCGGCATGCAGGAGGCCGATAGCGCTGCCCTCGGCATCGTCGGATCGGAACGAATTGGAACAGACCAGCTCGGCGAATTGTCCGGTCTTGTGCGCGGCGGTGCCGCGGGACGGTCGCATTTCGTGCAGCACCGTCGGCACGCCGCGGCGCGCGAGCTGCCAAGCGGCCTCGGAGCCCGAAAGCCCACCGCCAATGACATGAACCGGCCGCAATTTATGCATCACGACGCCCAAATTTGACTCGTCCCGGCAAGCGGACAACACGCGGGACGAAAGTGTGACGAAGCGGTGTTAATACCATAGGCCAAGAGCGGGAAATCCTTGCATGTTGGACGTGGTCAGGTCTGCTGCCTGCCAAAACCCGGCGGCGGCAGCATACGACGTTGAGATTCTCTCGCTCGCGACCGCCAATCCACCTTTCCGCTTGCCCCAAGCCGAAGCGGCCGTGCATGCCAAGAAACTTTATCCCCACCTAAAGGGGATCTGGTCGCTATACAACAATACCGGCATTGAAAGCCGGTACAATTGCGAGCCGATCGAGTGGTATCTCAAGCCGCACAGTTGGGAAGATCGAACGGCGTCGTTTCACAAACACGCACTCGATCTCCTGGAGCAAGTGACGGTCGAGACGGTCGCTGCGGCCGGCGTGAAACTCGATGCAATCGATATGCTCGTGACCAATACGGTGACCGGTCTCTCTGTCCCGACGCTTGATGCCAAGCTTGTCAACCGGTTGAAGCTTCCGGCCACGGTCGAGCGGTTGCCTATTTTTGGCTTCGGTTGCGGCGGCGGCGTTGCCGGTCTTTCGCGTGCGGCGCGACTTGCTCACGCGCGCAAAGGCGCGAATGTGCTGTTTTTGACCGTCGATCTGTGCAGCTTGTGCCTGCGGATCAACGATCCGAGCCCATCCATGTTCGTTTCCACCGCCTTGTTTGGCGACGGTGCAGCGGGGATGCTCTTGCACAACACCAAGGGCGGCTCGGGCGGCGGCCCGCGCATCCTTGTCAGCGGCGAATGGTGTTGGCGCGAAACCGAGCACGTCATGGGATGGGATATCAAGAATGATGGGTTCGGCATCGTGCTCAGTCCTGACCTGCCGGCGCTGGTGAGCCGCGCACTGGCTCCAGTGCTGCAAGATTTCCTCGATCGCCACGGCATCGCGCTTTCTGATTTCAACGGGTTTCTTATTCATCCTGGCGGCCGCAGAGTTCTGGAAACGATCGAGCAAGCGCTGGGTCTGACCCGCAATCAAATGGAGCATTCGTGGAGCGTTTTGCGCGAGTACGGCAATATGTCCTCGGCGACCGTTCTCTTCGTACTGCAACGGGCGCTACAAGCCGGCGCCCGCGGCCCGCATTTACTCGCCGCACTCGGCCCGGGCTTTTCCGCCTATTTTGCCGTGGTCGATTTATGATGGAATTCGGCTGGGGTGCGGTTCTGCTCGCCTATCTTACGGTTCAGCGTGTCGCCGAGCTGTGGTGGGCGACACAGAATGAGCGGCGCCTGTTCGCGGCCGGTGGCATCGAGTACGGCCGCAACCATCTTCTGCTGATCGTTTTGTTGCATGCGGCATGGATGGCGGGGTTATGGACGCTGGCCTATAACCGTCCCGTTGAACCTGCCTATTTGACGCTGTTCGTCATCTTACAGATCGCGCGGTATTGGGTCTTGATTTCGCTCGGGCGGCGCTGGACGATTCGCATTATCGTTGTCCCGGCCGAGAAGCTGGTGAAGCGTGGCCCCTATCGGTTCATTCGCCACCCGAACTACGCGGTCGTGGCCGGTGAGATCGCGGTCGTACCATTGTCGCTCGGGTTGCCGATCTACGCGCTGGTGTTCTCGATTTTGAACGCCGTTGTGCTCGCCATTCGAATTCCCGCTGAAAATGCGGCGCTCGCCGCGGCGGCCTTCGATTGGCACGGCAACTGGGTTGAATGAATAGCTGCAGTTGGCTGAGAAGGGCCTCTCTGCTATAGCCGGGGCATTGCTTCGCGCCTATATCGAGGCAAAGCAAGGGCTAGCTACCGATGGCCGTCGACGCCGATACCGTCCGCCGCGTTGCGCACCTCGCGCGGATCGCGGTCGTGGAGGACGAGGTGGAAAATCTCCAGGGCGAGCTCAACGCCATCTTGGCCTTTGTCGAGCAACTCGGCGAAGTGAATGTCGAGGGCGTGGAGCCCATGACATCGGTCACCCCGATGGCGATGAAAATGCGCGAGGATAAGGTGACCGACGGCGGCATTCCCGATGATATCATCGCCAATGCACCGGCCCACGAGCATCACTTTTTTCTGGTGCCGAAGGTGGTGGAATAATGTGCCTGGCTTGCGAACAAGACGCCATCTGGCTCGCCTATCTGGAAAGTCAGGGCCTGCTGCAGCCCGACAGTCCGGCCGCGGTCGATGCGTTGTTCTCGGCGTTCCCGGTGCAGCCGCTGCCGGTGCAAGCCGAATGGGATAGTCCGACGCCCGAAGCGCCCGCCAAAGCCACCGCCAAAAAAACAGCGCCGAAGCACGCGGCCAAAAATCCATTTTCCTGCGACGATCCGACGGCCGAATGAATTTGACTGCGCTCACCTTGGCGCAGGCGCGCGATGCGCTGCGCAAAAAGGAATTTTCCGCGCTCGAACTTGCCGATGCGCATCTCTCCGCCATCGCCAGAGCTCGCGCCCTGAATGCCTTTGTGCTGGAGACGCCGGATCGTGCCCGCGACATGGCGCGCGCGTCGGATGCGCGGCTTGAAAAAGGCGACGGCGGCCCGCTTGAAGGGCTGCCGCTCGGTATCAAGGATTTGTTTTGCACCGAAGGTGTGCGAAGCACCGCCTGCTCGCATATCCTCGATAATTTCGTTCCGACCTATGAGTCCACCGTCACCGCAAATCTGTGGCGCGACGGCGCCGTGCTGCTCGGCAAGACCAACTGTGACGAATTTGCCATGGGATCGTCGAATGAGACGTCATTCTTCGGTCCCGTCGTGTCGCCGTGGCGGCGGCGCGACTCGGACGCCAAGCTGGTGCCTGGAGGCTCGTCCGGCGGCTCCGCGGCGGCGGTGGCCGCCGGTCTGTGCGTCGGCGCCAGCGGCACCGATACCGGCGGCTCGATCCGCCAGCCCGCGGCGTTCTGCGGCATCGTTGGACTAAAGCCGACCTACGGCCGCTGCTCGCGCTGGGGAATTGTGGCCTTCGCCTCGTCGCTCGATCAGGCCGGGCCGTTTGCGCGCACGGTGCGCGACTGCGCGATCCTGCTGCGCTCGATGGCCGGCCATGACGCGAAAGACACGACCTGCGTCGACCTGCCGGTGCCGGATTACGAGAAGTCCGTCGGCGGCTCGGTCAAGGGCATGCGCATCGGCATTCCCAAGGAATATCGGATGCCTGGGATGGCCGCGGAAATCGAAACATTATGGCAGCACGGCGCGCAATGGCTCAAAGACGCCGGCGCCGAACTGGTCGACATTTCACTGCCGATGACCAAATACGCGCTGCCGGCCTATTACATCGTCGCGCCAGCGGAGGCCTCTTCCAATCTCGCGCGCTATGACGGCGTGCGCTACGGCCTGCGC
>Ga0070731_10005412_pt1 | contig 10547 bp, 11 predicted proteins | sample Coa_R1_2_FD_66448 | JGI IMG/M metagenome (GOLD analysis project Ga0070731, IMG submission 66448) | Surface soil microbial communities from Centralia Pennsylvania, which are recovering from an underground coalmine fire - Coalmine... | ecosystem: Environmental > Terrestrial > Soil > Unclassified ... | reverse complement strand
CTATGGAGCGTCGGGTCGAACGCTTCAGAATGGGACACAGGTAGTGACGCTTCGACTAGGAATGACTTGCGCTTCTCGCCGGTCATTCTCCGCTCAGCATGACAAATTTGGCTGCAGGACCAGCTCTATTACTGAAAACCATGCCCGCCGTCCTCGTCGTCGCCTACGGCAATCCTCTGCGCTCCGATGATGGCGTAGCTTGGCATGCCGCGGATGCGCTGCGGAAAAGGTTCCCGCAGAACGAAATCGAACTCGAGTGCCTGCACCAACTCGCTCCAGAGCTGGCAGAAACCGTCAGCCGCTTTGCGTGCGTCATCTTTGTCGACGCGGCGGAAGCGGGTAATCCGGGCGAGGTTCGAGTAGAGGAACTCGACGGCAAGGAGTCCAGTTCATCGGGCGCGTTCTCCCACGCAGTCTCACCGCGCGCCGTCCTCCGTCTGGCAAAGAGTCTGTACGGCGCCAGCCCGCACGGGTATTCGGTCACGATAACGGGGCAGAAATTTGATCACGGCGAATCTCTGTCGCCTGTCGTTGCTGCCGCGCTGCCGGAAGTTGTTGTCCAGATCGAACAACTGGTCCGCGATGCGGTCAAAGCCCGCTAACGTCTCAACCTCAAAGGGGACGAAGTTACACCAGGGCGTTTCTGACGGAAACCTTCTCTCGCCTCCACGTTTCCGTTCGCCGACCGCAGGCCTTAGAATCGAGGCTGTCACCCATTGCCATGCCAGTGGCCTCCAAACCCGCGATTCAACGGCTGCGCATCACGCTGCGCGGCGCCGTGCAGGGAGTCGGTTTCCGCCCATTCGTCTACCGTCTTGCCACGGAGATGTCGCTGACCGGATGGGTCCTGAATTCTTCTTCCGGACTCACGGTCGAGGTCGAGGGCCCACCGGAACGATTAGCGCAATTCGAGCAGCGGATCGAAAGCGAACGGCCGAGAGCTTCGGTGATCACCGTCCGTGAGTCCATGTGGATTGCGGTCGAAGGGTCGAACAGCTTTGAGATCCACCACAGCGACAACGATTCCGCCAAGTCGGTCAACGTGCTGCCCGATCTGGCGACGTGCGACGACTGCCGGCAGGAGCTTTTTGATCCCGCCAACCGGCGCTTCGAGTATCCCTTCACCAACTGCACCAACTGCGGCCCGCGCTACACCATCGTGGTCGACATTCCATATGACCGGCCCAACACGACGATGCGGGATTTTGTTTTCTGCGCGGCGTGCAAAGAGGAATACGAGAATCCCGCGAACCGGCGTTTTCATGCTCAGCCGAATGCGTGTCCAGTGTGCGGTCCGAAACTTGATGGCACCATCAAGGAAATTGCGGCAGGGTTATTGAAAGGAGAGATCGTTGCGCTCAAAGGCATTGGCGGATTTCAGTTGCTCGCTGACGCCCGCCAACCGGCGGCGGTGGCGCGGCTAAGACAGCGCAAGCATCGCGAGGAAAAGCCGTTCGCGCTGATGATTCCATCTCTGGCAGTGGCGCGCGAGTATTGCGAGATCTCAGCGGCGGAAGTCGAGCTTCTGGAATCGCAGGCCGCGCCAATCGTGCTGGTGCGCCCCAAGCCCGGCGCCGACATCGCCTGGAATGTCGCGCACTGCTCGCCGTATCTCGGAGTCATGCTGCCATACTCTCCGTTGCATCATCTGTTGATGCGGGAGTGCCCGTTCCCCTTAATTGCCACCAGCGGCAATCGCAGCGACGAGCCGATCTGCATCGCGAACGACGAAGCGAAGTCCCGCCTGAAAGATATTGCCGACCGTTTTCTGATGCACGACCGCCCTATTGTTCGCGCTTGCGATGATTCGGTGGTGCGACTCACCCGCGGACGAGCGGGAATCCTGCGCCGGGCGCGCGGTTATGCGCCGATGGGGATCCGCGTTTCCAGAAATCTTGCTCCAGTGCTTGCTGTCGGCGGACATCTCAAGAACACCGTCGCCATTGGCATCGGCCAGGATGTGTTCCTCAGCCAGCATATCGGCGATCTGGAAACCCTCGAAGCCCGCCACGCGTTCGAGCGAGCGATCGAAGACTTGTGCCGGCTCTACAGCTTCAAGCCCGAGGCCGTTGTTTGCGATCTGCATCCTGACTATGCGTCAACCCAATGGGCGGAGAAATCCGGACTGCCGGTGATCCGTGTGCAGCACCATCAAGCGCATGTGGCGGCGTGCGCGGCCGAGAACAATGTCGACCGCCCGTATCTCGGCGTCTCGTGGGACGGCACCGGATATGGACTCGACGGCGCGATCTGGGGCGGCGAATTCTTCCATGTCGAACAAGGACGGTACGACCGCGTGGCGCACCTGCGATCTTTCCAACTTCCGGGCGGAGACATCGCCGTGCGCGAAGGCTGGCGCTCGGCCGAAAGCCTGCTGCACGAAGTGTTCGGGAAAACATTTCCGGATGAAATCGATCAATTGACAGGGAATCCCCGATTGGAAGTTGTTCGGGTACGCACTATGCTCGAACGCGGCATCAACGTTGTTCCCACGACCAGCGTCGGGCGATTGTTCGATGCGGTCGCTTCGATCAGCGGGCTCGCCCGAGAGAACCGCTTCGAGGGCCAGGCCGCCATGCTGCTGGAAAATGAAATTGGCGCGTTGCGTACGGAAGAGGCGTATCCTTTGGGGAGTGGGGACTGGGGTCCGCTGATTCAGGCCGTAGTCGCCGATAAACGCGAAGGCATTTCAGTTTCGCGGATTTCGACCCGCTTCCACAATGCGCTGGTGAACTGGATTGTGGAAGTAGCAGAAACGTCAGGGCTCAAGCAGATCGTGCTGAGCGGCGGAGTTTTCCAGAACCGGTATCTGACGGAGCGCAGCGCGGCTGTCCTCGAGGCGCGCGGATTTGCCGTTCACACGCACCAGCGGGTTCCGCCGAATGATGGTGGGATTGCCTTGGGACAGGTCGTGATGGCCGGACGGTAGTGAGGTGTGTTTTGTCCACGAACGGGAAGGGCATGCGACAACAATGCAAGAACGAGTCGTATCGGGGCATGCCTTCGGGCATGCCGCAGAAACACGGTTAAGATTGCGGCTTTAGCCGCTGAGGTTTCCTTATGTGTCTGGCCGTTCCTGGCCGTTTGGTAGAAATCGTTGACGGAGGCGACATCGCCTTCCGCGTCGGCAAGGTCGACTTCGGCGGCATCCGGAAAGATATCAATCTTGCTTACGTCCCCGAAGCCGAAGTCGGAAAATACGTCCTGGTCCACGTCGGATTCGCGATCAGCGTCATCGACGAGACCGAGGCCAAGCGCGTCTTTGAGTATCTCGAACAGATGGGCGCAGTGAAAGAGGAACTCGGTGAAATTCCTCAGTGAATATCGCGATCCGCGCGCGGCGGAACAGCTCTCGCAACAAATCAGAAAAAAGGTCACCCGTCCCTGGACCGTCATGGAAATCTGCGGCGGCCAAACTCATACCATCGTCAAAAGCGGGCTGGAAGATCTGCTTCCAAAAGAGATCACACTCGTGCACGGGCCCGGCTGCCCGGTGTGCGTGACCCCGATCGAGTTGATCGACAAGGCCGTCGCCATCGCCAACCGGCCTGACGTTATTTTCTGTTCCTTCGGCGACATGCTGCGCGTCCCTGGCTCGACCAGGAGCCTGTTTGACGTGAAGGCCGAGGGCGGCGATGTGCGAATTGTCTACTCGCCTCTCGACGCATTGAAGCTGGCGCGGCAGAATCCGCAAAAACAAGTGGTCTTTTTCGCTGTCGGATTCGAAACTACGGCACCCGCCAATGCGATGTCCGCGTGGCAGGCCGATCATGACGGGATTGAAAATTTCTCGCTGCTCGTATCGCACGTCTTGGTTCCTCCGGCGATGGAAGCGCTGCTCGCGTCGGATAACTGTGTCGTCGAAGGATTTCTCGCTGCCGGGCACGTTTGCACGATCATGGGCTTCGAAGAATATTTCCCAATCGCGAAGAAGTATGAAGTCCCAATCGTGGTGACCGGATTCGAGCCGCTCGATATTCTCGAAGGCATTCACATGACGGTGAGTCAGCTTGAGGAAGGCCGTCACGAAGTCGAGAATCAGTATGCACGGGCAGTGCGGCGGGAAGGGAATCGCCCGGCGCAGCAGACGATTGCGGAAGTATTCGAGATTACTCCGCGGCAGTGGCGTGGGCTAGGGGAAATCCCGGCCAGCGGGTTCCAGCTTCGCGGAAAGTTTCAGAAGTATGACGCCAACCTCCGCTTTCCGTTTTCCGGTGAACCGGCCCGCGAGTCGCCGGAGTGCATCAGCGGCCTGATTCTGCAAGGCATCAAAAAACCTCACGACTGCCCGGCCTTTGCCGTGAAGTGCACGCCGGAAAATCCGCTGGGCGCTCCCATGGTATCGTCGGAGGGCGCGTGCGCGGCCTACTATCACTATGGCAGACGCCAAAATCACCTCGTTCAACCTGAGCTGTCCAGTCCCGCGAGTCGCTGACGACCGCATCGTTCTGGCGCATGGGGGCGGTGGGCGACTCACGCATCAGCTCATCGAACGAATCTTCATCCCCGCCTTTGCGAATGATGCCCTCGAGCAGCGCCACGACGGCGCGGTGGTGTCGGTCAACGGATCGCGCCTCGCTTTTACGACCGATTCTTTTGTGGTTCGTCCTCTCATCTTTCCCGGCGGCAACATCGGCGATCTCGCCATCAACGGTACGGTGAACGATCTCGCGATGTGCGGTGCCCGTCCCCTTTATCTGAGCAGTGGGTTCATTCTCGAAGAGGGCCTGGAGATGGAAACGCTGCGGACGATTGTTCGCTCGATGCAGGATGCCGCCGCGAACGCCAACGTCAAACTCGTCACCGGGGACACGAAGGTGGTGGACAAAGGGAAAGGCGACGGAGTCTTTATCAATACCTCGGGCATTGGCTTGATTGAGAAAGACGTCAACATCGGGCCGCAGTCAGTGCAGCCCGGCGACGCAGTAATCGTGAGCGGAGATCTGGGCCGCCACGGTATCGCGATTCTTTCGGTGCGTGAAGGACTTGAGTTCGAGTCGCCGATTCTCAGCGATTGCGCTAACCTCTGGCCCTCGGTCGAGGCGCTGATCAATGCGGGAGTCGAAATCCATTGCCTGCGCGATCTGACGCGGGGCGGCCTGGCGACGACGCTGAATGAAATTGCAGCGGACCGGAATGTGTGCATCAAGCTGGAAGAAACGGCGATTCCAGTGGACGAAGTGGTGCAGGGAGCGTGCGAGATTCTTGGACTTGATCCGCTCTATGTGGCGAATGAAGGACGCTTCGCGGTGATCGTTCCGGAATCGCAAGCGGAAGCCACGCTGGGAATCATGAAGAAAGTTCCGGTGTCATCGGGCGCGGTCCGAGTCGGCGGAGTCGAAGAAGCGCCCGGTCGCACGGTAGTTCTGCAAAGCCGCATTGGCGGCAACCGCGTGGTCGATATGCTCAGCGGGGAACAGTTGCCCAGAATCTGCTAGCCAGTCGGGATTCCTCGCGGCTTTGTCATCCTGAGCGGTGGGTTTGCCGCGAAGGATCTGTGCATTTCAGTACGCAGTGCATAGATTCTTCGCTTCGCTCAGAATGACAAGCACCAGAGGCTGGTCTCAAGCTTCCCACGGGTTCACCAACCGCACCCCGCAGCCTTCGAAATCATCCGTATTGCGAGTAGCGAGCGTCGCTCCCTGTGCTCGCACAATGGCTGCAATCTGGGCATCGAAGAATTCGATGGGCCGTCCCTGTTTGCGCCGGGCTGCGGCCAGTAGCGGGAAGATCCTTGCCGCAGTTTCGTCGAATGGCAGGACGCGTCCAGCGAGATCCTGCGTGAACATCGAGTCGGCTTGGCTCGCAAGACCGTCGCGCCGCTTACCTTGGGGGAGAAGTTCGATACCGTAAAGAACCTCGGCCACGCTAATCGTCGTGACAAACAAATGATCCACCTCACGCTGCGCGGATAACCAGGCCAGAACAGCCGCGGAACGTGCGGGCCTCATCAGTTCGGAAACCACATTGGTGTCGAGAACAATCATCAGGCTCTCACCTGATACCGGGATCTCGAATCGGTGTCCGCGGCAAGGGCTCCAGTTCTACTCCGCCAAAGGGTGCAAAACGCCGGCGGATCGACTCAGCCAGATCAGCCCCGGTCTTCAGTTTTTGTGGTTTCTGCCGCAGCGCGCCCTTCAATATCTCGCGCGCCTCCTGCTCCATCGATCGTCCGTGCATGGCCGCGCGCACCTTGAGCTTCCGCTTCGTCGTCTCTTCGAGATTCCGGATAGTAATGCTCGCCATGCAATCAATGATAGCATTGCAATCATTGATTGCACAACCATTTCATTGAATCCGCTCTGAAATCATTTGGCTGGCGGTCGGTGAGTACGACTTGTCATCCGGAGGGGCATCTTGCCGCAAAGGATCTCTGCATTCGCCGTGCATAGATTCTTCGCTTCGCTCAGAATGACAAGCCGAGACTTTCTGCCAATGACAAAAAGCTGGGACCAGTTCAGTCCGAGAAGTCCGGAACCCGAGGTATCCGTGAGATCACTAACTTCCGAAATTCACTCCCCCCGCAAGTGTTTGATTCTACATACTGTTGGACCCCGGTGACCCCAATCACGCCCGCCCGTGAGAATTATCACTGCTCCGTTCTCAAATGGGATGACAATAGAGTACGGAATTATGTTTAGGCTGTACCTACGGAGGTAGGAAAATTATGACGTCCGTGATGACACCCCCGGGAGTGAAGACTCCCGCGGACTACATTGAATCCGTGATGATCAGCGTGAAAGCGAAGAACCCCGCCGAGCCCGAGTTCCACCAGGCGGTCGCTGAAGTGTTCGACTCTCTCAGGTTGGTCCTCGCGAAGCACCCCGAGTATCAGTCGGCGCGTTTGCTCGAAAGAGTTGTCGAGCCCGAGCGCGTCCTTATGTTCCGCGTGCCGTGGTTTGACGATCTGGGCAACATCCAGGTTAACCGTGGATTCCGCATCGAGATGAACAGCGCCATCGGTCCCTACAAGGGCGGACTGCGCTTCCATCCCAGCGTGAATCTCGGCATCTTGAAGTTCTTGGCATTCGAACAGGTTTTCAAGAACTCGCTCACCACGCTGCCCATGGGCGGCGGCAAGGGCGGATCGGATTTCGATCCAAAAGGCAAGAGTGACAACGAAGTGATGCGCTTCTGCCAGAGCTTCATGACCGAGTTGCAGCGCCACATCGGCCCCGACACCGACGTCCCGGCCGGCGATATCGGCGTAGGTGGACGCGAGATCGGCTTCCTGTTCGGCCAGTACAAGCGGCTGCGCAATGAATTCACGGGCGTCCTGACCGGCAAAGGCCTGGGCTGGGGCGGATCGTTGATTCGTCCGGAAGCGACCGGCTACGGCTGCGTGTATTTCGCGCAGGAAATGCTGAAGACCCGCAAGGAGACGCTGGAAGGCAAGCTGTGCCTGGTGTCCGGCAGCGGCAACGTCTCGCAGTACACCGTCGAGAAACTGCTGGATCTCGGCGCGAAGCCGGTTACCGTGTCCGACTCCAACGGAGTCATCTATGATCCGGATGGCATCGACCGCGAGAAGCTGGCTTATGTCATGGAGCTGAAGAACGTGAAGCGTGGACGCATCCGCGACTACGCCGACAAGTTCAAGAAAGCGATCTTCATGCCCACCGACGTCAAGCTGGAGCACAATCCGCTGTGGAACATCAAGGCGGATTGCGCGTTCCCGAGCGCGACGCAGAACGAAATCACCGCGAAGGATGCGGCGAACCTGCTGAAGAATGGCGTCAAGGTGGTTGCCGAGGGCGCGAACATGCCGTCCACGCTCGAAGCCACCAAGATGTTCCTCGATGCCAAGATCCTGTACGGACCGGCCAAGGCTGCCAATGCTGGCGGCGTGGCTACCTCCGGCCTCGAAATGGCCCAGAACAGCGCACGGCTGAGCTGGACCCGCGAGGAAGTGGACGATCGTCTCCACAAGATCATGATCGCCATCCACCGGAACTGCTTCGAAACGGCCGAGAAATACGGCACGCCGGGCAATCTGGTGAACGGCGCCAACATCGGCGGCTTCGTGAAAGTAGCGAACGCCATGCTGGATCAGGGCCTCGTGTAAGAACCAGCAACGCACATGTGGGGACAGCCTGCATGAAGAGCGAATCGGTTGCCCCATCCTTATCTCGTCGCACTTTGACGAGATAGGATGGGGCTTTTGAGTTTGACTGAGGCTGATATGCGACGCTCTACCTGGCAACGTATGATGAAAAGCCACATCGCGGTGACAGCAGCAACTAGCATCGTCCTGTGCGTACTCGTGGTGCCAGGGCGGACGGCACAGGGACAGCGTCAGTCCTCTGCTGGTCAAAACGAACATCTCCGACAATTTCTTCGAGGGTATGTTGGATCTGCTGACGAAGACGCTCGAACAACCCGATACACCGCTGCATTCGTTGACCTGCGAGATGATAAATCGAGTGAAGTGATCGTTTATGTGAGCGGTCCCCGATGGTGCGGGACGGGCGGTTGCACCATGCTCATCTTGGCTCCCGCGGGTTCGTCTTACCACGTGGTCACCAAAACCACAGTAACCCGGCTACCAATCCGTGTGTTGGATGCGAAATCGAACGGCTGGCACGACATAAGCGTTGTGGGTGGGAATCCGCTTTACGAGGCAAAACTTTCCTTCGATGGCACAACTTATCCGACGAATCCCTCCGTTCCCCCGGCAAGTCGAATACGTGGCGCAGCGAAAGGCAGGACGTTGATCGGCGAGAACTCGAAGGATAGCCCTTTGTATGAATCAGAACTGCCGGTGCAGGAGTAAGTTCGGGCTTACTCCTGTGTCGCTCTGCGATGCTCCCAAACACTCCTGAGGCGGGATAGCGTCATCGAGCTTCGCTCGACCGGACAGCCGAGGGCGGCTGTCCCCACATGAATTTTGGTGCTCGCGCACTCCAAGGACTGTCAAGACCTCAATCGTGTACCAGCTGCACCGCGAGCGGTTCAGAAGCTCGCAAACGTCCGGTTCCAGGAGGCTTACGAGGTAAAAGTGCTGTGTAAATAAAATCCCATATCTTATTCATTATAAAAGAGATAAATACACTCATTAAATCGATTTAACTCCCCGCTGGATGGAGTTCTTGTGCGCAAGGTCTATAGGGTCCGGTTGAGCGGGAAACGTTGCTCTGTTCCTCTCCCGGCGACGGCATCTGCCATTTCTGATCGCGGGTGGGTCGACCTTCGCTGCGTCGCAGACCCTTGAGCTTTGCTCGGCCGGACATCCCTTCGACTGTGCTCAGGGCAGGCTCGGGGGAGAGCTGTCCCCACATGAGTCGTTCCGAAGTCACTGCGCGGTGCCCCCGCTTACGGAGTTGCCGAAGCCGTAATTCTCCTCCATCGCTTTGCGGAACTTCTCGCGGTCTTCAGGACTCATCTTGCGGCAGCCGCGCCCGAAGCGAGGGCCGCGCGGTCCGCGTGGCCCGTGAACGAGTCCGCCGAAAAGGATTCGGCACAATGCCAGCAGCCCCAGTGCTTGCCAGAAGCCGAGCATCCGCCATCCGAACAGCGGAGGCAGAAGCCAGTTCCACAGCAGCTTCACCACTTCGCCGCCCAGGAAGGCAAATAGCGCCATGCCGATAACCGCCAGCGGTGCAATCCAAAACCATTTCTTTCTCATATTCATTTCCCTCTCAGTAAAAAGTCGTTGTGCATTTCATGCGAGATCCCTCGCTCCGCCTGAAAAACGGCTCCGCTCGGGATGACGCCGCGTTGGAAATTCACTCGCCTGCAAAGTCACTTCACAAACTCGTCGTACACCCGCTGCAACCGTTCGCGCAGATGCATGACCGCATAACGTTTGCGCGCGAGCAGAGTGTTGACGTTCGCTCCGGTCTCGGCCGCAATTTCCTTAAAGCTTCGGCCTTCGAACTCGTGCGCCACAAAGACCTCGCGCTGTTCGTCAGGCAACTCCTCGAGCGCGTCTTCCAATTCGTCGAGCAGAACGCTCCGCGCGTACGCCGCCTCCGGACCTGCCTCCGCGGATGGAAGCAAGTCCTCGAAATCCGCCAAATCGCCCTCTTCATCGACGGTGGCGAGATCACTGAAGTTCTCCGGCTCCTTCTTGCGGAACATGTCGGTGATGCGGTTGCGCGCCACGCGATACAGCCATCCGGTGACATGCTCAATCGGCATCAGCAGCCGGTTGGCTTCGACCAGGCGGTAAAAGACGTCCTGCAGAACGTCTTCGGCATCGAGCGGGTCGGGCACGCGGCGGCGGATGAAATTGCGCAGCCGGGACTGCTCCCGCTTTACGACGTCGGAGATGCGCTGATCCTGTTCGAGTACCATCCGGTTCAGGCTCGGTTCGAGGCTGGCCGCTTCGTTCATCCACTCCTGTAGACGAATGAAGGGGTGCGGATATTGTAGGGGCGAGGTACCTTCGGCACCGTGTTCTCGTCATTCCGCACAGTCAAGCTTCGCTCGACCGGACAGCCGAGGGCGGCTGTCCCCACATGATCACCTCGATCCTCGCGAGTATGATGAGCTGTTAACCTTATCCATGATCGCCCGCCCCATCACCGAGCCGATTCTTGACGCCG
>Ga0070731_10005411_pt1 | contig 10548 bp, 10 predicted proteins | sample Coa_R1_2_FD_66448 | JGI IMG/M metagenome (GOLD analysis project Ga0070731, IMG submission 66448) | Surface soil microbial communities from Centralia Pennsylvania, which are recovering from an underground coalmine fire - Coalmine... | ecosystem: Environmental > Terrestrial > Soil > Unclassified ... | reverse complement strand
GTTCACAGAAACCTCCGGCAATCGGATCGGCCGAATCACGCGCGCCGGCAAGATTACCGAGTTTTCGAAAGGTTTAGACCCCGGCAGCTCGCCAATCGGCATCACCGCGGCTCCGCACTCGCTATGGTTCACCGAAAACGGCGAGTATCCTAACGGCATCAAGATCGGCCAGATCAGGGTCAATGGTAACATCGTCCATCAATATCCCATTCCGACCGCTTACAATAGCAACCCGGTCGGCATCGTGTTAGGCTGGGACGGCAACCTCTGGATTGCGGAGGCCAACGCCGGCAATGCAATCGTCCGCAGCACCCTTACAGGCCGTATGACCGTCTACGACGACTACTACGACTACTTCTCGTACCCGTTATTTATTGTGGCCGGCCCCGATGGCAATCTTTGGTTCACCGATCAGGGCAACCCCGCCCAGATCGGCAAGATCACACCAAGCGGAGCGGTCACACAGTTCTCGCAAGGCATCACTCAGTGCTACTGCAACTATAACCTCTACGGCATCACGGTGGGACCTGACGGCGCGCTTTGGTTTGCGGAAGGTGCCACCAACATGATCGGTCGGATCACGACCGCAGGCAACGTAACCGAGTACTCGGGCTTGAGCGCGAACAGTAGCCCTGCCGGAATCACAACCGGCCCGCAAGGCACGCTGTGGTTCACCGAACAGTCGGGCAATCGGATCGGCCGCCTGAAATTACCGCCGAAGTAAAAAGGTTCGCTCGGACGTCTCCGGGCGGTCAACCTCGCAGTGTAAAAGGAGGCGTGGAATTCGCCACGCCTCCTCACCGTTACGAAAACTGGAGACGATGGCGGCTACAATACGAAACAGCTCAACAACCTCGTCGGCGCGTGCCTTAGCGCGCCGATTTTAGCACACGAGGGGGCCGCCGATCGGGCAACGTGGCCTCGCAGCCGTGCGCCGAGATGGTACCGAGCTAAGCCCATCCAAAGGCGCGGACCCGCCTAGCTTGGTGAACGCAAAGGAGATATCAGTGGACCAGATGGAGCAAAACGAGGATCTACGCGAGGCGCGCTTGCGCTATTTTGAAACGTATCCGTTTCCGCTGTTCAGTCACATCGATCTGCGGGTTAGCGATGCAGATGCCGTGCGTCCGTTCTACGATGCCCTCATGGCGCTCTTTGGTACCGAACCAACGACCCCACGAGTCGTGCGTTACGGCTATACTCGGCGCTACGGCAGCATCCGGGCGGATTTCTTCAATATTTTTGCCGATCCCGAAACGCGCCCGACGGCTACGCGTATTGCCTTCGCCGCCCCAAGCACTGCCTTTGTTGATAAGGTCGCGGATGTCGTCCGGACGCATGGTGGTCAAAATATTGAAGGTCCCCAATACTTCGACCAGCACCACCCAACGTTCTACGCAGTTTTCTTCGAAGACCCCTTGGGCAATCGCTTCGAAGTTTGCCACCACCGCATGGATAAATAGCAGGAGCGTTGAGATGAGAGATTTACATTCTAAACGCAATACGTTATGCATTTGCGCGACCGTTGCGCTGCTTTCGGGTTGCGGCGGATTGCAGCCGCCGATGGGCGCGCCGGGTGCGGTGCAACAAAGTGCGTATCGCGTTGCACTACCACATCGTGCCTCATCCTCATACCAGTTGCTGTACAGCTTTCGCGGGCCCCACGATGGCCGCGACGGCGAACGTCCGGTCGCGAGTTTAGTAAACGTTAACGGCACGCTCTATGGCACGACGGAAGACGGCGGCTCGAACGATAACGGAATCGTCTTTAGCGTAACGACGACCGGCACCGAGAAGCTGCTCCACCGCTTCCAGGGGGGCTCAGACGGCGGGAACCCGGCGGGAGGTCTACTGAATGTAAATGGCGCGCTCTATGGCACGACGGTAACGGGCGGCGGCTCTGGATGCTCCGGCAATTACGGTTGCGGGACTGTCTTTAGCATAACACCAAGCGGCAGGGAGACCGTGCTCCACCGCTTCGGTGTCGGAAGCGACGGTGCGTGGCCAGACGCGGGCTTGATCGACGTAAACGGCACGCTCTACGGCACGACGTACTACGGCGGTTCGTATAATGCCGGTACAATCTTTAGCGTAACGACGACCGGCACCGAGAATGTGTTATACAGCTTTGCCGGAGGCACCGATGGCGCCGGCCCTGAGGCCCCCTTATTGAACGTGAAGGGGACGCTGTACGGGACAACTCCGTATGGCGGGGGGACTGAATGCGAGAGCGGCAAGGGTTGCGGCACCGTGTTTAGTGTCACGATGACGGGCACGGAGAAGGTGCTGCATAGCTTCGACGGCTCCGATGGGGAGTACCCGTACGACAACTTGACCAATGTAAAGGGCGATCTGTACGGCACAACTGAAGGCGGCGGTTCGCACGGCGTCGGGACGGTCTTTAGCGTAACAACGACCGGAAAGGAGAAGGTGCTGCACAGCTTTGGCAGTCGCTCGGATGGATTTGACCCGTTCGCAAACTTAATCAATGTAAGCGGCAAGCTGTACGGCGCAACAGCCTTCGGCGGTACCTCCGATGGAGGAACGGTCTTTACCGTGACGACGACCGGCACCGAAAAGGTGCTGTACAATTTCGGTGGCAACTCCGATGGAGCGAACCCAGAGGCTGGCTTAACCAACATAGGCGCCACACTGTACGGCACCACTACTTACGGCGGCGGTTCGCGATGCCGGCGTCACCTCGGCTGCGGAACGGTTTTCGCGCTGATTCCATAGCGCGAGTGAAATGCACGTCGGCGTCGCCGCCGTTCCACCGGGCCGCGGCTCGTAGGCCGGGAGGGCTCGACGCTGAGTCCGCGTTCCTCGGAGGCTGGCAAGAGGTTCCTCGGGAGGGAAACTGGTTGGTTTGCTAGCATGTATGCTTGGTAGCTCGCTGATCGTGGCGGCGGGTCTCATATCACCTACGCTACGTATAAAGGAGCTTAAACGTGCGTTTCACTTTTCTACTCGCGAGTTCCGTACTCGCAGCTAGCCTGGCTCTCGCCGGCTGTTCCACGAGCGGTGGTTCTCAGTCCGTCCCGGGCACCTCGGCGGTTTCACCCCTGGGCCACCATGGAGCGCAGATCGTTGTGGCGGGCGCCCAGCATCTTGCGTCGTGTCCCTCTCAGTACTTCACTTGCTTGACGATCTACAAGGGCAGCAACCAGATCGAGATTTGCATCTCGTCGTCGGGTAACTGCAGCTCGGGTCTCGTCGGCACCTGGACCTGGGCCGGAACGATCATCCACGTTAAGACCGGCAAAAAGGACCGCAAGTTCAAGGTTAGTTGGTCGCCGAACCCCGGCAATCCGACGGTCAACACGATCAAAGTCAACACGATTAAGGATAGCCACGGTAAGATCAAGTATGCGGAAAACATTACGGCTTGCGAGAGCACGTCGTACTGCATCAACGCCGCAATCGGCCTGATCGGCGGCTAGCTCAAACCTTAGGGTAAAAGCACGAGAGGCTCGGCATATGCCGGGCCTCTCAACCATTTGGGAGCATTAATATGAATATATCAAATGCCTTACGTTTCGCATTTGGCGTAACAACTGCGAGCGCTCTGCTCGCCGCCTGCAGCGGCGGGAGTGGGAACTCGCAGCTCACGCCAACCGGCGCAACGCCACAGCAGCATGTAAGTCGCGCGATGGCGGGTCAACCTTCGAAGAAGGTCTCGCCGCTGTTCTCATCGTCGTGGCTCTACTACAACTACAACCCATCCGGACAGAACATCTCCCCGGAGAAAGCCGACTATTCAAACGGCACGGCGAGCTTTTCGTTCGATCCGGCGTATTTCACAGCATTATTGACGACGGGCGACAAATCGCTGACCGGCGATCTGACCGGCAAAACGTTGAGCGATACGATTACCGTCAGCGGCGCTACCGACGCCTTCGTAACGCAGAACGGCGGCGGGTGCGGCAATCCGCCGGCGGCCCGGTTCTACTTCTCAACGCCGGGATTTGCATACACCAACTTCTGGTGGTCGAATCCCGTGTCGTACGTCCTGGCGAACGGAACGATAACGCTAAGCGCGCCGCTTTCCGACCCGACTCAATGGTCCGACTGGAACGGCCAGTTCGGATCGCAGAACCCCGGTGCGTTCGCACAGGCGGTGTCCAAGGTGCAAGTTGTCGGCCTTTCGTTCGGCGGCGACTGCTTCTTTGAGAACGGCGCAACCGTCAAATCCGGTACGGCGCTCTTCCAGAGCCAGTTCTCGGAAATCTAAACAGCGCTTCCCGACGGCGTGACAGCGGCGGCGAGAAGACTCGCCGCCGCCATTGCTTCGCTAGTGATTCGTTACTGAACGGTGACGCTGACTGGTTTCGAAGCGATCCCGTTGGCTATGACTTCCAACGTGCTTGCGCCGGTGTCCGCGCCCGAAGGAACGTCGAACTCCGTTGAAACCGACGACTTCGACGCGACACCCATGAAGCTAAAGCCGTGGGTCTTCGCGTAAAACACGTGTCCGGTCCCGGTGTTCGTGATCCGTACGAGCGGGAAGTTGGTGGCCTGCGAGTCGTCGTCGCCGTAGAAGTTCGTCTGCGAAACGCCGTTGAAGAGCACGCCTTGCGCGCTGTAGGTCGTTCCGCGTGAGAGCGTCGTCGGCACGTATGTGATGGTCGGACGCGCGCCTTTCATTGGATGGCCCTTCGCATTGTAGACTTCCATGTCGCCCGAGCCGTCGTCTTCGAGGACTTGGCCAGTCGGCAGCATGAGCAGACGTACGTTGTACGAGGAGTCATTCGGCGCATTGGGCGGACCCGAGATCGTCTTGAACTTGCCGTTCTTGTAGATCAGGAACGTCGCCGGCGTATTGTAGCAGCCCGGACTGGTCGCGAGGATAACTTTGCCGTTAGTCAGGAGGGTCGAAGGGCCGTCGGCCATATCCACGCCGTTCGGGAAGTTCGGGCCTGCCTTCCAGCTGTTGCTGCCGGGATTATAAATCGCCGTGTATTGGTTGGCGCCGGCGAGAAAGACGGTGCCGTCTCCAAGTAGAGTCTGCGGCCCCATCTCGGTGCATTGCGTCAGGTTGTTGGGCACCGTGCCGGCGGATACCCATTCGTTTGAGTTGGGATCGTAATACTGTGCGTTGGGCTCGTCGAGGACTTCGGCGGAAACCACGTTGCCGCTCGGCAGAAGCGTCCAGCCCTCTTCACTGTTGTTGTCCTGCTTGCCGCTGCCGATCTGCGTCCACGACCCCGAAGCTTCATTGTAGAGCGCTTGCGTATTGTAGCAGCAGTTGCCGAGCATATACGTTCCGTTGCTCAGGACGAGGCCGGATGCGTCCCCAATCTCACTCCATCCGGTGGGCCCCGTGACCGACGTCCACGTGTTGGCTACGGGATCGAAAATGGCGCCTTTGTTCGTTTCGGTACCGATGCAGGCTTGATACTCGCCGCCATTCATGATTAATTTCCCGTCGGGAAGGATCACCGACGCAAAATAGAGCGGAGCGTATGAGCTCGGCAGCGAGGGCATGGAGCTCCAGGTGCCGTTCACGTAGCTGCCGGTGTTGCTCGGAGCTAGCCGGTACATGGTCGAAGAGCAGGTATCGTAAACGGCTACCGTACCATCCGTCATCAAAAGTTCTGTTTGAGGCCCATTCGGGAACGCCGGCACCGAACTGAGGGGTTGCCAGCCCGCCGCGCGCGCCCGCGCAACATCCGCGCCCGTGATCTTATGGCGGATTTTCGGCGGACGTGCCGGAGTCCGAAATAAACGCAAGAATTTGGGGTGTTCCACCCCGGAGTTGGCGAGGCGCCCGTCATAAGTGGACACCGCTGACGCTCCGGTGGCCGGCGTCGTGCCGCCGCCGCTACACGCGGTGACGAGAAGCGCCGACGCAATGGCCGTAAGTGCAAAGGGTAAACGTCGCATCATATCTCCTAAGTGCGGGGGACGTTGATTCCGAGCTTTCGGCCCGGGCGGTTTTGCTAACGCGATATCAGCGTTTCTTTCGGCCGGCGGTCTTGCGACTCGCAGCCGGAGCTTTCCGAGCGGAAGCTTTCGACCCGGCTTTCTTCCGAGCACCGCCCGTGCGCGATCCGCGTTTCGACATCACCGCTTCCTTGAGCGCCTTCGCGGGCAAGAACTTGAAGACGCGCTTTGCGGGGACTTTTACCTGTTCGCCCGTTGCGGGATTGCGTGCCATGCGGGCGGCGCGATCGCGCACCTTGAACTGGCCGAATCCAGGAATCTTGACCGGTTCACCGGAGATGACTGCTGCTTGAATATCTTCAAACATGCCGTCGATGAGCGCGACGGCATCCTTCCGCGACAACTCCAAACGGTCAACGGCCGAGCGCACCAAATCTAGTTTATTCATTGGTTCCTTTCGTGTGGAAAAGCAGCCGCTGCTCTACGAAATAGCTTTGCGCTGCTTGCTACGGGAAGATGATGGACTCCTTGTCTGAAATCAACGCAAAATGGCCGCCCAGCACGTAAATTTTCGCCCTGGACCGCTGCGCGGCAGCGTTGCCGTTCCGGGCGACAAATCGATCTCGCACCGGGCATTGATTGCGGGTGCCGCCGCCGCGGCACCGCTGCGGATCACCAATCTGAATGGCGGCAGTGACGTTCGCGCGACGCGCGAGGCGCTGATCGCACTCGGCGTGCACGTGCGGAACGAGGAGCACTACACGCTGGTCGACGGCGGCCGGTTGCTCTCCCCCGCAACGACCCTCGACTGCATGAACTCCGGCTCAACTGCAAGGATGCTGCTCGGCGCGTGCGCCGGAGCAAATGTGACAGCGCGCTTTAACGGCGATTCGTCGCTGAGGCGGCGTCCGATGGAGCCCGTCGCGGCGCAACTGCGCGCCTTCGGCGCGAAAATCGACACAGCCGAGGGGCGACTTCCGCTTCAGTTATTCGGAACGCCTGAGATCGAGACGAAGCGTTTCATCCTCCTCTCGCCCTCGGCGCAGGTGAAATCGGCACTGCTTTTTGCGGGCCTCTTCGCCGGCGCTTCCGTCACGGTCGAGGGCGATTGCGGCTCGCGCGACCACACCGAACGGCTACTGGCCTTTCTCGGCGCCGACATCGAGTGGGATGGGCGCGTCATACGTCTCGGAGCCGGTCGGATCGAGGGCGGCTCGGTCAGCGTTGCCGGCGACGTTTCCGCAGCCGCGTTCTTTGTTACGGCAGCCGCGATAACGCCGGGAAGCTCGATTCGGGTTTGCGACGTCGGCGTGAACCCGACGCGAACGGGACTATTCGACGCCCTACGGCGCATGGGCGCCGCAATCGAGGTGCAGAACGATCGAATGAAATGCGGCGAGCCCATCGCCGATGTGGCGGTGGAGTATCGCCCGCTCCTTGCCGCTACGATCGACGCGGGCGCGGCGCTGCGGGCGATCGACGAGATCCCGCTGATCGCGATCGCGGCCGCGTTTGCAAGCGGTACGACGACCATCGCCGGGGTCTCGGATTTGCGCACAAAAGAGTCCGATCGCGTGCAGGCGATCGAGCGGCTACTCCGAGCGGTCGGAATCGAGAGCGTCTACGATCGCGGAACCTTGCGCGTGACGGGCGGGACGCCGGCACCGCCTCGGCAGACGATCAGAACTGAAGACGACCACCGGATCGCGATGGCAGCCGCGGTCATGGCTTGCGCCGCCGGGCCGCTCAGCGTCGACGGGAGTGCGAGCGTGGAGGTAAGCTTCCCGGGCTTTGCGGCCGCGTTAGCGGCGCTGCAAGGCCCTTAGGCCGCCGGTTCCGAGCTCTTGGGCGACGCTTCTGCTTCGCTGCCGCCGGAAGATTCCGGTTTCGGGCTCGATGCCTCTTCCTTCGGCTTTTCCGCCTTGCCCGCGCTCGAGCCACCGGAGTCGGTCACGTAGAAGCCGGAGCCCTTGAAGACCACGGGCGCTGGATTGAAAACGCGGCGCAAGGGCCCCCCGCAGGACTCGCACGCCTGGTCGTAGCTCTCACCGAAGCCGTGCCGAACCTCGTGCGTCCGCCCGCACTTGGTGCAGGCATAATCATAGAGAGGCATGCTCAGAGTATAGCCGCCTTAGCACTCACGGTCAATGACTGCTAACCCTTCGTCCTTCGAGACGCGTGCTGCGCACGCTCCTCAGGATGACACCGCTTAGAAGTCGGCCAGGACCGGTTCGTCGCGCTTGAATTCGACGAGGCCTTTGAAGTGCACGAGCGAGTCGTCGAGGGCCGTAGCCACTCGGCGCCCGCGCTGCCAGCGGTCGAGCAGCGTTCCGACCCGGCCGTGATACGCCGGATAGGTCAAACGTACGTGTAGCTTCGAGTACGTCGAGCGCCGCTCGACTCGAAACTCCAGGCGCCGGCGAATCGAATACGCGCCGACCAACGAAAGCCGATAGTTCGCAATCAAACCGTCGATCTCGTAGAGCTCTTCTTCTTCACCCGGAAGCGACGACCGAATTACCACCTCGCTGCCGAGCGCCAAATCATCACCGCCCTCGCGGCGCGCACTTCGCAGAAACGAAAGCCACACCGGCCATTTCTCAACGGCGCAAAGCAGCGTAAACGCTTCTTCCGGCGCGCATTCGAGATCGAGGCTCGCGCTATGTGATTGCAGGCCGCGCAACATGGCGGCATCGCTAACGAGCATAACGCGGCCTTATTCTTCCCTACGCGGAACGCTATCCTTTAAAGAATTTCATCCACAGCGACTGTGGATGCTTATAAACTGATTTCACCGCTCGTGATGCCCTCAGCGAAGAGCACGAGCGTGCGAACTCCGATCGGCAACGCCGCTTCGTCGATGCGAAACTGCGGGCTATGCCCGGGATGCGTCGAGCCGGCAGCCTCGCTTCGCACGCCGAGGCGCACGAGTAACCCTGGAACGCGTTGCGCAAAATACGCGAAGTCCTCGGCGCCCATCGTGGCCGCCGGTTCTTCCACCTGCAGCGAGCTGCGGTCACGCACGTAACGTGTGAAATGCCGTGCGAGCGCGTCGTCGTTACGGACGGGCGGATAGCCGCGAACGACGCGAACTGCCGTATCGACGTTATATGCCGAACCGACGCCTATCACTATTCGGCGAAGCCGCGATTCGAGCTCGTCGCGCACCGTCGAATCGTGCGCGCGCAACGTCCCGCTCAAACGCACTTCATCGGCAATGACGTTGTTGCGATATCCGCCTTCAATCGTTCCCACCGTAAGGACTGCGCTCGCAAGCGGATCGGTCTCACGCGCAACCACATTTTGCAGCGCCAGCACGATTGCGGCAGAGGCCGGGATCGCATCGACCGCGGTATGCGGATAACCGCCGTGCCCGCCGCTTCCGCGAACGTCGACGTAAAACTCGTCGGCCGACGCACTCACTCCGCCCGGCGAAACACCGATCGTGCCGACGTCTAAACGCGAGTCGACGTGGAGCATCGCGATTGCGTCGACCTTGGGATCGTCGAGCGCACCCTCTTCGATCATCGGAAGCGCACCGCCGGGCCCTTCTTCCGCCGGCTGAAAGATCAACACGACCTCACCGCGGAGATCAGATTTCATGCGCGACAAGACGTGCGCGGCGCCGAGCAGCATCGCCGTATGGGCGTCGTGTCCGCACGCGTGCATTTTTCCCTCGACTTCGGACGAAAACGGCAGGTTGCTGCGCTCGCCAATCGGCAAAGCGTCCATATCGGCGCGCAACGCCGCTACGTTACCCGGCCCGGCACCCGCGATGTGCGCGACGATGCCGGTCTTTGCGACGCGACGATGCGTGATGCCGAGGGAATCGAGCTCGCGCTCGACAAGCGACGCCGTCTCATGCTCTTCAAAGCCGAGCTCGGGCCTCCGGTGAATCGTTCGCCGCAGCTCGACCATTCGTTCGATCAGCGGTTCGTTTACCTCAATCGCCATTGCAAGCGCTTTAAGTGACCGGTACTTTCGTTCCCGCCGGCGAATCGAAAACGCTCGCATGATGACTCCCGATCTGACGCTCGCACTGCTGATCAACCGCACGAGCGCCGCCTATCAGGCAAATCCGCCCACCTATATGACGTACACCGAACATACGCACGTGAGTGCGCCGACGCTCGGACGCGCCCAGGATATCGACCGCTCCGTCGCGGTTCGCGTCGCCGACAATCTTGCCGTCATGAAAGACCTCCCCAACGGCCAGCAGCGCCTCGGCCAAGCCTTTCCGATCGTCGCCTATTTCAATCCGTTCTCGAACTTTAAGTTCAGCTATTTCGCGAATCTCAAGCGCGTCGACATCACGCTGGATCGCGGCTCGCCGTTCTTTCTAAACATTCCAAACGCCGATCCCGGCGTCAACGCCGTCGTGCCGTACAATAGCTACTGGGCGGCGCGGTTCGCGGGCGACTCGCCCGATCCGTCGCTTCACCTTCTCATCGATCCGACGCCGCGCGTGCAACAGGGCTTATATCCATCGGAAGTCGTCGAGGACGCGTCGACGCGGCTCCCGTCGCGCATCCAAATGCGCGTCGCCGGAGCGAGCGACGAGATGTTCACGCTCGATTACGCCGTAATGCAGGGACACTGGGTGATCGTTCACGGCATCTTTAGCCAAACGATGCACGTGGCGTTCCTGACGTATAAGATCATTGC
>Ga0070731_10005410_pt1 | contig 10549 bp, 9 predicted proteins | sample Coa_R1_2_FD_66448 | JGI IMG/M metagenome (GOLD analysis project Ga0070731, IMG submission 66448) | Surface soil microbial communities from Centralia Pennsylvania, which are recovering from an underground coalmine fire - Coalmine... | ecosystem: Environmental > Terrestrial > Soil > Unclassified ... | reverse complement strand
ACGCGTAAAGAGTTGAAGGCCGACAAGTTCGCTGTCGAAGTCGAACACACCGTAGACTACGTCGCCCACCATCGGGCGCAGGTAGTGCGCTACGGCGTCATCGGCCTCGTGGTGGCCGCCCTGGCAATCGGCATCTATTTCTACCGCCAGCATGAGCAGGGAATTCGCCAGGATTTGTTGGCAGAAGCTATCCAGTTGCAGGAAGCGCCCGTCGGCCCGCCCCCTCCCGGCGCTCCCGTCAGCTTTCCCACCGAAGACGCCAAGACCGCCGCCGTTACCAAGGCTTTTAGCGACATCGCCACCAAGCAGTCCGGGTCGAGCGAAGGGCTCATCGCGGAATACTACCTGGGCTCGGCCGCCGCGGATCATAACAAACTGGCGGACGCCGAGAAGTATTTCAAGAACGTGATCAAAGACGGCGACAAGCAGTACAGCTCGCTGGCTCAGCTTTCGCTTGCCCAGCTTTACGTCGTCACCGGCCGCGCTCCCGAGGCAGAAAAATTGCTGCGCTCGCTGATGGAGCATCCCACCATCTTCGTTTCCAAAGAGGAAGCGACCATAGCCTTGGCGCGGGTCATCGGCAAAACCCGTCCCGATGAAGCCCGCAAAATGCTGGAGCCGCTTCGCACCACGCGCAGCACCGTCAGCCAAATGGCCGTGCAAGCCCTGGGCGACCTGAGCCAGAAGTAGCGCACCGCGTGCTTGCCGGGCTTCGCTTCCAGGTTGAGCACAGCCTGGGACGCCGCTATCCCGAACCCGATCATCCCTATCGCAACGCCTTCCAGCGCGACCGCGATCGCATCATTCACGCCCGCGCCTTCCGCCGCCTGGAAGCCAAAACGCAAGTCTTCACGCCCGGCCTTTCCGACCATTTCCGCAACCGCCTCACCCACACCATCGAAGTCTCCCAAATCGCGCGTACCGTGGCCTCGGTCCTGGGTCTCGACGAAGATCTCACCGAAGCGCTCGCCCTCGCGCACGACATCGGCCATCCGCCCTTCGCTCATTCCGGCGAGCAGGAACTTGACCGCCAGATGTCCCGCTTCGGCGCCCACTTCGATCACAATATTCACGCTCTGCGCATCGTCGAGCAATTCGAGCAGCGTTACGCCCGCTTCCCCGGCCTCAATCTGAGCTTTGAAGTCCGCGAAGGCATCGCCAAACATTCGCGCGATTTCGAGCCCGGCCAAATTCCCGAGCTAGACGCCTATCTGCCCGGCCAGCGCCCGCCGCTTGAGGCCCAGCTGATCGATCTGGCCGACGAAATCGCCTACAACACCGCCGATCTCGATGATGCTTTCATGGCCCGCCTGCTCACCGCCGCCGATATCGCCCGCGAAGTGTCCCAATACGCGGCCATCCTCGAAGCCATCGAAACCCAGTTCCCCGGCGCCAGCGAGCGCGAGCAATTTCAGGAGGCCCTGCGCCAGTTGATCGACACCCTCGTGTCCGGATTGATCGAAGGGACCGTCGCCGCCGCACGGGAATCCGGCGTCCGCACCGTGGAAGAGGTACGCGCCTTTCCCCGCCGGCTGGTATCGTTCACGCCCGACACTCAAACCGCCACCCAGGAGCTGAAGCGCTTCCTGCACCGCCACGTGTATTCTTCCGAGGCCCTGGAGCAGGATCGCCGCCGCGCCACCGCCATGATGGCCGAGCTATTTCAGTTCTTCCTGGATCATCCCAAAGACCTGCCCGAGCACTATCGCGAGCAAACCGCCGGCCTCCCCGCCCATCGCGTGGTATGCGATTACATGGCCGGCATGACCGATGCTTTCTTCCATCGCACCTATCAGCAAACCGTAGGCCGTACCGCCCCTCTATACTAGAAAAATGCCTTGCGCGATTTGCCACATTCGCCGGCCGCGCCGTTTCTGCCCCGGCGTCCGCGGCGATATCTGTACGCTATGCTGCGGCACGGAACGCGAAGTGACGGTCGATTGCCCGCTCGAATGCGAATACCTGGCCGACGCCCGCAAGCACGATCGCATCACCCCCGCCGACCCAGCCACGTTTCCCAACCAGGATATTCGCGTCACCGAACCATTCCTGCAGGAACACGAAGGCCTCCTTGTGTTTTTGGGGCGGCAGATACTGGAGGGTGCCCTCAACACGCCTGGCGCGGTGGATTACGACGTCCGCGAGGCGCTCGATGCCCTCATCCGCACCTACCGTACCCTGCAAAGCGGCGTGTACTACGAAACCCGCCCCGATAATCCGCTAGCCGCCGGCATCTGCAAGCTGCTGCAAGTGAGCGTCACCGAATATTGCAAGAAGGAGACCGAGCAGTTCGGCATGACCAAGACTCGGGACTCCGACATCCTGGCCGTCCTGGCCTTCCTGCAGCGCCTGGAGTTGGATCATAATAACGGCCGCAAGCGAGGCCGGGCCTATCTGGACTTCCTGCGCGCCTTCTTCCCGGCGGCAGAGGCCCCTGCTGCCCAGCAGTCGTCGCTAATCGTGCCGTAAACGTGAAGACCGCCTACATCCTATTCGCCCATGGCTCCAGCGTCGCTTCCGCCAACGATGCCGTGCGCGCCGTGGCCGCGACGCTCCCGGACGCCGAAGCCGCCTTTCTCGAGCAAGGCCGTCCCAACCTGGAAGAGGCCGTTGCTGCCCTGGCCGCGCAGGGCGCCACCCGCATCGCCGTGATTCCCTACTTCCTAACCCTCGGCCTGCACATGCAGCGCGACCTGCCCCGAATCATAGACCGCCTCGCCGGCATCTATCCGGGCGTGGAGATTCGGGTCACCGCGCCGCTCGACGGCCACCCCGCCCTAGCCACTATAGTGCGCGACCGGGCAGCCCAGGCGTTTCCCGGGAAGGAATAACGTGCGAGCCCGCCTTCTCGAATGGAGAGAGATTGCGCCTGAGGTTCGCCACTTCGTATTCGAGATACCAGAAGTCGAGCAGTTCTCCTTCGTGCCCGGTCAATTCGTCTCCTTCCACGCGGACATCAACGGCCAGCAGTTCACACGGGCCTACTCCATCGCTTCCGCGCCAGCCGGAAACCGCTTCGAGCTCTGTCTGAACCTGGTAAAGGAAGGCCACTTCTCGCCCCATCTCTTCGCTCTGAAGCCCGGCGACACAATCGCCATTACCGGCCCGTTCGGTACGTTTGTCTTCCGCGACCCCGCTCGGGATTCCCTCCTGATCGCGACGGGAACCGGCATCGCTCCGTTCCGCGCCATGCTGCCTTCCCGTCTGGCAGCCGACCCAGCCCACCAGTACACGCTGCTCTTCGGCGCGCGTTACCAGCACGGCCTCCTCTATAGCGAGGAATTCGAGGCATTGGCCAGCAGATTCAACAACTTCCGCTTCTGGCCGACCCTCACCCGCCCGGAGAACTGGACCGGGCGCACCGGTCGCGTCCAGGCCCATCTGGCAGATGCCCTGGGCGTCAGCCGCGACCAGAACGTCTATCTGTGTGGTCTAAAAGCGATGGTCGACAACATCCGTCTAACTTTAAAATCCCTTGGATTTGACAGAAAACAAATAGTTTATGAGAAGTATGATTAATGCTCTCGCCATACTTGACAATCAGACACTAAACTTTAATAATGGTGAGGTACTACATCAAGGCTAGGCGCAGAGCGCCTGCCGCGGAATCGTAGAGGAGCACCCAAAATGGGCAAGATTATTGGAATCGATCTCGGGACTACCAACTCGGTGGTCGCCGTCATGGAAGCTGGACAGCCTACCGTCATTGCGAACCAGGAAGGCACCCGCACCACGCCGTCGGTCGTGGCGTTCACTAAGACTGGCGAACGTCTGGTAGGCCAGGTTGCCAAACGCCAGGCCATCACCAATCCGGAAAATACGGTTTATTCGATCAAGCGCTTCATGGGCCGGCGCTATGAGGAAGTCGGCGCGGAAATGAAGATGGTTCCCTACCACGTGGTGGCAGGGGACAACCGGGACGCGCGCGTCGAGGTCAACGGAAAGAAGCTTTCGCCGCCTGAAATCTCCGCCATGATCCTCACTAAGCTCAAGGAAGCCGCCGAGGCCTACCTGGGCGAGAAAGTGACCCAGGCCGTGATCACCGTTCCGGCCTACTTCAATGACTCTCAGCGCCAGGCCACCAAGGATGCCGGCAAAGTAGCCGGTCTCGAAGTCCTGCGCATCATCAACGAGCCCACGGCTGCCGCGCTCGCCTACGGACTCGACAAGAAAAAGAACGAAACCATCGCGGTCTACGATTTCGGCGGCGGTACCTTCGACATTTCCATCCTGGAAGTCGGTGAAGGCGTGGTCGAAGTGAAGTCGACCAACGGCGACACCCATCTGGGCGGCGACGATATCGATCAACGCGTCATCGAGTGGATCGTCAGTGAGTTCAAGAAGGAGCAAGGCATCGATCTGAGCAAGGATCAGATGGCCCTGCAGCGTCTCAAGGAAGCCGCCGAGAAAGCCAAAATGGAGCTTTCCACGCTGCTCGAGACCGAAATCAATCTGCCCTTCATTACCGCCGACGCCTCCGGTCCCAAGCACTTGCAAATGAAGCTGACCCGCGCGCGCTTCGAGCAGATGGTGGAAGACCTGCTGCAGCGCTCGATGGGCCCCTGCAAGCAAGCCATGTCGGACGCCGGCGTGACGCCCTCGCAAATCAATGAAGTTGTGCTGGTCGGTGGCCAGACCCGCATGCCGCGCATTCAGCAACTGGTGCGCGAACTGTTCGGCCGTGAGCCGCACAAAGGCGTGAATCCGGACGAAGTCGTCGCAGTGGGCGCAGCGGTACAAGGCGGCGTCCTGGGTGGCGAAGTCAAAGACGTGCTGCTGCTCGATGTCACCCCGCTCTCGCTCGGTATCGAAACCTTGGGCGGCGTGTTCACCAAGCTGATCGAGCGCAACACCACCATCCCCACGCGCAAGAGCGAAACTTTCTCCACCGCGTCCGATAATCAGACCTCGGTCGAGATCAAAGTCCACCAGGGCGAGCGCGCTCTGGCCCGCGATAACCGGCTCCTGGGAGTGTTCCAGCTGGTCGGCATTCCGCCGGCGCCGCGCGGCATCCCGCAAGTGGAAGTCACGTTCGATATCGATGCCAACGGCATCCTCAACGTGACCGCGAAAGATCGCGCCACCAATAACGAGCAGAAGATCACCATCACGTCCTCTTCGGGACTTTCCAAGGAAGAAGTGGACAAGATGGCCAAAGACGCCGAGGCGCATGCCGCCGACGATCGCAAGGAGCAGGAACAGATCGAAGCCCGCAATCGCGCCGACAACATGGTCTATAGTGCCGAGAAGACCTTGAAGGAGCACCGCAGCAAGATCAGCGACGCTGAAGCCAAGGAAATCGAAGTCGCCATCGAAGAGACCCGCAAGGCCATCGCCGAGGGCGACGCCGCGAAACTGAACGCCGCCACCGACAAGCTGACCGCGGCTAGCCACAAGTTGGCGGAGGCAATGTACAAAGCCGCCGGCCAGCCTGGAGCTGCCCCACCGCAAGGCAGCGCGCCCGGCCCGGATGGCGCCTCGGGCGAGAAACCCAAAGAGAACGTCGTCGATGCCGAGTTTGTCGATGTCGACGATAAGGAGAAAAAGTAAAACGGCCCGGCGCCGGGAGCCTCCATGGACCCGAAGCACGATTATTACGAAACCCTGAAGGTGCCTCGCGGCGCTTCCGTGGAGGAGATCCGCAAATCCTACCGGAAGCTGGCGCGAAAGCACCATCCGGATTTAAATCCAGGGGATAAAGCCGCCGAAGACCGCTTCAAAACCGTTCAGGAAGCCTACGATGTCCTGAGCGATCCCAAGAAGCGGGAGATGTACGATCAGGTCGGCTTCTATTCGGAGAATGGTGTGCCTCCCGGCGGCGGTGGTTCGTCCGGCCCCCCGCCGCATGGCATGGATTTCAGCGGGTTCGACTTCTCCGATTTCACCGGTGGCGGGCACGCCGGCTCGTCCGGGACCCAGAGCGGCGGCGGATTCGGCGACGTCTTTTCGCAATTTTTCCGGCGCGGCGGCAACGCCGAAGAACCCAGCACGCAGCCCCAGAAAGGCTCCGACCTCGAGTACGGGATGGACATCGATTTCTGGCAGGCGATTCGCGGCACCCAGGCGCGCATCAGCATCACGCGGCAGGATGTCTGCGAGACCTGCAAGGGATCGGGAACCGCGGCCGGCGCGGTCGTAACCTGCCCCCAGTGCAATGGTTCTGGAACGGTCACCCAGATGGCCGGAGCCATGCGCTTCAACCTGACGTGTCCCCGCTGTGGCGGCAAAGGCCGGCTACGCAACGCCTGCCCCACCTGTCATGGCGATGGACGCGTGCCTCGTACTGAAACCGTCGAAGTGCGCATCCCGGCCGGCGCCCAAAATGGCTCGCGTCTGCGGGTACCCGGCAAAGGCAACGCCGGCACACAAGGCGCCCCGGCCGGCGATCTCTACATCACCACTCGCGTCGAGCCCCATCCGTTTTTCCGCCGCGAAGGCGACGATGTCGAGATCAAAATTCCCATCACCGTCTCGGAGGCCGGGCTGGGATCCAAAGTCGAAGTGCCGACCATCGACGGCCGCGCCCTGCTGAAAATTCCGCCCGGCACGCGCACCGGCCAGAAATTCCGTATGCGGGAAAAAGGCGTCTTCAACGCCCGTAAGAACCTCCGGGGCGATCAACTGGTCGAAGTCGAAGTGCAGCCGCCCATCGTGCAGGACGAGCGTACCAAGGAAATCCTGCGCGAGCTCGCCCAACTGCATCCTGAAGATCCGCGCGCCGACCTGTGGTCGAAGGTGTAATTATGGCGAAACGATCTAAAGCCGCCTACATGATCTCGGCAGTGGCCCTGCAATACGAGATTCATCCGCAAACCCTGCGCCTCTACGAGCGCGAAGGATTGCTGCGGCCGTCGCGCAGCGAGGGCAACACGCGCCTTTACACCGAGCAGGATCTGGCGCGCCTGGAAGTAATCCTCCACCTGACCCGCGATCTCGGCGTGAATCTGGCCGGCGTAGAAATCATCCTCAACATGCGCGAGAAGATGGCCGACATGCAGCGCCACGTAGAAGACTTCGTCTCCAATTTGAATCGCGAAATGCAGGCCCACGTCCAGGTCCCCGAGCCCGCGGAGCAAAATTCCCTAATCCCAGTAATCCGCTTCCCGCGCACCAAGAAGGCTTAGGTAGGAAAAGGGGACAGACGATATTTCGACGATAGAAGCAGTCGAAGAAGGCGAAGTGTCTTCACGAAATGTCGTCTGTCCCCTTTTCCTTTCCTTTTCCTTTTCCCATTTCTAAACTCCCAATTTCGCCTTAATCGCGTTCACCCCCGCCAGCACCAGATTCAGCGTGTCGCTCACCACGCTCGGCCCCGGGCCTACCTGCTGCTGATATTCCGCCATGACGACCACCTGCAGCGGATCGAACGGCGACGGATAAAATGCCTCGGTCGGGTCGAGCGGCCGCACCGGAAACGGTACGTAAGGCCCGTTGGTCCATGCCGCATAAGCAGGGTTGCCGCCCACCGCAATTTCCAGCCCCAGGTTCACGCTCACCGCTTGCGTCGCCAATAGCTCGAGCGGCTCGAAAGTCGGCACCTGCTGGATGTTGTACTGCGCATAGAATGCGCGCCGCGTGGGATTCGGTTCGTTGGTGGCATCAGTCCACAGGGTTGCGCCGTTGGCGTCTTGCGCCAGCACGTTGAGATATGTCACCCGGCGGCCATAGTCGGCGGGCGCGGCGAGCACGGCCGTGTCCACCCAGTTTTTTTGGTCTTGCGTCAGATCGGGCGCGGGCGCGTCCAGACCGGTGAGCAGTTTGTAGGTAGCGCGGGTGGTGAACTTGATCTGCGGCAGCGCGAGCGTCTTCAGGTCATAAATAAATGGCATAGAGCATCTCCGCTCCCAGTCTACGGGCCCCGGCTGACGCCCTCATCGCGCGGTCGGCACAATTGTTTGATAAGGCACGCACTTAGAAAATGCCCGGCGGCGTGACTGTGCGGATTCATGAAACAGGTAAAATGAAATATTGTGATGCCTCGCTACCGGCTGTTCCCTCTGTTCGCGCTGGCTGCTTCGCTCATGGCGCAGAGGCCCACCGACCTCTTCACCAAAGCGCCGCCGGACGTGGATGAGGCGCTGCGCGCTCGCGTCGCCAAGTTCTACCAGGCCCACGTGGATGGCAAGCCGCGCCGCGCCGAGGAACTGGTGGCGGAAGACACGAAGGATTATTTCTACAACGCCCGCAAGCCGCAGTACCTCAGCTTTCAGATCACCAAGATCGATTACACCGACAACTTCACCAAAGCCACGGTAACCACGATGGTCGAAACCCTCATCCCCGCCATCGGCTTCACCGATAAGCCGATCAAAGTGCCGCTCCCCAGTTTCTGGAAAGTCGAAAAGGGCGAGTGGTGGTGGTATATCGATGCGGATAAATTGAACACCGCGCCCTTTGGACAAGCGAAGTTCGGCGTGGCTCCGGGCACGGCGGCATCGCCCGGTAACGCCCTTCCCGGCGGCGGCAAGGGTCCGGATGTGGCCGCGGTAATCAATCAGGTAAAAGCCGACAGAACCGCGGTCGCCTTCAAGGCGGGCGTTGCATCTACCGACCAGATTACCATCGTCAATTCGATGCCCGGCGCGGTGACTCTGGCGCTCTTCGACAAGCCCCTGCCAGTCCTGGACTTCTCATTCTCAGCCACGCAATTGAAGGCGGGAGAAAAGGCAACGCTCTCCATTCGCTATACGCCCGGGACGGACCTGGCTAACAAGAATGATGTGGTGAGGGTGGAAATCAAACCGCTCGGCCGGTTCATCCCGATTCGCGTCGTCGTCCAATAAAAAAGAGGACAGACCGTGTGGCCTGTCCTCTGAGAGGACTGCGTTTCCTTGCTGACTACAGGATCGGCATCGACGACCCTTGGCTGAAGTTCACCGAGCCATCGGGCGCCACCACGACAATTGCAAAGGGAGCGTCGTTGCCACCGGCCGCCTTGGCGGGAACCTGGAACTCCACTTCCCAGATGCCTACCAGGTTGCGCGCGTAAATCACCTGCACCACGCGCACGCCGCCATTATTCACACCCACGATCACCGGTGTGGTAATCGTGATGTCCGAGCCCAGCGGCGAGTACATCCCCGTCACCATGCCCGCCGGCGGGACCAGCCCGGTGACAAATGCCCGGATGGTTTCCCCCGGTTGTGCGGGGTTGGTGGTGGTTACCAGCGTGCCATCGGCCCGCAGCATCACGGCGCGTTTCTTGCCGTCCGGCATGGTCCATTCGAAGATGCCCGGAGCAGCCGGCGAAATCTTAGCCGGTACAACCGTGCTGCCGCTAGCTACAGCGATCGTCACCTGCGATGTGCCCGGTTCCACTTCAAACGGTACCTGCACTGTTACGGATTCGAATCCATCCACGTTGCTGACGTTGTAGATCGGCGCCAGCACCGAGCCGAATTTCACGGTGACGTTAGCCAACTGGTACGGCAACGGCTCTCCGTAGGGACCGAACACCGCGCCCTGTAAGCCCGTCGCGATTCCGGTGCAAACGATGGTCGCAATACCGCCCGGGGAAATGTAGTTGGGTTGAGAACCGACGCCGTTGAAGAAGGTGGCATTCGGCGTACACGTCGGGCCAGGCAGCTTGGACGTGAGGTTGAAGCTGACCGAAGGCACCCCGGTAGTAGAGGCCGTGATCACAATAGGGCCTGCCGTTGAACCGGCGGTTACGGAGGTCGAAGCCTGCCCGTTGGCATCAGTAACCCCCGAGGGCGTTCCGAGCGTTGCCGTCCCCTGGGTCACAACAAAGTTGACAGGCGCGCTTTGCACTCCGTTGCCGTGAGAATCGATTACCTGCACCACCAGCGGACTGGCGAATGGCGTATTAATAACCGCCGGATTCTGCGGATCGCCGGAGATTTTTTGCATTCCGGAAATCACGATATTCACCGTCAGGGTGAAGATTGAGGAAACCGCCCCGTTAGCAGTTGCCACCTTCACCTGTACCGCGCCGGCGACATTCCCCAGCGTAACTCGCGCCGAAACGCGGCCGTTGATATCCGAGGATGGAGTAGCGTTGGTAAGCGTGACCGTTCCCGCTACCACCGGCGCGAACGTCACGGCGATGCCTTGCAGCGGATTGCCGCCAGCGTCGTCCACTTCCGCTACTAGCGGCGCATTCAGCGTCTGGCCGGGAATCCCGGACTGATGGTTGCCGTTGATGATCGCGAGGGTTGCCGGAGGTCCGGTGACCACTTGAAAGCGATAGGTGGGATTCGGCAGTCCACCCGCGTACACCGTGAAATTGGTGACTTGTCCGGATCTTCCGCCGAAAACAGGATTGCACACCGCCGTGCCGTTGGCATCGGTATAAATTGTGCCCCCAGCGCACGCAATCGTAGAGTTGCTGGCGGAGTCCGCCGCCATGATGTTCACTGCAATGTGGGGGACGCCGAAGCCGCCCTCCTTGCCGCCCACTCCCTGCACACGAACCGTGACAGGCACGTTGCCTTGCGTACCGGCTGGCCCGATGAGCGGAAGTTGTCCGGGCGTCGGCGAACTGAAGACCGCGGTAATCTCAGACTCGTTATTGAGTACGGAATAAGTG
>Ga0070731_10005409_pt1 | contig 10553 bp, 11 predicted proteins | sample Coa_R1_2_FD_66448 | JGI IMG/M metagenome (GOLD analysis project Ga0070731, IMG submission 66448) | Surface soil microbial communities from Centralia Pennsylvania, which are recovering from an underground coalmine fire - Coalmine... | ecosystem: Environmental > Terrestrial > Soil > Unclassified ... | reverse complement strand
CGAGACGCGCGTTGCAAAATCCGAACACGTTCGCTCCGTGAGGGTACCACCGGTCGCAGGCGAGTAAATCGTACGCATCGGGGTCCCAGTCGAGCGTGCCGCCCGTGAGCGCGAGATCGTACGTGCCGCCGAATAGCGGCCCGCTCGGCGACGATAGCGTCTCTTCCGGATACGCGCGAATCGAGAGCTCGATGCCTACACCGCGAAAGGCGGACTGCATCAGAACGGCGGCCAGATCGGCTGACGTTCCGCCAGCGTTAATGGCAAGATCGAGCGCCAACTTCGAGCCGTTGCGACGGCGCATGCCATCGGGTCCGATTCGCCATCCCGCGCTTTCGAGCAATCGGCTCGCGGCGTTGGGATCGTAGCGGTATCCGTTACGCGCCGATTCGTAAACGCCGCGCGCCACCTTGTCCAAAATAGCCGGATACGGGATTGCGGCGGCGATTGCGCGTCGTACGGCCGGTTCGCTCAAGGCGGGCTTGCGCGAGTTTATCGAAATCCGTACCTGAAAGTTCGAGGCAATATTTTCGACGCGCACGTCGGGAATCGACCTATATTGATTCGCAAGCGACGATTGCGGCGCGAGAATCAGATCGACGCGATGCGTTTCGAGCTCGGCCATCGCCGACTGCGCGTTCGGAATCGTTCGAACTTCGATTCGGTCGAGCTTCGGGCGCCCTTTGAAGTACCCGTCGAACCGCGCGAACACGACGCCCACGCCGCGCGTCCACTTTAGCAACCGGAACGGCCCCGTTCCGATCGGATCGACGATCCGGCCGGCTGGAAGAATCTGAACCGCGCCGTCCTGCAGCGCCGCAAAGAAGCGGGTGACAAACGGAGGATACCGTTCGCGCAGGTGAACTACGACCGTCGTTTCGTCGGGCGCCTCGATCGAAACGATGCGATCGTATCCGGAGCGGTCGGCGACCGAACTGCGCGCGCTCATCACGGCACGCCATGAGGCGATCACGTCACGCGACGAAAAGCGGGTTCCATCGTGCCACCGAACGCCTCGCCTCAGATGATAGACGTATGTCTTGCCGTCCGCGGATATCCCGCCGTTGTCGCGAGCCGGCACCGCCGTTGCAAGATCGCCTTGTAAACGTGCGCGATCGTCTGCGATAACGAGATACGAATACGCCAGGGACACCAAAGCGAAATCGATGTCCGATTCGGCGTGGTACGGATTGAGCGAGTTCGGCTCGGAAAAATTCGCGATACGCAGGACGTGCGGAGTAGTCCACGGCCGGCGCTCGCCGCCAGTCGCAACGGTGCTTTCTCGATTGCACGCAGCGAAGAGCAGAAGAACGATTGCAAAGGAAAGCCCACCGCGCACCCCCAATGCTTTTGCGACAGGTGATCGTCCGCCCTATGAGCACGCTTCTAGTCGGTCGAGCCCGCGAGCTGGCGCAGATCGACCTCGTGCTCGCGGCTTCGCTGCACGCTTCGGTGCCGAAGGTCGTCCTAATCGAGGGCGAGTCGGGGATAGGAAAGTCGGCGCTGCTCCAAGGTGCGTGCGAAAACGCACGCGCCGGCGGTTGGATCGCCGCTACGACCTCGTGTCATTCGCTGCAATCGGCACTGCCGTTCTCTGCGGTACGGCAAATATCGCGCGCGCTGCGCGCCGAGCTCGGCACGCGAGAAAGCCGCTACATCGAGGGGCTCGAGACGTTCTTCGACGACCGCTCCGACGCCGAGGCCGCTGCTCGCGGTCTCGCCGGACTGCTGGAAGGCGTCTCCTTGGATTTTCCCGTGGTGCTAGCGGTCGACGACCTCCAGTGGGCTGACTCCGACTCCCTGCGCTACATCGAAGGGATGTTTCGCAAACTCGCCGATCGCCGTATCGCGTTTTTGCACGCGGCGAGGCGTGCGATGACTACCGACCTCAAGATTGCCGCCGACGCGACCGTCGTCTTAGAGCCGTTGCGTAAGAGCGAAGCTCGCGAGTTGTTTCGATCCATGGCTCCCGACGCCGGCGAAGACGTTGCCGAAGAAGTTTTGCGCCACGCGCGCGGTTATCCGTTAGACGTCATCGCTTTGGCGGAAGCTGTCGTGAGCGACGGCATCGCGTCGGCGGAAGACGTCGCGATCAGCCGCGGCGCTCTCGTCGCTCGGCGCGTTCGCAAAGCCGAACCGGCCGTGCGCGAGTTCTTACAGATCTGCTCGTTACTGGAAGGTTCGATTCCGTATCGGCTTCTCGAGCTGCTGTGGCCGGACGGACCCGCGCTCGACTCGCTGTTGCAAAAGACGCTCGACCACTACTTGATCTCCGGCGACGGCGGCGTCGGCTTTACGCATCCGCTGGTCGCGACGAGCATTCGCGAAACGATCGCGCTGCCGACGCCGTATCGGCGGCAGATCATCGCAGCTCTGGAACGGCTCGAAGATCGCAGCCCCGAAGATCACCAGCGGCTGGCGGAGCAACTAGCGGCCTGCGGAAACCGATTGCAAGCCTTCAAGGTGCTATCCGGACTCATCGCGGGCGCGTCGGGACGGGGCGACCGGCGTTTGGTCGTAAACGCCTCCAAGCGCGCGCTGGAGTTGGGCGAACCGCCAACCGAGTTCGCTCTGCCGTTTTTTATGACGTACGCGGACGCGCTTCACGCGCTTAGCCGCGATTCGGAGCTCGAAGCCGTTTTGGAGCGAACCCAGGCGGTAGCCGACGTGGCCGGCAGCGTACCCGGACGACTCGTGGCGCGAATCATTCTGTTTCATTGTTGGAACGGGCAGCTCGAACGTGCGCGCGCGACGTTCGCACGCTACATCGATCGCGTTGCTGATCCGATCGAACGCACGCACGTGTATTCGGCAGCGCTCTGGTTCGACGTCTGCGACCTTCCATACGAGGCTCCCGTGAATCTCGAGCACGCGCTGGCCGAGCTCGACGAAACATCGCCGGCGACGGTACGCCTTCGGACGCGGCATTTCAAGTCGTTCGTTCGCGCGCTTCGCGGCAATCACAAGGAGGCACTGCAACTGCTCTCCGAGATCGATGCAATACCGCGCGATTCGGAGGTTGCCGTTTTTGAGGACAAGATGTCCGAACCGGTACTCTTCGTGAACCTCTTTGAATACGGCACGTCGGCACTCGAGTCGTTCTTGAGCTCGAGACGTGCTACCGGCGAAGACTCCGATACGATCGACGAAGTCGCCTACTACCGCACGCTCAACTATTATCTCACCGAGGATTGGAACCGCGCCGAGATGTCGATCGCCGCGGCGTACGATCGCGTCTCGTCGCTAGGTCGCCGCCGATTACTCGTATTGAGCGCCGCTATAAGCGTCTTGCGCAACCGACCCAGCGAATATCACGACGCGATCGAGGAAGCCGCTCGAGCCTTCATGCACGGACGCGCTCACGGACTTTCCGGAAACATCGCCGCGTGGTGGGCGGCGATGGTGGCCAATACGGATCCGCAATCGGCAAGGACGGTCGTCGAACGGCTTCTTCATCGAACGCCGCACCGGTGGAACCTCAAGATCGACGATCCCGCAATCGCGCTGGTGCTGGCCGCCAAGCGGCTGGGCGACGAAACGACGCTCAAATTACTCGCCGCGCCAAATCCAAAAACGCCAAAGACGCCGTGGCACCGCGCGCACGAGCGGTTCGCGACCGCGCTCGCGCGCACGTTTTTGCGCGAAACCGTCGATTGCCGCGAACTCGTGGCGGAATGCACGCGTTTGGGACTCCCGCTTTTTGCCGATCTCGCTACCGCCGTCGTCAAACCTGCGTCGGAAGCGTCGGCTCGGCTCGGTGCAATCGGCGTTACCTGGCAATCCAGCGAGCGCGCCGCGGTTTTGGACCCAGGTACGAGCCCAACGGCTCGTGAGTTACAAATTGCCGAGCAAGTCTCGCTCGGCAAGACGAACCGTACGATCGCGTCGGACCTAGTGCTGAGCCAACGAACGATCGAGGCGCATCTCGCGAACTTGTTCAACAAGCTTGGGGTATCGTCGCGGACTCAGCTGGCCAACTGGTACTTAAAACACTATCCCTCGAGCGCGTAACGCGTTTAACCGTTGCCGTGCGAAAACGTCGAAAACATCGCCGGGCCGGCGGGACGGACGGCTTTGAGCGCCGCGGTTTCCGTCGGCATGTTCTCGTATAAATAATCGTCCATCTGCTGCACCTCCTCGGCCGTCGGGACGCTCTGGAGATGCATGACCTTGGCGATGAACTGGCCGAGTTGCGCGAAGTCGCCGGTGCGTAACTCCTGCATGGATTGTTCGTATACGGAGTCCTGGGTGCGCAACACGTGAAGAAATCCGATCGCGACGTTTCTGAGCTGCTGTTGTGTCATATCACTCATGGGCAAGTCTCCTTATTGCGTGCATCGAGGGAAGCAAATAACATCCGTGCCGGGCGCAAGAGCGCGCGCGCGCGCGCTTTCATCGCGCCGTCGATACACGTCGTCTCGAGCGAGGGTGCGACGATTCGGACCACACCAACCCCCGCTTTCGGCGGCGAAAGATCGACGGCGACGATTCTGCCGACGCCATCGTTCTGAAGCATTTGAAGCATCACCTTCGTGTCGTCTTCGAGGTCAGGCGTCGAGCGATCGATCAATTCACCGAAGTTGACCGCAACAGCCGGCACGTTAGTCTCCCAACAGTTTTCGGGCAGTTCTTTCAAACGTCGCCCATGATCGTGCGCGGTCGCAACGTCGCCGCGGCGAAGAATATCTTCGCGCGCACCCATAACGTCGGTGACGCGGGACTGCACCGCTTCGGTAATCGCGCGCGAGATTGCGTGCGCCGGAGAAAGCGAGCACCCTAGGCCGCGATGCAACATCGGCGGTTGACTTGACGCTTCCATCAACGTCGCAAGCGCGACAAGAGGCAAGCTGCCCTCTTGCAAGATCAGAATGCGAAGGTGCAGCCCCGCGCGAGCGCACGCTTCGATCGCGGCGTCCAACAGTTCATTCCCGGCCGGCAACGTGAGTTGACGAACGCGAGTTCCGTCGATCTCGTCCGCTCGGCCATAGTACCGCGGAGCGACGCTGCAGGCGACATGCGCGAGCGACCAGACGTGGCGTTCCACCAGCTCCGCCAGCGCGTGATACACGGCTTCAGCAAACGTATTGCCCGCTGCTAGACCATTGGTTCCGTACGAGCGGAACAGTGGTTCGCCGTCCCACGGACATTGTACAAGCGCCATGGGAACCGGACCGGTCTCGCCAGTAATCAGATCGATTCCATCGGTGCACGCAACCGTACGGTCGCGCGCGTTTGCCAGGAGTCCGCACGATTCGAGATCCAGCCAGGTCGCCACGTCGCGCAGATTACGGTGATAGGTTCGAACCGCCGGATCGGCGGCGACCTGCCGTTCGACGGCTTCCATCACGGCGCTGGCCCACGCAGCACTTCGCGTGGTTCCTTTGCCGTTGTACACGCCGATAAAATCTTTCGATCTTGGCACGACTGCACAGATCGTTGGAAGGTTCGTTCGATCCAGATGCGTCGTCTCGCCGATTCGCGTGATGCCGAATCGCCGGCGTAGATGCGGTATTAACTCGAGCGTTCGCTCGAGCGGCACGGTCCGGTCGAACGTGCCCGGCGCTTTGCGCATGATGGTTAGTTAATGCGGCGGTTCATGCCGTCTCCTCGTAGCTCCACTCGGGAGCATCACCGGCGATATGGACCCCGATGTGGCGGCCGGCCGGACCTTGCAGCGCCGAAACCGTGACCGTAAGTCCGGGGATGTCGGCGGTCACGTCGTGCGGATGCTCGTCGCGCTCCCACCCGATCGTGAGCGCCCTAACGATCGACTCGACGCCGGGTGGCAGTACGTCGGCGGCCGAGTAGGCATCGTACAGGCGGTTGAGCGGGTCGTCCGGCGAGGGCAAACAGGCCAGAACGAGCTTATAGTTCTCGTCCAGGACGTAGAACCGGGGCTTCGACTGCATTGTATCCATGCCCCGATGGTAGGATGCGCGGCACCCTGGCCGCATCCGGGAAAACCCCTAGATTGGGTTACCTAGGCCTCAATCCGGCGCCACTGGACGATAGCCGCCAAGCTGTAGAGCACGGCTAGGAACGCCAGCATGCCGGCATGGAACAAGTCGTTGGTGACTTGCGGAGCCACGACGGCTACCTCGTTGTCGGTCGCCACCACGGCATTTGAGCCGAAGTGCATGTACGACAGCGGGTCGACCGCGGCCAACACCGAGCCGACGTCCCGGATGACGATGAGCAGCGGGTTGCCCTGTGGCTCAATGACGCTCAACCCGATTACGACCAGCGCAACCGGCCAAGCAAACCCGAGGACCACGCCCCATCCGCGCTTGAACGATGCCGTCGCCGCCGTGAGCATGGCGTACCATGCGAGCGGCGCGACCACGCAGGCGGCGAACTCGCCGGCCGTTCGTGCGTCGAACGCAATCTTTGGAACTTCGAACATCGCCTGAACGACGATCTCAAACACGATCCCGATCGCAAGAACGGCGAGGATCCCGAGAACGTCGACACCGATCGCCCCGGCTGCAAAGCGCACGCGGTCGATCGGCTTGGTGAGGGTTAGTTCCAGATGTCCGTCGTTTTCGCGCGCAAACGGTGCGCCCAGCATGGTCGCCACGATCAGCGCGATCATCAGTGCGCCGATTAAGTAACTGCGGAAGCTCGTCTCGCCGTTGCTGTCGACGACGGTAAGCGTACCGTGGCCGTTGGGCATCGAGCTCACCTTGACCGAACCCATCGAAACCACGGAGTGTTCCATCTCCGACGTCGAGTGTCCGGAATAATCGTAGACTTCCATGTGCTTGCCGCTGTAGCCGCGATCGTCGATGACGACGCGAATCTTCTTAGCCGGATCGTCGATGGTGATATGGTGCGTGCCGTCCGGCAGCAGCGTATCGCTCACCTTCGCGCCGGGGTCGGCTTTCAGGTTGAAGGCCCAAGCGAGATAGTCTTGCTTGCCGATGATCGCGATGCGAACGACGGCCGCAATCAAGAAGAGCGCACCGAGAACGATCGCGGTCCACTTGATCGCGCCGCGCACGCGCAACCATTCAACGTAAAGCATTAGCGGACGTACTCGTCCTCAGGCACCACGCGCATGCGGTGCGGCGGGTGCGCCTTAGGCATGGGTTGCGAGTCGGTATCCTCGATCGAGAGCACGAAGCGCAAGCGCCAGGCACCGAGCGATAAGGTAAAGTTGGTTCCGAGGATCTCCATGAGTTTAAGCCTCCACGCGCTGCCATTGAGCGATGGCGAGCACACCGTAGACGAGAGCGAGTATCGTGAGGACGGGCAAGGCGCTCGAGTAGAACGCTGCCATCGGCTGACCGTTGATCGTAACGGCGAGCCCGAGATGAAGATACGTAAGCGGATTGATCCACGACAGTGCCGTCGCAACGTAGTGCACCAGCAGCGCGAGCGCGCTGGAGCCCAAGTTCGCATCGGCTAGGCCGCGCACGATCAATGCAATCGGCCACGCGATACCTAGAACGACGCCGTACGTGCGCTTCATCGACGTCGTCGCGGCGCACAGCATCGCATACCAGGCAATCGGCGTGAGGAATCCCAGCACCAGCGCCGGCGTATCCGCCGGTCCATAGAAGTAGTTTGGTGCTTCAAAAATCGTGTGTCCGACGATCAGAAAGACGACGGCCATCACGAAAACGACGGCGATGCCGGCGAGATCGACGCCGACCGTCTGCAGCGCCAGCGGCAAGCGCGCCATCGGTTTAGTCAACGCCAGCTCCAAGTGGCCGTCGTTCTCACGCGCGAACGGCGCGCCCAAAATCGTAGCTGCAATCAGCGCCACGGCGGTCGCAATCGCGAAATAGTACGCCAAGTCTTCGGGTGCGTTGCCCTCGACGATCACTTTGCTGCCACCGTTTTCGAGCGGTATGCGCGTGAAGCTGAGGTCGCCCATCGAAACCGTCTTTTGCGGCTCGGCGTCCGCAGGGGCCTTGCGCTCGATCAGCTCGACGTGCTTGCCCCAGTAACCGCGATCGTCGATCGTGACGTGAATGCCTTCGCCTTGATTGTCGATGACGGTGCGCGTGGCACCATCGGGGAGCTTCGTTACGGTTACCACCGAGGATTTTTCAAATTCGGCGAAGCTTTTGCCGTGGATGTCGATGGCCGAGAGCACTTGATGCGGACTGAGGTTCAAGAACGCGAAGCGCCCGATCAAGAGCAGGGCGACGCCGCACAGCAGCACGATCGACATCCATTTGAGACAGCCGCGAACGCGCAGCCATTCCACGTACGTCATTGCGCGCTTTCCTTGGCGACGACGTCGGCGGTCGCATCGGCCGGCGACACGGCATACAGGAAGATGTCTTCGAGATTGAGATCGACGACGCGAACGCCTTGGGCGCCGGCGTTGCCGAGCAGCGTTGCGACGTCGTCGGCGTGATCGCGAACCAGCAGCCGAACGATGCGATCGGCGCGATCCGCTCGCAGCACGCGCGCGTCGTTTGCAAAGCCGTTGAGCGTGTACGAACCGTCGGGAAAGATGCCTTCGACGATCTTGCGATCGGCCTTGAGATCGTCGACCGAACCCTCCAGAACCAAACGCCCCTTGTCGATTACCGCGATCGTTTCGGCGGCGCGTTCGACTTGTCCGATTTGGTGCGAGGAAAAGACGATCGTGCGGCCGCGCGCGGCTTCGTTAATAATGAGGCTGAGTACGTGGCGCTGATTGACCGGGTCGAGTCCGCTGGTGGGTTCGTCGAGCACCAGAATCTCGGCGTTACGCGCGAACGCGTTGGCGACCATCACGGCGGTGCGCATGCCCTTCGAGAGAGTGCGCGCTTTCTTGCGCACGTCGATATTGAACGCCGCGAGAAGCTCGCCGGCACGCGCAGGATCGAAAGCTTTAAAGGCGCGGCGATTCATCTCGACGTGTTCGGCGACCGTCATCCATTCGTACAGGACGCTGCGCTCGGGAACGTACGCGATGCGCTCGAACGTTTCGGGAACGAGCGGCTGACCGTCGTACAAAATCGTTCCGCTATCGCATCGCGCCAAGCCGAGCATGCACTTGAACGTCGTCGTCTTGCCTGCACCGTTGGGGCCGAGTAGTCCGAAGACGCTTCCGGTCGGAATCTCGAGCGAGAAGTCGTCGACGGCTGCAAACGAACCGTACGTCTTACGCAGGTGTGAAATCTGTATGCTGCTCATTGCTCCTCCGGAAACCACCGGTCGATGGCGGCGCTGACGAGATCGCGCACGTCGCTGCGGGAGAGTCCAACCGATTTCGCTTCGCGAAGCGCTACGTCGAGAGCATCGCTGGCGACGTCGCCGGCGGCCGCTTTCGCGAAGGCTGTCGAGCCGTTACCGCGGATGAACGATCCCCGTCCGGGGGAGGTCTCGATAACGCTGTCGCGCTCGAGTTCGCGATAGGCGCGCGCTACGGTATTGGGATTGATCGTAAGGTCGAGCGCGAGTTGCTTGACGGTCGGGAGTTGCTCGCCGGCCTGCAGGATCCCCAGAGCGACGGATCGCTTGACCTGTTCGATGATCTGCAGGTAGATCGGCACTCCGCTGCGCGGGTCGACCGTCATTACGGCCGGCATCTTCTACTCCACCAGCTCCTGGTTAGAACTTCGGACCCCAGCCTTGGAACAGCCCGGCAGCCATCTGCTCGGGAAGCCGAACCGGGGTGCGAGCTTCGCGGGCCTGCTCGCCCTCTAGGCGGATCGTCGTGTAGTTCGTCATCTTCTTGTCCTTCGTTAGCGTCCAGTACTGATCTGCTGTCGTACTAGTACACTAGTACAATAGGGTATCAGTACGATGAAGTCAACCCCCCGGCGAAAAATTCTTTTACCGGCCCTTAAGTGGCGTATCACCCGCGATTAAGGACCGTGGGTGCTTGGGGGACGCAGCATTAGCGCATGACCGCTACAGTCGAAAGCATGGACCCGCTCTTCTGGCAGATCGACGCCGACCTCGAGGTCACGTCGCTCTCTCCGGCGCTCAGCGAGCTCACCGGCATCACGAAAACCTATCATCGCATCCACCTCGCCGACCTGTGGGACGCCGAGGGGCCCTACGGCTTGACCGTGCGCAGCCATCGCTGGGCGCTGCGCGGCATGCCGATCTCGGTCATGGCACGCAAGGACGGCATGCGGTTCCGCCTCGAGCTGGAGCCGCTGGTCGGGCCCGACGGCCGGGTAACCGGCGTCATCGGCCTCGCGACCGAACTCGAAGCCTAGCCCAACAGGAAAGCAACGCCGCGCTCACCGAGAGGTGCGTGTGGCTCAACCGCTCTTCGAAGGCCCCGGCTCGCTACGCGACCCCAACGAGCGTTTGGCGTTTTGGGGGACCGCAGTTTTTGCCCTACCGGCGGCACTCCTCATTGGTTACGTCCTGCACGAATCGATCGGTGCGTCGCAAGTCGCATTGTTCATCGTCATCGCGATGGTCTACGTGACGATCGCGCGCGGACGCTTACTGGGCTCGAGCGTACGCATTCACGAAACGCAGTATCCGCGCGTCTTTGCGATCGTCAAACGAACGTGCGCGGCGCTCGAGATCCCGATGCCGTTAGTCTTCGTGCGCGAAGACAACTTCGTTCCGGTCGCAGCCCTGGGATTCGG
>Ga0070731_10005408_pt1 | contig 10553 bp, 12 predicted proteins | sample Coa_R1_2_FD_66448 | JGI IMG/M metagenome (GOLD analysis project Ga0070731, IMG submission 66448) | Surface soil microbial communities from Centralia Pennsylvania, which are recovering from an underground coalmine fire - Coalmine... | ecosystem: Environmental > Terrestrial > Soil > Unclassified ... | reverse complement strand
AAGCCGACGCCGTGATAGCCGCGCTCGCGGCCGATTAAGCGCGTGCGCGTCCCCTCACCGCGCACATGATGGTAGGCGAGTGCGATCTTGAGCGCGGTATCGACAGCCTCCGAGCCCGAATTGCAAAAAAAAACGTGATCGAGGTCGGCGGGCGCCAGCGTCGCGACGCGACTCGCGAGTTCGAAAGCCTTGGGATGCGCAAACTGAAACGCCGGCGCGTAATCCAATTCTTCCGCCTGCCGCGCGATCGCCGCAACAATCGGATCGCGGTTATGGCCGGCGTTGGTGCACCAGAGCCCGGCGGTGCCATCGAGCACCGCGCGACCGTCGGGCGTGAAGTAGTGCATGTCCTTGGCGCGCGCGATCAGTCGCGGCGCGCGTTTGAATGCACGGTTGGGCGTAAACGGCAGCCAAAACGCTTCGAGATCATTTGTTTGCAACGCTGGAGCGCTGCCGATGTTGTCTCTCATAGATTTCATCCCGCGGTTTCAACCGACCGATGCCCGCTTGTGGCGGTTGCCTCTCTAATGTATCACCAACCAAGAGGCACAATCGATCGTCGAGCCCGCGTTGGCGAGATATGCGGCGCTTCGGTTAGAAAAAGCCAAGTTTTTGGAAATCGAAGCCGGCACGCAAAGTAGCGCAAGAAAGCGCGATGGTGCGGCCGAAGGCGCTGCGACCCCCTCACGGGGGCGGACGTTCCAGTACGCTTGGCATGACCAAAGGCCCACGGCTACGGCAAATGTCTGATTTTTCACGCCTGCTCACCGGTCGCGGTCCCGGACAGTCTCGCCTGCGCGTCGCCGCGGGTGATCTCGTCTGCGCACAGGGCGTACCCGACGAGACGTTGTACTACATCGAAGAGGGTTGGGTGAAGATCTCCAGGATTTCACTAAGCGGCAAAGAGGCCGTGCTGGCGATCCGCGGCGCGGGCAAATTCTTCGGCACACGATGTCTGATCGACCGGCATCGTCGGGGAGCCAGCGCGGTGAGCTTGACCAATTGCTCGATCGTTCGCGTCACGCGGACGGCGGCAATGCGGCTGTTGCGGTCAGAACCTGACTTCGCCGAGATGTTCACCGTCTACCTTGCGCAGCAAGCGCTGCTCGACCAGCAAAATCTCGCCGATCAGCTAATAGATTCAGGTGAACAACGCTTGGCGCGCGCCCTATTGCGGCTCGTCGGCGACGGTGGCAGCCAAAAATCGCAACCAATCGCGGCGCGGGTCAGTCAAACTGACCTTGCCAGCATGATAGGCACGACACGTCCGCGTGTGAGCTACTTTATGAACAAATTCAGAAAGCAGGGCTTAATCGCATACAATCGCCAAGGCGATGTGACGGTTCACAAGGCATTGTCGAAAACGCTACGTGACTGGTAATCGAAGAATGATCTTGTCGCGCTCCACCTCGTGCAGAACCGAGGTGCCTTTCCGATGATCAAAATAGAACATCACCGACCGACAGGATCAGTAAGATTCGGATTTGGCGCCCAGACGTTGTCTTTAAATATCTTCCCGCAGTCTGCGGCGGGAACAGCAGGGTGCCAGCCATGTCCGATTCAGGGCACAAGTCGTGGCAGGAGAAAAACGGCGAAGTCCCGAGTTCCATCCGCTGCGGTTTTCAACTGCGCGCGGAGCCGGTGTTTCACGGCTGCATCCTGCGCCGGGAGAAATTCTCTGGGCCCAAGGCGAGCCTGCCGAGGAACTGTTCTTTATCGAGAAAGGGTGGGTCAAGGTCTCCTTTGTTTCGCCGAACGGCAAGGAGGCTCTGCTCGCACTCTCCGGTGAGGGCGAATTCATCGGCACGCGTTGCCTCGTCGACAAGTACAGGCGAATTGGCACCGCGATTGCGCTGGGCCAGTGCTCGCTTGTCCGGATTAGCAAAATGGCTGCCATCCGCCTGATACGAAACGAGCCAGATTTCGCCCAGGCTTTGGTGATTTGCGTCGTACGCCAAAGCCTGCGGGCCATGACGACTTTGGCCGAACAGCTGACCGATTCCAGCGAGCACCGTCTGGCGAGGATGCTGCTGCGCCTAACCAGTGGCGCCGACAAACAAAGATCCCGACCTATTTTGGCGCAAATCAGCCAAGCCGATCTCGCCAGCATGATCGGGACAACACGTGCTCGCGTTAGCTATTTCATGAATAAATTCAGGAGGGAGCGCCTTATAGAGTACAATCGCAACGGGTACATTACGGTGCACACCGCCCTATCCAAAGTCTTGCGGGAAGCCGAGCGGAGTGACTAATAGCCGCAAGCCCGGCTCTCCAGATAACCAATTGAAAAATCTAAAGTTTATTCGAGATATCGACTACCGAAGAAATCGCTGGCCGGGACCAGATAGCTGCAACTGGAGGTTCCCACGTTTCCACAGCGCACCAACATACCTCTTTTGTATAAAATTGAACACCGCAACGCTCGATTGTGTGGCACTTTTGTGAAGGTGATGCGATCGCAGGGGTGCCGGGGCCAAACCTCCCCTGCGTCGTTTTCTTGAGCTTTGTGAAACAGTTGCGGCAGGTGAGGATGGCTGAATGGCACCCCCTTCCGGCCCCGGCGGCGGGGGTCGAGAATGGACAGGCGTCACGAGAAGCAGACCGCACCGAAGAAATCTACAGGCAGCTTGATCGGATATGCGCCAGCCGCGCATTTCGCGGCTCTTTACGCCTCACTCGCTTTCTCCGGTTCACCGTCGAGACGGCCCTCGTCGGTAAGAGCGACACCATTAAGGCCTATACCATCGCGGTCGAGGCACTTGGGCGTGATGCCAATTTTGATCCGCAGAGCGACCCGATCGTGCGCGTGGAGGCGGGGCGGCTGCGCCAGGCGTTGGCGCGGTATTACGCCGGGGCGGGCCGCAACGACCCGGTCCTCATCGAGTTCCCGCGCGGCACTTACGTGCCAAGTTTCCAGCGCACCGCCGCCGGTGGCGCGCCGCCGACAAAAGCCAATGACTCCTTATTCTCAGGAAGCGCCGCGCCAGAAAAGTCGGCAGACAAAACCGTCCATAGCCGGCCATCAGATCGTAACGCGCTCGACCTCTTCGGCCGCGCGCAGCAGCTGAATCATAACGTTGGGGTGGCGTTCGATCGAGCCGCAGCCCAAAGTCAGCAGCCTCCGTTGCAAGCGCGATGGAGACCGCGCGACGGACGCTGCGCGAATCGCGCAGACTTCTGCAGGCATGCGCCGATTCGAGACTCGCTGTCGGCACAATTGCGCCGCCAATCTCAGACCCGTGGCCTGACAGCAGTGACGCGCCAATTCTGCCCGGTGGTGACGGTGGAGATAGAGGCGAGCCTGTGCTCACCCAAGATGAGCAGTCGCAGAAGCTTCAGACACCGTCGGCCCGAAGCAGAAAAGGTGACATCGCTTCCGCAATCGAGCGCAAGCACGCCGGGCGAGCCTTCCGCGTTGCCTTTTGTGCTGTCGCCGTTGTGGCGATCCTGGAAGTGCTGTTCGGTATCGACCAGCCAATGACCGGCGGTCAAAACAAAGGCTTGTTTCTCAAACTGTGGCCACTGCACAGCGCAACCGCCACTCAATTTCCTACGCTGACCGGCCAGCCGATTATCTTCGTCGAACCGGTAAAGGCTTTCGGCGATCAGCCACCCGACTTGGCGTCGCCCGGGATGATCCGCGAGCGGCTGTTCGATGCGCTGGCGCGCTTCGACGAAGTGACTGTTGTTCCTAACCCGCCACACGAAACGTCCGGTTTGCCTTCCGCATCTGAGTCCGGACCGGACAGCAACGCGCAGCCGTCATACTATCGGCTCTCCTCGACGATCAGTTATTACCCGCAGGACACATTTACTCTCACGGTGCGGTTGATCGACACGGCGGACGACACCGTCGCGTGGGCAAAGTCCTTCGATCGCCTGCCCGAACCGGGACGCCAAAAGGGCCATATCTCCAGCGACGTTGCACGAACGTTGTTTCAGCCGTTCGGCCTTATCCAAGCGCGCGAGGCCATCAAGCGAGCGGGGACCGACCGCATGCGCGATCCCTACAGCTGTATCCTTGATGCCAATGTCTATCTGCGCAGCCTCGATCCGTCGCTTTATGGCCCCGCGCGCCGGTGTCTCGAGCGGGCGACAGCCGACAGCCCTCCCCTTGTAGGGGTGTTCGTGAAACTCGCACGACTCTATTGCCGCGATTATCAAATCGGCGCCAATGGCCAACCGGGCAACCGCGCCACGCTGGACCGGGCCTACCGAATGGCGGTGCGCGCCATCGATATCAAGCCCAACAGTGCAGCCGCACAATTTGCCATGGCAGAAGTTCTGCTGGCGCGCGGAGACGTTGAACAGGCCAAGATTGCGGAAGACAACGCACTACGCCTCAATCCCTATGACAACGCCGTCATCTACGGCCACGCCTCATTGCTGATTTTAACCGGCAAAATCGATGAAGGCCTCGCCGCCCTGCGAGAGAACACAAACAAAAAGACCGTGGTGTGGACAAGTCACCATTTTCTAGTGGCCCTCGGTTCGTACCTCAAAGGCGACCTTACGGCCGCCGAGATGGAGACAAGCCAGATCGATAACGCGAATTTTCCACCCGGCTTGATGCTGGATGCGATCATCGCCGCAAACAACAAAGACGGCCCACGGGCCCGACACGATATCGCATTGCTTTACGCAAAGAACCCATCCTGGCGGAACGATCCTCGCGCGAATATCAGCTATTTTCTCCCAGACCACGATATGGCCAGTCGCATCGGCGACGATTTTACCGCGGTTGTCGACGATCTGAAAAAACGCGCCGACGTAGTCGGCAGCGTGCAGCCCGCGGAGCGCCCGTGATGGGCAAATTCAATGTCCCGCTTATCGGCAGACCTTTACCCAGACGCAGATTTTCTTGAAGTTTTCCCAATGGCATTGTTGTTCCATCCGGCAGTTCTTGCCGCTCTTGTCTTGAGCCATTGTAGCTTGCGGCATGGAGACAATCGTTAAAGCAACAAAGCACCAAGCAATCGCTGAGAATAGCCGACTCATTGTTTTCTCCTTTGCTCCACTCGCCTCTAACGTTGTCATCGACAGGCGGATAATGGAATGCCGATCGAGGCCCTCCGCGGGCCACCCTGCAAACATCCATCCTTCCACGTGCCCCGAACGATTTCGTGGCCTTCCGTGAGAGTGCCGGCGCCGTTGGGTTTCCCGTCGCGGAATTCGCCTTCATAGCGCAGCTTTTGCAACGTCAGCACGCCTCGGCCATTCGGCTCGCCGCCGGACAGATCGCCCTCGTAGTTCCCCGTTGACCAAGTCTGTACGCCTTTGCCTATCTGCTTGCCCTCATGCCATTCTCCCTTATCGGTTTCGGTCACCGTCTTGCCCTTCAGCCATTGCGCGCTTCCGAGCCCTTCGGCGCGGCCGTTGGCGCAGCCGCCCGACCAATTGACCGCCTCGTCGATTTGCGGATTAGGGTCCCACAACTGGCATCCCGATTTGTCATCGGCGATCCATGTGCCGGCGTGCGCGCTCTCGTTCACGAAGATCACGCAAGTCAGCAGGATTGCGGCGCTCGCGATGAGCTGAAGCCGCTTTGTGGCTGACCTTTTGCCGATTTTAGTGCGCATGGGGCAGGAGCGGCAGCACCAGACTGTTGAGCAATTCATCGCGTACGTCGATCATCATGTCGCTCACCTTGCCGTCGGCATCGACGATCCAAGTGATCGGCACTCCCGCCGGCGGCCCGAAGCCGTCATTGGTGACGCCTTTGAGCAAGGCGACGGGATAGGCAAGCCTGGGCGCGACCTTACGCACCTTTCCCAGATCGCTGTCGCGATCGATGCTGATGCCGATAATTTCCAAGTTCTGGTCATGATAGCGGCGATAGAGGGCATCGAGCTTCGGCATGTCCTTGCGGCACGGCGCGCACCACGTGGCCCAGTAGTTCACCAGAATCACTTTGCCATGCAGCTTGGCGAGATCGAAGGTCTGGCCGTCAAGCTCGGTGACGACGAGCTCCGGCGCAGCTTTGCCGATTTCGGGCGCGGCGCGCGCAGGCTCCCGCGCAAAGCCAAAGCCCAATGCGGCGGCGGTTGCTGTCGCGCCCGCAAGGGCCAACGCGGATTTGCCGAGGACCGACGCCATGCTTATTTCTCCGGTGCGGGCGTCGCCCACGGCCTGTTGATCGCTGGCAAATATTCTTTAGATATCGGGCGTACCACATCCCGGCACCCAACTCGCCCTCCAGCTGCAATGAGGAGAGAAAGATGTTGAAAATGTGCGCGGCCGCCCTGCTCGCGACCTTGTGTTGTACCAGTGCGGCAAACGCACACGGGGGCGGAGGCGCCGAGCCGATGCCAAGCACGAATTACACGGACATGCCGAGCTACTCGCCGCAGCGCACGACGCCAGTGCGGATGCCCAAAGCCAACCATGGGCATTGGCAAAAGGGCTTCGCGAGGGATCGCTAACATTGAAGATGTTTCGATCTTAGGCGTTTGGGGCCGACGCACCGTTTCCCGAGCGCCGGCCCTTTCATCGCTAAAAATTGTAGCTCGTCACCAGCTTGATCAAGTAGGGAGCGACAAGCTGGCCCTCACTGTAGGGGGTGCCCGCATTGTTGGCCGAATTGGCGCGGTAATAGACCGGGAACTCAATGTCGAAGTAGGTCTTGAGCACCCGGTTGTTAGCCTCGTCAAGCACTTTGGTAAACTCGATACCGGGAGAGAGCATGACCCGGTCAAAGCCGCTGTTGAGTGGATCTGCTCCCGTGCCAGAATCGGCGTCGCGGTGTGAGATGATAACCTGCGCCAGCGGCGTGATCTTATCCAAGCCAAGGACGTGGTACCAGTTGTTGTAGACAATGCCCGCGGCGCCATCGACCTGCATTCCCGGATGATAGCTTTGCACAACGCCGGCATTGCCGTCGAAGAAGCCCTGCGGATCAGCGGCATCCTGATAGAGGAAGGGCTGACGCCACATGATCTGTCCGAAATATTGCCAGGCATTGTCGCCGGTCAACAGACCGCGATGGAAGGCGCCCAGCATCAGGTCGGTCGAGCCCGACCCGATCTGCGTATCGCGGTCGATGCCCGGCGCGCTGTAGGTTCCGCTCGGCAGCTTGACCCCAAAGATGACGCCGGTGGACATGTCCTGGAAAAATCCGGTGTACATGCCCATGATCTCGATGTCGCCGATGTCTTTGCTGTTGAACGATTGAATCTCCCCTGGGAAGCTTGCGTCGGTTTCGGTGGTCAAGGTACGGTTGACCGTCGGGATGCGGACCATAACACCCCATTGCCGATTGAACATGTATTGAAATCCGACGTTGTACCATTGCGTGTTGATTTCCTTGTCGGTATTGAACGCCGAGGCAACGTGGGAGGTGCCGATGTAATTTTGGTACTGATCGCCACTCCAAAATTCGAAGAACACGCGTCCGCCGTGATCTTCCTCCTGCGGCGTGTCGAGGCCGCCGACGTCGAACACACTGCAGCCGCAAGCGCAGGCGAGCGCCGTCTCGGTTGAACCGCCGATTAGAGTGAAGGCCAGCATGAATGGGACGCCAAACGCGATCAGCGCGGCAGCGACTCGCGAACGAAGGCGCACCGGCCTTTGTTTACTCGAATGAACTCTTGACAAGATGACTCCGATTGATTGAGGCGATTGCAACGCAGCCGGAATGCGGCGCGTGCGCACGCGAGCTTCGACGACGAGAGCATTGCTTAATTTGAACATGCCGTGCTCCGGGCTCAGAACTTGTAGTTCATGCCGGCGCGGGCGACCTGAATGACGAGGTCGCCGGAACCGGAGAGCGGATTGGTTCCACCCGGCCCTACGATCGTTCCGCTCGCGCTGGTGCCGGGGAAGCTCGAGAACAGATACTCAAACCGCAGCATCCAATGGTCGACGAAGGCATATTCCCAGCCGGCCCCCACGACCCAACCGGTCAGGTATTTGGACGTAGATGCGCTGCCGGCGCCGCCAGCGGCATCCGCGTAGCTGACGGTGTAGTTCGCCTGGGTGAACGCGACGCCGCCGGTGATGTAAGCGAAGTTGCGATCAGCAGCGATGCCGATGCGCGGGCGCACAGTCGCCAGGTAATTGGTTGTGAGCGATTGCCCGGCCACAAAAGTCGTTACACCGTCCGCCAGCGTGTTGGTGTTGTTGTAGAAGTTCGAGTCGCTGTGGAAATAGTCGAAGTCGCCTTCAATTCCGAACACGATCGTGTTGGTCTGCCAGTTGCAGCCGAGCTGACCGCCGCCCACCAACTTGGTTTGGTTCGCCGATCCACTTCCGTCAGTGCTCACAGTCGCCGGATCAGTTGCGGTCAGGTAGGTGCCTGGGCCGACATTGGCACTGAAGTTTGAGGAACTAGCGCCGGCCCCACCGTTGATGCCGATGTAGCAGCCAGTCCATTGATAGACTGGCGGCGGGGGCGGGGCTTTGAGCGGCATATCGGCTGCTGCGGCCGCCGTGGATAGTCCGGCAAACGCGACCGTTGCCGCCAATAGACTCGCGGTCGAACCGTGCCCGTAAGCCGGTCCCCGCGCCTTGAAGAACGCAAGTGACATGATTGCCTCATATGCGAGAGTAAACGCGTGCATTTCGGGCGCCGCAGGGCGGCGCGTGATGGCGCTTGGCGTTCGGCTTCAAGAGCGAGGTGGGAGCCGCGGAGCGGTCCGCACGTTGCGAAGGCTTACAGCCGAGCTTGCTTATGCCGCAGCCGGAGGACCGCGCGGCCAGGCGCTTTGATGGACCAAAAACGCAAGCATCCGCCGTGGAGGGAGAGGGGTCACTCTCTCGGCAAGAGCACCGTCAAGCAACTGCGGCGTCGCAGGGGGCGCCGAGTCGACATAGACCGCGCCCGGAATGCAGAAGAGACAGTGCGCGTCGGCGGCCGACCGCTCCCCGGGCTTCCCGGGTAGGCCCGTTCTATTGGCGCTATGAATGCAGAGTTCGGAGGAGGCCCACGCAAGGGCATCAGCGGCGGGCGGGGACTGAACCGATGCCAGCCCAAAGCCTAGTCCTTGGAGAACAAGCGCGTACGCAAGCACGCAACCAAATACGCGCCGCAACCCCCTATGCGTCACCCTACGCACGATATACGCCCACCAACCCCGACAGCTTAAAACCTAATCACGAATCAGAGGCGAAGCAAACATCCTTTTTTCAAGCTAAGGCGCGCGCTCGATCATGGCCGCCGGCAGCTTGATCACGATATGCGCCTCTCACTCGGCTCTCCTTCTTTTGTCGTAGCAACACCGGGGCGTGTGGGTTGCCTGCCCGTCATGAAGACGGCGACGTTGCTATGAGGCTTCTAAGCTTCTTCAGTGCCGAAGCATCGTCCTCCTGGTACGCGATGGCGCTGACCATTTTGCCGTCCGCCCCCATCAGATACATGATGCTGGAGTGATCCATGACATAGCTGCCATTTCCCGTCGGTATTTTCTTGTAGTAGACGCGATATTCTCTCGCGATTTTTACAATCTGTTCCGACGTGCCGGTGAAGCCGCGAATGTGCGGATCGAATGACGACAAGTAAGCGTGCAGCAGTTTCGGTGTATCGCGCTCCGGGTCGATCGATACGAACGCGTAGTTGAGCTTATTGGCGTCGGAGCCGAGATCTTTGATCCAGCGCGATAAGTCGAGTAGCGTCGTTGGACAGACCTCGGGACAGAACGTGTAACCGAAGTACATCGCGAATGGCTTGCCGGCGAACTGTTTGTCGCTGACCGGTTTGTCATTGTCGTCGACGAGTTCGAAAGGACCGCCAATGGCGGGAATGCCGGCCGTCGGCCCCGTCGGTCGTCCCGTCGTCATCAACGCGATGCAAAGAAAGACGGCGGCAAAGCCAGCGACACCGGCAAGCCCCACGGCGGCCCACTGACGCACGCGCATCACTTCATCTCCATGGCGCCCATGCCGTCGGGCTTGGTATTCTGCGTCCCATTCGTCTTGCCCAGGTCGCCGTGGCTGTCTTGCATCGATCCCATGGCCTTGATCGGGACCGTGACGGAAATATTCCCGGCCTTTTCAAACGTTAGCGTGAGCGGAAGGCTCTCTCCCGCGGTGAGGCGTTGCCTCAACCCAATCAGCATGACGTGGTAACCCCCGGGCTTCAGCACGATCGACTCGCCGGCGGGGATGGGCAACCCATTGGCGATCTGCCGCATCTGCATAACGCCGTTTGCCATCGACATTTCGTGGATCTGGACCTGGGCAGCAACGTTGGACGAGGCGCCGATCAGGCGGTCCGCCGCGTCCGTTTTGTTGTCGAGCGTCATGTAGACGGCCCCACTCAGAGCACCCGCGGGGGTCGCTCGGGCGTATGGGTCTTCCACGACGATCGAAGTTTTCGTGGCTTGAGCGCAGGCGGCAATTGTGGCCGCGACTATCAAAGCCGCCACGAAGGCGAGTCTGGAAAATGTGCGCATGGTCTCCTCCGAAAGCGCATGACTGACGACTCCGCGAAAGCGGAGCCAAATTAAGCGTCAGACGGAGAAGCCGGGAGGAGCGCGGGGACCGCCGGCTAAGCGACGGAATTGCGGAACGAAAGCCCCGTCATGGATAAGGTCTGTAATTTTCGCGGCGAGCACGGC
>Ga0070731_10005407_pt1 | contig 10557 bp, 6 predicted proteins | sample Coa_R1_2_FD_66448 | JGI IMG/M metagenome (GOLD analysis project Ga0070731, IMG submission 66448) | Surface soil microbial communities from Centralia Pennsylvania, which are recovering from an underground coalmine fire - Coalmine... | ecosystem: Environmental > Terrestrial > Soil > Unclassified ... | reverse complement strand
GTTGCTGATCGTGCTCGCGGTGGCCACCAGCACGCTGGCCCTGGCCCAGCACCAGAGCTGGGAGAGGTCCAACCGCGACCAGGCTGCGTTCGCCGCGGGCGCCGACGTGCGCGCCGACCTCTACCAGCCGCTCCCGGCCGCGCAGGCAGGCCGGCTGGCCGCGCTCCCGTCGGTGCTCGGGGCGACCCCCGTGGTCATCGCCGATTCCGCCACCAACGCGGGCAGCCCGCTGATCGCGCTCGACCCGGGCCGGGCGGCGCACATCGCGCTACTGCGCCCGGACCAGTCGCGGCTGTCCGCCGCGGCGCTGTTCGGGAAGATACAGCCCCACCGCATCCGGCCGGGCGTCGTGCTCCCGGGGCCGGACGCCGTGATCCGGCTCACCGCCGCCCTCGGCCCCGCGCAGCTGAAGCTTCATCCCGCCACGGTGACGATCACGATCGACGATGCCGACGGCGACGCCTACCAGCTCACTGCCGGAACGCTGACGGCCGACGGCCGACCGCACACGCTGGCCTTCCGCGTCGCGGGGGCACAAAGTCAGGTCATCTACCCCCTGCGGGTGACCTCGATCATCGTGGACTACGACCTGCCGCCGGCTCGCGTGGCAGGCGGGGCGACGTTCCGGATCCTCTCGGTGAACTCCGCGACCGGGAACGCGCTGTCCGGCTGGCGGAGCAGCGCCACGTCCGACGAGCTGATCTCGCTGACCCAGGCCTTCGGGGCGCCGGACAACAGCTACCTGCTCCCCTCGGTCCTCTCGTCCCGGGTGGGCGCCGGCTCCGCGTGGACCACCACGTTCGACACCGGCTGGGGGACGACCGGGGCGTTCGGCGTGTTCGGCCTGTTCAGCGCGCCCGGGGGACCGGTCCAAGGCGAACTCGATCTGGCGGCCCCCACGTCCGTGGCGGCCGGCTCGATTCCGGGCATCGCGACCCAGGCGTTCCTAAACGCCAACAGCGCCAACGTCGGCGACACGGTGTCGGCGACGATCGGCGGCGGCGCCACGCTCGGGGTGACGATCGTCGCGGTGGTCTCGACGTTCCCGACGGTGACCTCCCAGTACGGCGCGGTCATCGTCGACCTCCCGACGGTGCAGGACTACCTGGCCAACCAGTCGCTGCCCCCGCTACCGGTAAGCGAGTGGTGGCTGTCCACGGCCGGGCAACGGGTGCCGCCCGGGCTGCTGAGCGCCCTGCCGGCCGGATCCACCGTCACCAGCGTGGCGCAGCTGGCCGCCGGGCTCGCCGCCAACCCGCTGTCCGCCGTGCCGCAGCAGGCGCTGCTGGCCATCGCCATCGCCGCGGCCGTCCTGGCCATCACCGGCTGCTGCGTGGCCATCGCGGTCGGCATCAGGCAGCGCCGCGCGGAGAACGCGCTGCTGGCCGCGCTGGGCGTGGCCCCCGGCGGGGCGGCGCGCCAGCTGTGCCTGGAACGCCTGATGCTCGGCCTGCCCTCGGCGCTGGCCGGCCTGGTGCTCGGCGCGGTCGTCGCCGAGCTGCTCGTCCCCGCGGTCACCCTGACCGTTAGGGCCAGCCCGCCGGTCCCGTCCGTGATCACCCAGTTCGCCTGGGCCCAGGCGCTCCCGCTGGCGCTCGCCGTCGCGGCCCTGCCGGTGCTGGTCGCGGCGGCCGTCATCGCGCGCAGGCCGGACCCCGCCGCCGAACTGCGCACGGCGGAGGCGGTATGACGCGATCGTGGCTTCGTGCGCAGGTCGGCGGCGCGCCGGTGACCGCCCTGGCGCTGACACTGCTCGTCCTCGGGTGCGTATTCGTGGCGGTGGCGGGCCCGAGGTACAGCCTGCACTCGCGGACCCGGGCGCTGCAGCACGAGCTGGCCAGCGTCCCGCCCGTGGACCGGGCCGTCCAGGTCAGCGACGACTGGTTCACGTTCGCCAACACGGTCAGCCAGTCCACCCCGCCCGTCCTGGACGACAGCCAGCTCCGTGAGTCCCGGAGCCAGATCGCTCACTTCCTGGCGAAGACTCCGCTGCCGCTCGGGCCGGGCCAGTGGGCCGGCGTGTCGAGCAACCCGCTGATCGTGAGCTCCGGCGCGCCGCGCGCGATATCCGGCGGAGTCCCGCCGGAACTCGAGGTCATCTACCGCGACGCGCTGACGAGCTACGTCACGCTGGTCGCCGGATCGTTCCCGCCGCCCAGCCGCCTCGGCCAGACGCTGCACATCGCGGTGACCGTGGCGACCGCGGCACGGTTCGGGCTGCACCCCGGATCGGTGATCAAGCTGTATGTGGAGACGACCAAGGTACCGGCGATCGTCACGGCGATCGTCCGCCCCCGGGGGGTCACCTCGGCGTTCTGGAACGTAGACGCCGCCGCGCAGGCGCCGTCGTTCAACATCCCAAGTCCGGGGTCTCGCACGCCGCCTTACTGGTCGGGCGCGGTGTTCGCCGATCCTGGCGAGTTCGTCACCATGCAGTCCGTCCTCGCCCAGCTCCCCATGACGATCCAGTGGGACTTCCCGCTCACCCTGAGCGGCCTGCAGGCGGATCAGGTTCCGGTGGTACAGCACTCGCTCATCCGCGCCTCGGGCGCGGCCGTCTCCCTGTCCGGGGACCTGGCCGGCGCGGCGGTCCCGCTGGCGGTCCACGCCGAGCTGCTCACCCAGCTCACCGCGTTCGCCCTCACCGATACCGCGGTGCAGCAGGTCCTGTCGCTGCTGTTCGTCAGCCTGGCGGTAGTCGGCGCGGCCGTCTTGCTGCTCGCTGCGCGGATCAACGAGGCGCGCCGCGCCGTCGAGCTCGAGATGCTCCGGTCGCGCGGCGCGTCGCTGGGGCGGCTGGCCGCGCTGACGCTACGCGGCACCGGGCTGGCCTGCGTGCCCGGGGCACTGGCGGGCGCGGGCCTGGCGGTGCTCCTCACGCCGGGACCGGCGACCGGCCTGGCCTGGTGGCTGGGCGGCCTGACGGCGCTGGCGGCGGTGTTCGGCCTGCCCGCCCTGGCGGCGTGGCGGTACCGCAAGCCGGCCCCGGCCAGGAACCCGGGGGTGCGCGCCCGGCGTGCCCCGCGCCTATCGCGGCGGGCGGTAGCCGAGGTCACCGCCTGTGCCGCCGCCATCGGCGGACTCGTCGTGCTGCACGATCAGGGGGCGCCGCCCCCCGGGACCGTGAACCTGTACGTTGCCGCGGCCCCGGCGCTGATCGCGATCCCGGCCGTCATCGCGGTCGGCCGGCTCTACCCGCTGATCATCCGCGGCCTGCTCAGGATCTACGCCAGCCGCGCGGGTGCGTCCGGGTTCCTGGCGCTGACCCGGGCGGCCCGGGCCTCGCTGGTCAGCGCCGCGCCGGCCTTCGCCCTGGTCCTGGCGCTCACCGTGGCGTCGTTCTCCGGGATGGTGCGCGACGCCGTGACCCGCGGCGAGGTGGCGGCCTCGTGGCAGCTGACCGGAGGCGACGCGGTGCTCGACGCGACGCAGGTGGCCCCGATCGTGACGTCGGGCGTGCAGCGGGCGGTCGCCGGGGTGCCCGGCGTCCGGCGCACCGCCATCGCCTGGCTGATGTCCTGGCAGGTCCCGGACGGCCGGATCATCACGGTGGTGGCCGTCGACCCGGCCAGCTACGCCGCGTACACCGCGAGCGTCCCGTTCCCGGCGGCCCCGCTGGGCCGACTCGGGTCGTCGGGCGGGGTCACGACCGTGGTGGCGTCCCCGGCGGCGGCCGCGCTCATCGGCTCGGGGGTCTCAGAGCTGACCTCACAGGCCGGGATGGGCCCGCTCGAGGTGCGGGTCGCCGGAACCGTGACGAGCACCCCGGCCGCGATCGGCGCCGGGCTGTTCGTCATCATGCCGCTCCAGCGGATCGCCGGCGAGACCGGTCCGCCGGCCACCAACCTGCTGCTGATCACCGGGACGGGGATCGACCAGCCGGCCCTGACCGCGGTGGCGGGTAAGGACGTGCCCGGCGCGACGGTCAGGTTCCGCTCGGCAGTCCTCGGCGCCCTGGTCAACTCGCCACTGCAGGCGGCGGCGGACGTGATCATGCGGCTCTCGCTCGTGGTGGCGGCCGGGTTCGGGCTGGTCATCTTGCTGCTCGGGCTGGCCCTCGGCTCGGCGGACCGCGATCTGACGCTGGCCAGGCTGACCACGATGGGCCTGCAACCGGGCCGCCAGATCTGGCTCGTGCTCGGGGAGGCGCTGCTGTCCGTGCTGGCCGCCATCGCCGCGGGGGTGGCCTGCGCGGTGGTGCTGCCCAGGCTGACGTCCGGGGCGCTCAACCTGTCGGTGTTCACCGGTTCCACCGCGCCGGTGCCGATCGCGCCCGACCTGGTGGCGCTCGCCGTCCCGGCCGCCGGGCTGGCGCTGCTCGCCGCGGTCGTGGTGATCGCCGAGACGCGGCTGCTCCGCCGGCGCGGCGTGCCGGGACTGCTCAGGATCGGCGTGTGAGCGCGTGCGGCGCACTATCGCGATGCGGCCGGGATAGGTCATTATCCAGCCATGGAGCGGTGTCGGGACGATAGCCGCATCCCAAGCGGAGCCCGGGCAGCGGAGGATTCATGAGGGATGAGGCAATCGGCCGGCCGGACGTGGGGTCGCTCGCGCTGGCCGAACCGACCACGTACGTGCGGCCGCGCTGGATCGTCGCCCTCACCCTCGCCATGCTGGGCATGTGGATGGCGGTCCAGGCGCCGTCGCAGGTCGTGCTGGCCCTCCAGTTGCAGGACATCACGCCGCGCCACAAGATCGCCGCCCTCGGGATCGTGACCGCCGTCAACGCCGTCTCCTCCGCCCTGGCCACCCCGATTGTCGGCGCCCTGTCCGACCGCACCGCGCACGGCAGGCGGCTGGGCCGGTTCAGCGGCCGCCGGCACCGGTGGACGCTCGTCATGGTCCTGCCGGCCGCGGTCTGCGTGGCGCTGCTGGCCAAGGCGACCACGGTGCTGGTCGTGGCCGTGCTGTGGTTCTTGTTCGGTGCCTTCCAGAACGGCGAGTTCGCCAGCCTGAGCGCGGCCATCCCCGACCATGTGCCGGTCCGGCAGCGGGCCACAGTGTCCGGCCTGATCGGCATGCCGATCGCGCTCGGCCTGGTCCTCGGCACCGTGCTGGTGGTGGATGTCCTGAACCAGGACCTGGTCACCGGGTACATCGCGCTGGCGGTGGTGATGGTGCTGCTGGCGCTGCCGTTCATCTTCTTCACCCCCGACCATCCGCTCGCGCCCGAGCACCGGGAGCCGTTCTCCTGGCGCCAGGTGGCCTCCTCCTACTGGATCAGCCCGCGCCAGTACCCCGATTTCGGCTGGGCCTGGCTGACCCGCTTCCTGGCCACCCTGTCCATCGCGATGGGCACCTTGTACCTGCTCTACTTCCTGCGCGATGCGGTGCACTACTCGCGGCTGTTTCCCGGCCACACCGCCGCGGACGGCCTGCTCATCCTGATCGTGATCTACACCGGCGGCGTCGTGGTGGCCTCGATCGTGGGCGGCGTCATCTCCGACCGCAGCGGGCGCCGCAAGATGATGGTCGCCGTGTCGGGGCTGCTGATGGCGGTGGCCGCGCTGCTGCTGGCGTTCTGGGAGACCTGGCCGGCCGCGCTGGGCGCGGCCGTGCTGTTCGGCATCGGCTTCGGCGCCTACATCGCGGTCGACCAGGCCCTGATCACCCAGGTGCTGCCGAAGGCCCACGACCGGGCCAAGGACCTCGGCATCATCAACATCGCCATCGTCACGCCGTACGCCATCGGCCCGGCCATCGCCGCGCCGATCGTCTCGCTGGCCGGCTACCGAACCCTGTTCGGGGCGACCGCGGCGGTCGGCATCGCGGCCGCCATCGGGGTGTGGCGGATCAAGAGCGTGAGCTAGCAGGCGTGGCGTACGTCCCGGTCGTCGATATCTCGGCGGACCCCGCGGCCGTCGGGGCCGAACTGGACGAGATCTGCCGTACCGTCGGCTTCTTCCAGGTCACCGGGCACGACATCCCCGACCGTATCGCCGAACGTGCGTGGGTACTAGCCACGCAATTCTTCGACCTCCCGCTGGCGGACAAGCTCAGCGTGGCGCGGCCCGGCGCGGACTACCCGTACGGGTACATGCCGCTGGCCGGTGAGTCGCTGAGCCAGTCGATGTCCGGCGCCGCCCCGGCGGACCTCAAGGAGGTGTTCAACGCCGGGCCGCCGTCCCGGCCGGCGCGCCGGCTCGCCGATCCGGGCGAGGCGTGGGCCTACTCGCCGAACCTGTGGCCCGCCGCGCTCCCGGAACTCGAGCCAGCCTGGACCGCCTACTACGACGCGATGCGCGAGCTCGGCAACCGGCTGATGTCCCTGCTCGCGCGCGGGCTGGGGCTGCCGCCCGGGTTCTTCGCCGACAAGACCTCCGACGGCGCGAACGCGCTGCGCGCGATCAACTACCCGGCCCGTGACGTCGCACCGCAGCCCGGGCAACTCCGGGCGGGAGCGCACACCGACTACGGGACGGTGACGATCCTGCGGCAGGACGCGGTGGGCGGCCTGGAGGTGCTCGACCGCGCGGGTGAATGGGCTGGCGTGGAATCCGTGCCCGGCGCGTTCGTGATCAACATCGGCGACCTGATGGCGCGGTGGACCAACGACCGGTGGCGGTCCACCTTGCACCGGGTGGTCGATCCGGCTGAGGCCGATCCCTCGGCGGCCGCCGCCCGCAGGCAGAGCATGCCGTACTTCCAGAACGCCAACTGGTCCGCGACGATCTCCTGCCTGCCGACCTGCCTTCAGCCGGGCGAATCGCCCCGCTACGAACCCGTGCTCGCCGGGCCGTACCTGATGGGCAAGTTCCGCAGGTCCGTCACCGGCCCAGGAAGCGAATGATCGCGGCCGTCAGCGCCCTGGCGATCTCCTGCTGGAAGCGGGTGGAGGTCAGCAGGGCGGCGTCGGTGGGGTTCTTCATGTTCCCGCATTCGATGAGGACCTTGGGGACGGTCGTGAGGTTGAGCCCGGCCAGGTCGTCACGGTAGGCGATGGCGTTCACGCCGTCGTACGTGCTGACCGGCATGGTGGTCATCGACAGGAACGCTGAGCGGACGTCGCTGCCGAAGCGCCGCGATGACCGGACGACCCGGTCGTTCGGCCCGTCCGCGACCGGCTCCAGGACGGTGAATCCGCGTCCCGTCACGGGGCCGCCGTCGGCGTGGATATCGATGGCCACGTTGGCGTGAGCGCGGTTGATGATCTGGGAACGGGTGGTCACGCACGGGCCCACGCCGTTATTGCTGGTGCGCGTCAGCACCACGCGCGCCCCGTCGCGCTGGAGATCAGCACGGAGGAAGGTGGCGACGCTGAAGTTGAACCGGGCCTCGGTGTAGCCGCCGTCGGTCTGCGTGCCGGCCGTATCGCAGGTTTCCCGTTCGCGGCCGTTCCAGATCAGGCGGTCGATGTAGGACGGGTCGTCAGCGTTGCGGCCATTGTGTCCGGGGTCGATCCCGACAATGATCCCGGCCAGCGGCCTGGCGGACGCGGCTGCCGCGGCCCGGCCGCTGCTCGCGGCCAAGGCGGCCGCCAGCAGGACCGCGACGGCCGCGACCATAATCAGTTTCACGCTGCTTGGCCGAATCATCAAGGAGCAATAGTGCCAGATTCGGCTGGGCCCGGTGGGAGTCCATCAAGGTCGGGTAACTTGGCTGGCGACCGATGACCCCGGGGAGGCTAGAACCTAACCGTGACGCCGGACGCCAGGCCCGTTACCGTCCGTAAGGCGATCGTGGCCGTGCTCGCCGTCCTCGCATTCGTGTCCGCGTGTGCGGGGCACTCGCTGAGCGCTGCGGCGACGCTGGTGCAGCGCGGCGTGCCGACCGATCCGGCGGCGAGTGCTCCCCGCGTGGCGGACGACATCGGTTCGGCCGGCGCTTACCAGGTCGGCCACCGGCGGATGACCTTCCTCGAGCCTGCGCACACCGGCCCGACCGGCCAGTTCCTCGGCCAGCGGGCGCTGGTGACCGTGATCTGGTATCCGGTGGCCCGGCGGTCGGCCGGGTCGCCGCCCGCGCGCGGCCCGTTCCCGCTGCTGGTGTTCGCCCCGGGGTTCATGCAGTGCGGCCTCCCGTACGAGGACCTGCTGCGGGCCTGGGCCGGGGCCGGGTACGTAGTCGCGGTCGTGAACTTCCCGCGGACCGACTGCACCGTCGGCGCCGCCGCGTACGAGCCGGACCTGGTCAACCAGCCGGCGGACATGTCCTACGCGCTCGGCAGGCTGCTAGCCCTCAGCGCGGCTCCCCACGACGTGCTGTCCGGCCTGCTGAACCAGCGGGAGGTCGCCGCGGCCGGGCAGTCGGACGGGGGGGACACCGTCGCGGCCCTCGCGGCGGATACCTGCTGCACCGATCACCGGCTGAAGGCCGTGGCGGTGCTCTCGGGGCAGGAGTGGCCGCCGATGCCGGGACGGTGGTTCGGCAACCCGGCGCCGCCGGTGCTGTTCGTCCAGGGCTCGGCGGACACGATCAACGTACCCTCGACCAGCCTGCAGCTGTATCGTCTGGACCAGGCCACGGCCAGGTACTACCTCGACCTGTTCGGCGCGAACCACATGATCCCGTACATGGGGACCAACCCGGTCGAGCGGCTGGTGTTTCGCGTGACCCTGGCCTTCTTCAACCGTTACGTGCTCGGGCAGGCAGGTGCGCTGGCCACGATGACGCGCGAGGGCAACGTCAGCGGTATCGCCGCCCTGGTCAGCGGCGGACAGCTGCCGCCGTGATCCTGGCCGGGTGCTTGGATAGGCGCATGGCAACCGAAGAGGAGACGACGAAAATCGTCAGCGCCAGCCGGGAGATCGCGGCCGAGCCTGAGCAGATCTTCGAGCTGATCGCCGATCCGGCCCAGCAGCCGCGCTGGGACGGCAACGACAATCTGGCCGCCGCACCGCCCGGGCAGCGCGTGCGCCGCACGGGGGACGTGTTCACGATGGCGCTCACCCAGGGCGGCATCCGGGAGAACCACGTCGTCGAGTTCGACGAGGGCCGCCTGATGGCGTGGCGGCCAGCCGAGCCGGGGCGCGAGCCGCCCGGGCACCTGTGGCGGTGGGAACTCGAGCCGGTCGCCGCCTCCCGCACGAAGGTGACCCACACCTACGACTGGACCGAGCTGACCGACGAGAACCGCTTCAAGGCGGCCCGGGCGACCACGCCCGACAGGCTCCTGGCCTCGCTCGACCGGCTCGCCGCGCTGGCCGAAGGGTCCTGAGGGGACGTGGATCCGGCGGGGGTGCCGCTTCCCGATCCGGCGCTGATCGTGCTGGTCGGGCCGTCCGGGTCGGGGAAGTCGTTCTGGGCCGCCGAGCATTACCGCCCGTCGGAGGTGGTCTCGTCCGACCGGCTGCGCGCGGTCGTGGGGAGCGGCGAGCACGACCTGGACGCGTCGGCCGACGCCTTCGCCCTGCTCGATCAGATCGTGGCGGCGCGGCTCCGCCGCGGGCTGACCGCGGTCGTGGACACCCTCGGCCTCGACCCGGCGCGGCGCCTGGCCTACCTGGGGCTAGCCAGGAACAGCGGGATGCCCGCGGTCGCCGTGCTATTCGACACCGATCCGGCGGAGTGCCGGCGCCGCAACCGCGCCCGCGATCCCGCCGTGCCCGCGCCCGCGCTCGAGGGCCAGCTACGGCGGATGCGGGACGCGGCAACGGAGATCGACAGCGAGCGCTGGGACCTGGTGACGACCGCGCGGTCGGCCCGGCCGGAGGCCGCCCACTCCCCCGGCGCGCGGGCGGCCGCCAGCGAGCAGCGGCAGCGGCCGGTCCGCCTGGGCTTCGTCCTGCAGCTATCCCGCTTTCCCTGGGATGAGGACTCCGAGGGCCCGGCGCACTGGCTCGCCGCGGTGGCCCGCGCGGCCGCCGAGGCCGGCCTGCAGGGCATCGCGCTGATGGACCACCTGATCCAGATCCCCCAGGTTGGCCGCGCGTGGGAGCCGATCCCCGAGCCGTGGGTGACGCTGGGGATGCTGGCAGGCCTGGAGCCGGGTCTGCGCCTGGGCACGCTGGTCACGCCCGTCACGTTCCGCGCGCCGGGGATCCTGGCCAAGACGGTCGCCACGCTGGACGCCCTGAGCGGCGGGCGGTCGTTCTGCGGCATCGGGGCGGGCTGGTGGGAGCGCGAGCACGCCGGGTTCGGCCTGCCGTTCCCGCCCGCCCGGGCCAGGCTGGACGAGCTGGAGACGGCCATCGAGACGCTGCGCGCCCTGTGGCAGCCCGGCACCAAGGAATACCGCAGCGAGCGGGTCTGGCTGCCGGAGACCACCTGCTACCCGCGCCCGGCGGCCCGGATCCCGATCATCGTCGGCGGAGGCGGCGAGAAGCGCACGCTGGCCATCGCCGCCAGGCTCGGCGATGGCTGCAACCTGCCCTCGGACCTCGGCACGCTGGACCGCAAGCTCGCCATCTTCCGCGAGCACTGCGCGGCGGCCGGGCGCGACCCGGCGCAGGCGGAGGTCACCGTGCTCGACATCCCGGTCATCGGCCGGGACCGGGAGGACGCCGCGTCGATCGTGGAGAGGCTGCGCGGCCGGACCTCGGCCGCCGCGTTCGCCCGGGGCCACCACGCCGGCACGCCCGAGGACCACATTGGCCGCTACCGGCTGCTGGCCGACCG
>Ga0070731_10005406_pt1 | contig 10558 bp, 6 predicted proteins | sample Coa_R1_2_FD_66448 | JGI IMG/M metagenome (GOLD analysis project Ga0070731, IMG submission 66448) | Surface soil microbial communities from Centralia Pennsylvania, which are recovering from an underground coalmine fire - Coalmine... | ecosystem: Environmental > Terrestrial > Soil > Unclassified ... | reverse complement strand
CAAGATGACGGTTGGTCTGGAAGAACGAGCCGGCACTCACGCGGTAAGCCGCTTTTTGGGTCTGGTAGATCAGATGATCTGCGCCCACGGTCAGGAGTTTTTCTTGCGATACGGATCCGCGAGAGCTGCTGTCTCTGAAAACCACCAGCCCCGCGACTTCCGGCATGGAGGCGCATAGTTCTTCCGCCCATTGTCGAAGCGCCGCCCGGCGTGACTCTGCGCTGGCAGAGACTTCCACTAACAACTCGGAGTCGTCCGCATTGGCAAAGAACTCAATTTCGTGCACGCCGGCTGGCACTTTATCCGCGCGTCCGCTTTGCCAGAGTGCCGCGATAGCCTTGTTGATCAGGGCCGAACTGATCGGGCACTGTTCGACTGCCAGCAATTCGTGAGAGCCCATCTTGAAGTAGCCGGCCTTGAACTCAGGGCTGGTCTGCACCTGGAGACGCGAGCGATTGCGATAATTCCAGGGCGGCGATGGATGGACTTGGATATCGACTGGCAACTCCAGCTTGGCGGTTCGCCGCAAAGTTTCGCGCAGAATTTCTTTCTTGATTTCTAGCTGATGTTCGTAGCTGGCATGCTGGTAGTGGCAACCGCCGCATTGGGTGAAATATGGGCATCCGGGCTGGACGCGGTGCGGGGAAGGCTCGATGATCTGATCGGCTCGGGCGCGGGCGAAACCGGGCTTCTGCTCGGTAAGCGACGCCTCAATCTTTTCTCCCGCAACCACAAATGGCACGAATACAGCCTTACCTCGACCGCTGGCGTCGGCAGGCAGGCGCGCCAGGCCTTCGCCGCCGTAAATCAGCTTTTCAACCGTAAGCAGCAAGCAGTGATTCTAAATGACGCGTTACAAAGCTCGTCCGGCGGCCGCGCCGGAGGCCCACGCCCACTGGAAATTGAATCCGCCAAGGTGGCCCGTGACGTCGACCACCTCGCCGATAAAGAATAGGCTGGGAACTTTGCGCGATTCCATGGTCTTTGCCGAAAGTTCGTCGGTGTCAACACCTCCAGCAGTGACTTCGGCCTTGTCGAATCCTTCGGTGCCGGCCGGGACAATGGTCCATGAGTGCAACTGATGCTCGAATTTCGCCAGAGCGGAGTTGGTCCACGACTCGAGGGGGTTCAATTCCATCCAGCGATCCGCAAGCCTGCTGGGCAGAATTTTCCGCAGTTCCGAACGCAGCAGGTTTTCTGTGCGCGAGGTTTTGGTATCGCGAAAGATGCCTGTGGCATCAGTGCCCGGCGCGAGATCAATGGTAAGAGGCTGCGGCTTTTTCCAATAAGAAGAAATCTGCAAGATAGCGGGGCCGCTCAGGCCGCGGTGGGTGATCAGCATCTTCTCGCGGAATTGTTGACCGTCGCACGAGGCGACCACTTCGGCGGAAACGCCTGCCAGATCGCAGTAGCGCGAGCGATCCTGCGGATCGAGCAGGACCGGAACAAGTCCGGGCCTCGGTTCGCGGATTCGGATTCCGAATTTTCGCGCCAAATCGTAACCGAAAGACGTCGCGCCGATCTTCGGAATGGACAAGCCTCCACAGGCAACCACGAGTGTGGGCGCCTGGAATTCTTCGTTCGCCGTGCGCACGATAAACTCTGCAGCGCGGCTCACTTCCCGAATCTGTACGTTAAGGAGGATTTGCACACCAGCGACGCGGCACTCCTCCTCCAGCATGCTGAGGATGTCGCGTGCCGAGCGGTCGCAGAACAACTGGCCCAGTGTCTTTTCGTGATACGGAATTCGGTGCTTCTCCACCAGCGCAATAAAATCCGTCGGCGTGTAGCGGGCCAGAGCCGATTTCGCAAAATGGGGATTGGCAGAGAGGAAATTTTCCGGCTGGCAATGAAGGTTGGTGAAGTTGCAGCGCCCTCCCCCGGAGATCAGAATCTTCTTCCCTAGCCGGTCGGCATGTTCGAGTACAGCGACGCGGCGCCCGCGTTTGCCCGCTTCGATGGCGCACATCAGTCCCGCTGCGCCACCGCCGATAATGATTGCATCGAAGGAGTGAATCACGGGCAATCACATGTAGAACAGGCTCAGGCGCGGCAAATGATATTTCTCAATCAATTTCTTATGGACATACTGCTTCTGCAGTTGATCGATCTGCGCTGCCGACATTTTCCGCCGGTACGGAGCTAGATCGCGATCGGCCTCCGCCCGGATGGTCACGATCTCTTCGTCACTGGTTGAGGTCAGCAGCGCAGCGAAAAGTTTTTCCTCAAGCACAGTCAACCGCCGCTCCAGATCTTCAAGCCGGAATGCCGAGTTGCCAGTCGCTTGATCGGCAAGTTGCCGCAAAGTTTTTGCCGTCTCCAGCACGTGCAATCGCGCGGCGACGGCGTTCGGTGGAATATTGGCACCTTCGAGTTGCTCTGCATTCCGTTGAAGAAAAGCAGCCAAAGCTTCAGGTTCGAAGCCTGGTGCGGCCCCAGGTTTCGGGGTGGATGAAGTCCCTCCTGCTCCGATGGCCGCTTCCTTCATATCTTCGGCCGCGGCCAGCACCTCCTGTGAGCAATACGCCAGGCTGTTTATCTTTTTTGTTTTTGCCGGACGCTGGGCGTAGCGATCAAAAGCCGCATCGATCCCGCGCAGCACCGCCGGGAGAGGAATGCCTGCATCCTTCCAGGTTTCGATCAGAGCCCAGTCGAGAGTGGATAGAAGCAAGCCTCCGCCGCGGCGCTGCAAATAACGTTCTTCAATCTCAGTGAAATAGTTGAAGTAATTGTCCACGTCAGGTCAGCGGGCAGTCCGCGAGACAGGAGTCGCAGGAGAACCATCTCCATTCTTGGACCTGGGTTGTGATTTTGATGACGCTTTGGAACTGGTCTTTGCCGCAGTCACGTCTTTGCACGAGGGCGCATTCCGTTCCCAGATGATGCGCAGTCCCTCCAAAGTCAAGAAATCATCCACGTGCTGGATATATTTCGACCCCTTGCCGATCATGGGAGCGAGCCCGCCAGTCGCGACCACATGCGTTTGCTCGCCTAATTCAGGCAGCAAAAGTTCGAGAATGCCATCCACTAAACCGAGATACCCGTAGTAGAGTCCGGATTGCAGGCTGCCGACGGTGTTGGTGCCGATTACGCGCGCCGGCTTGCGAATCTCCACCCGGGGCAGCCGCGCCGTGCGGTCGAAAAGCGCATCCGCCGAGATGCCAATGCCGGGGCAGATCACTCCACCCATGTATTCGGCCTTCGCCGACACGCAGTCGAAGGTGGTCGCGGTCCCAAAATCCACGATCACGCAAGGAGTCCCATATTTCTCGATCGCGGCCACCGCGTTCACGATGCGGTCGGCGCCAACCTCGGCTGGATTATCGTAGTGCACCGGCATCCCGGTCTTGACGCCCGGTTCGATGAATAGCGGCCGCAAATTGAAATAGCGCTCGCAGACCTGGCGCAACACCGGATCGAGCGGCGGAACCACAGACGAGACCACGATCCCATGAATGCCCTTCGATTCGAGCCCTGCCATCGAAAACAGGTTGCGGAACAACACTCCATATTCGTCAACCGTGCTGCGGCGCGAGGTGGCCACGCGCCAGTTGGCTAACAGGCGCTCGTAACGGGGCGATTCTTCCTCCGCGTCACCGCCCGGATGCACCTTGGCGACCCGCGCGAATACGCCCAGAACCGTGTTCGTGTTCCCGACATCAATAACCAGCAACATAGTGTCTTGTAGGGGCACTCTTTAGCGACCGCCGCAGGTTACCAGCGCTACCGTTCCCTAACGGTCCCGCTTAAAACCGTTTGCATCCCATACGCGGTTCGTACTTGCAGGAAGCCGCGTGCATCCAAACCTTCCGTGGTTCCCTCGAAGGCCGAGCCGTTCTCTTCGATACGGACCTTCTTTCCGTGCAAGCAGGAAGAATTCTCGGCAAACCGCCGCAGAATCGAGGCGCGTGCTTCCGGTCCCTGCACGAACTGCCGGTATTCGCGGTCCAGTGATTTTAACAAAGCGGCAGCCAGCTCGACGCGCGACCACTCGCTCCCCGTCGCCAGACGCAGCGATGTAGCCTGCAGTTCTTTGGGGAAACTGGTCTGGTTCACGTTGATCCCGACTCCAACTACGACATAACGGACACGGGTGGCCTCAGCATTCATCTCGGTAAGGATGCCGCAAACTTTCTTGCCCTCAATCAAAATGTCATTCGGCCACTTTAGATCGGCCTGCACTCGCGAATCGGTTTGCTGAATCGCAGCTTGCACCGCCAGCCCTGCCATCAGAGAAAGCAGCAAGACATCCGAAGGCGGCAGCGGGGGCCGCAATACCGCCGAGCAATAGATTCCGGTCGAACGCGGAGACTGCCAGGTATTGGCGCCGCGCCCGCGTCCTGCCGTCTGTTCTTCGGCAAGAAGAACGCTGCCCTCCGGAACGCCTTCCGCAGCCGAGCCCATGGCAGCACTGTTGGTGGATCCAATCTTGTAAAAATGATGCAGGTGCGCCTCGAATATTGTCCCGCGCAGCAGAGGGCGAAGAACTTCGGGAAGCAGCAGGTCCGGCACCGAGCGCAATCGATATCCGGTCGCAGGATGGCCCGCCACATCGACTCCCAAGCCTCGTAGTTGCTGAATGAGGCGCCAGACTTCCGAACGGTTGGAGGAAATCTCCTGCGCGATCTTGGTGCCGCTGACCACTACGGTCGCATTCCCCATCAGCAGGCGCACGATCAGTCCGAGACGAGCGTCTGTCTGCTGCAGAGATGGCGCAAGTGTTCCAGTGCGCGCGGCCGGGCGCTTGCGAATTGTGCTGCTTTTACCGATGCGGAGATTATGCGCGAATCGCGCCGAAACAACAATCCGGAGCCGCTTTTATGTGGGAACCACGCGCATGCTCATATCCACCGCTGGCGCCGAATGAGTCAGGAGGCCGACTGAAATAAAGTCCACGCCGGTCTCCGCATAGGCGCGCACATTTTCCAGGCGAATCCCGCCCGAACACTCAATCGGGATGTGGCGTTCGGTCTTCTGCGCCTCTGTACAGCGTTGCACGGCACGGCGCACATCTTCGGGAGTCATATTGTCGAGCAGAATAGCCTCGGCGCCATTGGCCAGAGCCTGCTCCAGTTCGTCGAGAGTGCGCACTTCCACTTCAATCGGCTGGGAGCCGCGACGATTGCGATGGGCGCGTTCGAGCGCTGGGGCGATTCCGCCCGACAACGCGATGTGATTGTTCTTGATGAGCACACCGTCGGAGAGATCGAGCCGGTGATTCTGCCCGCCGCCGCAGCGCACCGCGTACTTGTCGATCACCCGCATGCCCGGAGCAGTCTTGCGTGTATCCAGGATGCGCGCGCGCGTGCCGGCGACCGCCTCCACAAACTTACGCGTCAGTGTGGCTATGCCGCCCATGCGTTGCAGAAAATTGAGGATCACACGCTCGCAGGAAAGGATGACGCGCGCATTGTGCCGGATCACTGCGACCGATTGTCCCTTGTGCAGCCGGATTCCATCGAAAATTTCCGGGTGCGTGGTGACTTCGTAGTGCGCCGTGACCGCCCCGTCCAATGCCGCGTAGACATCGAGAATGCGCGCCACGCAGCCTATCCCGGCGAGAATGCAATCTTCCTTGGCCACAATGGTGGCGGATGCACGCTGGTTCGGATCGATACATGCGTAGCTGGTGGCATCGCGCGTGGCGCGATCCTCCTGCAGCGCGTTCTCGATGATGGCCGTGAGGCGTCTTGAATTCCAGTCCATAAAGAAGTTGTCAGTGGTCAGTTTTCGCTTTACTGACAGCCTAACTCTTTCATCTTGCTCAGAGTTTTTTCTTTCAGCACCGCGAGTTCCTGCTGTTGCTTCCGGAGATTCTCCACTACGGCGGGCGGTGCCTTGGCCAAGAACTGTTCGTTCCCCAGCTGTTTCTGGCCGCTGCCGATCCCCTTGTCTAGTTTCTCCAATTCTTTGTTGAGGCGCTCGCACTCGGAGCCCACGTCAATCTTGCGTTCATAGACCACATGGACGTCAAAACGCGCAGTACTACGCGCTCCCGCAAGCTTGGAAAGCGACGTCTCTACAAACATGATCTTCTCAACGCTAGCTAACCGCTCGACCGCGCCGCGGTTGTGCTCGATCATGGTCCGAATACCAGGCTCATGGGCGAACACCTGGATTGGAACTTTGACCCTAGGCTCGACCTTCAACTCGGCCCGCAGATTACGCACGCTGACAATCAAATCCTGCAGAATCGCCATCTCGGTCTCGGCGGCAAGATCGAACTGCTTCTGATCCGCCTGCGGATAGGCAGTCAAGGCAATCGACTTCACTGCAGAATTCCCCTCTTGCATCGCCTGCCAGATTTCCTCGGTGATGAACGGCATGACCGGATGCAACAGGCGCAGAGAAGCATCGAACAGGTTGACCAAATTCGCGCAGGCGGTTTGAGCCGTACTCTTGTCAGCGCCTTCTTCAAAGTTCAGTCGCGGCTTGATCAATTCCAGGTACCAGTCGCAGAACTCGCCCCAGAAAAAATCGTAGATTCGATTCGCAGCCTCATGGAAACGAAAGGCGGCGAGCGCATCATTGACATCCGCAGCCACGCGATTAAAGCGCGAAAGAATCCAGCGGTCTTCAAGAGTCGCCGTGTTAAAACCACCAACTCCCCTGTGGAGACAGCCGCCCTCGGCTGTCCCGGGCCGCAGACCAGGTTCAACTCTGTCTACATTCATGAACATGAATCGCGCCGCGTTCCAGATCTTATTGGCAAAAGCGCGATAGCCATCCGTCCGGCTCTCGTTAAAGGCAATGTCAGTTCCCGGCGCAGCCATCGCCGCCAGCGTGAAGCGCGTGGCGTCCGTTCCAAAGCGCTCGATGATCTCCAGCGGATCGATTACATTGCCTTTGGTCTTCGACATCTTCTGGCGCTCGGCATCACGCACCAGGGCGTGAATGTACACCTGGCGGAACGGCACGCTATCGTTCTTCTTATCCCCCCAGCCGCTGGCCTTCTTGATCGCCGCATCTTGCTCATGTCCCTGCATGAAGTGGCAGCCGAACATGATCATTCGCGCCACCCAGAAGAACAGAATCTCATACGCGGTAATCAACAGCGTAGTCGGATAAAACACCGCCTGGTCCCGCGTTTTCTCGGGCCAGCCCAGAGTCGTAAACGGCAGCAGCCCGGACGAAAACCACGTATCGAGCACGTCTGAAACCTGCTCCAACTTTGCGCCCCCGCACTTCGGGCAGTTCGTCGGCGCTTCACGGGCCACAATGACTTCTTTGCAGCCCGCACACGTCCATGCGGGAATGCGGTGTCCCCACCATAACTGGCGTGAGATGCACCAGTCGTAGATGTTATTCATCCAGTTCAAATAAATGGTGCGGTAGTTTTCGGGGACGATCGTAATCTCGCCCGATTCGACGGCCTCTTTCGCCCGATCAGCCAGGGGTTGAATCTTGACGAACCACTGCTCGGACAGCCGCGGCTCGATCACCGTCCCGCAGCGGTCGCACTTGCCGATGGCGAGTGCGTAATCCTTTTCGCCAACTAGAAATCCCTGCTCCCGCAGATCGTGCAGCACGCGCTTGCGCGCGTCGAAGCGGTCGAGTCCCGCGTAAGCGCCCGCGTTCTGATTCATGTGCGCATGCTCGTCCATCACATTGATCTGCGGCAGGTTGTGGCGCTTGCCTGCTTCAAAATCGTTCGGATCGTGCGCCGGAGTGACCTTCACCGCCCCGGTGCCGAATTCGGGCTGAGCCAGTTCGTCGGTGATGATCGGGATCTCGCGCTTCATCAGCGGCAGCATGACCTTCTTGCCGTGCAGATGCGTGTAGCGCTCGTCCTTAGCGTTTACCGCGATCGCCGTATCGCCCAGCATCGTCTCCGGCCGCGTGGTCGCCACCGTAATAAACTCGCTCGTTCCAATGACGGGATAGCGAATCTCCCACAACTTTCCCGCCACGTCCTCGTGCTTCACCTCGAGGTCGGAGATCGCGGTCTCGTGCCATGGGCACCAGTTCACAATGTAGTTTCCGCGATAGATCAGGCCCTCTTCATATAGCCGGACGAAGACCTCGCGCACCGCCCGCGAGAGATTTTCGTCCATAGTGAAGTATTCGCGGTCCCAATCGACGGACGCGCCGAGCCGCTTCATCTGGTCGAGAATCGCGCCGCCGTACTCGCGCTTCCACTCCCAGACGCGCTCCACAAACTTCTCGCGCCCCATCTCGCGGCGCTTCTTCCCCTCTTTCTCCAGTTGCTTCTCCACCATCATCTGGGTAGCGATCCCGGCGTGGTCGGTCCCAGGCAGCCACAGGGTGATGAAGCCGCGCATGCGATGCCAGCGCACGATAATGTCCATCTGCGTCTGGTTGAGCATGTGCCCCATGTGGAGGCGCCCGGTCACGTTGGGCGGAGGCAGCAGCAGCGTGAACACCGGACGCGTCTCGCCCGGCGCCGGCGTGGGCACCGAGAACAGTTTTTCTTGAATCCAGTAGTCAGCCCAGCGCGTCTCGATCGCGCCCGGCTCGTAGGCTTTGGGCAGTTCGTGAGGCATAGAAACATTCAGCACTCAGTGGTCAGCAATCAGCCAGTCGCAAAGGAACCCTGTCATCCCGAGCGGAGCAACCGTGTAGCCACGCGAAACGGTTGCGCAGTCGAGGGACCTCGTGTGACGGGACTGCTGAGTGCTGACTGCTGAGTGCTCCATTGATCTTACAGGCGCAAGAAAAGAAGGGTCAAACCGGCAGAGGGATGGGGCCTACTCTGGTATGAAGAATCGGCCAGCATCTTCGCGTAGCTGGGAACGTTCGGCCAGTTCATCGGCTATTTCCACGATTTGATCGCAAGCTTCTGCCGTGGTTCGTTCGAGGCCAAATAGTCTTGCCACCGCCTTTCCCAGCTCAGACCTCACAACGCCGAATTGATCTTCGACAAGGTAGAGGATTGCCAGCGCAATTTCGTCACTGTGAATCCACTCCAGAGGCCGTCTATGCGAGTTCGCAGGAACTCGGAACCCGCTTAGTTGGGCGTTTACGACCCAGAGGAAATCCTTTTGACGACGTCGTTCGATCCGCCTGCGGAGGATGGCACCGTGAATGGCCTCTCCAATATTGCATTGCACATTTGAACCGGCACGGTCCACCCCACAGATCTCCTTCAAACGCTCCGCCAGGTAGCCCTCATGGATAGGACCTTCGGCTTCTACAACCCGCGCAATGAGGTCTGACAATGGATACTTGTTGCGCGGTTGGATCAATAAGTCGCGGTCTGCTGTGGCGGTAAACTTCCGATAATCCACGCCTGGCTGATAGCGGCGCAGGGCAGGTAGAGGATCAACTTGGTTCGGACGTGCCGCGGAGGGAGTAGCCACGAAAACGGGTGGTGGATCAATCGTCAGAGGCACGCCCTGGACCGAATCTTCGATTGGTCCGGCCTCAGCCACGCTGAGGCTAGCGAGAATGCGTCCAATTGCGCGATCCCGATCATGAAACCACTCCGTGGACCAGACCCTGTGGATGCGCCATCCCATCGATCGCAGGACGTTCTCTCGGAGGATGTCGCGGTCGCGCGCAGTTCGTGTGCTGTGGTACGTCGCTCCGTCGCACTCGACGCCCAGCACATATCGGGAGGAGTCCCGTTCGCCTCGAATGGCTAAGTCGATCCGAAACTTACTGGCACCAACTTGTTGGTCTACCTTCAACCCTCGATCGCGAAGTGCGGTCGCAACAGCGTCCTCGAAATCGTTGGTCTCCTCTGCGGTGGGAATGGAGGGAGACTGAGGCAACTCGCAATCTTTTTCCGCATACGCAATGAAGTCACGCAGTGCGACAGCGCCCCGATTGTTGGGGCTGATATCGCTGAGTTCGTGCGACCTGATACCGGTCACGAGCGTTGTTTGCCACTTAGCGCGTGTGATCAGGACGTTTAGGCGCCGCCAGCCACCGTCCATGTTCAGAGGCCCGAAGTTCTTGCTCAAGTGACCGTTCGCGTCTTTCCCGTAACCGACGCTAATCATCATTGCGTCCCGCTCATCGCCTTGCACGTTCTCCAGTGATTTCACGAAGAACGGCTCATGCAAGGAGGAATCCATCAGGGGGAGGATGTCGGCATGGTGCTCCAGAGCCTCGGCAATCGCATCTTCAATGGCTTCCTTTTGCGATGCGTTCATCGCGACTACGCCCAGCGAGCGATTAGGAAAACGAGTGAAATGCTCGACTACCAACTCAGCGACTCTGCGGGCTTCGACCCGATTGGTGCGACTGCGACCGCGATCCCATACGCCATCAGGCACGGATTCCAGGCGAACCCCACGCCCATCGGTGTCCGTACATGCAGATGGAAAGGTAACAAGGCGGTTGTCGTAGAAAAAAGCATTCGAGAACTTGATTAGCCGTTCATCCCTGCTACGGTAGTGCCATTTGAGGTACGCCTCCCTGAAGAGCGGCACGGTAGCGACAGCATCGTCGAGCAGCGATTCAAGGGGTTCCTCGCCGGCTTCGGCCTCTTCATCATCGTCCCTGTCGTCCTCATCGAGGTCGATTTGAGCTCGGAAAAATGAGGTCGGCGGCAGTTGATTTCGGTCGCCGGCGACGACCACCTGTTTCGTGC
>Ga0070731_10005405_pt1 | contig 10558 bp, 14 predicted proteins | sample Coa_R1_2_FD_66448 | JGI IMG/M metagenome (GOLD analysis project Ga0070731, IMG submission 66448) | Surface soil microbial communities from Centralia Pennsylvania, which are recovering from an underground coalmine fire - Coalmine... | ecosystem: Environmental > Terrestrial > Soil > Unclassified ... | reverse complement strand
CGAAAACTGCCCGATCGAGGCTTGACATCGTCGCGCCGCCGGTCGACCATCAGCGTCGAGGCTCGAGGCGCCACGACCCCGTAATCCGTCCTCGGCGGACGACGATCAGTCAGCATCTCGTCATGTCCGCGCGTGCTTTCCGGCCGCGCGGACGCCTCCTTCAACTGCGAAAACTACGCACAACCGTTTGATCTCGCGGCGCAGTCGTGCGAACGTGCCTGCTGTCAGCGCTGTGGTCCGGAAACCACAGTCCGAGGAGATGTCGCGACATGGCGCTCAAAAGCAAACTCACCAAAGACGAACACGCCAAACTGCCCGACGCGCTCAAAGAGCACTATGTCGAGCGAGACGGCGCGTTTGTGCTGGATGCCGACGGGCTCGAAGATGCCGGCTCGCTGCGATCGGCGCTCGAGAAAGAGCGTAAGGAACGCGCGGCCGCGCAGCGCCAGCACAGGGAGCTGCTTGACAAGATCGGCGACATGGATCCGGAGCAGGCGCGCGCGGCCGTCAAGAAGCTCCATGAGCTCGAAGAAAAAGGCCTGCTCGACGCGGGCAAGGTCGAGGAAGTCATTAAGGCGCGCACCGACGCGATGCAGAAGGATCACGCGAATCAAATCGCGGGGTTCAAGAAGCAGGTCGAAGAGCGCGACGCGCAGATCAGCACGTTGACCAAGTCGTTTACCGATTTGACGATCAAGTCTGACTTGACACCGCTGTTTCTGAAGAAGGGTGGACGGCCAGAGGCGCTCGAAGATGCGATCGCCCGCATGACGATGCTTGGTGTCGACGGCGTGCGCTGGGCGATGAAGGACGGCGCGATCGTGGCGCTGGCCGGCGATCAGATCAAGTACGGCAAGGATCCGCAGAAGCCGATGTCGTTCGACGAGGGGCTGGAACTGCTGGCAAGCAAGGCGCCGCATCTGTTCCAACCATCCTCGGGCGCGGGCGCTGGGGGCGGATCGGGTGCCGGCGGCGCGGGTGGGTTCACAATCTCGCGCGAGGATGCGCGCAATCCGCAGAAGTATCAGGCCGCCAAGGACGCGGCGGCCAAAGCCGGGCAGTCGCTGAACATCGCGGCCGCCTGACGGGAAGTCGCATCGGGTTCGACGAGGTACGATACGGTCCGCCAACGCTAGAGTTCGACGCGCGCTCGGGCGAGATGTCCACGGCACGCGGGCGAGCTTACAGGCCGGGATGGCTGCGCGAGACGACCCCAACGGTTGTTTGACGAGGAGCCATCATGAGCAACGTTCTCAATCTCTACGACCCCCTCTTTTACGCGAATGAAGCCCTGATTTCGCTCTACAAGTCCCTAGGCATGGGCGGCCGCGTGCATCGCGGGTACGACCCCACCCCGCAGCAGAAGGGCTCGACGATCGAGATCAACGCGCCCAGCACCTTCACGGCGCAGGACGCGCCCTCGTCGTCGCAGGATCTGGCGCCGGCGTCGGTCGCCATCGTCCTTAATAAGTGGAAGGAAGTGAAGTTCCAGCTCACCGACAAGGAACTGACCTTCACGAAAGAAAAGATCATCGCCGATCACATCGATCCGGCTGGCTACGCCCTGGCGGACGCCGTCGACCAGGAGCTCGCGAAGTTGTGGGCCACGGTGCCATGGTACTTCGACTGGACGAACACGCCCGTCGTCTCGGACATCACGACCGCGTGGGCGAAGATGTTCGCCAATAAAGTGCCGATGAACCCCGCGATGATGCACGCGATGGTCGACGGCACCACGTACGGCTCACTGATGGCGCTCTCGGCCTTCTCGCAGAATCAGGGCGACGGGCCGACCGGCATCCAGACCCAGTTGACGGGTCAACTCGGTCAGCGCTTCGGGTTCAACTTCTACCCGAATCAGAACGTGCAGGCCGCCACGTCCGCCACGATCGCGGATGTCGCTGGTGCCATCAACAACGGCGCCGGCTACGCGGCGGGCGCGACCTCGATCGCCTTCGACGGCGTCTCGGCCAATGCGGCGTTCAAGGCGGGCGACATCATCCAGGTCACCGGCCACACGCAGCAATATGTGTTCGCCGCGGATGTCACCGCCGACGGCACGGGCGCCGTCGCTGCGGCCAGCATCTTCGGCAGTCCGCAGGTGCAGAACGGTGGTCTCGAAGCGGCCGTCGTCGACAATCAGGTTGTCACGATCGTCCTGTCGGGCACGTCCGGTGCCACGAAGAACCAGACGCTCTTCCATCACCGCAACGCGTTCGCTCTGGCGAGCGCGCCGTTGTCCGAACTGGGCGCGCAATTGGGCGCCAAGATCGCGACGGTCAATGACCCGGTGACCGGCTTGTCGCTGCGCTCGCGCATCTTCTACATCGGCGATTCGTCGGTCGTGAAGGTGGCGCTCGACATCCTGTTCGGCGTCAAGGCGCTCAATCCCAATCTCGCGCTGCGCGGTCGCAGCTAACTCACGCGTCCAGTGGCTCCGGGCTGATCGTCCGGAGTCCCCTGGCGACTCCGTTCCGATGAGGCGATGTTCATGAAGTTGATTCACATCACGCACAAGAACTTGCCCGATGGCGTGCTCATCGCCGAGCGGGAATTCGACCCGCTCATCCACACGCGTTTCGGCGAGGCGCCCAAGGGCGCACCGGTAGGCGAGACAGCCGCTGGCGACGAGGGCGACGCGACAAAGAAAGGCAAGAAGCCCAAGGGCGCACCGGTAGGCGAGTAAGCGATGGCGCTCGACGCGAGTGTGGGCGGCGCCTCCGCCAACAGTTACGCGACGGTCGATGAGGCTGCGACATATCACGCGGCGCGGCTGTATGCCGACACCTGGACCGGCGCGCAGGCGGATGACCAGGCTAAGGCGCTGCAGATGGCCACGAAGCTGCTCGACGCGCAGGTCGACTGGTTGGGGATCGCGGCGAGCACGACGCAGGCCTTGGGGTGGCCGCGATTCGGTGTGATGGCGCGCAATGGGTGGTTTCACATCCTGCCCACCATCATCCCGACGGAATTGAAAGACGCGACGGCCGAGTTCGCCCGGCAGTTGCTTGACGGCGATCGCACGGCGGATTCAGAGACTGAGACCGAGGGCATCAAAAGCCTGAAGGTCAGCACGATTGCGATCGATTTCGATCGCCCGCAGGCGAAGGTGATTCCCGACGCCGTGTTTTACCTCATCCGCCATTTGGGGCGCGTGAGTCAGCGCAGTGGTTCGGGATCGCTTCCGCTCGTGCGGGCTTGAGAGGACATCATGGCGTTCGGAGTTGCCACCGTCTCGACGAACAAGATGAAAGCCATGCTGGCGGACCGCCTGCAGGGCACACCGGCGACCTACACCGTCGCGCCGAAATTTATCGGCATGGGCACCGGCGCGACCGGCGCGGCGCGGACGGCGGCCGTCGGCGATACCGCGCTGACCAGCGAAGTCGACACGCGCGCCACCGGCACCGAGTCGATTGTGACGACCAGCGTGACCGGCGACACCTATCAGGTGCAGGGCACGATCACCGCCGGCGCCAATCGCGCGGTCGACGAGGCGGCGACGTTCGATGCGTCATCCAGCGGCCACATCGGGATCTCGGCGACGCTCAACGTCATCAACGTGCCGAGCGGGTCGTCGATTCAATTCACCTTCCAGGAACAGCTCACGTAATGAGTCTGGCCGATGTCGTCCGTCGTGGGGTCGCGGTGGCCGATCGGGTCACCGACGATCTGCAGGCCACGCTTCAATATGAGCGCTGGATCGCGCAGACGACGTACGGCACGCCCTCGTTTGCGCCGGTCGCGCCCATCCGAGCCCTCATCGACCGGCGTCAGACAACGCGACGGCTCCACGACGGCCGCGAGGTCGTGATCGAAGCGACGATTGTGGTGCCGCGCACGGTCAGCATCGGGCTGAAAGATCGGCTCACGTTTGCGGACGGCGCGCGCTGGCCCATTCTCCAGGTACAAGGCACGGTCGATCCAGCCAATCCGACCGGCGGTCCCTACGCGACGGAAATTCTCGTCGGCAACGTCGGCATCGAAAAGGCGACGGTGTAATCCATGGAGATGACCCAGGCCGCCAGCGCCTTCGCGGCGACGCTCACTCGCATCGGCGCGCAATTGCCGGCGTTGATCGGACGCGCCCTGCGCGAAGAGGCCGAGATCGAAATGGCCGAGATGAAGCAGCGCACGCCGGTGGATACCGGCGCGCTCAGGGCGTCCGGCATGGTTGTTGGACCGACCGCGGTCGGCAGCGGGGTGCAGATTGCCTGGCAGTACGGCGGCCCGTCGGCGCCGTACGCGCTCATCGTGCACGAGAATCTCGAAGCCATTCACCCGGTCGGCCAGGCGAAGTATCTCGAGTCGGTGCTCGACGAGTCGGTGCCGTACCTCGAGAATCGCATCGGGTCGCGCTTGAAAGCGCTCATCGCCGCCGCGGCGCAGTAGGAGAGATCGGATATGGCGCGTACCGCACTGACCCCACAGCAGATGACCGGCCCCTTCGTGGCCACCGTGCCGACGTTGACGTTTGCCGCCGCCGATCCGAGTAACGGCAATCTGTTCGCGATGAGCAAGGGCGACATCCTGCTCATCTACAACTCGGGCGGCTCGAGCTACACCTTCACGCTGACGAGCGTCGCCGATCAACACGCGCGCACGGGCGACATCGCGGCGCAATCAATCACCGCGGGTGCGTTCGCGGTGTACGGCCCGCTGGACTTTCCCGGCTGGCAACAGACGGACGGCAACTTCTATCTGACGGCCTCGAATGCCTCCGTCAAGTTCGCCATCATCCGAGCCTGATGCGGGGCTTCATGGTCGATCTGCTCACGCTCCTCAGCCAAGCGTCCCTCGTGACGCTGGGGCAGGACGCGTTCGGCGGCGCGGGCTCTGACGTGCCCGGCGGTGATGGCCCATACACCGTCATCGCCCAGACGGGCGGCCTCGCCGGGCTCTACCAACATTCCGAACCAGGGCCGTGGCTCGAGCGCCCGTCGGCGCAATTGAGTGTACGCGCGCGGACGGCCGAGCTCGCCTGGGCGCAGGCGCAGCGTTGCTATGACCTGCTCAATGGCCTGACCAATCGCTGGGTGGGCCCGCAGTTCTATCTCTATATCCGCGCGTCGCAGCCGCCGTTCGACATGGGGATCGATACCGCCGGGCGCGTGAAAGTCGGATTCAACCTGCGCGGTGAGGCGCGGGTCTAGGAGACACGATTATGGCGTCCACGCGACCACCGGACGGGTATTGGGCAAAGCGGCCGCAACATCGCTGCCGCTTTTGTCCATTCGACACGCTCGAGGGCTCCGGCCGCATCGAGAAGCACGAGTTGGAGATGCACGGCGACGAGCTGCTTCGCCTCAATGATCCGCTGATCGACGCCGCGACGGCGCCAATCGGCGCGTCGGGCGGCCCGATCGCGCCGGCGCCGAGCGCGACGCCGGCATCGCCCAGCGAGACCGACGCGTCGGCGCCGGCCCAGGCGCCACGGTAGTCACCAGTTCGAGTCCTGACACGAGAGGGAGTCACGTATGTCCAGTAACGCGATTGCATCCCAGGGAACGCTGCTCAAGATGGGCGATGGCGGCGGCCCCGAGACCTTCACCACGATCGGCGAGGTCCACGACATCACGGGGCCGGACGGCAAGCGGAAACAAATTCCGGTCACGCCAATCGATCAGACGCGCGCCTCGAAGATCTCGAGCGCATTGCTCGATTGGGGCACGGTGACGTTCAAGGTCGGTCTCGTGCCGGGCTCGGCCACGCACGGGAAGACGACCGGCCTCTATGCGAAGTTCATCAACAACACGAAGACGAACTTCAAACTCATCTTCACCAACGATTCAGCCGGCAGCGCGACGTGGGCATTTGCCGCCAACGTCTCCAACATCAAGCCGTCGGCCGGCGACGACAACTACTTGATGGCGGACGTGACGCTCGAGATCACGGACGACATCACGATGGGCGGCAGCTAACCGCCCCGCATAGCCCGCGATCGGCGGCCCCGTGTCCGGAACGCGGGCGCCGCCGATCGAGACCACCCGAGGAGACCCCATGCCCCAGACGTCCGACAAGACCGCCGCTCTCCGACTCGCCTCGCGCGAGTCACTCCGCAAACTGCGCACGCTCGACGACACCAAATACGACGTCGTGCCGACGCCCGAGTGGCGCGACGCCGGCATTGATGCCGTGCGCGTCCGCTCGCTCACGTCCGGCGAGAAGGACGAATACGAAGACAGCACGTGGGTGGACTCGCCGAAGGGCAACGGTCCGCGGGTGCAATCGTTCAAGAATGCCCGCGCACGCATTGTGCGCCTCGGCGCCGTCGACGCCGACGGGGCGTCATTGTTCGAGGCTGAGGATTTGATCTGGCTCGTGCAGCGTAACGCGGCGCCGCTGCAGCGGCTCTGGGACAAGATTCTCGAACTCTCCAATCTGGATCCCACCGCGGCGGCCAAATTGGGGGAAGACTCAGGCGCCGACCGGAGCGCCGTTTCCGCTTCCGGCTCGCCCTCGCCCTCGGCTGGTCAGTAGCCGAGGTCGATCGGCGGATCTCGGCGGCGGAATTCGCCGAGTGGCAAGTGTACGGTGCGCTCGAACCGTTCGGGCAGTACCAAATCGATTGGGGTGTGGCGCAGATCCTTGCGCTGATGGCCGATCTGCATCGGGACCCCAAGAAACGGGCGGCGCCGTTTTCACCGTTTGATTTTCTGCCCAAGGATTTTCCGATGCGGGCTGCCGACGCCGCCACCACGAAACAACGCGCCCTGGCGGGCAAGGTGCGTTTCCTACAGGCGATGTTCGGCGGCGAGCTGCGCGACGGCGCCGAGTAGCCGATGTTCACGATCGCGGAATTCGGCGCCACGCTCACTTTGCAAGACGCCTTCTCGCAGGCGATGAAGACGTCAGTCGCCTCAGCGACCAGCGGCGCCCAGAGCATCCAGGGCGCGATGAGCGGCGCCAGTCAAAGTGTCGCCGCGTCGGCCGCCAGGATGGGCGACAGCATGACGGGGTTCTCCGCACAGACGAAGCGGTCGGTCAGCGAGGCGAAATCGTCCCTGCAGGAGATCGGCGACTACGCCACCCGTATTGCCGAGCGCATGGGGATCGCGTTCGGGATTCGCGAGATCATCGAGTTTGGCGTCGGCGTCGTCGAGACGGCGCATCAAATCGAAGCCCTCTCTGGTCAGTTGGGCGTTGGCGTTGACGCCGTCCAACGCTACAAGTACGTCGCGGACCTGACCGGCGGCAGTGTCGATCAATTCGGTAGCGCGCTGTTCCGACTCGAAGCGCAGATCGGCGGTAACGCCAAGGCCGCCATGAACGCGGCCTCCCAACTCGGCATCCCGTGGGCGCAGCTCAAGGCGATGAAACCCGAGGATCAGCTCGATCTGATCGTGAGCAAACTGCAGGGCATCACGAATCAGAGCGATCGGACCACCTTTGAAATTGCCCTCTTCGGCCGCGGGGCCGGCCAATCCATCGGACGCCTGATCGACGATTATGCCCGTCTCAAAGATCAGGCCGGCGTGATGTCCGATGCGACAATCAAGGCGCTGGCTGATGCGGAAGCGTCGTGGAAGAAACTGGGCAATGCGCTGACGATCGTCACCGGTCAGGCGATCGCGGCGCAGACGAAATGGCCGGCGATTCTCAAGGGCGCGGCGCAGAGTCCTGGCACGCTCCTCAAATTCATCACCGATCTCGCGATGGGCAACGTCAGCGGTGCCGTGACCACTGGCGTGATCGGCAGTGTCGGCCCCGGCGGCCCGGCGCAAGACATCAATCTGCCGGCCGCAGGCAGTAAGACACCGATCGATTACGTCGCGCAACTGAAGGCGACACAGACCGCGCTGACGTCCCTCTCGGCCGCGACGAAGACGCAGATCGCCGCCGGCATCCAACTGGGCGACAGCGACGACGACATCGCAAAAGGACTCAGTAACGTCTCGAAAGGATTCATTCTCAGTTCCGACGACGTCCGGTTGTACCGCGAGGAATTGAAACAGGCGGCGCAAGCCGACAGCCCGCTCAAGAACTGGACGAAGGACACGACCGAACTGGCGACGAAAATCGGCAACCTGAGCGCCGCGGGGTTCTCACTCGATGACATCCTGCAGTTGTACGGCAAGAGCGCCGAGAAAGCGGTCAGCGACGGGGTCGCGCTCGGTCAATCGATCGATAAGATTCCCGCGAAAGTCGTCAACCTCGCCGCCAATCAAGGCTTTGCGGATATCGCCGCCAGTTTTACCAAGCTGACAAATCTCGCCGACAAGTTCGGCAAAGAGAGTTACGCCGCGCTCGCGAAGCAGCAGCAGGCCCTCGCCGAAGGCACGGCCTCTGCCGGTGCGGCCTCAGCAGTCGCGCTCGTCGGGCTACGAGACAACTATCAGAAGACCTTTACCTCGATCGGCCAGATCCAACAATCCTCCGCCGCTCAATGGAAGCAATCCGCGCTCGTGTCGATTCAAGGCCTCGCGGCCGTCGCGCCGGCGTACTACCAGGAAGCCAAGACGCTCATCGATCAGTTGTATGGGCACATGACGTCGGCCGGTGCGCTCTTCGGCATGCAGACCCAAGCCCAACTGCAGCAGGACGCGACCGATCTGAAAAAGGCCTACGACACAATGGCCGCGTCGGGCAACTACACCTCAGAGCAACTGGTCACCGCCTGGCAGCGCGTCAAGGAGGCGGAGGCTGCGGCCGGCAGCGGCGTGGCGGCGTTCCAGGTCGCCTTCCAGCAGACGATGAGTCAAATTCCGAGTCTGCTGCAGCAGGCGCTGCAGGGCGGCGGCGGATTCGCCGGCGCCTTCAAATCGCTCGGAGCCTCACTCGGATCCGATCTGGGCAAGGGCCTGACGACCTCGCTGGGCGATACCGGATCGCTTCTGGGTGGCATCCTGACGGGTGGCATTGGCGCCGCCGTCGGCGGTCTCTTCTCCCTGATTTCCAATCTCTTCAGTGATCACGGTCGCGGGCAGGTGACGGATTTTGCCGCGAGTATGGGCGGCTTCGATCAATTGCACGCGCAGCTGAATCAACTCGGCGCCGACGGCCAGACGCTGTGGGTGAATCTCACCCAGCACACAACCGACAGTCAGACGGCCACGCAGAACATCAACGCGATCACGACGGCGCTATCGACGCACACGCAAGCGTTGGCGACCGTCACGAATGCCCAGCAGGCCTACAACCAGTTGATGTGGAGCGGCACGGCCACGGCGGCGCAGATCACCGACGCGTACCAAGCCCTGCAGGACGCCCAAAAGGCCGCAGGTCTCGCGACCAGCGATCTGATGAGCGACCCGCTGTTTCGTCAATCGACGACCTTCGCGAATCAGGTCATGGGCCTGCTCGATCCGGCGACGCTGAAACAATCCGCGACCGACATGCAGGACGCGTACAACGACATGGTGCGGGCGGGCACCTACACGACACAGCAACTCGCGGACGCGTGGGTCAAAGTGCAAACGGCGAAGAACGCTGCGCTCGGCCTGGATCAGTTTGGCGTCTCGACCTCGTTTGCGAATGTGCAATCGCTGATGCAGAAGTACGGCCTGACGGCCGCCAACGGCAGCGCGGCCTTCCAGGCCCAAGACGTGGCCGAACAGAGCGGCCAACTCGGGCAGGACTACGCGAGTTTGACGGCGGGCGGGATCTGGGGCACCTCTGTCGCGCAATCGATGCAGAGCCAGATCCAGCAAGTGGTCAGCGAGGCGTTGCAGTCGGGCGGCACGATCGCCGGGTCGCTCAAGGAAGCGATCGGCGTCCTCGTGAGCGAAGGCGGCCTTACCGATCTGAGCGGCAACGCGCTGACGAATCTCTCAGGCCTGACGTTCTCGTCGAGCTCGCCGTCGGATACCTTGGCCGATACGCAGCGCAGTCTCGATGACGTGACGACGAGCGCCGGCGACATGTCGGACGCGTTTAACGCGAAGGGCGGCCTGAACGACCAACTGGTGACCGCGACCGGGCTGATCGACGACATGGGCGCCGCGTTCGGCAGTTGGCCGAACATTGGCATTGGTCCCAGCGGCAGTGGTGGCTTCCCGCAGATGAGTCAGCCGCTCACGACGGTCACGAGTGCGGGCCTGGCCTATGTGGAGCCGGGCGACACCTGGGACGGCGCCAATCTTGGGATGCCGACGATGACGGCCGGGATGGCGGCCTCGAGCTCGCGCGGCGACAGCGGCGGCGGGACGGCGATCCTGCAACTCGACGGGCGTGTCCTCGCCGAAGTTGTGGTCCCGCGGTCGCCGCGCATCCAAAAACTCTACAAGGTGAACCGGTAGCGATCATGGCGCATGTCTGCACCATCAGCGATGCCGTAGCTCAGGCGATGCTCCGGCTGAGTCCGACCGATCTCTGGCGGCTCAATCGACCGAGCGGATCGATGGCGCGCGACGTCGGCAGCGGCGCCCATCACGGCACGGTCGTGGGGGCTCCGACGCGCGGCCGCGTCCGACTCTTTGGCGAGCTCGCGATGTTGTTCGATGGCACGGCCGGCAACTACATCACGCTCCCGAGCGTCGCCAACTCCGGCACGACCTTCAGCGTGATTGTGCTCGCCCAGGTCGACTATTCGCAAAGCGAAACGCTCGGTGGGATTTTC
>Ga0070731_10005404_pt1 | contig 10560 bp, 9 predicted proteins | sample Coa_R1_2_FD_66448 | JGI IMG/M metagenome (GOLD analysis project Ga0070731, IMG submission 66448) | Surface soil microbial communities from Centralia Pennsylvania, which are recovering from an underground coalmine fire - Coalmine... | ecosystem: Environmental > Terrestrial > Soil > Unclassified ... | reverse complement strand
TCTGGTAAACCAGATACATCGGATTGATAGAAGTGCGGCAATTTAAAAACTGCCCGGAAAATCCTGGCATCTGAAAAAGCGTCCCAGATTTCCAATAAAAAAAATGTTTTTAAACACGAAGCTGACCAGAATCACATGATACGGGGTTCGGCGCAACGACCATAACCATGAAAAATCGGTCGTCGGGAATAAAAAAAATCACCAGGATTGAAAATTTTAAAAACCAGGCCGGGCAGGGAGGACCTGTTGGGCTATTTGAACATCAGCTCCCTGACTTTCTCCTTATCTTCTTTTTCTTTTTTCAGGTCGAACATGGTCCCAAAAACGCGATCCCAAAGTGTCGTGCTCACGCCAAAACCCCGGTGATCGTTTTTATAATGATGAAGATGATGATTCCGCCATAAAGGTTTTAACCATTTAAACGGCGGATTCCAGGCGTGAATTGCATAGTGCATCGTTCCGTACATTAAATAGCCTAATATAAAACCGGGGAAAAACATAAATACCAATTGTCCCATGGTCACAAACATCAGCGAAAAAATAGCGCAGGCAATAATAATACTCGGCACCGGGGGCATGAATAATCTTTCGCGGTCGCGCGGGTATTCATGGTGGTTGCCATGCATGACATAAACAATTTTTCGGGCGCGTGCGCTTTCTGCCACCAGATGAAAAATAAAGCGGTGCATGATGTATTCAAAGAAGGTCCAAAAAGCCATTCCGGCAAAAAACACCAGCAGGATCATCTCAGCGGAATAATTGAGTTTCGCGCTGCTGCGGTACATACAGTAAACCATTACCGGCAGGTACATACCCCATATCACCAGGGGATGCGTTTTGGTAAGCATTTCCAGGTATTCGTTTTTGAACAGCGTAGCCTGGCCTTTATTATGAATCTTTTCGAATTTCATTATAGAATTGCGGGGTGTAAAAGTACAGAAATCTAGTCAATTATCCACATCTAATTGACATTAAATGTACACTTTCTTTAGGTTAACATTTCGCTATTTTTAAACAACATGACTTTCTGATTCCTGCCTCCTGCCTTATATTTTTTTCCGCCATTTCAAATGCTGCAAGCCCCGTGGCTCGGGGGTCGACAATGGTATTGAACCATTGTCCTTCCCGGTTTAAAGCCTGGATCTTGCCCCCGGCGCCACGCTTACAGTTCTTTGCTTCCTGTGCCATCAATCTTTCCCTCATACTTATTCCCTAATTTTACCCGCTTTAAAAAACGATTTACATGAAATTGGTTACTTACCTGCATGACGAACACGATCAGTTGGCCATCCTGGTTGACGGGCTTTTATTTGATATGGAGACCATTCACCCGGATCTTCCCGGGAACATGCACATGTTTCTGCATTACTGGGATGATTTTTTAACAACCGTTCAGGCCGGAGAAATGGCGATCCGCGATGGAAATATTTCTGCAGAAAGAGGAATACCCTATGATTCAGTACAACTATTATCACCGGTTCCCTTTCCCTCATCTTGCCGTGATGCTTATGCATTTCGTCAGCATGTGGCCACAGCGCGGCGCAACCGTGGGTTGGATATGATCGCTGAATTTGATCAGTATCCTGTTTTTTATTTTACCAATCATCGCAGCATACAGGGACCGGGTGAAATAAAATGCATGCCCGATCATTTTGAAAGACTAGATTTTGAATTAGAAGCTGCAATTGTTATTTCCAGGCCGGGGCGAAACATCCGCGCACAGGACGCTGACGAATATATCGGAGGCTTGATGATCATGAATGATATGAGCGCGAGAAAATTGCAGATGGAAGAGATGTTACTTAATCTCGGGCCTGCAAAAGGAAAAGATTTTGCAACAGCTGTTGGGCCATATCTTGTTTCCCTGGACGAACTGCAACCATTTGAAACCAATTGCAAAGAAGGTCATATTGGAAAAAGTTGGTCCCTCCGGATGCAATGCCGGGTGAATGGAGAAAGAGTAAGCGATGGAAATTTGTCCGAGATGGATTGGACGTTTGCAGAGATCATTGAGCGCGCTTCATATGGCGTTGATCTTTTTGCGGGGGATATTATCGGTAGCGGAACTGTCGGCACAGGATGTTTTTTAGAATTGAATGGAACCCGAAAACTGCTCGATCCGAACTATACGGAACAATGGTTGAAAGAAGGCGATGAAATTGAAATGGAAATCGAAGGGCTCGGTGTTTTGAAAAATAATATCGTGAAAGATGAAGATGATTTTTCAATACTTAATAAAAAGAAAAATTCCTGATGGCTGGGATTAATGCGGATCAGACAGAACTGGTTATCACTAAGGCTGAAACCGATCACGCATCATAAAAAATCTGCGTTACACCATTCAACGCCTTAACTTTGCAAAAATTTTTGAAGAAATAGCATATGAGCCAACACCTCTCCGAACAGCAAAACATACGCCGCGATAAATTAGCTGAACTGCAGCAATTGGGAATTGACCCATACCCGGCACCGTTATACCCGGTCAATACAAGCGCTGCATTTATCAAATCGAATTATAAAGGCGAAGAAAATAAATCCGATTTTGCAGCGGTATGTCTGGCAGGCAGAATCATGAGCATACGCGATATGGGCAAAGCCTCGTTTGCGGTGCTGCAGGATAGTTCAGGAAAAATTCAGCTTTATGTAAAAAGGGATGAAATCGCGCCTGGGGAAGACAAGTCTTTGTACGATAAAGTTTGGAAACATTTGCTGGATATGGGAGACATTATCGGCGTAAAAGGATATGTCTTCACTACCAAAACAGGAGAAACATCTGTGCACGTTCAAGAACTCACCTTACTGTCAAAAGCATTGCGTCCACTGCCCGTCGTCAAACAAAAAGAAGGAGAGACGTTTGACGCCGTGACTGATCCCGAATTTCATTATCGCCAGCGTTATGCGGATCTGATTGTGAATCCACAGGTAAAAGAAACATTTATCAGTCGTACAAAAATGATCAATTCGATCCGCGAGTTTTTAAATGAACGGGGAGCTTTGGAAGTTGATACGCCGGTATTGCAAACGATCCCGGGTGGTGCGGCTGCAAAACCCTTTATCACGCATCACAACGCACTGGATGTTCCCTTTTATCTGCGGATCGCCAATGAATTGTATTTGAAAAGACTGATTGTTGGCGGTTTTGACTGGGTGTATGAATTCAGTCGCAACTTTCGCAATGAAGGAATGGATAGAACCCACAATCCTGAATTTACCATCCTTGAATTTTATGTTGCCTATAAAGATTATTTGTGGATGATGGAAACGACCGAGCAGCTGTTAGAAAAAGCTGCCGTGGTAATCAATCAACATACGACAGCAATTGTCGGCGAGAAAGAAATTGATTTCAAAGCGCCGTACAAACGCATAAGTATATATGATGCGATTCAGGAACACACAGGCATCGACGTTAGTCATATGGATGAAAATAAATTAAGGGATGTTTGTGCGAGGCTGAATATTCATGCGGAAATATCAATGGGTAAAGGGAAATTAATTGATTTGATCTTTGGTGAAAAATGTGAACATCATTTTATTCAACCCACATTTATTATTGATTATCCCGTTGAAATGAGCCCGCTTACCAAGAAACACCGCAGCAAGCCCGGACTGGTGGAGCGCTTTGAACTGATCATTAACGGGAAAGAAATTGCCAATGCCTATAGCGAATTGAATGATCCCATTGATCAGCGCGAAAGATTTGAAGAACAGGTAAAGCTGATGGAGCGTGGCGACGAGGAAGCCATGTTCATCGATTATGATTTTTTACGCGCCCTCGAATATGGAATGCCGCCTACATCCGGCATCGGTATCGGCATAGATCGTTTATGTATGTTACTCACCAATCAATCGTCCATACAGGATGTATTGTTCTTTCCGCAAATGCGGCCTGAAAAAAATTTAGCATAAAATCATAGTGACCCGGCCGATTTCTACCAATCTTTTTTCTCCTCTCAGAATTAATTTTTGAAAACAACCCAAAAAAAATTAAATTAGGAGTAACTAAATGATTGCCATATGAACAATACATCAATCTTCAGAATCGGCACCATTTTATACGCCTTGGTCATAGGCTTTTTTGGTGTCAATCACTTTTTACACGGCACGGGTTTTCAAAATACAGTTCCGTCTTTTATTCCCGGAGGCATTTTCTGGGTTTACCTGACAGGAGCTGCATTAATTGCTGCGGCAATTGCATTCCTAACCGGCAAGTACACCCGACTGGCCGGACTATTACTCGCTTTCTTCCTGATTATTATTGTCCTCACCGTTCATTTGCCTGCATTGATAAACTACGAGGGCTCTGGTGCGGTGAGTCTGCCGCTCATTAATCTCGTAAAAGATACGGGGCTTGCTGCGGGAGCTTTAATGATCGCAGGAAAATCATAAATGGTTTCTCACTGAAAAAATAAACCCCTGTTGCTGGCAGGGGTTTATTGATTTAATGCTATAAAGAAATTATATAAACAGGTCGCCCATTAATTTTTGCTCCGGATTGACAGCATATTTTGAAAAATCAGTAATTCCTTCCTGCTGCAATACCTCTTCATCAATAAAAAAATTTCCGGTGCATTCGAAGGAAGGTCTTTTCAAAATATGAAATGCTGACTCTGCAACGATATCAGCTGTTCTGCTTCGCTGCATCAAAAAATCTCCACCCAATAAATTTTTGACGGCGGCTGTAGCGATTATGGTTTTTGGCCATAGAGCATTGGCGGCAATGCGAAATTTTTTTAATTCTTCTGCAAGTCCAAGCACAATCATACTCATTCCATATTTGCTCATCGTATAGGCAAGATGATTCGCAAACCAGCCGGCATCCAGATTAAGCGGCGGAGACAGGTTCAAAATATGCGGATTATTTGCTTTTTTCAACATAGGGATACATGCCTGGCTCATTAAAAAAGTTCCGCGCACATTGATGTTATGCATCAGGTCAAACCGCTTTACCTCCGTTTGTTCAACAGGCATCAGGTTGATTGCACTCGCATTATTTACCAAAACATCTATTTGACCGAAGGTATTTACGGTGGTTTCTACAACGCGTTTAATATCGCTTTCAGCGCGGATATCTGCCTGCAGCGGGAGCACTTTTCCTGGACCCGCAGCAGCAATTTCTTCTGCTGCCGTATAAATGGTTCCTTCCAGTTTTGGATTTGCCTCAATTGTTTTTCCAACGATAACCACATGCGCTCCTTCTTTGGCAAGCCTTATTGCTATCGCCTTGCCGATGCCTCTGGACCCGCCGGTTATTACTATTATCTTGTTTTCGAAATGCATGATGGGGATTGAATGTAATACTCTTTATAAAACTAAAATAGGGCTATTTTAAATGCTTTCAAAAAGATGCGAAATAATACGAGCATTCAATTAGTAGTTTTACCAAAATTTAAGTAAATGATGAATTGATAAATAGAGCAATTGTGCTCTTGCGCGACCATGAGGTGGTTTGTATGTTTGTATTGTCAAGATGAATGATAAATATAGATTCGAATCCAATTATCCTTAAAACCGAATCCCAGGAATCCTTAGAAAAACAAATCTAGAATCCTGAAAAACCAAAACTAACGAATCGAAATTATCTTTCAACCTTGTACCGTTAAAATCCAAAAATCCCGTAATCCAAGATCCTACGAAACAAAATTGAAATTTGTACCTATTGATGGCCACGAAAATGTTGGTTTGGTATCGTACAAAAAAAATTGAAAGTCCCGAGTTTTCGGGACTTTCATCGTTTAGGGTCTGCCTGAGAATCTTTATTAATGGCCGCCTGCAAGCACCATCGGTTTCTTTTTAAATTTTTGCAAGAAGATAATTGGCACGCAGAATAAAGTAAATACACCGATAATTAAATAGAGATTGTCATAGGTCAACAGCATGGTTTGTCTTACTATTCGTCCTTCCATAGCCTGGTTGGCCATCTGCTGGGCCGTAATGGCATTAAACCCTTTGCTGATAAAATTCTGAACCATAGCCTGATTACTTTCCACATAAGCAGGGTTATACGGATTTATATTTTCAATCAGGGTATTTCTTACCACCCCCGATTTTATATGAATCAAAGTGGTGATAATGGCAATACCGAATGAGCCGCCAAGTTGGCGCATCATGTTATTCAAACCGGTTCCCTGTCCTATGTCCGGCCCTTTCAAATCCTGCAGGGCAAGTGTTGTCAGCGGAACAAATAATATACTCATTCCCAGACCCCGGACAATCAATGGTAAAAAGAAATCGTTCGTGCCTGAATTCAGGGTCGAATGAGACAGCATCAGCGTAAATATAAAAAACATAAAAAAGCCCCCGGCAGACATGATCTGCGCCGGCACCCCTTTTTTGAGCATCATCCCGACAAATGGCATCATACAAATGGTTGCCAATCCGCCGGGAAATAAAAGAAAACCCGTTTGTTGTGCGGAAAAGCCGAGAAGGTTTTGGCAAAACACCGGGAAAATGAATACAGAACCATACAATGCAAAACCGAGGGTAAATGTTGTTACGATTCCGATCGCAAAGCTTCGGGTTTTTAAAATACGGAAATTGACCACGGGGTGGTCTGTACTCAGTTCCCTCCAGATGAAAACAATTGCGGCAATGATGGTGGTGACAAATAATACAGCAATATATGTTTTGGCAAACCAATCTTCAGATTCACCTTTTTCCAAAACAACCTGTAAACTTCCCACACAAAGTGTCAGAAATAGAATTCCCCACCAGTCAATGGGTTTCCCTTTGGCATATTTCGGTGATTCCTTAATAAATGTCGATACGAAGAACGCCGCAATTGCGCCAACGGGAATGTTTACATAAAAAATATACGGCCAACTGAAATGATCAGTAATAAATCCGCCAATCGTTGGACCAACTGTTGGGCCAACAACAGCGCCCAGGCCAAATAAAGCTGTTGCCATTCCTATTTCTTCACGTGGCCAGGTTTCCATCAGAATTGCCTGACCTGTTGATAACAATCCGCCGCCTGCCAAACCCTGTATCACGCGAAAAATGATCAGTTCACCAAGACTGTGCGCATGTCCGCAAAGGAATGAGGTGAACGTGAACAACAAAATAGAAGTAAGAAAATAATTTTTCCTTCCAAACTTGTCGCCAAGCCATCCGGACATCGGCAATATAATTACGTTTGCCACGGCGTAACTGGTAACCACCCAACCTGCATCTTCCAATGTGGCACCGAGGTTCCCCATGATATTTGGCAAGGCAACATTCACAATGGTTGTATCAATGAGTTCCAACAATGCAGCAATGATCACCGTTATGGTAATAATCCATTTTCTAAATCCATGTTCTGCCATTTCTATTTAATATTTTATATTTAAGATGTTTTATTTTTTGCTGCCACCGCTTCTCAAATAACCCGCTTTTTCAATGGTCCCCATCCTTTTTTGAAATTGGCCCGTGATTTATTGCCTCATGCTTGTGCATCTTTCCGTCTAACCCATTCGGGTCATTCCTGATCTCATTGCCAAGCACAACGAAGGTTACCCATTTCATCCCCGGTGCCGCAACAGGGCAAATCTTCAAATCCCCGGATCAGCAACCGAAAACCCGCTATTTTGTGTGCACTACGACACTCACACTCATTCCCGGTCTCAACATATTCATCGTTGCGGAATCAGCCTGCAGCGTGATTTTCACGGGAACACGTTGTACAACTTTCACAAAATTTCCTGTTGCATTATCCGGTGGCAACAAAGAAAATTTAGCACCCGTAGCGCCTGCAAATGATTGTATGGTGCCTGCAATTCTCTTGTTGGAAAACGCATCTGCCGTAATATCCACACTGTCGCCAATTTTCAAATGTTCCATTTGCGTTTCTTTGAAATTCGCAGTAACATATACATTGTTGTCGTGAACGATCGCAAAAAGCGTCTGCCCGTTTTGAACCAATTGCCCAATCTGAATATTTCTTTTTGAAATAATTCCATTCACCGGTGCGACTATGACCGTGTAGGATAGCTGCAGTTTTGCATAATCAATATCAGCCTCACGCGATGTTATGTTTGAAGCCGTTGCGCCTACCTGCCGTTGATTTGTACTCACTCTCTTTGTTTGAACGGGAACCTGACTTTGTGCAACGGTGAGTTGGGCATCTGCCGCCTCTTTGGCCGCTTTGGCATCATCAAACTGTGCTTTTGTTATGGCGTGATCGTTGTACAGATTCTGGTAGCGTTCAAAATCCTGCGTTGTTTTCCATACCTGGACTTTTGCTGCCTCTACATTTGCCTCCGCAGTGGTGATTCCCGTTTTTGCCTCAGTGACATTAGATTCGGAAACATTAACCGACTGACGCGCCGAAGTTAAAGCGGCCATGGCCTGCTCTAATTTTATTTTATAATCTTTATCATCAAGCACTACCAACGTGTCACCGGCTTTTACAAACTGGTTATCCTGGAAGCGTATCTCGTTTACATATCCGCTGACACGCGCCACCACAGGGCTGATGTCAGCATCAACTTGCGCATCATCCGTTGTTTCATGATTCTGATAATACAAATATTCTTTCAGCGTAAAAATTAATGCGCCTACTAAAACCAAACCGAGAATTATCGGGAAAATTATTTTTTTCTTTTTTTTAGGTTGTGTCTCGTCCATAGTTGAGTCTTTTAATTCGATTTATTAATAAGTAGTTTAGTTTTATGTTTACGGTTGTATATGACCGATAGATTTTAACAGCGTGTAATAGGCGATGGTTGCATCAGACTTTGCCAGCTCAAGATTAATGCGAGCTTGAAATACCAGGGTCTGGGCGTCTATCCTGTCTGTTGTTGTGGCAAGATTGTTATGAAATTTCGATTCCATCTCGCGTTCGTTTTCGGTTGACTGCGTTACGGCATCCTGCAATACCTTTATTCTTTCCAATGCCAGTTCATAAGTTCGGTAACTCTGGTTCACCTCCGTTTTTACTTTATCAACCTGCATGTCGCGGGAAATATCAACTTGTCGTTTCTCAATATTGGCTTCGTTAAGTTTATTTTTGTTTTTATATAATGTGGAAATGTCCCAGCTTGCGTTCACGCCAACAACGAAAGGAGCAAGAAAAGCGCCGCTGCTGGGAATGATTGGTTTTGACAGATTGAAATAGTACAAACTTCCGCCAAGACCAACGGTAGGTAATTTTTCATCATGGATTTTTTTGATGTTGACGTCTGCAATTTCAGCCTGGTAACTTATTGAACCAAATTCTTTCCTGTCCCTGAGCGCTTGTTGCAGATATTGGTCAAGCGGGTTATTGACATCCAGTTTATAGGTAACTTCCTGAACCTGCAGTTCGGTACTGTCGGGCAATCCAAGCAAAACATTCAAATCATAATTGGCAATTTTGCGATTGTTTTCCAATTCAAGTTGGGTTAGCTGGGTGTTTGATTTTTGCAATTGAAAACGAAGCACATCATTGAGTGTCGCCAGCCCTTGGTTCTCATACTTTGTAATTTCATCCAGTTTGTTTTGGATGTCCTGCAAATCCTGTATAACAATATCCTGGTTCTGTTTTATTTTATAATAGTTGAGATAAGAATTGATAACGGTATATACCACTTCATCTTTATCCTTATCGGCATCGAGTTTGCTCATCTTAATCAGCAGGTCAGCAGATTTTTGCGCATACTTAAACTGATTGCCTGCGAAAATGGGCTCATTGATGCTCAACGTCGCCTGGTACAAGGGATTATCGAACGGAAGTTTTATCGTTCCTGATTTTGCTGTATCCCCCGGAATGCTGAGTTTTCTGGAAAGCATCAGTGCATGGTCATACCCGACACTCACTTTTGCCGAAGGCAGCGCTGCATCCTTTGATTGTTCAAATTGCGATATCGCCTGGTCTATTTTGCTTTGAGATAATTTTAGTTGTTTGCTGTTTTGGACTCCGAGTTGCACTGCTTGTTCAAGGCTCAGCGTTTTTGTTTGTGCAGCCAGGCCGAAAACAGAAATCATACAGGTAGAAAAAATCCATACTTGCCTTTTCATGTTTTTGTTTTTTGTCTTTTATTTCTCTTATGGAATAACCGGGATGAAGGGAACCTTAGCGTGGAAAATATTCGGCGGCACTGGTCAACAGCTCATTGATTGGTTATTTCATTTAGTCAAATATTCTTCGTTTTTAATATCAAGATGTGCATGCAATAATTGCTTCAAATGCGTTTTCAACCGGGGGGTAATTTTTTTTCGGTAGGCTTCGTCATTATTTTTTTCAACATTAAAAAGCGCTGTATAGAAATTTCGGGCAACGGTCGTCTGAGAAATTGTTCCCATTACCGTGCCGACTGTAAATTCTATATCAACTTTTCTGAAAATTTTTTTCTTCTGCCCGTCAAGCAAAATTTTTTTTATCTGTTCAAAATTTCTCAGCTTGATCTTTGTGATGAGTTCTTTGATCTCTTCTGAACGGCTGTTATTTCCTTGCTGCATAATGTTGTGGAAGCACAGATTGCCCATAATCTTATCTACATAAAAATCAACGACCTTATCAATTTTTTCCCACGGACTAAGCGATTCATCTTTATTTAGCGCTTCAAGTATGGTGTAATTGGCCCGTTGTTCCAATAAGGCTTC
>Ga0070731_10005403_pt1 | contig 10563 bp, 5 predicted proteins | sample Coa_R1_2_FD_66448 | JGI IMG/M metagenome (GOLD analysis project Ga0070731, IMG submission 66448) | Surface soil microbial communities from Centralia Pennsylvania, which are recovering from an underground coalmine fire - Coalmine... | ecosystem: Environmental > Terrestrial > Soil > Unclassified ... | reverse complement strand
AGCCAGACTGGCCGCACGTTTGGTAAGCAACGCGTAAGTCCCCTGGGTTAATGAAACGAATGTAATCGTAGTTTTCCTTGAGCCACTTGGTTGCCGGACGTATGAGATTGGCAGAAGTGCGCGCAAATTCGGGCAGGGCCGACTTGGGGTGCGCTTTCTCTTTCGCCTCCTGATACTGCTCCGAATTCGGAGCCATGCCAGAAGCAACGCTGATCGTCGAATCTCCACCGTGACAATCAATGCAGGCAAGGCGCACCGTCTGAGTGGGGTGCATCGTCGGCTCGTCTGTGCTTGTGTGGCAACTTACGCACCCGGCGTTCTTACGGTCAACCTCCGCCTGCGATTGCCCCTCTGGACTTGCCTGCATTGCACGCGGTTGCTGTCCCTGTTGTTCGTGATGAAGATTTTTTGACCGCGTCTCGGCTACGAGAACCAGGCACACACCCAGGAACAATGCGATGACGGGAAAACGGTGCAGTTTCCGCCACCAGTTCAGCCTTCGATTCAATCCTACTGGACCGTCCAAGCCGGGCAAACGGCTCATCGTGCCTCTCCGCTCCCGAGCCTCGAAATCAAGGCCAAGAATCAGAATGTGAAACGCAGATCCGCGAAAAGCGAAAACAAAGTCTGGCCTCCGTAAATGTCGCGGAAGCCCTGCCCCGGCGTGAGGCCCGAGGCACCGAAAGTAAAGACGACGTTCTCCGTCAGCGGCGGCCGGTACCGAAATCCGATACTGTAGTCGTAGCCGATCGAGCGATGGATATTATGCTCGAAAAGCAGCATCTCAAGCGGCTCCGTGCGCATGAATTGCAAGTAATTCAGGTTGATGAACGTGCGCAGCTTCGGGGTCAAGTCAAAATTCGTTCCCACATTCGCAAGAAAGATGCCGGGATTGACAAAATTCGCCTGGCCTTCGTCCTTGCTCGAACGCAAGTCCGGCAAAATGCTGTTCGCCGGCGCAAGGGTGATGCCGGTTCCAGTGAGCCGAATGCTTTCGCGGTTCCACAGACTGAACATTCCGCCGGCAAATTCCGGGAAATCTTCGATGGAATCGAATCCTCGCGCGGTGCCGCTGCGCGGATTCGCTGAGCCGGAGGCGTACAGTGCAGAGACCTTGAAGCGCGCCCAGTCTTTGTCGTAGGAGAGCTCGGCGGCTGCGAATTGAGCGTTAATGGTGACGGGCCTGCCGGCGATGCCGTTGAACGTGTCGTTGCCAAGTGCTTGGTAGAAGGCGTTTGTGACATTCAGGCGGCCGATGTGGCCGTTGCCTGTCCATCCCAGGTAGGCGGCATGGATGGAATGAGCGTGGACTGTCCCTCCCGAAACGACCGAGCCGATGGGCGCAGGGCGCACGAGGAAACCGTTGTCATCGAAATGAAGGCCACCATCGTCTTTGTTGTAGTGAACGCTGAGTTGCGCCGTGTATCCCGGGAAGAGGAAATCCTGGCGGTACACATTGGCGACGATCACTTGCTGATGGCGCTGGGCGAACGAATTCAAGCCGCTGTTGGTGTTTTTCTCGAGAAAGTTAAAGTAGGCTGTGTTGTATTGAATCTTGTTGGAATCGAGGTTGCCGAAAATTCGCAGGCCTGGCTGCTCTTCAACAAACAAGAAGCCGCGGAAATCGCTGTTGAATTGCTGAATGCCTGCGCGGAGAGACATGAAATCGAAGTTCGGGCTCAAATCGGCGAGCTTGACCTCGGCGAAAGCTTCCTGCAAGCCGATATGTGAATCGAGCCTCGTGGTCCCCGCGCGGACATCAATATTCACGATCCCAAGCTCGCGAACGGCCAGGTAGTTGAGGCTGATCACTGGCGTCACACGGATCTGCCAGTCAACCGGGCGGAACGCAGTGTCGCCATGAAACAGATTGAATGAAAACAAGAAAACCTGATCCAGAAAAACTTGCTGGCCGTGGCCGAAGAAGCCGGGTTCACCGGGTTGGGCCGTGCTGACGTCGCTCGGGGTCGGAACCTTTCGCCCATCGAAAAACGTGTCGCTCACAGCCGTGAAATTGAAAAATGTTTGGTTACCGATGACAGGATAATCGCCTTTGAGCTTGTTCCGGTCAAAGGGATCCCAGAGTCGGCCGCGGACGTAGGGGTATTCTCCACCGCTGCCATAGCGATCCCACCTTGGCAATGTAATTCCCCAGCGGTCCGGAACCGGCTGAAAAACCTTTTCCATTGGTGGCGGGGGGGCGGACGGAGGCATTTCCGCAGGGGGCGGCTGCTCGACCCTCCCTAATACACCCGAATATGGAGCTTCGGCCTGCGGAGCCCGGCCTTCGGAAGCGGGACTCGGCTGATTCACCACCGGGATCCGCGGCAGGCTCGGCTCCCCGGTGGATGGAGGAGCGGAAGTCGGGGTAAGTTGGACCTCAAGATCGATCACCTGACCCGGCGCGAGTTGTCCCACCGGCTCGCTGTAGGTCTCGAATCCTTCTTGCATCACCCGCAGCCCGTAGCGAGCGGCCGGAACATCGATCAGACGGAATACGCCATCTGCGTTCGCTACGGCGGTGCATTTCTTGCAGACTGCGTTCGTTGACAGGTCGGTGAGAGTAACTGTCGCGCCGGGAATGGCCCGGTGATTTTTGTCGCGGACCGTTCCTTCGATCGAGCCGGTCTGAACTTTTTTTTGCTGGGCGATCTGCTGCGGCGGCGTATCCCAGAATCGCTCATAGTCCGGGGCGATTGCGCCATTCGTCGCGGTCGCGCTCAGCATCGTCACGGAAAACGCAAGACAAACGCCCACCTGCAGGCTCAAATAAGCGAGAATTTTGAGCGGCACCCGATTCCTTGGGATGGCTGATGCGGGGAGCACCCTCGTATACGCGAACCACCGTTCGAACTTGTGAGTGAATCGATGCGCTCGCTTTGCTATCACAGTCGCTTTCGGGAGAGCAAGTGTTTTCGCAGGGCCCTTCCTGAAGCGTTTCACCCCGCGAACAGAGTTCGTTTGCCCGCTCCTGCCCTCCTTGAGGAGGCCGCCAGGCAAATCGTTGAGAGCCAGCCTGAGTTGTGTTAGAAAGTCTCCTATCGCCTATGGGTTCCGCGTTCCCTCAAGATTCCAAGCCCGCAAATTCACGATGTGCAGCCGTGTGTATTTTTCTCTGAATTGCAACGGCCTCGTGCGGGGGCGGCGGGACAACTGGCAGCGGGAGTGGCAACGGCGGGGGAACGACTGATGTGGGCTCAGGCCTGACCTGCGCGATTGACAATTTTCCGCAGCCGCCGCCGGGCGCAACCTCGTTGAGCGCCAGCGATGTGAGCTTGCTTGTGCAAGCTGCGGCGACAACGGGGAATTCTGCCTCGCTGACGATTGCCGTGGTGGATCGCTTGGGGGTGATCCTGGCGGTATGGCAAGGACCGTCAGCGCCCGCGCAATCTGCGAGCAACTTCGGACACATGATGAAGACGACGGACCTTGCAGTCTCGCTCGCCAGGACCGCGGCGTATTTCAGCAACGACCAGGCCCCGCTGTCTTCGCGCACCGTGCGGTACATTAGCGGGATTCATTTCCCACCTGGAATCGCCAATACGCCAAATGCCGATTTGTACGGCATCGAAAACACGAATCGAGGGTGCACGCTTTGCACGAATTATCTGCCGGGACAGCAAATCCCGTTACCCACGCTAATCGACCTGGCTACGCCCAGTCATCTTGGGATCATCACGGGAAAAGCTGATTTGAACGATCGCGCCGGGAGCGATCTCCAAGCAATTGACGACGTGAATCCGGGCGGTGTACCGATTTTCAAGACAGACTTGACCACAGGCGGAGTCCATGCTGTTGGTGGAATCGGCGTGGCGGGAGTCCCAAGCGACGTTGCTGAATATGTGGCGTATGAAGCGGCGGGCCTGATCGCCCAGATCGCCCAGGGCGGACCGAGCACAGCCAGGGATGGAATCGGCTTCCCTTTCCCGCTGCCGACGCCAGGAGTAGTGGTGATTGGCGGCATCACACTGCCGTTCGTGGACCAAACCGCAGCGCCGGCAGATCTCGTGCCGCCCAATCCGAATTTCGATGCGAGCCGTTATCTGGTATGGCCGCGGGCAAGCAACGGTCCGCCTCCAGACGGGTTCCTGATTGCCTCAGCCGACGGCCCCGTGGGAACCCTAACAGCGACTCAAGTGTCCAGCATCATCGTCAATGCCGTCGGAACCGCGTGCCAGACGCGCGGCGTGATTCGTTTGCCGATCGGTTCGCGCGCTCGTATGGTGATCGCAGTGGCGGACCTCAACGGACAGATCATTGGCCTCTTCCGCATGCATGACGCGACCATCTTCAGCATCGACGTGGCGGCCACGAAGGCGCGCAACGTGATCTACTTCAGCGGCCCGAATCGCGCGACCGCGGACCTGCCGGGCGTACCCATGGGCACGGCCGTGACCAACCGCACCATCAGCTTCGGCGCCCAGCCGTTCTACCCGCCAGGAATTGATGGTACTTCGCCTGGGCCGTTCTTCGATTTGTTCCTACAAGACACGGAGTACCCCTGCACCGAGGGTGCGCACATTTCTTCAGGCATGAATGGGCATCATTTCAATCAGAGTGGGATTGTTTTCTTCCCGGGTTCGGTGCCGCTGTACATGAATGGACAGCTCGTGGGCGGATTGGGAGTCAGCGGCGACGGCGTGGACCAAGATGACTTCGTTACTGCGGGCGGGATGGTGGGATTTGAAGCGCCCGCAGATATTCGGGCTGACCAGATTTTCGATGAGTCCGTACGTTTGCCCTATTTGAAATTCCCTCGAAATCCCACCGACTAGATCTCGGCGGGCTAGCAAAAATAATAGAGCTTTTCGGGTTACGCCGGCTCATTTTATCTGCTGCTCTCCACGGAAGAGCGCTGCTTTCATTTCGAGGTCTTTCCGGATTGGAGATTAACTGCACGCCGTTTCGCACGCGCTCGATCTCGAAATCCCACCGATCAGACTTTGGCAGCTCGGGAGGACGACGGCGTTTTAAAGACTTAGCCTTCGCGTAGCTTGTGGCCCGCAACGTTTCCCAAGCCATCGTACGCGGCATATTTATACATCTCGGATAATGTCGGATAGTTGAATACGAATTCGATGAAGACGTCGATGGTCATATCGGATTCCAGCGCCATCATTCCTAAGTGAATCAACTCGGTGGCATTCTCTCCAATAATCTGCACACCAAGGAGTCGACGATCTGATTTTGTGAAGATCAATTTCAAAACACCGGCTGTGTCGCCGACAATTTGGCCGCGGACATTATTTGCATAGCGGGCGCGCCCTACTTCGTATTCCATCTTTTTTTCTTTGCATGTTTCTTCTGTTTCACCGACTGCTGAAATCTCTGGAATTGTGTAGATGCCCATTGGCAGCATCGACGCCACCCGCTTCTTGTATTGAAATCCGAAGGCGCTGCAGATGGCCACTCGCGCCTGCTCCATCGAGGTGGATGCGAGCGCAGGAAAACCGATCACATCGCCTGCCGCGTAAATAGGAGTCGACGAGGTGCGGTAATTTTCATCGACCTCAATATACCCTCGCCTATTTAGGGTCACGCCGGCTCGCTCCAGCTGCAGCTTTTCCACGACGCCGCGCCGACCAGCCGCGAAGAGCGCTGCTTCCATTTCGAGGGTCTTTCCAGATTGGAGAGTAATATGCACGCCATTTTGCACTCTCTCGATCTGCAACATGCGCTCGCCGAGAAAAAAACGGACGCCGAGGTGCGCCAGCCGCTCGCGAAGGCACTCGGAAATTTCCGCATCCAAGAAAGGCAGAACGCGATCGCGTCCATCCACGAGCGCTACTTCAACTCCGAGTGCCGTAAAAATAGAAGCGTATTCACATCCGATCACACCGCCACCCACCACAGCAAGGCTTCGGGGAATCGCATCCATCTTCAGAATCGAATCCGAATCGAAAATAACCTCATCATCAAAAGGAATTTCGGGAGCGCGATGAGGCGCCGAACCCGTCGCAATGAGAATTACATCACCCGTCAGGTCTAGGTTTTCATTTTGTGGGGTAAGAACGGCGAGGCTGTTCGAGTCTTGAAACGACGCAAATCCTTGAATGAAGTCAACCTTATGGGCCGCAAGATTCTCCCGGAGCTTCACTCGCTGAGTTTCGACGACGAGATCTTTTCGATACATGAAGTTCTTTACCGTTAAGCCCTCTTTCAGCGAATAGTCCACGCCATACATTCCCCGCTGTTGGACCCCGGAATAATAGAGCGCAGATTCGCGAAGGATCTTGCTCGGGATAGTGCCGGTGTTAACGCAAGCGCCGCCCACCACCGCACCGCATTCGACTAGAGCAACGGTCTTGTGGAAATAAGCTGCCTGCGCGGCGCCTTTCTCACCTGCCGGACCTGAACCGATTACGACGAGGTCATACTTTTGCACGTCGTATCCTCCTCGGTTTGTCCCACCGTGAATTACTCGCGAAGAAGCGCATTCACTTGTCGCAATCGACCTGCGAAACGGGCGGGATCGTATGCTGACGGATTTTGCAGCTCCTGGAACAAGCCTGCGATTGCAGCTCGGAGCTCGGCGGCGCGCGGCAGATTTTCATTCCTTGCGTAGGCAACAAATAGCGACTGGATGGCCATCGCAGCCTGTGCCGCGGCATGCTCGCCTTGAGCAGAGATCGTGTCTGCGTCACTGGAAATACGTTGCAGTAGGCGCAATGTTGATGTCGAGTCGTTCGGCACAGCGCCAATCTTGATCGATAGATCGCCCACAAGTTTTGCGGAACTCATGGCGGATGCCGCAACGGCCTCCCGGTCGGGATTCAATTGACTCATCAACTGGCCGAGATGAGAGAGTTCGGAATCGAGCTTCGCGGCGCTATCTGCATCGGCCTGCACAACAAGCTCGTGAAAGATAGTGTAGCGTGACGGATTCCACGGCGGATCGCCAGGCCGACGTCCTGCATACCCGCGCGCCTGACGCCAGCTATTTTCCGGCGAAGTCAGGTTGTGATGACAGGCATAGCACTGCAATTCGGAATACTCCGGCCAATATTTTTGGTGCGCGCGTGAGTTGAGCCGAAGCAGAAATTGCTTTAATTCGACGGCTTGACCGGTCGACAATTCGTGAACGTCGTACCACGGATCGCTTTTGCCAGCCTCGCCCGGCTCTCCAGGTTCTTTCCAGTGGCGGGGCATCACTGCGGAGAACGAGTCAAGCTCAAAGTAGAGATCGGGATGACCGGCAGCAATCATTTCGTGGTCAACGGATTTTTGATCGCTACCCAGGTGGCAACTGAGACACTTTTCGCTACGCTTTGTAAGGTTGCGCATATCATACATCCCCGCGGCGACCGACTTCTGATGCGTCCAATCGCGCTCGGTGTGCGGGCCGAGCCAAGCCGCGGCCGGACCATGGCAATTCTCGCAGCTCACGCCCTCGCTAAGATCAAACGTACGAGCTCGCTGATCGGTAGGAACATCGAGGGCGTGGCATGCCAGGCATTTCGGCGCTGTTTCTGCTTTTCCCACGCCAAGAATCGAGGCCATGCGCTCGCCGATATCTCCCTTCAGCGAAGCGTAAGCTTTCGAGTGCTTATCCTTAACAATCCAAATACTGTACTCATTCTGTAGCACGCGATTGTCCGTCCGCGGAGTGACGCTCCCGTGGCACGCAGTCGAGGCACAGGAACCAGGTCCGGTAAATCGGGGGGGCTGTTCGCTTGGACTTTGCAGCACAAAATGAGAAATGGAGGCGCTTTGCGCATTCGCCGAGGGGCAGACCTTGCCATTTGTAAGTACGAGACACAGCAAGACAAAACGAGAAAATGGAATCGGCCAGGTCGGCACTCTAAGTTTTGATTTCACTTTTAATCTGCAGGCCAGGGCTGTCTCCGACAAGGCATGACCGTGGGAATTTTTACTATTCGTTGCTAACTAAGTCAATCTAATCCATTTCAACATTTCGTTGCTTTTTGCATGAGAATAACGGCACTATGGCGGACGCGCCCCGCCTCATGCCGTTATACGCAACATGCGATCGCTCTCGCGGTTGTTTTTAAGGCCGTGAATGAATATTCTCGCGGCCTGAGGAAGCCCAATCTTGATTTTTGATGAGCTGAGAGAAATTCAACGCCGGTTCGGTTATCTGCCAGCTGACCAGCTAAAGAACCTTGCTTCGAAAATGGATTTGCCGCTCTACCGTGTGCACGGAGTCGCGAGTTTTTATCCTCATTTTCATCTGACGCGCCCACCCAAAGCCGACGTCCGGGTTTGCCAAGACATGTCCTGCCATCTTCGCGGCTCCGCCGAGCTTCGAGCTAGTCTTGAGGTAGCGTGCCAGCATTTGTCGAACCCGGACGTACGAATCAGCGGCGTTTCGTGTCTGGGACGTTGTGACGAAGCGCCAGCCGTAGCCATCAACGACCAAATTCATACGACCCTAAGTCAAAAGCAGATCCAGGCGATGGTCGAACACGCACTCAGTGGTATTGAATCATCTAAACCCATCGCGCGCCAAACTCGCGTCAACCTTTCATCCGATCCTTATCCGGAAAGCGAACGATATCAGGCGTTGAAACGGCTTGTTGGGTCGCGGGATTGGACGATGGCCTTCGCCACGCTGAAGGCCGCTGGTCTCCGCGGAATGGGCGGCGCCGGATTTCCCACCGAATCGAAATGGCAACTCGTTCGCCAGGCTCTAGGCACCGAAAAATACATCGTCTGCAATGCAGATGAAAGCGAGCCCGGAACATTCAAGGACCGCTTCATACTGACGCACCTTCCTCATCTCGTGATCGAGGGGATGATTCTCGCCAGCATTCTTACCGGCGCGAAGAAGGGCATCCTTTATATCCGCCACGAGTATGAAGAGCAGGAAGAGATTCTGCATGCGGAGATCGAGCGTTGTCAGAAAGAAAAACTCTTGGGCTCGAGCATCCTCGGAACCGATCTTGCTTTCGAACTCGAGATTTTTGTCAGCCCCGGCGGATACATTTGCGGCGAAGAATCGGCGCTCCTCGAAGCGATTGAAGGCAAGCGAGCGGAGCCGCGAAACAAGCCGCCTTTTCCCGTGCACGAAGGACTGTGGAATAAGCCTACCGTTATTAACAATGTCGAGACGTTCGCCAACGTTCCCCCGATTCTTGTGCGCGGCGCGGATTGGTACAAGGCACAAGGAGTGGGCGGATCAGCGGGGCTGAAATTCATCGGAGTCAGCGGCGACGTGGTGCGCCCGGGAGTATACGAAGTGCCGATGGGCACGCCTGTGTCTGAGCTGATTTTCAAGCACGGCGGCGGGATCCCCGGTAATAAAAAACTGAAGGCCTTCGCACCTTCGGGCCCTTCCTCGGGTTATTTGCCGGCTTCCATGGCGGACGTGCGGCTCGATTTCAAAGCGCTCGCCGACGCGGGTTCGATGCTCGGTTCGGGTGCGCTCGTGGTGTGCTCGGAAGATCGTTGCATGCTGGATATGGCGTTGAATGCGACGGAATTTTATCGCAACGAATCCTGCGGCAAGTGCGTGCCCTGTCGAGTGGGGTCGAGCAAGCTGGTGGAGATGCTCGAGGGATGGACTCGCGGAAAGAATGCGCCCTCCGATCTTGCTCTGCTCGACGAACTCGCGGATACTCTGCGGCTTACTTCCATTTGCGGCCTTGGCCAGGTGGTGCCGGCTCCCATTGCGTCCGTCCTGAAACATTTTCGCGAAGAAGTAGATGCGCATCTGTTGCGGCGGCAATGTCCTGCCGGCGTTTGCGCTTGCGGTACAAGAAACTCCAGATCTACCGCCTCTACCTTGGGGCACTCATGAGCGCAAATCAGCTCGTGGAACTCACGATTGATGGCAAGAAAGTCTCTGTTCCGGCGGGAACCACGGTATTCGATGCCGCGCGGATAAACGACATCGCGATTCCAACTCTGTGTCACCAACAGAACGAGCGGCCTGTCGGAGTTTGCCGCGTTTGTGTCGTGGACGTTGGCGCGCGTGTTTTCACAGCCTCCTGCATTCGGCCCGTGGAAGCCGGCATGGTGGTGAATACGGCCTCCGACAAAGTGAAACGCGCTCGGCGGACGCTGGTCGAGCTGTTGATGTCCGATCACCCGGCGCCTTGCGCTCGAGAGCAGCACTCTGGCGATTGCGAACTCGAGGCGCTTGCGAAGCAGCAAACCTTGCCGCCTTCCCGCTATGCGCCCCGAACGGACCGTCGTGGCACCGACGATTCGTCGATGAGTATCGCAGTCGACTTTGACGCCTGCATATTGTGCGACCGCTGTATCCGCGGTTGCAGCGACATCCGTGAAAATTTTGTTCTGGGACGCATGGGCAAGGGCGTCACCGCCGGCATCGCTTTCGATAACAACGCGCCGATGGGCGATTCCTCCTGCGTTTCGTGCGGTGAGTGCATGGTGTCCTGCCCGACGGGCGCTCTCACAAACAAGCTCGTCGCCGAGACCCACATCGCAAAGACAGCCGACTCCGAACCTGTTCCGCTAGAGGTGTTACAGGAACTGCCGTTTTTCCAAGGCGTCTCGGGCACATTTCTGAGCTTGAATCGCAACGCCGTCGTACGCCGGCATTTCAAACCCGGCGAAATTATCTGTCGCGAGGGCGAA
>Ga0070731_10005401_pt1 | contig 10569 bp, 9 predicted proteins | sample Coa_R1_2_FD_66448 | JGI IMG/M metagenome (GOLD analysis project Ga0070731, IMG submission 66448) | Surface soil microbial communities from Centralia Pennsylvania, which are recovering from an underground coalmine fire - Coalmine... | ecosystem: Environmental > Terrestrial > Soil > Unclassified ... | reverse complement strand
GCGCCGCATGGTGACCCGCACCGAGCAGGACGGGCGCACGGCAGACGACGAGGCGACGCAAGACATTGCCGACCGCGCCGCGAGTTCTTACAACAAAGAATTCCTCTTTCATCAGAGCAACAACGACCGCCAACTGTTGAATATGGTGGAAAGCGCGCTCGACCGCATCCGCGAGGGCAGCTTCGGAGAGTGCATTTCGTGCGGTAAGGAAATCAACGCCAAGCGTCTGGAAGCCGTGCCGTGGACGCGGCATTGCATCGAGTGCCAGGAAAAGCTGGAGCAGGGCATGCTGGAAGAAGCTCCGCGCTAGAGCGAATTGAAGTGGGAGAGCGCCGCCGAATGGCTCGGCGGCGTTTGTTTTTTACAGCTAAATCGTGGCGCGCGGTTTCAAGCGTTCTTCAGATCGAATGGCAGCTTTCTCACCCGCTGTCCCGAGGCTGCGAAGATCGCGTTTGCCACGGCGGGTGCGATGAGGGGCAGAGCTGGCTCGCCCATGCCTCCGGGATCTTCTTTGCTCTTCAGAAGGTGCACCTCGATCGGCGGCGCCTCGGTGATCCGTAACGGATCGTATCCGTCGAAGTTGGTTTGCTCAACCGCGCCATTCTTGATAGTGATCGCATTTTTCAACGCGGCACTGAGGCCGTAGATAATCGCACTCTCTGTCTGAGCGCGCACGGACTCAGGATTCACGATCTGGCCGCAATCCACCGCGGCCACGACGCGATCGATCTTGAAGTTCGCGCCGTTGACGGTGACCTCGGCGACTTCCGCGAAATAGCTTCCGAAGGAATGGTAAGTAGCGATGCCGCGACCTTTTGTTTTGGGCAGAGGATTGGACCACCCCGACTTTTCTGCAGCAAGATTCAAAACGCCGAGCAGGCGCGCGGGATCGGGATCGTAATCGAAACGAGGCTTCCAGTTGGCCGGTTTGACCAGCAGAGAGCGGCGAAACTGCACTGGGTCTTGCCCGGCTGCGGCCGCCAATTCGTCGATGAAACTCTCGACGATGAAGCCGTTGAGGGAGTGCTCGACCGAGCGCCACCACGCGCGCGGGACCGCGCTTGCCGTTGCATTGTATTCAAGGCGGACATTGGCGATCGCATAGGGCATTTGATGGGCGCCGCCGGATTCGTCATCGGCGGCATCGGCGGTCGGCTCCCAATAACCCTTGATCGCGGTCGTCGAAAAATTATGGGACCAGACCGTGGGGCGTCCATTGGCGTCAACGGCGCCGCGCAAGCGGTGACACGCTGCCGGACGGTAAAAATCGTGCGTCATGTCATCTTCGCGCGTCCACACTAACTGGACCGGTTTGCCAACGACTTTCGCGATCTGCGCACCCTCGGCCGGAAAATCCGCCATATAACGGCGCCCGAAGCCTCCGCCCATGTAGGTCGTGTGGACGATCACCTTGCCCGGCTTCAGGCCGAGCACCTGAGCGACGGTGCCCTGCACCCAGTCGGGAGATTGCGTGGGCGCCCAAACTTCGGCATCACTGCCGCGAGCATGCACGGTAATGTTCATCGGCTCCATGGTCGCATGCGCAAGCAGGGGAAGTTCATAGACGGCTTCGATCTTCTTCGCGCCGTTGGAGAGTGCGGCATCGACGTCGCCATCGTTGCGAACGCGCTTACCCGGCTTGTGCGCCCCTGCATGCAGTGACTCGTGCATGGTTGCGCTGGTTTCCGTCGCGGCCGCGCCGCGATCCCAGGTGACTTGCAGCGCTTCCCTGCCCTTCATGGCGCTCCAGGTCGAATCGGCGACGACCACAACGCCTCCGGCGGTGAACTTATCGGCACCCAAGGCGGGAATTTCGAAAACATCCCTGACGCCAGGAATCGCTTTGGCCCGCGCGGCATCAAAGTGCGCGGCTTTGCCCCCAAAGGTTGGACAACGAGCGACAACGGCAAAGAACATGTCGGGAACACGAACGTCGAGGCCAAACTGCGCGCTGCCGTTGACCTTGGCGGGAATATCGACGCGCGGGACGGGATGACCGATCAGTTCGAACTCGGAATCGTCTTTGAGCTCGACCTTCTCCGGATCCGGCAAAGGAAGTCTTGACGCGGCCTCGACCAGTTCTCTGTAGGCGGCGCTGCGCGATGATTTCTGATGCAGCACGGTTCCCTTCTTTGCGACGCACTCGGCTTTCGGAACATTCCAGCGCGCGGCAGCGGCGGTGATCATCAACTCGCGCACGGCGGCGCCGGCCTGGCGCAGAGGCGTAAAACTCTCTTCGGTGCTACCGCTGCCTCCGGTGCCCATGTGCTCATAGAGGTCGGGACGCGTCTCGGCCTGCTCGACGCTGACGGTGTTGAAGTCGATTGCGGCCTCCTCGGCAAGAAGCATCGCCAAACCAGTTTTGATTCCCTGCCCCATCTCGGACTTGGCGACGATGAGCGAGATCTTCCCGTCGGGCTTGATGTGAATGTAAGCGTCAAAAGGATTTGGTGGCGCTTTCTTCTTGGCCTTGTCGGATTCCTGAGAATGCAGCAACGGGCTGCCGAACCGCAGGCCGATCAGGAGTCCTGTGCCTGCGACAGCGCCGGAGGCGACAAACTTTCTGCGCGTGAGGGCCATGGCTAGGCTCCTTCCCCGGCAGCGCGGTGAATCGCGTGCCGAATCCGCTGGTACATGCCACAGCGGCACAGATTTCCGACCATCGCTTCATCAATTTGATCGTCGGTGGGCTTGGGATTTTTCGCAAGCAACGCGGCGGCCGACATGATCTGGCCGGGCTGGCAATATCCGCATTGCGGGACTTGTTCGGCGATCCAGGCTTTTTGCACGGGATGCGAATCATCAGCGGACAAGCCCTCGATCGTTGTGACCTTTCGCGCCCCGACCGAAGACACCGGAGTCTGGCAGGATCGCACGGCCTCGCCGTCCAGATGCACCGTACAGGCGCCGCACAATCCCATGCCGCAGCCATACTTGGTTCCGGTCATATTGAGTTTGTCACGCAACACCCACAGCAAAGGAGTATCGGAAGCGATCTCGATGTCGTGGGGGCGATCGTTGATCACCAGGTGAATAGCAGGCATAGGAGACTCCCCAGCGAAAGGTTTACCAAATTAGACGAGGCTACCCCAAGAAGGTTGGGACGGGCAAATGGGAGCGCAACGTTTTGTTCCGGATTTTCGAAACGACGTGATTCCGGGCAGGATCGTGCGCTCACACCTTAGCCAAATAACCAACGGTGCAAAACCCGCAAACGATGCACGGTAGCGGCGTTTTGTTGCGTCACTGCTATTTACCGGCGATCGCGCCGTCCACCGCCGCGTCGACTACCGCCATCACCGCCTCCACCCGCGCGTTCGGCCTTCGGGCGGGCTTCGTTCACGTTGATGGTGCGGCCGCCCAACTGCGAACCATTCAGCCCCGCGATAGCCTTGTCTCCATCTTCGTTGCTGGACATCTCGACGAAACCGAATCCCCGGGAGCGTCCGGTATCGCGATCGGTCAAAATGCTGACGCGGTCCACTGCCCCGTAGCCTTCAAACAACTGTCTCAGCTCGTCTTCGTTGGTGTTGAAGCTCAGGTTCCCCACAAAGATATTCTTCACGCGTCTGCCTCTGCACTGAGCTGTAGGAATGCGAGCTCGAATCGCGGACTGGCAGGCAGGGAGGGCCTTCCTGGAAATCGAGACCGGAGCTGGCAACAGTCAAATGCGCGGGAAGTATAGCAGGTTTTGGGAAACGCGCTTGTCAAATTGAAATTGCCGCAAGTGCGGGGGCGGGAGTGCCGAGGCCCAGGGTCAACAATCCTCAACTTTCCAATAACCTTCTGGATGAAACCCCATTTGAAGGAGGCGGTTCTTGGGATCATGGTGCTTGCCGCAGCCGGGACAGATCATGTAGCGGCTCCACGCGGTTCCCTGGCGATCATAATTTTCGGCGACGGCAAAAGTAGTGCCGCAACTGCACGGCACCAAGAACATGCGGAATGTCGGGTTGACGGGCAGGGCTGAAGGTCGGTTCTGCTCCGCGTGAGATACTGCCCTTCGCCTGAAAGACGCCTCCCGCCGGGATGGCTCCATCGCTTTCCTTGCGCTTGCCTTCGTCGCGTTGGCGCGGGACTTCACCTTTCACCTTCTAAGATTCTTCAACGGTGGCAAACGATTTTTTCTTACGCTGATTCGATTGCAAGGTTTTCTTGCGGAGGCGCAGTGACTTGGGGGTGATTTCGACAAATTCGTCATCCGCGATGAATTCGATCGCCTGCTCCAGGTTCAAGGGCTTGAACGGCACCAGCCGGATGGCCTCATCGGCAGTAGAGGCGCGCATGTTGGTCAACTTCTTCTCGCGCACGGCGTTCACGTCGAGATCGGTGTCCTTCGCATTTTCTCCGATCACCATGCCCTCGTAAAGCTCAATGCCGGGACCAATGAACAATACGCCGCGCTCTTGCAATCCCCACAGAGCATAGGCGGTGGAAGTGCCCGGGCGATCCGCGATCAGCGCGCCGGTAAGGCGGTGCGGAATTTCGCCCTGCCATTCGGTGTATCCATCGAAAAGCGAATTCATGACGATGGTCCCACGCGTGTCGGTGAGCATCTGGCTGCGCAGGCCAATCAATCCGCGGCTCGGCACGCGAAACTCGATGCGGACGCGGCCGTAGCCGTGATTGTGCATATTGGTAACTTCGCCCTTGCGCGATCCGAGCTGCTCCATGACGACACCAACAAATTCCTCGGGGACATCAATCGTGAGGTGCTCGACCGGCTCCATCAGCTTACCGTCGATACGCTTGGTGACAATCTCAGGCTTGCCGACTGCCAGTTCATAACCTTCGCGGCGCATCATCTCAATGAGAATCGAAAGCTGTAATTCGCCACGGCCGAGAACTTTGAAGGAATCGGTTGAGCCCGTGTCCTCGACGCGCAGAGAAACGTTGGTCAGAAGCTCTTTTTCCAGCCGCTCGCGCAGGTTTCGGGAGGTCACATATTGCCCGTCTTTCCCCGCAAATGGAGATGTGTTCACGGTGAAAAGCATGGCGATGGTGGGCTCATCAATGGCGATATGGGGGAGGGGAGCCGGGTTCTCCGCTTCCGTAATGGTCTCGCCGATCGTGATTCCTTCCACGCCGGCAACCGCGATAATGTCCCCTAGTTCCGTTTCGGTGATGTCGGTCCGCTTCAACCCAGAGAACGAAAACAGCTTCGTAATTTTTGTTTTGTGGAGAGTTCCATCGAGCTTGGCGATGGCGACTTCCTCTCCGGTGAACATCTTGCCGTTGAAAACGCGCGCAATCGCGAGGCGCCCGAGATAATCGCTGTAATCAAGGTTGGCGACAAGAATTTGCAGAGGGCCGGAAAGATCGCCGGTGGGCACAGGAATCGTTTTCAGGATCGCATCAAAGAGCGGACGCAGATTTTCTCCGCTGACTTTGATGTCGGTGCTCGCGGTCCCAATCTTTGCGTTGGTATAGAGAACGGGGAAATCGAGCTGCTCCTCTTTGGCATCAAGATCGATGAACAGGTCGTAGATCTCGTTCAGGACTTCCTGCGGGCGGGCGTCGGCGCGGTCGATCTTGTTGATCACCACAATGGGCGGCAGCTTGGCTTCAAGCGCTTTGCCGAGGACGTAGCGCGTCTGGGGAAGAGGCCCTTCGCTGGCATCCACCAACAGCATGACACCATCGACCATCTTCAACGCGCGCTCGACTTCTCCCCCGAAGTCGCTGTGGCCGGGCGTATCAACGATGTTGATTTTCACATCATGATAGAAGATGGCAGTGTTTTTCGCGAGGATCGTGATGCCGCGCTCGCGCTCGAGTTCGTTCGAGTCCATAACCCGCTCGACGTGATGCTCATTGGAGCGGAACGTGCCGCTTTGTTGCAGCATTGCGTCGACCAGCGTCGTCTTGCCGTGGTCGACGTGCGCGATGATTGCAATATTGCGAATGCCTAAACTCAAAAGGAATCCTTCCAGAAGGAGGTTGCACTACCAATTTACTATGCGCGGAGGTAATTATGGAGAATGGATTGTGTTTGCCGTGTGCTTTCTTCCTCCTCGTATAATGGAGCGATGGGGTTTCCGATCAAAATTTGTGCCGTTTGCGGCGAGGAGTTCGAATTAAGGCCGGGCAAGCCCGGATTTGCCAACCGGTGTCCCTCGTGCAGTGAGGAAGAGGCTGAAGCCGGGTCGAAGAGCGCCGAGTCGAAAAAGATGAGCGCTGACGAGCGCCAGACTTTGCGCGAAGCAAACGAGGAACGGCGGCGCGCGATGCGCAACTTGCTCTATCGCAAGGACAGTTGAAGCCCCTTACTGATTTCGCCGCGTGTAATTCATCCCCCCGAAAACGCAAAGTATGCGACTGATCTTCCCGATGATGATGGCCATACTCGTAGGCGCAAGCGCCCTGGCGCAGGAACCTGGCTTGCTGCAGCCCACTAAACGCGCGGCGATTGAAGGCCTGGTCACGAAGGAACCGGGCAGCGAACCGGTGAAGAAGGCGCTGATCGAACTGATTGCGGAGAATCAGACAGAAGGCGGAGACTACACGGCGATCACCGGCGCCGACGGCGCCTTCCGCATCGAAAACATCTTGCCGGGCCGCTATCGCTTATTCGCCGAGCGAACCGGTTTTCTGGATGCGGACAAGAATCGCGGCCATCTCGATGGACGTGTTCTCACGCTGACGGCAGGGCAAGAGTTAAAAGACATACGGATTCAAGTGCAGGCTGCGGCGGTCGTGCGAGGCCGCGTCACGGACGAAGATGGCGAACCGCTGGCCAATGCCGAAGTGACGGTCTTGCGGCAGACATTCGTGGCCGGGCATAGGCGCTGGGAGCCGGCGGGCGCCGATCGAACGAACGATCTGGGCGAGTATCGCGTGGCAAATCTCGCTGCAGGGAATGTGTATGTATCGGTGAGTCCGCCTCCGGATTTCAAGACCCTCATTGAAGCAGGAGGCGCAGGCAGCGAAACTCGCGCAGCGAGCAGCGGCGACAAACCTGCGACCGCCTATCAGACCACGTATTATCCCGGCACTCAGGACCGCAGCCAGGCGGCGCCGCTGCAATTGCATCCCGGCGATGAGTTCCCCGTGAACTTTTCGCTGATGCCCGGGCCGAGCCTGAGTATTCGCGGATCGGTAGTGAACTTGCCGCCGAAGACGTCGGCGACCATCATGCTGCAATCGCGCGATTTCAGTGTGGTGATGAATGGTGCGGAGATGTATAAGGACGGCAGTTTTGTGATCCACGACGTCTCGCCCGGGAATTACACAATCGTCGCGACGGTGGACGGGGCGGCGGTGCCGATGACAGCGCAGCAGGCTTTGCAGATCGGCTCAAGCAATATCGATGGCTTGCGACTCGCGCCGCAGCCAGGGGCAACTGTGCGCGGGCGACTGCGATTGGAAACGAAAAACGGCGCGGGAGGATTCGATCCCGAGCGGACATCTCTCCGACTGCAACCGACGCAAGAGGGAGAGGAAGACGCTTTGACCGTTGAGCGCTTCTCCGATCTTGCCCACGTCGGGCTTGACGGCAGCTTTGAATGGAAGGATGTTCCTTCCGGCAATTACGGCGTGCAGATCGTTCACGAAGGGGGAGTGCTGGAGGACTGGTACGTGAAGGCAGTTCTCGTCGGCGGAAGAGACATGAACGATCCCGGGATCACTGTGAGTGGCGGCGCGCTATGGCTTGACCTGGTGGCGAGCAGCAGGGGTGGGATCATTGAGGGAGTGGTCACCGATTCGAAAGGCGAGCCGAGTTCTAGTGCAGTTGTGGTCGCGGTGCCGGAAGCGCGAATGCGCGGACGCGTCGACCGTTATCGCAAAACCATCAGCGATCAGAGCGGCAGGTTCACGTTGCGGGGCCTTCGTCCCGGCGATTACACAGTGCTCGCGTGGGAGAGCATTGACGGCGAGGCGTACTACAATCCGGAATTTCTTAAGGCCTATGAGGGCCAGGGAATCTCAGTGAAGATAGGTGAAGGAGAACGGAAATCTCTGCAATTGCCCGCAATCGTCGCGACGGAGAACGAACAGTAAAAGCCGGGGCGGCCCAGGCTTTTGACCTCACTGGCATCAACAAAACCGTGCGCCCCCCTTCTACCACAAGCCCCCTAATATCAATAGGTTAGCCCTGCATCTTCCCCTTACAGCGACTCATCCAAGTTAAGTAGAGGTCTTTGATGAGGAACAGGAGGGGGATTATGAGGCTGGCAAGATGGAAGACGGTGGCTGGAAGTTGTTTTCTGGCTGCGCTTCTGTCTCTGCCCGCGTGGGGTTTGGACACGGACAGCAGACGGCAAGCGATGCCGGGAACGTTGAACTATGTGGAGGGCCAGGCGTCGATCGGTGACCAGACGCTGAGTTCGAAAGAAGTGGGGACGGCTGAATTGCAGAACGGCCAAGTGCTGGAAACCGGCAACGGCAAGGCCGAGATTTTGCTTACGCCCGGGGTTTATTTCCGGCTCGGCAGCAACAGCGCAGTGAAGATGGTTTCGACGAATCTCACGGATACACAAGTGGCATTGCGCAAGGGCGAAGCGATGCTCGAGGTCGATGATCTGTACAAAGAGAATTTGATCCACGTATCGCAACCGGGAGCGGATACGCGTGTGCTGAAAACTGGCCTGTATGATTTTGACGCCAACGATCAGCAGGTGCGAGTGTTCGACGGAAAGGCGATTGTCTCGAGCGACGACCGCAACACGACAGTGAAGAAAGGACACGAGGTCGCGCTGAATGCGGCCAATGCCGCCAAGATCAAATCGAAAGATTTCGACAAGAAGGAAATAACGCAGAACGACGATCTCTATCGGTGGAGCAGTTTGCGCTCGGAGTATCTATCGGAAGCCAACGTTGACGCGGCTCAGATGTACTACTCCAATGGATGGTACGGTCCGGGATGGTGGGGTGCGGGCTGGTACTGGGATCCGTGGTTTGATGGATTTACATTCCTGCCGGGTGACGGGTTTTTCTACAACCCGTTCGGCTGGGGATTCTACTCCCCGCTAATGGTTTGGCGGGCTCCGTACTATGGAGGGATCCACGGCTATCGTCACTTTGACGGCTCGCGGCCGGTCGCCATCGGACATGGATTCCGCAATCATGCTGTGACCGCGTTCCACGGTGGTGGGTTCCGAGGTGGCGGATTCCGGGGCGGCGGGATGCGCGCTGGCGGATTCGGTGGCTTCCATGGTGGAGGCGGATTCGGCGGCTTTCACGGCGGCGGTGGTGGAGGCCACCGGTAAGGTGGATTCGATCTAGAGAAAGTCATAATCCCCACCCCTTTTTCGCAAACACCGCGAAGGAAGGGTGGGGCAACCGTTTTTTGCGGGCAACCCTGGTGGGGACAACCGCGCCGCGCTGACTTTCTCATTTCTTCGGAAACTCTTTGTTGTTTACCAGCGATGGGTTTCGATGACTTGGGACTCGGCGTCAGCAGCCTTCGTGTCATCGGCGTGGATTTTGCCGTCGTCCTCGGTGTAGAACGAACGGTGCTGGCCGTCGAGATTCTTCGGAGTCATGGTGAGAATGTAATTGTCTTTTTTCGACTTGAAACCCACCGTATAGTCTCCGCGATCAGGATTGACCATGCGCTGGGTGAAGTTCTGGGTGTGCACCAGTTGGCTGAGCGACGTGGCATAGTGCCCGTTCTTTTTGTTGTACAGCATCTGGGCGCGCATGACGGCGCGCATGTAGGCGAGCGCGGTAAACTCGGAATCGGAGCGCGCGGGATCAGTTTTATACTTCGGGGTATAGCCAGGAGCCGCATTTTGATCGGCGGGCGGAGTATCCTGCGCCAACATGGGCACCAGTGCGGCAAAAGCAAGACACCAGATGAGAACAAACGACAGAATTCGATTCATTCCAGCTTTTCTCCAGAAAACACGGCCTTTCGACGAAAGATGCGGGATGCAGAGCCGGATCTTCCTCTTTTGACGCCGTTTTCCATGTTACTCCCGTAATTTCCCTTCGGTCACCTTCTCTTTGCATTCCGTCGAATTATTACTATGCTGAATGAAAGAACTTGACCCTACAAAAGGGATAAATATGAAAGCAGCAGTCGCCAGAAAACCTGTCATCCGAATCGCCGTCGTGGAGAGCGATCCTTTGCGCTTCGTTGGATTTCGCGCATTGTTTGATTCCGAGCCGGAGTTCGAGCTCGTCTCCGCGGCGCTGCCCGAGATCAGCACCCTGCAAGGCATCGATCTCATTCTGCTCGGCAACCGTTCCGGACAAAACCTTTTTGACGTGATGGCCAGCCTGAAGGCGACGCGCCCGGATCTGCGCATCATCGTCACCGGATCGGGAATCGATGAAGAAACCATTTTGAAGGCGATTGCGTCTGGGGCCAAGGGATACGTGGATGAGGCGGCCACGCCGGCTGAATTCGCGCAGGCAATCCGCATCGTGAATCAGGGATCGGTTTGGGCCCCACGGCGGGTGCTCTCGATGTTCATCGAGCGCGTGTCATCGGCGCCGGGCAGAATCTTCCCCGCCGGCCGAGTGACCTTTACCGACCGCGAGAAAGAAGTGCTTGAGATGCTCGTGGCCGGCCGTTCGAATAAAGAAATTGGCGGCCAGCTTGGAATCGAAGAGCGCACTGTA
>Ga0070731_10005400_pt1 | contig 10570 bp, 7 predicted proteins | sample Coa_R1_2_FD_66448 | JGI IMG/M metagenome (GOLD analysis project Ga0070731, IMG submission 66448) | Surface soil microbial communities from Centralia Pennsylvania, which are recovering from an underground coalmine fire - Coalmine... | ecosystem: Environmental > Terrestrial > Soil > Unclassified ... | reverse complement strand
ATTCCCGGCCAGTGGTGGACGCTGTTTCACTCCGCGAAGCTCAACGAGCTGGTCGAGCGCTCGCTGAAAGCCAGTCCGGATGCGGCGGCGGCGCAGGCCGCACTGCGCCAGGCGCACGAGAATTACCTGGCTCAGATGGGCAGTCTGTTGCCTGCTGTCGACGGCTCCGCTAACGGCACGCGCGAGAAATTTTCCGGTGCGGCCTTCGGCGAACCGCAGCTCGGCTCCTTCATGTACAACCTCTTCAACGCGAGCGTCAACGTCTCGTACACTCTCGACGTGTGGGGTGGCGTGCGGCGCAGCGTCGAGGCCGCCGGCGCTCAAACGGAGTACCAGCGCTTCCAGCTCGAGGCCACCTACCTGAGCCTTTCGGCCAATGTGGTGACCACTGCCATCCAGGAGGCTTCGCTGCGCGCGCAGCTCGAGGCAACGGAACAGATCATCGACGCTGATCGCAAGGAGCTGTCGACCGTGCAGCAGCAGCTGAGCTTGGGCGGAGTATCGCGGCTCGACGTGCTGACGCAGCAGACACAGCTGGCCAACGAGCTCGCAAGCCTGCAGGTCCTGCAGAAGCAGCTGGAACAGAACCGCGATCTGCTCGCCGTACTGGTCGGTCGCCTCCCCAGCGAGCAGCCTGATGCCACCTTCCGGCTCGACGACCTGACGCTGCCGGCGGACCTGCCGCTCAGCGTGCCCTCCAAACTCGTGTCGCAGCGGCCCGACGTGCGTGCCTACGAGGCTTTGCTGCATCAGGCCAGCGCGCAGATCGGCGTGGCAACCGCCAACATGCTGCCGCAGATCACCATCACGGGTCAGTTCGGCGGCACCAGCACCGAGTTCTCCGATCTGCTGAAGAGCAGCAGCAACATCTGGAGCATCGGTGCCGGAATCAGCCAGCCGATCTTTCACGGCGGCGCGTTGCTGCACAAACGCCGCGCCGCGGTAGCAGCCTACGATCAGGCGGCCGCCGAGTACCGAAGCACCGTACTCACCGCGTTCCGCAACGTCGCCGATGCGCTGCACGCGGTAAACACCGACGCCGCCACGCTCGATCAGGAGAACGTCGCCACCCAGGCCGCCGGCGACGCACTGGAGATTGGCCGCAAGCGTTACGCCGCGGGGTCCATCAGCCCCCTCGATCTGTTGGTCGTCGAGCGTGCCTACTGGCAGGCGCGCATCGCGCAGCTGCAGGCGCAGGCGGCGCGCTACGCCGACACGGCGGCACTGTTTCAGGCCCTCGGCGGCGGCTGGTGGAACCGGCCCACGACCGCGGCCTCCGGAAGTTGACACTTAGCATCCTTACGAGACTGGGAATCCGATGAAACGCTGGCTGGTACTCATTGCCGTGGTGGTTGCTCTGGTCGTGCTGATCGGCGGAATCAAGGGCTACGGGGCCTACAAGATGTTCCAGGCCTTCGCCTCGCAGGGGCCGAAGAAGTTCACCGTCAGCACCATGAAGGCGCAGTACCAGGACTGGCTGCCGCAGCTGAGCGCGGTCGGCAGCCTGCGCGCGGAGCGTGGTGCGGACTTGAGCGCGGAGGTTGGCGGCATCGTCGATCAGATCGACTTCCGTTCCGGCGATGAGGTCAAGCCCGGGCAGCCGCTGCTGCGGCTGCGGGCCGCAGACGATCGGGCGCACCTCGAATCGCTGCGCGCCACCGCCGCTCTCGCCGAGACCAATTTCAAGCGCGACCAAGCGCAGTTCCAGGCGCAGGCGATCAGCCAGGCGGTGCTCGACAGCGACAGCGCCACGCTGCGCAGCGCGCGCGCTCAGGTCGCCGAACAGGAAGCGCTGGTGGCAAAGAAGGACGTGCGGGCGCCGTTCGCCGGCCAGATCGGGATTCGCGCGGTCGATCTCGGGCAGTACCTGCCGGCCGGCACCAAGATCGCCACCCTGCAGCAGCTCGATCCGATCTACGTCGACTTCACGCTGCCGCAGCAGTCACTCGAGCAGCTGCGGGTCGGTCAGAAACTGCAGGTGGCGAACGATGTCTTCCCCGGCAAGACCTTCAACGGCGAGGTCATCGCGCTCGATCCGCAGGTCGACACCGACACGCGCAACGTGAAGGTCCGCGGCACGCTGCAGAATCCGGACCACAAGCTGCTGCCGGGGATGTATGCCAACGTCAGTGTCCAGGTCGGAGCGCCGGTGCGCTACCTGACGCTGCCGCAGACGGCAATCGCCTATAACCCGTATGGCGCGACGGTGTACCTCGTGGCGCCGGCGAGTCAGGCGGTGACCGAGACCCAGGGACAGCCACCCCAGCCTCGACCTGCCCCCGGAGACCTCGCCGCCAAGCAGGTGTTCGTTACGACCGGCGCGACGCGTGGTGACCAAGTGGCGATCCTCAAGGGCATCAGCGAGGGCGACGAGGTCGTGACCTCGGGACAGATCAAGCTGCGCAACGGCGCGCTGGTCACGATCAACAATAGCGTCGAGCCGAGCAACGATCCGAACCCGAAGCCCCAGGAGCACTAGGCGCCTGCCCGCACCTCTGATCAGGATGGCTCATGCACTTTACTGACATTTTCATACGCCGCCCGGTCCTGGCCACGGTGATCAGCCTGACGATCCTGGTGCTCGGCCTGCGCGCCCTCGTGAGCTTGCCGATACGGCAGTTTCCCAAGACCGAAAATGCCACCGTCACGGTGACCACGCAGTACTACGGCGCCAGCGCCGAGCTGGTGGCCGGCTTCATTACCACGCCGATCGAGACCGCGGTTGCCGAGGCGCAGGGCATCGACTACCTGACCTCGGACAGCGTCACGGGCACATCCACCGTGACTGCGTATCTGCGGCTCAACTACGACTCCAATCGCGCGCAGTCGGAAATCAGCAGTAAGGTCAATTCGGTCCTTAATCAGCTGCCCACCGGGACACAGCAGCCGGTGATCACGGTGCAGGTTGGCGAGCAAACCGCGGGCATGTACATCGGGCTCAACAGCGAGACGCTGCCGGCCAACCAGATCACCGACTACGTCATCCGGGTGGTGCAGCCCAAGCTGCAGGCGGTCCCGGGAGTGCAGAGCGCGCAGCTGCTGGGCGGTCGGCAGTACGCCCTGCGCGCCTGGCTGGATCCGACCAAGCTCGCAGCCAACGGAGTCACCGCCGCCGACGTGGCGACGGCACTGGCGAGCAACAACTACCTCTCGGCGCTCGGCACCACCAAGGGGCAGATGGTGAGCGTCGACCTCAACGCCGGCACGGATCTGCATTCGGCGGAAGAATTCAAGAGGCTGGTCGTCAAGCAGAAGGACGGGGGTTTCGTACGGCTCGAGGACGTCGGCACCGTGGTGCTGGGCGCGGAGGACTACGAGTCGGACGTTGCCTTCAAGGGCAAGAGCGCGGTGTTTATCGCCATCAACGTGGCGCCGGAGGCCAACATCCTCACCGTGATGGAATCCATCCGCAAGATCTTCCCCGAGATCCAGGCGCAGCTGCCAGCCGGACTGCGCGCGCAGATCGGCTACGACGCCACCGGCTACATCAATGCCGCGATCCGCGATGTGGTGAAGACCATCTTCGAGACACTGCTGATCGTCACGGTGGTGATCTTCCTCTTCCTCGGCAGCCTGCGTTCGGTGATCGTGCCGGTGATCGCCATGCCGCTCTCGCTGATTGGCGCCTTCTTCATCATGCTCACCCTGGGCTACACCATCAACCTCCTTACCCTGCTGGCGCTGGTGCTGGCCATCGGCCTGGTGGTGGACGATGCGATCATCGTGGTGGAGAACGTCGACAGGCACATGAAGCTCGGGCAGCCGCCGCGCGAGGCCGCGCTCGCCGCGGCGCGCGAGCTCGCAGGTCCGATCATCGCCATCTCGGTGGTGCTGGTGGCGGTCTACATCCCCGTCGGCTTCCAGAGTGGCCTGATCGGCTCGTTGTTCTCCGAGTTCGCCTTCACGCTGGCCGGCGCCGTGGCCGTGTCGGCAGTGATTGCGCTCACCCTCTCGCCGATGATGTGCGCGCGGTTCTTCAAGATGGAGCACGGCGGCGCCAATCGGCTGGTGCAGATGATCGACCGCAACTTCGAGCGCGTCACCCGCATCTACCACCGCCTGCTGCATACCATGCTGGAAGCCTGGAAGGCCGTGCTGGTGTTCGGTGCGGTGGTGGTGGTGCTGATCGGGGTGATGGCGTTGCTACCCATGATGGGCGTCCTCGCCAAGTCCGAGCTGGCTCCGCCGGAGGACCAGAGTTTCATGTTCTACATCGCCACCGGTCCTGCGGATGCTTCGATCCAGCAGATGGCCGGCTACCAGCGCCAGGCCTTCGGGTCACTCAGCACCATTCCCGAGTACGAAAACGCTTTCCAGTTCGTCGGCCAGGGCACCGGTACCAGCAACACCGGCTTTGGCGGCATCATCCTCAAGGACTATGCAAAACGTAAGCGTGGGGCGCAGGCGATTCAGCAAGATCTGCAACAACGTGCCGATCAGATCGCGGGCGCCAACGTCTTCTGGATCAATCCGCCGTCGCTACCCGGCTCCAACGGTGGTTTTCCCGTGCAGTTCGTCATCCAGAGCGCGGCGCCCTTTAACCAGCTCTACGAGGTGTCCCAGGCCGTGCTCGCCAAGGCGCAGGCGACCGGCAAGTTCTGGGTCATCGACAACAGCCTGAAGATCGACAAACCCCAGTCGACCATGGACGTCGACCGCAACAAGGTAGCCCTCCTCGGGCTCACCATGAAGGATCTGGGTGGCGCGCTGAGCAGCATGCTGGGCGGCGGCTATGTGAACTACTTCAGCATATCCGGCCGCTCGTACAAGGTGATTCCACAGGTGTTGCAGGCCGACCGCCTGAACCCCTCGCAGGTCGATAATTACTACATCCGCACCGCCAGCGGCTCGGTAGTGCCGGCCTCCACGGTCGTATCGTTCCACACCGAGACGGTGCCCGAGTCCATCAGTCACTTTCAGCGGCTGAACTCCGCCACCATCCAGGGCGTCTTCGGCGGCACGCAGGGTGAGGCGCTGGCGACCCTGTCGCAGATCGCCGCAGAAACGCTGCCGCAGGGATATACCATCGAATACGGCGGTGAATCGCGGCAGTTCAAGCAGGAATCCGGGGGATTCATGGCAACCCTCGGCTTCTCCATCATCATCATCTTTCTGGTGCTGGCGGCGCAGTTCGAGAGCTTCCGCGATCCGCTGGTGATCATGATGTCGGTGCCGATGGCGATCTTCGGCGCCGTGGTGTTCCTGTTCCTCGGTTTTGCGACCCTCAACGTCTATACTCAGGTCGGCCTCGTGACGCTGGTAGGCCTGATCGCCAAGCACGGCATCCTGATCGTGCAATTCGCCAACGACCAGCAGCGTATCGGCCGATCCAAGCGTGAGGCCATCGAAGAAGCGGCCACCATTCGCTTGCGTCCGATCCTCATGACTTCCGCCTCGATGGTGTTCGGCGTGGTGCCGCTGCTCATCGCGACGGGCGCCGGCGCCGTCGGACGCTACCACATGGGGCTGGTGATCTTCACCGGCATCTCCATCGGTACGCTGTTCACGCTCTTCGTGGTGCCCGCGATGTACATGTTCCTGGGCGCCGAACACCATGAGGCGGCGCGCGCCGGGGCGGCAGCGGACGCGAATGCCCACTGAGGGCTGACCGTCCCGCGGCTGAACCCGGAACGGCGCCGACTGCGTAGCCCGAGCTCGATGCGGGCGGAACACGACCCGGCGGCCGGCGCAATTGCCCGGCGCGGGCGATTGAGTTCAATATTGCCGGCGCTTCCTCGGTCGATCGAACTTCCCGTGCTCAGCGCGCTATCCGGTGGCATCGCATGATGAAACTGATGTACTCGCAAACCTCACCCTACGTCCGGCGGGTGCGCGCCGCGGCCATCGAACTGAACTTGAGCGCTCAGCTACAACTCGAGCCGATCCAGGTCGCTCCGGTGCGTGAGAACGCCGACTACGCAGAGCGCGTGAATCCGCTGCGCAAGATTCCGGTCTTGGTGCTGGATGAGGGCGCGACCGTGCTGGTCGATTCGGCAGTCATCTGCCAGTACCTCGACGAGCTCGCCGGCGGCGGCCGGCTCATTCCGCGCGAGGGCATGGAGCGTTGGCGGGTGCTGTCACAACAGGCCATTGCGCAGGGCATGACCGATGCCCTGGTGCTGACGCGCTATGAAACGGCACTGCGACCCGAACCGCTGCGCTGGAGCGAATGGATTACAGACCAGCAGGACCGTTTCTGGAGCGGCATCGCCTGGTTCGAACGGCGTGCGGAGGCGACCCTGCCGGCGACCCGCATCGACATCTCCCAGCTGGCACTGGCCTGCTGCCTGAGCTATGCGGAGTTTCGCTTCGCCGAGCTCGACTGGTCCGCCCGCGCGCCGCGCGTCAACGCCTGGTATCGCAAGATCGCGCAACGCCCATCGCTTGTGCGCACCGATCCGAGGGTCGAAGCCTGAGGGACCGATGAACTCCCCTTTGTCCAGGTGACGCCGCCGACGAGCACCGGAATGTATGCCGCGCCGATGGACTTGCGTATGGCGACTGCCGAGTGCCTTCCTGTCGATACTCATCGGGCCGCTCCAGCCAGCGAGCGGCGACAGTCTCCTGAGCCCCTGCGCGCACTGCCTGGTGCTCGTCGGCCTCGGCACGAGCTACTACGACTTCAACTGGACACGCGGCCTGGTCCTGCCCGTTACGCTGGAACTGCAGGACAGCCGCTGGGAGCTCGGCGTCTTCCGCTTCCAGACGGATCAGCATGATCCCGGCTCCGCCAAGCCCCTTTTTGCTCACCCCTACTGGGGCTTCACCGCGATGCGACGCTGGCAGGTACTGCACCGCGGCTGGGCGCGACTGTACCTCGGCTTCGGCGCCAACTACCGCACCGAGCTCGATTACCTTGAGCCGACGCACTGGAACTTCGCCTATCTCATCGCCGTGCGCTTCAGCCCCGACGGGCGCGGCAGGTCGTTCGAGCTGGGAGTGCGCCACTGGTCAGACTTTTGGATAAAGAAACCCAACCGCGGACAGGATCTGGTCACGCTGAGCTATGTCTTCTGAGTGGCAGCGCCTCGCCCGCATCAGCTGCCGCGTGCGCGTGGTGACCTTCTCTCAGGGGCGAGCACGGCTGCTGCGCGAGCGCGCCGCCCTCTTCGCCGCAGCGCTTCGCGCCCGCGGGCCCTTGGTTCGCGCGGCCCGCTTGGCCGCCGCGCTTCGCTGCGCCTCGCTACGCCGGCTCGCCGCGCTCCGGCTTTGGCTGGCAATCGCTGCCCGGGAGCCCGAGACGCGGCCTTCGCGCTTCAGCGCGCGAGCGCTCGCCGCGCCTCGTCGCGACGTCACCCGCCGCGATGACGGGCGGCTATGGCCGCGCTCCAAGTCGCGTTCGGCCTTTTCACGGGTGCTCTGCGAAGCTTGTCCCTCGGCAGGCGGCTTGAGCTCCACCCCAGAGCGGCGGGCCTTCGAAAGGCCGATCGCGATGGCCTGCTGCGGCGAGCGGGCGCCGTGCTTGCCTTCGCGGATGTGGTGGAACTCCTCGCGAATGAATTCCCCCGCCTGGGTCGTCGGTGCTTTCCCTTGCTGCTTGTCGCGTGCTGCGCGCTCCAGCACTTTTCGGGTGGGCATGATAAGGACCTCGATTAAGGTATACGCCAGCAGCGTACCGGCGCCGCCGGGTGCGGCCTGCCGGCCGAACACTGATAGCGCCAACAGGCAACGCCCTATCAGGTGGACTACGGCAAGTCGCGTGCACGCTGGCGATTGGTTGAAAAGCGCGCCAGCGCTAAGCTGCTCCCTCGGTGTTGTCACGCAGACCGGGCAGTAGAGCCTTTCGGTGTTACCGGCAGCAAATTTCCACTTCAAGGAGTAGGACTATGAGCATCGCGAAGCGCCAGCTAGGGAATAGCGGCCTGCAAGTGTCGGCACTCGGCTTTGGCTGTATGGGCCTCAACTTTGCCTACGGCAAGCCGCCAGAGAAGTCCGCGGCGATGTCCCTGCTGCGCAGCGCATTCGAATCGGGCGTGACCTTCTTCGATACCGCAGAAGCTTACGGCCCGTTCACCAACGAGGAGCTCGTCGGCGAGGCACTTGCGCCGATTCGCGCGCAAGTGGTCATCGCGACGAAGTTTGGCTTCAAGGACGGCAATGCACAGACCGGCCTGGACAGTCGCCCGGAGCGCATCCGTGCCGTCGCCGATGCCTCGCTCAAGCGGCTGAGAACCGACCACATCGACCTCTTTTACCAGCACCGCGTCGACCCGCAGGTGCCCATGGAAGATGTCGCCGGCACCGTGAAGGACCTGATCAAGTCCGGAAAGGTCAAGCACTTCGGCCTGTCCGAAGCCAGTGCGCAGTCGATCCGGCGGGCCCACGCCGTGCAACTGGTGACGGCTGTGCAGAGCGAGTACTCACTGTGGTGGCGGGAGCCCGAGACGGACATCCTGCCGCTTTGCGAAGAGCTCGCCATCGGCTTCGTGCCTTTCAGCCCGCTCGGCAGAGGATTCCTCACCGGCAAGATCGACGCCAGCACGCCCTTCGCCAAGGACGACTTCCGCAACACGCTGCCACGCTTCTCGACGCAAGCCCGCAGCGCCAACCAGGCCCTGGTGGCTCGGCTGGCATCGATTGCCGTAACAAAGAAGGCCACGCCGGCGCAGATCGCGCTCGCCTGGCTGCTGAAGCAGAAGCCATGGATTGTCCCCATTCCGGGCACGACCAAAGTCGAACGCCTGAAGGAAAACGTGGCGGCCGCGAGCCTGGAACTGAGCGCAGACGATCTGCGCCAGATCAACGAGGCGCTCGCCAACATCACGATCCAGGGGGACCGCTATCCGCCGCAGCTCGCTGCACAGGCGCGCCGCTGACGCGGCGCTCGGGCGTGTCTTCCACGGCAAGGAGCCGCCGATGACAGCAAGATCGGCGGCGCTGCGCCGCATGAGTGTCGGCATTCTGGCAGTGAGCCTTTTTCGCATCGCCAACGCGCAGACTGCTGCGCACACCGCAGAGATCGATGCCCTGATGCGGCTCTACACGGGCGAAGTCCCCGGGGCATCGGTGCTGGTCTTGCAGAATGGCCACCCGCTGGTGAGGCGCGCCTACGGGTTCGCGCGGCTGGCGGACAAGGAAAGAGCGACTCCTGCCACGAACTACCGCCTGGCGTCGATGACCAAGCAGTTCACCGCGACGGCGGTACTGCTTCTGGCGCAGGACGGCCGCCTGTCATTCGGCGACAGGATCAGGAACTATCTGCCGACCCTGCCCGCGGCTGCCGATAGGGTGACCATAGGCGAGCTGCTCACGCATCGCGGCGGCCTCATCGACTACGAAGACCTGATTCCGCCGGGCACGACGCAGCAGGTTCACGACGTCGACGTACTGCGGCTCCTCGAACACGAGCATCGTACCTACTTCGCACCCGGCAGCGACTACCGCTACAGCGACACGGGCTATGCGCTCTTGGCCCTCATCGTGGCGCGCGTCACCGGGGTCACCTTCGCCTCCTTCCTGCACGATCACATTTTCGCGCCGCTTGGTATGGACGGCACCGTCGCCTACGAGGCCGGCATTTCCGCGGTGCCGCGCCGTGCCTACGGCTACAGCCTTGAGAATGGCCGCTGGACCGAGACGGATCAGAGTCTCACCAGCGCGGTGCTCGGCGACGGTGGGGTCTACTCCTCCGTCGAGGACCTCGCCCGCTGGGACGCGGCGCTCTCCGCGCCCGGACTGCTCAAGGCCGAGTGGCTGAAAGCAGCCTTCACGCCGGTAACTAACACCGATGATCCGAATGTGAGCTACGCGCTGGGCTGGCGGATCACGGGCGATACCGTGTGGCATTCCGGCGAGTCGGTGGGTTTTCGCAACGTGATCGTTCGCTGGCCGCAGCAGCGCTTCACCGTGATCTTACTCACCAACCGCGACGACGCCGACCCCTACTCCCTGGCGCTGAAGATCGCCAAGCTGTATCTGCCCGACGCAGACCGCGTGCGTGCCACGCAGGTGGTCGTCGGTCCGGACTCGGGCGTACATCCCCTTCCCAAATAGCCGCTCGTCGCCGCGGGGCCTGCGCGGGCCATTGCCTATTTGCAGCGCTTCGGTGACGATCTGACAGCAGAGCCGACAATCCGGGTGGCCCTGCAAACGGCGGCAACATGACTGCAACCGCTGGTCCGGGGGCCGCAACACGATTGATTAAACTGCCGTGACCGAACGTTCCTCATTCGATCCTGCGCGTCGCATCTTCCTGCGACGCACCGCCTGGCTGGGTGGCGGGCTGGTGCTCGCCCTGAGGCTCCCTCCGTGCAGCAGTGGAGCGCGCGCGGTCGCGAGCGCACGCACCGCGCTGAACGCCTGGCTGAGAATCGGCACGGACGATTCCATCACCGTGCTCGTCGATCGTTCCGAGATGGGACAGGGTGTGTATACCGCCTTGCCGACGCTGCTCGCGGAGGAGCTCGAAGTCGAGCTGTCGCGGATTGCGATCGCCGCAGCTCCCGTCGGTGCGGCGTACGTCAACGCGGCCAACGGCGGTCAGATCACCGGAACCAGCAACAGCGTCGCGGAGGCCTGGGAAAAGCTGCGTCTGGCGGGCGCCCAGGCGCGCTACATGCTGATTGCCGCG
>Ga0070731_10005399_pt1 | contig 10570 bp, 8 predicted proteins | sample Coa_R1_2_FD_66448 | JGI IMG/M metagenome (GOLD analysis project Ga0070731, IMG submission 66448) | Surface soil microbial communities from Centralia Pennsylvania, which are recovering from an underground coalmine fire - Coalmine... | ecosystem: Environmental > Terrestrial > Soil > Unclassified ... | reverse complement strand
ATTTGGGTTTTAACAGCCTTAAGCAGCGTCATCATCGGGTCTTAGGGTATGAGTACCTGGGTTATTACGTGTATAACGCCTTTGTATGCCATAATATTGGACGCGATGATGGGCGAAGGGTTCGCGTTTCCGGCGCCCAAAACGGCAAAATTCCCGTTTCCGAGGCTCCCGAAGGTGATCGTCTTGTTGGTCACGAGGGTCGGCTCGATGAGCGACGTATTGATGTCGGTCGTGAAAACGCGCTTGGGAACGAGATGATAGATAAGTATGGTAGAAAGGGAATCAGGGTTTGCGTTATTGATGTCACTGATTGATGCAAAACCGGCGTTACGGAATGCCTGGTTGCTCGGCGCGAAGACGGTAAAAACGCCGCTTGATAAAACGGTACCGATATTCAACTGGGCCGCGGATGTTCTGGCAATCGCAGCGGCCAAATAGGTCGTGCTGGAGTCTGCCTGCAGAACTTGTTGAACGGTGCCAAACGGCGGAAGAACCAACTGGGCCATGGCGTCAATCAAGCCATTGCTGGCGATCAGGTCGGTGGATTCGATCTGGATACCATCAAAGAAGATGCCCGCTCCATTGCTTGTTATAAAGGCGGTATCGCCTGATAGTGTCTTCAAAGGCGAATCCGGCCCGGTCGGGAGCTGGGAGGCCGACAAAGACTGGGGAATCGTATTGTATAAGATGATATGCCTGATCACCGAGTCAGGCAGGCGGTCAAAGGTCGTATCGGAAATTCCTGCCAATAACCATGCGGCATCAGTTGCCACGAAAAATGTGAACGGTCCGCCATTGTTGAACATCGAATCAAGACCCGCCCTCGTAAAGGCGGTATCGGTCAGCGTCGCGTTGCTCGAATTCGTAATAACAGCTGTTATGGTATTCGACTTGGTATTGGTATTGGGCACAGCGCTTTTTACACAGGATCCCAGGAACAGCCCGCAAACCGCAAAGCCAATAAAAACATTCCCAACAGCGTAGTTTTTAGCTCTCATTTTGATAGATTTTGAACTTATTGTCGTTTTGTCTAATTGCATGATTACTACTACGAAAAAAAACAGGCAGGGTTGTGTGTTTGAATCTCCGCCTATTCAAGGCTATAGCTCATTTTTCCGTCCTTTTCATCTTTCATCAGGATCCCAATTTGCTGGAGCTGGTTCCGGATCTTGTCCGACGTCACATAGTCCTTCCGGCTTCGTGCATCCTTCCTGATTTCGATCAGCAAGTCCAACACGCCATGCAATTTCGAATGTTCGGCGCCACTTTCATCGCGGAGGCCCAGGATATTCTCGAGATAATCGGTGAAATACTTCTTTAACTGCATGAATGTGTCTTCGGCGAGCGAACCTGATTGAATGTGACCATCCTTTATCGAATTAATGGTCGGAACAATCTCAAAAAGGTTGGCCATGGTCTTTGCTGTGTTGAAGTCGTCATTCATGCTTTCGTCAAGACCGCTGAGCAGCCGCCGGATTTTCTGATCCAGTTCTGCATTTTGGGGGCCACCTGCAACCCAGTTCATTTTTTGCAGGGCCAGGTGCGCTTCCCACAGCCGCCTGAGCCCTTTCTCGGCCGCCTGCAATGCCTCATTGCCAAAGTCGAGCGTGCTCCTGTAGTGCGTCTGCAGGATAAAAAAGCGTATGGTCATCGGCGAATAAGCCTGGGCGAGCAGGGGATGATCGCCGGTGAAGAGTTCTGTCAGGCGAATTTGGTTATTATAGCTCTTCCCCATCTTTTTGCCATTGATGGTGATCATGTTGTTGTGTATCCAATAACGTGCGGGCACACGATGGTTGCAAATCGTGCTCTGCGCAATTTCGCTTTCATGATGGGGGAACAGGAGGTCCATCCCTCCGCCGTGAATATCAAACTGGGTTCCGAGGTACTTGGTGCTCATCGCCGAGCACTCGATATGCCAGCCCGGGAACCCCTCACCCCAGGGGCTTTCCCATCGCATGATGTGTTCAGGAGGGGCAGCTTTCCACAAAGCAAAATCCTGCCAATTGTGTTTTTCTTCCTGGTTTTCAAGGTCCCGCGTGGATTCCAGGAGATCATCAAGAATCCGGCCGCTAAGCTTACCGTAAGGATATTTTTCTGCGTATTTCTTGACGTCAAAATAAACAGAGCCGTTGATCGCATAGGCATAGCCCTCGGCGATTATCTTTTTGATCATTTCGATCTGTTCAACGATATGGCCCGTTGCCGTCGGTTCAATGCTCGGCTCCAGGTTATTGAACTGACGCATGGCCCAATGAAACAGGTTGGTATATTTCTGGACAAGTTCCATCGGCTCCAGCCTTTCAATGATTGCTTTTTTCGAAATCTTGTCTTCAGCCTCCCGGCCCTCTTCTTCAAAATGCCCCGCATCCGTGATGTTGCGAACATAACGCACCTTGTTACCCAGGTGCATCAGGTACCTGTAAATGACATCAAAAGTGATGAAAGGGCGTGCATGCCCGAGGTGACTTTCGCCACTGACCGTCGGCCCGCACACATACATTCCCACATAACCCGGAACGATCGGCACAAACGATTCCTTTTGCCTGGTGTATGAATTATAGACCTGTAAGGATTGCATGGTGGAAATTTAGAAAACTGGAAATGGTTATTTGCAAACGGGATCGTTTTATATGCGCAAAAGTAAACTATCCCAGTGGAACAGGACAGGTGCAACAACAGGCAGGTGATGAATGTCCAGGATGGTTCATGCACGCAAGATAAACGAAATTATTTGGATTTGAAAGCGAGGTTAAGATCCGCTACAAAAGGATGGTGATCGGAATAAGGAAGGTCGAATTTCTTGCACTGCAGCACATCAAACTGCCGACTCGCAAAAATATAGTCGATGCGCAGGGTCGGTGAAATATGGACATAAGATCTCCCAATGCCAAAACCTTTTTTAATGAAGGCGTCCTGCATGTCGCCCTTAATCCGGAAATAGGTGTAAGAATTCGGAACGTCATTGAAATCGCCGCAAATAATCGTGGGATATGGACTTTGATCGATCTGCTCGCGCACAATGTCTGCCTGTCCCCCGCGGAATCCATATGCGCGACGGAGTTTTTTGATGATTGATTTTGATGCGACGATTGAACTGTCTTCCACGTTTTTGATAATCTCCAGGTCCCGGAATTCTTTGTTGCCAAAGAGCACAGATTGCAGGTGTGTGGTAAAGACACGGATCGTTTTGCCGGCCAGGTCAAGGTCAACGCCGATCAGGCTTTCCGCCGCCTTCTGGTTATCCTTATTCTGGTAGCGGATTTTGCAAGAATCCGTGATGGGAAACCTGGAGAAGATAATGACGCCGGATTCATACATGTCGTCGTAGCGACGATAGTCAAGTGAGAAATAGTGATAGGGATAATTTAGTTCCTTTTGTATAAAGGGAATATTAGAGGCAAATTCGCGGGGATTGTGAGATTCAAAAAACTCCTGGAGACAAAGGATGTCACCATTTTGATCCTTTAGAAAATCGAGCATTTTTGCCCGGTGTTCGCCGTGGCGCCTGGAAACAAACTCGTCCCACCGCCGCACATTCCAGGTGATCACGCGAATGGCCCCTGTTGGTTTGTCTGGCGTGAACGATGCCGCAGGATGCAATGCAAAAAGCGCGTGGAAATTCGGCCAGCCGATCAGAATTACAATCAGGCAGAGGAGAGCCATTCGCCACCTTGAAAAAAAAATCCAGCAAATCAGCAGCATGACAAGGAGCAACAATAAAAGCGGAAAAATAAGACCGAGCAGGGAAATGATCCACCAGCCGGAAGGGTGCAAAAATGGATTCAGACAGGCTAGAAGAAATAGAAAAACGACGACAAGATTAACGATGATCAGGAACCGGCGGGTGAGATTGCGCAATATAGCCATGGTCGGCTTCTAAGTTACAAATCTTCTTTGTCTGCCGCGCGCTTCAGAATTTCTTTCTCTTCATCGGTAAGAAAACGATATCCTTCCTGGTTGATCTTATCCAGGATATCGTCGATCCTTTTTTGCGTGATGTTGGGGATTTTTTTGAAGGGCTGCGTTCCGGATACTTTATAAAAAAACTGATCTTTCGCGCCTTTGGATCCGCGGCTCGCATCAGGATTAAACAAGTCCCTGAGCCAGTCAAAAAATGCATTCATCCACGCACTCCAATCATTGCCCTTTCGCATCTGGTAAACAAAGAAAAATCCAAAAAATCCTCCGCTGATGTTGGCAATATAGGAACCTGCGTCACCATAGGCGATACTGGAAAAATTGATCAGAATATAGATCGCTGTCAATATCCACAATGGAATGCCGCCGTTGATCATCGGGAATATTCGATAGTCGGAAGCAATCACTGTAACGCCGATGGCAACCGCCATGACAGCAGGATTTGAACCCGCCAGAAATGCGTTCACGATCTGTCCGTTTAGTTTCGGGAACAGATGGTAGGCCGCTATATAGATTGCCGCGCTAAAAACACCTGCGTATACATAAAGCGGGATCAGCTTGCGATTGCCTGCGAGGTCCTGCAAAATATAGCCGAATGCCCACAACCAAAACATGTTTGCGATAAAGCGAAATACATGTTCGTCCGTAAACATGAATGTCAGGACGGTCCATGGCCGGGATCCCAGGGCGCGCAAATCGGCCGGCATGGCAAACCAGTTGAATACATTTTTGTAAAATTCACCGGGGTTCGGTGAAACGGAAAGATAGATAACGTAAATGAACTTGAGAATGACAAAAAGAACGGCGTTTAATATCACCAGTTGCATTAAGGCGTTTCCATCTTGTCCGGCATTAGACCTTTGGCGGTAGTTGTCCCCCATTACCTACGAAAGTTTATATAAAATTACAAAACGCGCTCTAATCTTGGATCGCCGCGACGATCCTTACTCAATATTTAACAGTAATTCCAACAAAGAGTTTAGTAAAATTTCCTCCGGTCTGACTTGTTCCAGATTATTACAAGAATCAAACCAACAATCGCGCCGCCAAGGTGGGCCCAGTGAGCAACATTGTCACCCTGTCTGGGGGCAAAAGTGCCAAAAAGATCGAGCAGCATGAAGGCCGGTATGACCCATTTGGCTTTGATCGGTATGGGGATGAACATGATGTAAAGCGGCGTGTTTGGAAAAAGATAGACAAAAGCCGCCATCACGCCCATGATCGCTCCCGAAGCGCCAATGGCCACGCTCATATCCCGTTGAAATAAAAGCTGCGTCAATCCCGCACCGACGCCGCAGATCATATAGAAAGTCAGAAAACGCCTGCTGCCCCATACATTTTCCAGTATGCCGCCAAACATCCAGAGCGCGAACATATTGAAGAGGATATGTGCGAAGGCAATTTGTCCCACAGCATCAACTGCTTCATGCATGAACATGTAGGTGATCAATTGCCAGGGACGGAAAAGGCCGGAGTCAAGACCCCATAACCCCCCGTAGAGTTCCAGAGGCATGCCCTGCTTAGCAAAAATGATTTGTGCAACCCAGATCAGGCCATTGATGATAAGCAGGTTCTTGATTACCGGTGTAAGTGTTTGGTTCATATCTATTCTCGTTAAAATGCGCAATTTAGTCTTAACAAATTGAATTCAAATTGCCGGACTTAAAATATCTACGTTAAATTCTGCGAATTAGCTGCGCTACATTCTCAATATGGTGCGTGTGCGGAAACATATCAACCGGCTGAACCTTTGCTACAAGATATTTCTCATCCAGCATTTTCAGGTCCCTCGCCTGGGTGGCAGGGTTACAGCTGACATACACGATGCGAGGAGCATCCATGTCAAGCATCTTTTTGATTAGCTTTTCATGCAGACCGGCACGCGGAGGGTCAACGATGATGAGGTCGGCATTGCCATGTGCGGTAAAGAATTCTTGATTGCAGATATCGATCACATCACCAGCAAAAAACCTGGCGTGCCTGACGCCATTGAGTGCAGCGTTTTCAATCGCATCCGCGATCGCTTCTTCCACCAATTCCACGCCGATGACCTGGCGGGCTGCCGGACTCAAAAATATTCCAATGCTTCCCGTTCCGCAGTAAAGATCATACACGCATTCTGCACTGGTAAGGCCTGAAAAATCGCGTACGATCCCGTATAGCTTTTCCGCCTGCCTCGTATTGGTCTGGAAAAATGATTTTGGTCCAATCTTAAACCGGAATTCGCCGAGGTTCTCGACAATGAATCCGTCACCGTGCCACACCCTGCAATCAAGGCCCGTCAGGCTGTCATTTTTTTTCGGGTTGATTGTATACAACAGGGTGGTGATCTGCGGGAATTGCCGCCCCAGATGCTGTAGCAGGGCTATGCGGTTCATTTCATCTTCAAAACCAAAAATGAGATTAACCATGATTTCTCCTGTCGTTGTGATGCGGACCTGCATGTTTCGTAACCATCCCTGCTGGGATCGGATATCATAAAAGGACAACCTTCGTGCAATCGCCCATGCCTTGACCGATTTACGGATTTCGTTTGTCGGCTCAGCCTGGAGGTAACAACGGTCAATGTCGATGATCTTATCGAAGATTCCCTTGGCATGATAGCCCGCGACATCCACGTCGGCGCTGACCGAGGGATCCCGCAGTTCTCCAGGCAAAAGAAACCGCCTGTTGCTAAAAGTATATTCCAGCTTGTTCCTGTAATACTGCGTCTCCCCGGCCCCGATAATCGGATCCAGCTCTGGAATAGTCACCTGGGAAATCCGCGTGAGCTGGTCCTTCACCTGCTTTTGCTTATACTTTAACTGGCTATCGTAGGGCAGCATCTGCCACTGACAGCCCCCGCAGACCCCGAAGTGAGAGCAAAAGGGTTCAACACGCAGCTCCGAAAATTGGTGATAATGCGTAACAAAGCCTTCGGCCCAGTCCTTTTTGTTTTTGAACAGCTGAACATCGGCAATATCACCCGGCACGGCGTTTTCGATAAAGACGACTTTACCGTCCACATGCGCCAGCGATTTGCCTTCTGCCGCGTAATCTTCGACCTTTATTTTTTCGAGCAGAACCGTTCTTTTTTTTCTTTTCACCGCGCAAAATTAAGGATACTAAACGGGTCCGCTTTTACGTTCTGGAAAGCACTTGAACCATCAAATTTCAAATAGTTTATCTTCGTTTCCAACACGTTAAATACGATATGACCGCCGGCAAATTCCTTTTTCCCCTGACTATTTTGATTTTTTCCTTATCCGGTTACGGCCAGGCAGGGCACAATATACACATCACCCTAAAGCCTTATAAAAATAGCCTGATCTATCTCGCCTATTATTATGGCAAGCTAAAGGCAGTAGCAGATTCAGTGACGCTTGACGATAACAGTAAGGGAGTTTTTGCGGGAAAGGAAAAATTGCCAGGCGGAATCTATATGGTTGTTTCACCCAAAAAAGAAATCCTTTTTGAGGTTCTTATTGACAGCCAGCAATCGTTTAGCGTTGCCGTCGATACCTTGAATATATCCAAGACCCTGACCTTTGTGAATTCCCCGGAAAATAAAGTTTTCCAGACTTACACCAGTTTTGCGACGAACGACGGAAAACAGATCACCGATCTTCAAGGCCAACTGCCGCAGGCAAAATCAAAAAGTGATTCTACGGCGATCTTCGAGAAAATGAAAAAACTCAACCAGGATGTACAGGATTACCGGGACAGCATCATCAACAAGTATCCGGGTTCGCTGCTTGCCGTTTTGTTCGCGACCATGAAGGAGCCGGTCGTTCCCCCTGCAGACAGGCAACCGGGCGGTAAGTATGACACGGGCTTTGTTTACCGGTATTACAAATCGCATTACTGGGACGGCGTAACCTTTACGGACAACCGAATCGTCCGTACACCAATACTGGAGCCCAAACTTGAGCGATATTTCCGGGACCTTGTACCACATATCCCCGATTCAATCAATAAGGAAGTGGACTGGATGCTTCTTTACTCCCGGACGGCTAAAGAGTTGTATAAGTACCTGCTGGTACACTTCGTGCAGAAATATGTTAATCCCGAATACATGGGCGAGGATGCCGTATTCGTTCACCTCTTTAATAAATTCATCAACACGGGCCAGGCGGAGTTCTTCACGGAGAAATACCGGAAGTTCCTCAACGACCGGGCATACAGCATGATGGCTAACCTGATCGGTGAGCCCGCCGCCAACCTGGAGATGGTGGATTCGCTTAAGAAACCTACGCCACTGTATGGTGTCAGCGCGGCCTTCACCGTGGTCTGTTTCTGGGACCCCACCTGCAGTCACTGCAAGGTGGAAGTGCCTAAACTGGATTCGATCTATGAAGTCAAATGGAAGGCCGAGGGTGTCAAGATTTACGGCGTCATGGTAGACGGCGGCAAGGACAACTGGGAACGATTTATCCAGGGGCACCACCTGGGCGACTGGATCAATGTATACGAAACAAAGGAACAACACGACGCGGTGGAAGCTGCCGGTAAGCCAGGGTACAAGCAACTCTACGACGTGTACCAGACGCCGACGCTATTCCTGCTGGACAAGGACAAGAGAATTATAGCCAAGCAGCTCGATTTCCTGCAATTTGATAAAATCATCACCCTGAAACTCAACAAAGCCAAATCCAATTGACATGAGAAAGTTCATGTATAGCCTGGCGGTTCTTGTGCTGGCAGATTCCGGCTCCTCGACAGCACAAACACTGTTTACTTATGGTGATCATGCAGTCAGCAAGCAGGAATTCCTGCGGGCTTTCAACAAGAACAATACACAGAAGTCGATCACAGAAAAATCCTATCGCGATTATCTTGAACTCTATGTCCGTTTCAAATTGAAAGTCCAGGCGGCTTATGATATGCATCTTGATACGCTGGCCGCACAGCGTACAGAACTGCAGAATTTCAGAAACCAGGTTGCCGACAGTTATATCAATGACAATGAAACGATGAAAAAGCTGGTGGACGAAGCATTCGAACGTTCGCAACATGATATTCACCTGGCACACATTCTAATCCGGCTGGCGAAAAATGCGAGTCCTGCTGATACGGTTATCGCCTACAAAAAAGCGATGGCAGCGTATGGTGAATTGAAAGCGGGAAAGCCATTCGGCGAGGTGGCGGCTGCTTATTCGGATGACACCACCGCGCGGCGAAATCATGGCGACGCCGGCTATATTACGGTGTTCACGCTCCCCTATGACCTTGAAAACCTTGCTTACGGTACCGGGCCAGGAAAATTTTCAAAGATATATCGCGGCAACAGCGGCTACCATATTTTCAAAAACCTCGACGAGCGAAAAGATCCCGGCAAGGTCAGGGTGGCGCAGATCCTGTTTGCATTTCCACCGGGAATATCGGAGTCGGGGCGCGCCGCAATCAAGGCGAGGGCGGATTCCGTCGAAGAGCTGTTGCGCGCGGGAGGCAGTTTTGGCGAGCTGGCAAAAAAATTCAGCGCAGACAATATCAGCTACCAGAACAATGGCGAACTAGCGGCTTTTGGCGTAGGCAAATACGACCGGTCATTTGAAGACGCAGCTTTTTCGCTCAAAAAGGATGGCGATCTCAGCAGTCCCGTGGAGACAGTCTATGGATACCACATCCTGAAAAGGCTGGGCAGATTGTATGAGCCCGCCGTGGCAACAAAACCTGAAATGGACGCGATGAAGCAGCTGGTGCTCGCTGATTCGCGCGCTGATCTGGCCAAAAAATTCCTGGTTCAAAAAATTCTCGCGGAGACCGGCTTCAAAAAAAATACGGTCGCCGACAGCGACTTTGGCATTCTGACCGATAGTGCATTGCGAAATCACCCGCTCCCATCCCTTGACGGTGTCGACAATAAAACCGTGCTCTTTACCTTCCCCGGCAAAAGTGTAACCATGTCAGACTGGTACACCTATATCAGGATGGCCCGTAATGTGCCGTCTCTGAGCAGCGGGAAAACTTACCAGGAAATTGAAGACCAGTATATCCAGACCGTCGCGATGGAATATTATCGAAACCACCTGGAGAAGTATAATCCCGCCTTTGCGGCCCAGCTCGACGAGTTCCGCGAAGGCAACATGCTTTTTGAAATCATGCAGCGCGAAATCTGGAAAAAAGCATCAGATGACAGCGCCGGTCTGCATAAATATTTCGATGCGAACAAGAACAAATACTGGTGGGATGCGAGCGCCGACGCCATTGTGTTCACCTGTAATAGCGAGGGTTCCGCCAGCCGTGTCAGGGAAAAAATACAGGACAGCACCGCACGCTGGAAAAAAATGCTTGATGCTTCCGATGGCTCCATGCAGGCTGATTCAGGTCGTTTTCTCCTGACGCAACTGCCCATGGCCGAGCAAAAGGGCTTTCAGCAGGGATCCTTCACATCCTTTGTGACAAACCAGCCCGACAACACGGTCACTTTTGCCTATATCGTTAAAGTCTATAATGAACGCACGCCAAGAAATTTCATGGAAGCCCGCGGCCTGGTCACCAACGATTATCAAACCTACCTGGAAGATCAGTGGATCACTGCGCTGAAGAAAAAATACCCCGTTTCGATCCAGGAACCGGTATTAAAGAGTCTGCCCAAGAAATAAAGTAAGACGTGCTGGCGGCCCATCAGGCAATTTCCCGTACCACGTTCCCGATGATTTTTGGCTTT
>Ga0070731_10005398_pt1 | contig 10571 bp, 8 predicted proteins | sample Coa_R1_2_FD_66448 | JGI IMG/M metagenome (GOLD analysis project Ga0070731, IMG submission 66448) | Surface soil microbial communities from Centralia Pennsylvania, which are recovering from an underground coalmine fire - Coalmine... | ecosystem: Environmental > Terrestrial > Soil > Unclassified ... | reverse complement strand
TGATGAACTGCAATACTCCTCGCCGAACGACATGGTGAGAGCCATTGTACCGGGCAAGGGAATTTATGTGTTCAATCCAGGTCCCAATGCGGAAAAAAAGCAGAATCGGATTGTAGAAGTCCTCCGCTCGACGATGCGCGTGCGGTCAAAAGAGGGTTACCTGAGCGGACGGAACTCGTCCATGGAAACAGTACCCGATGCGTTTGACCTCAGCATGGGCGATAACAAAAAAATCCTGGTGGCAGACACCAATCGTTACCTTTTCGATCATAGCCGTTATCCGGTGCAGGATGGCAGCCGGTTTGTCCTGCAGATAAACCGCGACAACGATAAACCGCTCATCCGGGTGCTGGAAACCCAGGGAGACACCCTTTTTATCTATTCTCAGGATTTCAGCCCGGGCCGCGCACCGGCAACTACCCAAGCACATTTCATCCTGGGATATTATTCCAAACCAAAACGCTCAACCGAAGCGCTGACAGAGATCAGCCCGTATTTTGATTCCTCAGGCGATATGACCACTATTATCAAGGCCATTGTGCGCAGTGAAAAGAAAAATGACGCATCTTCCCTTCAGTCCGAAGCGTATGCGGAAGTCTGGCTGGATTTGGGTAAACCATCGGACATCGATTTCCAGCGCGTTTTTTCTTCCGAATTCGCGGCAGGACGGTGAGGGCGGACGGCGGGTTCGCCGTTGCCTAAATCAATGCCCGGAGACATCGTGGCGGTCCGGTCACAGGTTGTCCGGAAGCAAGTATATTTTCCAAGGTTGAATCTCACCAGGGAGAGCGAAGTAAATTGATCATGGAACTCCCCTGATTCATCCCAATCTGCTTTTTTTCTAATTTGCATCTGGAGGATGGCCAGCTGCAAATCATGCTAAAAAAAGCCAAAGCGATAATCTAAAAAAATTAAGGGCGCAGTCTTTTGGACCGGCGCCCTTGTTGATATGAAAGATTGCGCTCGCTTAATTAATAATAAGGATATGGACGATAGTAACGGGGTCTCGGACGACCGTACATCACTCGACGTTGCGCCGGGGGTAATTCCCTTCCGAGCCCGATAATAACGCCAGCGTTTAAGCTAAATTGAAATAAATTCGACTGGGCCGCGTAAGGCGCACCGGAGGCGTCATTGCCCGCATAATAGCCGGTTCCATAATCAAAGGGCGACATCACCTGGGCCTTGACACGGAAACCAAATCTTGGGGTCACATACATGTCAGCGCCAAATTCGGCACCAAGCGTAAATTTTGTATCACTCGGCCCGTCAACACCAGGAGAAAATACTCCTGCGCCAATGAGGCCACCCAGGAACGGGCGAACTGGCGCGTTAGGATCTCCCAGATACGGTACAAAACCGAGCATAATATAATCGGCTTTCAAATCACCGTAGCTGATCGGCACTCCTCCATAGTAATACAATCCGGTTGTCGTACTCATGTGGCTGTATTGCAATTCCACGCCGAATCTCCGGTTCACGTTGAACATGATCGAACCTCCAAGATTCCCCGCGCCGTCGACTTTGGAGTAGCTGTTTCCAAAACCTGTTCTATCCGCAAAAGTATAACCTCCGGATGGAATCAGATCCACCGTAGTTTGAGCCAAAATTGCTGATTTGGTAACAAGGGTAAGCAGGAAAATGACCAATAGTTTTTTCATACTAAGTTGATTTTTATTTGCACACAATTCAAATCTGGGCCAGAAAAACTGTACTTCATCATAACCTCATGCCCGGGCATATTTGTACGCTGAATTGGACAGTTTTTGAGAGCGAAGGTTTAAATAGAAAGTTGCAATTGATCATAGGCAAGCGAGACATGTTCAGGCAGATTGGCGTTAACTGCTTCATGCTTACCCAGTTGGTGGCTTATGTGCGTGAAATAGGCAGATGGAATTTGCAATTCGTTAACTAAATCGAGCGCATCAGGAAGATTAAAATGTGAAATGTGTTTTTCTTTTCGCAAGACATTGAGAACAACAACCTCGCTCCCTTTTATTTTTTGCTTTTCGCTGTCGTCGATCCTGTTGGCGTCGGTGATATAGGTGAATTTGCCAAAGCGGAATCCCAATACCGGCATCTTGTAGTGCCAAACCAAAATGGGCGTGACCGGAATGTCGCCGACTATAAAGGGGTCTGTGGAGATGGTGCGAAAATTGACCTCCGGTATGCCTGGATATTTTACTTCCGCGAACGCATAGGGAAACTCCCTCACGATGGCCTCCTGTGTCATTTCGTTGGCATACACATCCATCGGCTTGTGCATAAAAAAATTGAAGGCCCGGATGTCGTCAAGACCGGCAATATGGTCCTTGTGCGGATGTGTAAAAATAACGGCATCGAGTCTCTTGACACCGGCACGCAACATCTGGTAGCGAAAGTCCGGGGTCGTATCGACGGCTAAAATCGTGGAAGCAGATTCAACCAGAATGCTCGAGCGGAGCCTCTTATCCTTGCTGTCAGTTGATTTGCACACTTCACAGCCGCAGGCTATCATCGGTACGCCGCTGCTTGTGCCGGTTCCGAGAAAAGTGATTTTTAAAGGGGGATAACTCACCAGGCAAAAATACGAAATGGAGCCTTTAAGCCGCTACTGTGGAGCTGCATGCTTTTCCATGACTTCTTCGTACAGCTTGATGGTATCGGGATGGAGACCTGCCGCATCGACCTTCAGCTGGGGGATGAGGTCAAGAAGTGCATTGATTCGCCCCTCCGTTTGCAAAAATTTGTTGAGAACTGCTACTTTTTTTTGTTCAAGGATACAGTAGCCGCTTTGAAAGGTCCCGCGCTCGTAACGTAAAACATACCCGCTTTCGTCGAGTATTTTTTCAAGACGGTCTAACGTGGTCTGGGTATATTTCATGAAATTCAGAATGGATTTGCGTTGTATACTCTAAAACAAAGATAGTCGCGCACCGGTTTACGCAGGCGTGGTTTTTTCCACATCAGGGCTTGCTCGTCATTTTAATCACGGGAATGATCATCTCTTCAAGGCTCACGCCGCCGTGCTGGAAGGTATTCCGGTAATAGTTTACATAATAATTGTAATTGTTGGGATAGCAAAGAAAGCCGTCTTCTTTGGCAAAAATGAAGGAGGAATTCACGGTAGGCACGGGCAGTCCGGCTAGCCGCGGATCACGAAACGCCAGCACTTCCTTCGCTTCATAGTTCAGATTCCTGCCGTGTTTATAGCGAAGGTTTGTCGTCGTCTGCTTGTCGCCGATCACCTTGCATGGCGTTTTCACCCGCACACTGCCGTGGTCGGTAGCCAAAATGATATTGATTTTTTTGTCCGCCATCTTTTTCAAAGCCTGGTGCAACGGAGAGTGTTCGAACCAGCTCGATGTAATGCTGCGATAACTGATTTCATCGCTTGCCAGCTCTTTCAGAACTTCCATTTCCGTCCTCGCGTGGCTGAGCATGTCGACAAAATTGTACACGATAATGTTGATATCGTTATCATAGAGGTTGTGGATGTTGTTAACCAGGTCCTGGCCTGCCTGGAAATTCAACACCTTGGTGTAACTGAATCGCAAATTGTCCTTGCCGATCCTTTTCAATTGCGCACGGAAAAAATCCTCTTCATAAAGATTTTTTCCACCTTCCTCGTCATCGTTTCTCCATTGCGAAGGAAACTGCCTTTCGATATCCATCGGCATCATTCCCGCAAACATGGCGTTTCGGCTGTACTGGGTGGCCGTGGGCATTATGGCATAGAAAGTATCTTCCTCGGTGATCCGGAAGTTTTCCGAAAAAATCGGCTGGATCGCCTTCCATTGATCAAATCTGAGATTGTCAAGCAAAATGAAAAATGTCGGGACGCCCTTTTCAAGGTTGGGAAAAACCTTGGATTGAAAAAGCGTATGCGACATGACGGGAACACCGGTCGCCTTAGGCTTTACCCACGACGCATAGTTTTTTGAAACGAATTTGAAAAACTCCGTATTCGCCTCCTGCTTCTGTGATTGTAGCACTTCACGCATCTCCGGGCTGTCGCTTTTCTCCATTTCAAGCTCCCAGTATATCAGTTTTTTGTAAATGTCCATCCAATCGTTGTGGTCCGGGTTGCTATTAAGCGCCATGAACAGGTTACGGAATTGCTGTTGATAGGCGGTTGTAGTTTTTTCGGCAACAAGCCTTTTATTGTCGATGATTTTTTTCAGGCTGAGAAGAACCTGGTTGGGGTTGACGGGCTTGATCAGGTAATCAGTAATCTGGCTGCCGATGGCATCGTTCATCAGGTTTTCCGTCTCATTTTTTGTGATGAGCACGACAGGGACCTGCTGGTTGATTTCCTTGATCTTCGCCAGTGTTTCCAAGCCTGTTATGCCCGGCATCGATTCGTCTATCAAGACCACGTCGATAAAATTGTCTCTTACATAGTCGATCGCGTCGAAGCCGTTGGTCATGGAACTAATTTCATATCCCTTATTTTCAAGAAAAAGGATCTGCGAATGCAAGCTTTCAATTTCATCGTCAACCCAAAGTATTTTTGCTAAAGCCATTTCGTATTTTTTTTTGTCTGCCAAATGGTCAGAATAGCAGTAAGCTGCCTGGATCCAACCCACCTGTTCTCATGATTAATTTCCTGGACACTCTGACTCACGCGCTTCAACCAAATTTAATTTATCCATCCTGCAATGCTAAATTTGCAAGTTAATTTTTCGATGATTTAACAAATAAATACCAGAAGTGACGCAGCGAAAGCATACTGGCGCAGAAAGAAAGATCATCAACGATCCCGTTTACGGCTTTATTACCGTCGATGACAATTTACTGCTCGAAATCATCGCACACCCTTATTATCAGCGACTGCGGCGCATACACCAGATGGCATTTGCCCATCTTGTTTACCCCGGCGCTGTGCATACGCGACTCCATCACTCCCTGGGCAGTTATCACCTGATGTGCAACGCCCTGACGGAATTAAAGAACAAAGGCATCAATATAACGCATGAAGAAGAGCTCGGTTCAAAGATCGCTATTCTTCTGCATGACATCGGTCACGGTCCTTTTTCACATGCGCTGGAAAATATACTCATCCCTGGCGCGGATCATGAAACGCTTTCCCTGCATATCATGCGGGCGCTTCATAAGGAACTCGGGCAGGCATTGAATCCTGCCATCGCCATTTTCACCAACAAGTACGACAAACAATTTTTGTATCAGCTTATCTCCGGTCAGCTCGATGTCGACCGGATGGACTATTTGACGCGTGACAGTTTCTTTACTGGCGTATCAGAAGGGGTAATTGGTTATGATAGAATAATCAAGATGCTGACTGTCCATCACGGCGAATTGATGGTAGAAGAAAAAGGAATCTACTCCACCGAAAAATTCCTCGTGGCAAGACGCCTGATGTATTGGCAGGTATACCTGCATAAAACCGTGCTGTGTGCTGAAAAGATGATCGTCAAGATTATCGAGAGGGCCAAAGAACTTATCACCAATGGAACAAAGGTCAGCGCGGCAACTCCTTCGCTTGATCTGTTTCTTCATCTTCCATCCCACTTTGCGATTGAAGAATACCTCGACAACTTTGCTCTTCTTGACGACTATGACCTGACGAGCTCGTTCAAAGTATGGATGGCGCATCCTGATCCGATTCTTTCTTCTCTCTGCCGCTTTATCGTTAACCGCGAGCTTCTCAAGGTCGAATTCAGGAGCGAGCCCTTTACCGAAGAAGAAATCGCTAGAGAAATTGACTATGCGGCAAAAAAATTTAACATTACCAAAACAGAAGCGAATTATTTTGTATTTACGGGCCAGGCCACCAACACGACCTATGATCCCTATGATGAACGAATTAATATTCTATTTAAAGACGGCAGCGTAAGAGATATTTCCCAGGTCGATAATGCGCTGATTCACCAAAGCCTGGCCAGCCCCGTGAAAAAATTTTATATTTGTTATCTTAAAAAACAAGACCAAGTGTGATTGGCGTACCAGTGAACAAAAAATTATGAACTATTCGGCTCGTCAAATTGCTTTGCTTGTGAATGGGAGACTCGATGGTGATCCCGAAGTAGCTGTTAACGCCTTTGGCAAAATTGAAGACGCGAAGGCAGGGGAAATCAGCTTCCTCGCCAATCCCAAATACGAGGAATTTCTCTACACGTCCGGGGCTTCGATCATTCTGATCAACGATTCACTGGCACCGAAGCAGAAAATCAGTGCGACGATCATCCGCGTGCCGGATGCCTATTCGGCATTTGCCATACTGCTTACGAAGTATCATGAAACCGTGACCCAGCAACTTGCGGGAATCCAGCAACCAGCGCATATATCAGCTTCGGCAAAATTGGGCGAGAAACATTATGTAGGCGCATTCTGCTATTTAGGCGATAATGTGGTTATCGGGACCAATGCGAAAATATTTCCCAATTGTTTTATCGGTAACAACGTTCGCATTGGTGACAATTGTATCGTCTATGCGGGCGTAAAAATTTATCATGACTGCCAGATCGGGAATCATGTTACCATTCACGCGGGGACGGTAATCGGCAGTGACGGATTCGGATTTGCTCCACAGGCGGACGGTAGTTATAAAAAAATCCCCCAGCTTGGAAATGTCCTGATAGAAGATGACGTCGAGATAGGAGCCAACACCACTATCGACAGGGCAACCATGGGATCCACGATTATCCGAAAGGGGGCCAAGCTGGACAACCTCATCCAGATTGCACACAATGTCGAGATCGGTTGCAATACTGTCATCGCGGCGCAAACGGGGATTAGCGGAAGCACCAAGATCGGCAAAAACGTAATGATTGGCGGGCAGGTAGGCATTATCGGGCACCTGCAAATCGGCGATTACAGCAAGATTGGAGCCCAAAGCGGTGTCACCAAATCCACAAAGCCCAATACCGCCCTCACGGGCTCACCTGCACAGGATAATATAAGCGGGCTGCGGAGCCAGGCAGTGATGCGAAAACTGCCTGAACTTGAAAAAAGACTTCGCGAACTAGAAAGCCTGGTCAGCCAGCTATTGCCGGAGAAAGTTTAACCGTTTTCTTTGAGATTGCCAAATCACCGGGACGAGGATGACCTCCTTCCTTAAAAAATATCTCGCCATGAATAACAAGGATCAATATCCAAGCCCGAATTCAGCCGGCTACAGGTTCGAAAATGCTCGGCTCAGGACATTGAACGAAATTCGTCCGGCCTGGATCATCACAAACAAGATCCTACTCTCTTTCATTTTTCTCGGATTAGCCATCGCAGCAACGGCACAGAACATTCGCCAGCAAAAAACAGATTCGGTGGGAAAGCTCATGCAAAAATATTTTAATGAAAAAAAACCTGATCAGATTTATGAATTAACCGGAGAAGCTTTCAGGAATGCACTTTCGATGGAAAAGTTCAAAGAGGTCTGCAACAATAACCTGTTCCCGCTGGGTGAATTAAAACAAATCCCCCTGGAAAGCTTTGACAATGGCGTGGCAAAGTATAAGGCGGCATTTGATCATACTGTTTTTACGCTCTTGCTGAGCCTTGACGACAAAGACAAAATTCAAATTTTTCTTTTCAAGCCATATGCCGATGAAACTGCAACGAAAAATCGCAGCCTACCTTCAACCAATACCCTGTCCAATGCGCTCGACAGGAAGGTGGATTCTGCTGTCCGGCCTTATACTTCGATGCAGGCAACTGTTGGGCTGAGTATAGGAATATTAAAAGATGGCAAGACATATTTTTATGGTTATGGTGAAACTGTAAAAGGAAATAACCAGATTCCGAATGAGCATACGCTCTATGAAATCGGTTCGCTTTCCAAAACATTTACCGCGATACTGCTGGCGGACGCGGCAAATGACGGCCTGGTAAAGCTTGACGACCCTATAAGCAAATACCTTCCCGATTCGATTCCCGAGCTTTCCTATGAGGGAATACCGATTACACTGAAAACCTTGTCCAACCATTCATCGGGGATTCCAAGAATGCCGAACAATTTTCAACCCGCAGACAATTCCAATCCTTACAAGGACTATGATGACAATAAACTTTTCAGCTTTTATAAAAATTTTAAACCGGCGCGCAAACCTGGCGAGACGTACGAATATTCAAACGTCGCGGCAGGAACGCTCGGTGTCATTATGGAAAAAGTTGAGCGAGACAGCTATGAGAATTTGTTTCAAAAAAAGATTTGCCAGCCGCTCGGCATGAACGAAACAAAAGAGTTTTTAAGAAAAGATGACTCCGGCAGGTTTGCCAAAGGATATCAGGAGGACGGTACGCCGAGTTCAGCATGGGACTTTAAAGCGCTTGCACCGGCAGGAGCCATTCGCTCAACTGCTTTTGACCTGCTCAAATATGCAAACGGGAATTTAGGAGCTGCTCCAGGGCCCCTTTTAAAGGCCATGGATCTCACGCACGCCATTACATTTAACGATGGTACCGTGCGGGTTGGGCTAGGATGGCATTATATCAAACCGGGAACTGATGACGTTATCTTTCACAATGGCCAAACCGGCGGCTATCACAGTTACCTTGCCATGAATCCAAAGAAGCGATTTGCCGTGGTCATATTGTCAAATTGCGCCAGGGGAACTGAAGATGCCGGCAGCGCCATAATGAAATGGATGGAAGATAATTAGTGTAAAATTCAGGTCAGTTGGTCGTCTTCTTTTTTGCCTTCTCGAAGCGATTTTGGCTTTTTGCGTTATTCCGGACACAATTATCGCAGCATCCGCATGGCACCAATTCCGTGTCGCCGAAATAAGAAGCAATTTGCATACTTCGACATTGGTCAGTATTGATATAATGCAAAAAAGCGGAGACCCTTTTCTCGCAGGCATTTTTTCGCTTCTGCCAATTTTCTTCATCAATCCGGAATGCTTCTGCGCGCAAGCGATCGCATACCATGAATAGCTGCGGGGTATTTTTTGCGGGAATATAGCGGATGATTTGGAAGGTCTGCAGTTGACCAAGATCAGCCATGACGGACGCTACATCGATGGAAAGTGAGTTGGCGATTATTCTTTCATTAATCTGGGCAGGTTGATCAAATATCCCGGGATAGTTTCGAAGAAGGAAATCAGCGAGTCGGCCCAGCCGGGGATATTCCTGGTCAAATTCATAAAGTACTTCTTTGCTCACGATGAATACCGCCTGTGCCGGCAGGTAAACCTGTTCATAAAATGCCAACAATTGTTCCTGTTCGAGGGCCTTCAATGACCGGATAACATCGGGAACCTGGAAGTGGAACTTTTTTGCAAAGTCGGCCGCGTCAAAACTGTAGTAGTTTCCTTCACCCGACCCCGCTGCAACTTGCAGGTAATTCATCGCCGCCTGGTAGATCTGCGATAAATGTGCCACTGAAGGATAAGCCACGCCCGGTAATTGCTTTAATGTTTCCAGGTCCGGCTCGGCATATAGCAATGTGGCATGAGCCACACTGCCGTCTCTCCCTGCGCGGCCCGCTTCCTGGTAATAATTCTCGAGAGAATCAGGAAGATCCGCGTGAATAACCTGTCGTAAGTCACCTTTATCAATGCCCATCCCGAATGCGTTGGTACAAACCATGACACGGGCCTCATTTCGTCGCCATGAATCCTGGATTTCCTCCCGCTCCTCACTGCCTAAGCCTGCATGATAAACACCGGCGCTGATTCCCTGACCGACCAGGTAAGCCGCGATGCGTCGCGTCGAGACCCTGTTCCTGCAGTAGACAATCGCGCTGCCAGGGACTGAGAACAATAATTCCCTGATTTTTTCAAATTTAGATTCAGTCCGTATCACCCGGAATGAAAGGCTGCCGCTGGTAAAGGGCTGACGAAAAATATTGGCCTCCGGTATGGCTAGTTTTCTGCAAATGTCTACCTGCACTTCCGGCGTAGCCGAGGCCGTTAGTGCCAGTATCGGGACTCCCGGTAGTTCTTCGCGGAGGTTACCAATCTTTAAGTATGGTGGTCGAAAATCATATCCCCACTGCGATATACAATGCGCTTCATCGACGGCAATCAAGCTAACCGGTAATGCCGGCAGCCATTCCTGGAAAAGTTTTGAGCCAAGACGTTCGGGAGATAAATACAGAAACCGGCAATTGCTTTCCGAAGCGACACGCATCAGGTTCTCGAGCTCCGGCCGGGATAACCCCGAGTGCAATGCAAAAGCTGTTATGCCTTTGCGGCGAAGATTTTCCACCTGTTCCTTCATGAGCGCGACCAGCGGGCTAATCACCAGGCAAAGCCCTTCATTTTTCAAAACCGGCAACTGGAAACAGACTGACTTACCCGACCCGGCGGGCAACAGCCCAAGCGCGTCTTTTCCCGAGAGGACAGTTTGGATAATCTCCTCCTGCAGGGGGCGAAAAGCGTCGAATCCCCAATATTTTTTCAATATTTCGATTGGCGTTTTTATCATTCAATATATCCTGAAGCCGCACAACCGGCATTAATTTATTCTCTTTGCGAATAACCTGAGGGAATTTGCGACAAGGACAACATCACTGAGACCCATGGCGAGCGCAGCGATGGCAGGAGACAGGTAACCAAAGGCTGCCACCGGTATTGCCAGCACGTTGTAAAAAAAAGCCCAAAAAAGGTTTTGCCTGATGGTGGCAAATGTTT
>Ga0070731_10005397_pt1 | contig 10574 bp, 9 predicted proteins | sample Coa_R1_2_FD_66448 | JGI IMG/M metagenome (GOLD analysis project Ga0070731, IMG submission 66448) | Surface soil microbial communities from Centralia Pennsylvania, which are recovering from an underground coalmine fire - Coalmine... | ecosystem: Environmental > Terrestrial > Soil > Unclassified ... | reverse complement strand
CGGCCCGATCGATCTGTTCTGCTCGAACGCCGGAGTGACCGGCCCCGCAGGCGGGCCTGAGGCGTCAGACGCCGACTGGCGGGCGACGTGGGAGGCCAATGTCATGGCGCACGTGTGGGCGGCGCGCGCGCTGCTGCCCGAGATGGTCGCGCGCGGTGAGGGATACCTGCTGAACACCGCGTCCGCCGCAGGGCTGCTGACTCAGGTCTCCGCCCTCCCATACACGGTGACGAAACACGCCGCGGTCGCGCTGGCCGAATGGCTCGCGATCAACTACGGCGATGCCGGGGTCAAGGTCTCGTGCCTGTGCCCCCAGGCCGTCCAGACGGCAATGCTGGACGCCGCGTTGGAGGAGCCGATCGGGGCTATCGCGCTGCGCGCCGGCGGCATCCTGTCGCCAGAGGAAGTCGCCGAGAGCGTGGTCGCCGGCATTCGAGAAGAGCGCTTCCTGATCCTCCCCCACCCGCAGGTCGCACAGAACATGGCCTACAGGGCGTCCGACACCGAGGGTTGGCTGCACCGGATGCGCTCGTTCGTGCGCGAAGCTCGGAGCACGATCGAATCATGATCCGCGGCTTGCATCACGTCGCGATCGCGACCAACGATGCCGAGCGGTTGCTCGCGTTCTACAGGGACGTCATGGACCTCGACGTCGTTGTCGACTACACTTGGCCAGAGGACAGCGTCGTCCCGGACCGCGTCACCGCGCTCAGCGGCAGCTCGGCGCGTCACATCATGCTTCGCAAGGGCAACGCGTACTTCGAGATATTCCAGTACTTCTCGCCTCAGCCAATGCAAGGCGACCCCGCCCGCCGCGTGTGCGATCCCGGGATCACGCATCTCTGCTTCGACGTTTTCGATCTTGACCGCGAGTACGAGCGGCTGTCAGAGGCCGGAATGACCTTTCACTGCCCGCCGCAAGCGTCTTCCCAGCGGGTCCGGACCACATACGGTCGCGACCCCGACGGCAACGTGGTCGAACTGCAGGAAGTCACGAGCGCCGACCACCGCATCGCTTTGCCGTCGATCGCCTGAAAACAAACGAGCGACAGGAGACGCCATGCCGCCCCGCGCCGAAATCACACCGACCGAGCAAGCGGACCGACTGGCGATCCGCGAGCTCGTGGACGCCTATGCGCATTGCGCCGATCGGCGCGACGCCGAGGGACAGAAGTCGCTCTTCACCGAGGACACCCATTTCGTCGTCTACATGAACGGGCAGGGTTCCGATCCGACGCAGGTTCTCGATGGACGCGAGGCGCTGACGCCGGTGTTCGATGACCTGAACCGCTACCAGGCAACGATGCACTTCAACGGGCAGAGCACGGTCGCGCTCCGTGGCGACCGGGCGACCGGCGAGAGCTACTGCATCGCCCACCACCTATTCACCGACGACGGCGAGCGCAAGCTGATGATCGCCTGGCTTCGCTACGACGACGCGTTCGTCAAGGTCGACGGCGCCTGGCTGTTCGCGCAGCGCGACCTCTACGTCGACTGGACGGAGACTCGAGCTTCGAATCCTTAGCGCGGCTCGATCCGGGCGGGCACGTGCTTGTGCCACGGCGAACTCGTGGCGCCAGTCGGATGAGATCAGCGAGTTGGGCCGTGATGGCTACAATTCCCATCCGCGTGTCTGGCTGTAGGCCGTTCGCGCCGCGCGGGCAGATCAGGCGGGATGGAGCCCTCCGATTGATGCGGCCCTCAGGCTCGCACGGACGCGGAATCGGCTGCTGCTGCGCCAGAGATTGGTGCGGACGCGCCTCATTCTAGAAGCGCACGAACTCAGCGACGAGGCGTCGGAGGTGGTCCTCACTGAAGAGGAGGACGTGGTCGAGCAGCTCTCGGAGAAGGGTGCCCGCGAACCGTTCGGCGAACGCGTTCATGTCAGGCGCCCCGGGCGCGATCCGCACCACCCGCGCCCCCGACGATGCGAGAACGCGGGCGAAGCGAGCGCCGAGCTTCGCGTCGCGGTCGCAGACGCAATCGCCGGCGCAGCATCCATGGTGGCGTTCCGAGCTTGCTACGCGCACCCACTCGTCGCTTGGCGCGTATGTGACCGCCGCGTGGACGACCCTGCGCCGCCGGAGATCGAGGAAGAAGAGCACGAAGACCTCGCGGGACCGGATGTCGTAGGTCTGCACGAAGTCATACGCCCACGCGACGTGATTTTGCAGGAACGTTACCCAGCTTTGTCCGTCGCCTCGAGGTCTCGCGCGCCGCATGTACCGCTGGACGGTTCGCTTACAGACACGGATGCCGAGCTTGCGCAGTTCCCCGCGAGGCCGTCCTGGCTACAAATGTCATCCGGACGCTGGCCGCGCTACGAGGTACCGCATGACCGATGTCCTTCGGTTCGTGGTGGGGCTGGCCGCCGACGTCGCGCGCCGCCGCGCCGGTCTCGTCGCCGAGAACGCGCTGCTTCGGCAGCAGCTCATCGTCGCGCAGCGGAAGATCGTGGGGCGGGTTCGGTGAGCCCCGTGGCAGCGCTTCACGATGGGGCTCGCCGCACGCATGGCGCCGGCGTGGCGCGACGCCACGTTGCTCGTCCAGCCGGCGACCATCCTCCGCTGGCACCGGGCAAGCTTTCGGGCGTTCTGGCGCCGACGCTCTCGGCCGTCAGGTCGACCCCGGACGGCGGGCGGCGCTCATCCGAGAGATTGCCGCTGGGGCGCCGAGCGCCTCCGCGGCGAGCTGCTCAAGCTCGGCATCCACGTCTGCAAGAGCACCGTCCAGTGGCACATGGGTCGCGCGAGGCCCCGCGGCGATGGGCAACGCTGGGCGACCTTCCTGCGGAATCACGTGGCGTGGGCGTATGACTTCGTGCAGACGCTACGACGTCCGGTTCCGCCAGGTCTTCGTGCTCTTCTTCCTCGATCTCCGGCGGCGCAGGATCGTCCACGCCGCGGCGACGTACGCGCCGAGCGACGAGTGGTGTGCGCCGCAAGCCCGGAACGCCACCCTGGATGCGGCGCCCACCGTATTCGTCTGCGACCGTGACGCGAAGCTCGGCGCGCGCTTCACCCGCGTGCTCGCATCGTCAGGGGCGCGTGTCGTGCGGATCGCGCCCGGGGCGCCCGACATGAATGCGTTCGCCGAACGGTTCGCGGGCACCCTACGCCGGGAGCTGCTCGACCACGTCCTCCTCTTCAGCGAGGACCATCTCCGACGCCTCGTCGCCGAGTTCGTGCACTTCTACAACGAGGCGCGTCCGCATCAAGCTCTCGCGCAGCAGCAGCCGATTCCGCGTCCTTCCGAGCTCGAGGGCCGCATCGCGGGGATCCCGGTTCTCGGCGGGCTCCATCACGACTGCCGCCGCGCCGCATGATGCGCGCGGGCGGAGAGAATTCCACCGTTCGACGCGCGGATGAGAATTGTAGCCATCACGGGGATGCGCAAGCTGCGGCGCAGAGAACCGCCGGGCTTCCCGTTCTGCGGCGGATGTGGCCGCCCGCTCGTCGCCGCGCCCCACCCACCACCACCTGGCTCCGACGCCGCGACCGGGGCCCGCAAGGTCGTCGCGATCGTCTTCGCCGACTTGATAAGATGGGCACGGACAATCGTAACTGGTTTGCGCCACGCGCGTGACTGCGCGTGTCGAGCTGGAGACCGGGCAACCGCCTCTCCTCCAAGAGGATGAGCCTCCGCCGTTCTCCGTGATCACGGGCAGCGAGACGTCGCCCTACCTGATCACGTGCGACCATGCCGGTCGAGAATTGCCGCGTGAGCTGGGGACACTCGGGCTCTCCCGAATGGAGCTCGACGGTCATATCGCCTGGGACATCGGCGCGGGCGGCGTGGCCAGACGACTCGCAACCGAGCTCGACGCCTTTCTCATTACGCAGCCATATTCGCGCTTGGTCATCGACTGCAATCGACCCCTCGACGCGCTAAGCTCAATTGCTCAACACAGCGAATACACGGTCGTGCCCGGCAATCAGCGAGTTTCTGCGCCAGACGCCGAAATGCGGGCCCGCAGCATCTTCCACCCTTACCATCACCGTATTCGCTGCGAGCTCGAGAGACGTACAAGCCAAGGGCAGCGGACGATCTTCATCGCCATGCACAGCTTTACGCCTACCTTCATGAGCGTGGCCCGGCCCTGGCATATCGGGGTCTTGTACAACCGGGATTCCTGCCTGGGGCGAATCTTACTCGAGCTGCTGGGCCGAGAAGCTGCACTGGTGGTGGGCGACAATGAGCCGTACGCAGCGAGCGATCAGACAGATTACGGGATCGTGCAATACGGCGAGCGCCGCGGGAATCCAAACGTCGAGTTGGAAATTCGCCAGGACCTCATTGCGGACGATGCAGGCCAAACAGCCTGGGCGCAACGTCTCGCCCGCCTCTTCCGCGAAGCGTCTACGAGGCTTCCGTCATAGTCCCACGAAAACAGGGCAACGATGCCGTGGGGACGTTCGGCTTTGGCTGTCACGGTCGATCTGGGCTCGGCGCTAGAGGTCTCTCTTCACTGCCAATGCGGCTGCCTCGTCCAAAGTCGCCACACTCGAGCGCGTTCGCAGCCAGGCACGCGGCATGAATGGCCAGTAAGCACGTCGCTCGATATCCCCGCTCACGTATGGCGCCACCCTCGGATCGACTTTGATGACCTCCTCGGGGCAGCCCGAGGACGGCCCACCGCGACAGCAATATACGGGTCTCGCTCAGAAGCCGGTATCTGCGAGAACACCGTGGCCTTTGGCTCGCGCGGGGCGCGCCCGATTCACGTAGACGGCGCCGTCGCTACCTCGTCGGTCCATACGCGAAAACTCTCGAGGGTGTTGGGGCCGAACGTCGTGGCGATTGCGACATCGGTCGCATCGCGGCCTCGAGCAATCAGCACGCGGCCGATGCGCGGGACGTTGTTTCGGGGGTCGAACGTGTGCCACGCCCCACCGAGATAGGCTTCGAACCAACCGGCGAAGTCCATCGGACCGTAGGGCGGAGGTACGCCGATATCGCCCAGATAGCCCGTGCAATAGCGTGCCGGTATATTCATGCAGCGGCAGAACGCGACAGCCAGATGTGCGTAATCGCGGCAGACCCCTTTCCGTTCGTTGAAGACCTCCCACGCCGTCTTGGTCGATCTCGCGTGAGCATAATCAAAGGTAATATGTCGATGGACGAAGTCGCAGATAGCCTGCACGCGGCCCCAGCCGGTAGGAGCTCCGGCGAACAGCTTCCATGCCGTTTCCGACAGGAGATCGGTTTCACAGTATCGACTCCCAAGCAAAAACATCAAGGCCTCTTCGGGCAGGGCTTCGATTGCGTGCTGCTCGGCCAGGGGCGAGACGACGTCCGGTGCGCCCGTATCGTTCACCACCCCATCGGCCGAAAGTCGAAGGCGACCTTGTGGTGCCACGACGCGGTTGCACCAGTTGCCGAAGATGTCTCGATAGGAGACGACGGGAATCCGCGGACTGCTGATCATGCGGTCGGGCCGAACGATATCGGAAGCCCGACTATAGTGAATGTTCAGCACCAAGATGATGGGAGTGGGCTGGGGAAAGGTATAGGCTAGCTCGTAGCCGACGCGAATTTGCATGTTCGCCCTCACAGGACCCAAACGGGCGAACGGTACCGTTTGGTGGTTGGCAGATGTTCTCCGCGTGGTCACGTTAGCACGACAAGGCACCGGCGCACCCGGACGCGAAAGGAATATTCTACCGCTGAAGCCCCCGCCGCATACTGAACAACGGCGCGAAACGTGCTGCCCAACGCGACTGGCCTGCGTCGCCCGAGCTGAAAGTCAGCGGCGGTCGGGGTCGGCAGCGTACTCGGCGGCAGCCCGACCAGAAGCGAACATCTCGCCGATCTCGGGCCGTGTGCGGCGCGTGGAGGACGGAATCGGGATGGTTTGCGCGATTGCGCGTCCGGAATACATTCGCGTCGATTCACGCTTGTCAGGACCACTCCAGCTCCGGTAGTTGCCTGAACACCCTGCGAACTCCTTCGCTCCATTCCTTGCTGAGCGTCGTAAAGTACGGGTCGCCCTGATCAAAGCGACGACGCAGCCGCACCTTCAAACTGTCGCGTTCATAGCAGACCAGATCGATAGGCATGCCAACAGACAGATTGCTGCGCATGGTCGAATCGAACGATACCAGCACACATTTGGTCGCCTCCGGCAGGCTGGTGGAGCGAGTGATGACCCGATCGATAATAGGTTTGCCGTACTTCGTCTCGCCCGTCTGAAGGAATGGCGTGTCGACCTCCGCCTCGATGAAGTTGCTTTCAGCATACGTCCGGAAAAGCCGCACCGGCTCGCCCTTGATCTGTCCGCCGAATATGAATGAGGCGTTGAAGGCGAGCGCGCTTTCCTTCAAGTGCATCCCGTCGCGGCGCTCGATGTCGCGGGTCGCATCTGAAACGAGGACCGCGACATCGAACATCGTGCGGGCGGTCCACAGATTCGGCGTTCCCTCTTTGGATTCCCCTCGCTGCTTCAGCACGCTGATGATCGCCTGTGTACCCGCGAGGTTTCCGGAGCTCAACAAAACGATGACGCGATCGCCGGGGCGTTCGAAAACCGTCATCTTGCAGAACGTCGCAAAGTTGTCGACGCCTGCGTGGGTGCGAGAGTCCGACGCGAAAATGATTCCGTCATTCACAAGGACGCCTACACAGTAAGTCATGCCGAGCGCTTTCTTGGGCCAGGTCGAACGGTCGGGTCGCCGATCCGCTGCGGATCGTGATCGAGACCGGTCGCTTGGCGTGCCATCGCAGGAGGGGCGAGCCTCTCCCATCGGGGAGAGTTAATCGGCGAACGCGAGGTCAGCTTTACGGCTCAGGGACACCATGCAACTCAAGTTTGAGGAGGAATGTGGCCATCGGCGGATAGTAGACCGGCGGCGCGGTGATGCCTAGTACCGTTCGGCAGAATGCTTCCCGTATCGAGAGCGGGGCCGCCGCCTCAGTTCGTCGGGACGCGCTCCACGTCCACCGCGAACGTCGCGGTGTGGCTCGCGCCGCCGCCGAAGATGATGCCCTTCATCGGCGTCAGGTCGGAGTACCGCCGTCCCCACGCGATCGTGATGTGGCGCTCGACCACCGGCTGGTCGTTGGTGGGATCGACGTTGAGCCAGCCGGCGTCCAGGTCGTAGACGGCGAACCAGGCGTGACACCGGCGGCCGACTTTCGAGCGCGCGCGTCATGTCGGACCGGTGAGGTCGAGCACGTGCCCGGACACGATCTCCTCGGGAGGGGGCGTCATGGGACCCTGACCACTGCCCCCGGGCACGAAGCTGCCGGCCCGTGGCCGCTGCCAGACGAGCGGGGACACTGCGAGGCGCGGCGGACGGCCGCGCTCGCCCTCGCCGGCCTCGAAGATGGATGACGGCTCCGCCGCCGGCCCCGCCAGCGTCGGCCGCGCCGGGAAGAACCGACAGCCGCCGATCGCGCGCCCCGTCCAGGTGTCGATCAGATCGAAGACGAGCACGCCCACCGCCAGCGTCGTCGGATGGAGCGTAGCGGGCGGGTTCCACGCTTTGTAGCGCACGCCGGCGATCCACTCGCCCTGCACGCCGGTCGAGCGCAGCGGCACGCGCCGGCCGTTGCACGCGAGCGCGTAGCGCGACGGTGGCAGTCCCGTCGCGCGCACCTGGAGCCGCTCGTTCGCCGTGTCGACGAAGCGCGCGAGCCCGGCGCCGGTCGCTTCCTCGGCCAGGACCGGCCACGGCTCGTGCGCGAGCCGGAGCTCGAGCCACGCGTCGCCGAGCTGCACACCACCAACGACGGGGAAGTGGAAGGCGAGAAACGGCGCGAACCACTCAGGCTGAAACGGATAGCCGGCCTCGTCGAGGTCGCGCAGCACCGCTCGTAGATCCTCCCAGAGCAGCGTCGGCAGGAGGAACCGATCGTGCAGCGCGGGCCCCCATCGGTGGAGGTCCGCCACGCGCGGATCGCACGCGAAGCGGGCGACGAGCGCCATCACGAGTAGCGACTGCAATGTCGCCAGGCGCGCGTGCGGCGGGGTGTCGAAGCTCCGCAGCACGAGCTGTCCGAGGCGCCGGCTCGCGCGCGCGGGATCGAAGAGCGCGTCCATGCGCATCTCGGCGCGACGAATGTCGCCGGCCGGATCGGCGAGCAGGTGGCGGAGGAGACGGTCCGGCACCCAGGGGAGGGCGCTCTTCCCACCGGGGATTCGCTCGAGCGCGATCTCGAGCTCGTAGAGGGCGTCGTCGCGACCTTCGTCGGGTCGGGGCGCGCGGCCGCCCGGCCCGACGAATCGTGTGGCGAAGAAATAGGAGAGGCTCGGGTGTCGCTGCCAGTGTGTCACGAGCGCGCGCAGGATCTCCGGTCGGGCGAGAAGCGGGCTCGCTTCCGGTGTCGTTCCACCCAGGACGACGGCCGCGCCGGCCCCGACGGGCTCGCGCGCGCCGTTCGTGAGCAGCCGTTCCGCACGAAGACCCAGGTCGGCCGCCTCGTCGTATGCGGTCTCGAGCAGCGCCGCGTGCTCGTCGAAGCTTGTCGACGCGGGTAGCGCGAGCCGCAGCACACCTGCATCCGGCTCGATCACGATCCGTCGCAGCCGAGGGTCTTCGGGCGGCTCGTAGCCTTCGAGCGCGACCGGCAACCCGAGTGCTTCGGCGGCGTTCTCGATGGCGCGGATGAGATCGAGAAAGTGCTCCACCCGAGGCAGCGGCGGCGTGAACACGAAGAGCCGCCCGTCGCGCACTTCGAGGCAGAGCGCCGTGCGTGGCACGGACGCATCGTCCTCCACCGTCTCCTGGGGCGTCGGTAGACTCTCGAGCGGGAGGCGAACACCCATCCCCAGCGTCCCGGCGAGGAGATAGAGGCGGCCGCGACGAAACACCCAGGCACCGCTCCGCCAGCGCTCGTGTACATCGTCGTGCTGGAGCGGAAGCGCGTAGCCCACGGGTGGTCCCGCGGCGTCGTTCGTCAGGCGGTCTGCAAGCTCACGGCGTCGCTCCGGATCGCGCAGCTCGTCCGGCGCAGGCGCGACAGCGCCCCGAGCGTCTCGCCAGAGGCGGTACAGCGGGTCCTCGTAGGCGGGGACGACGTATGAGGGCGGAACGCCGAGCGCACGCACGAGCGCCCGGCCAAATGCCTCCGCCGCTGCGATGGTCGCCACGCTCCCCGTCTTCGGCGCATCGAGCAGCGCCGCATTTCGCCAGAGCGGCCCGCCGTCGGAACGATACAAACAGGTGAGCCGCCACCGCGGCGCGGGCTCGCCAACGTACCACTCGCCATATCCCATCTGCACGAGCGCACCGGGCGCGAGGCGCGCGCGCAGGGCGCCGAGAAGCGCATCGGCGCCGCGGCGCTTTCCCTCGCCGAGCACGGCCGTGCTCCACTCGAACGACCTGGCCTCCGTCACCGACGTGAAGGCCAGCTCGCGACCGACGGCGAGCGGCACACGCGCGGCGCCGAGGTCGGCGTCGACCTTCGATCCGAGCGCCCGGATGTACGTCCACTCGTCGTCGCCATAGGGCCACGACGGCTCCGTCGGCGCGAGGAGGCTCACGGCGACGGTATCGCGCACCACCTCGTCGCTCGCCTCGCGAACGCCCACGATCGGCTGCGCCCGCAGCGGCTCCGGCGCGCAGGCGAGGGGGACGTACGCCTCGGTCGTGAAGAGCCCCGCGCTCGGATCGAGCCCGATCCATCCTCCGCCCGGGAGATAGACTTCGCTCCACGCGTGCATGCTCGCCGCGGCGTCATCGATGCGATAGCCGCTCGTGAAGCGCGCCGCGAGCCCGAGCGCGCGAAAGGCGAGGGTGAGGAGCCAGGCGAGTTCCGGCGGCGTTCCGGCGAAGCGCTCCCGGACCTTCAGGGCGACGTCCTGCGCGCGCTCGACGACGTAGCGCGGCGTGCGCTCGAGCGCGGCGAGCCAGGCCGTTAGCTCGGCGCCCGTGTCCTCCAGGTGCAGGTACGGCGCGAGGTCCTTTCGGAGCTGCGGCTCGTACTCGAAGGGGTGCCGGGTCGCGCTCGCGTCGACGAGAAAGTCGAGCGGGTTCGTGTCCGCGAGGTCGGCGACCAGCGCCACGTCGATGGCGAGGTGCGCGACCGGCTCGGGAAGATCGAGACGGGCGACGTGGTTCCCGAACGGATCGCGCAGCCAGTTGAGGAAGTGCGGCTCGGAGCGGACGCGCATCGAGTAGGCGGTCGTGTGCGCGCGGGTGTGCGGCGCCGGTCGCAGGCGTAACCAATGCGTCGAGCGCTGCACGGGGCGCGTGAAGCGCTGCTCGATCGTGTGCGTGAGGGCGATCCGGCGAGTCACGAGGGTGGCAGCCGACGCAGATCGAGGGTGCAGGGATGCTCGGGATCGGGGCGCTCGGCCGCGGGCTCCCATCGGGTGGCGCCGTTCCCGCCGGCCACGTGCTCGCGCAGGCGCCGGGCCCATGGCGGCGCGGAGACGGCTCCCGCCGTGTGTCCCCACGCCCAGAAGCGCGAGATCCGCCGCGTCTCCGCCTCGTAGGCGTTGACGGGAAACGACTCGTAGGCGAGCCCGCCCGGATGCGTCACATGGTAGACGCAGCCGCCGACGGCACGGCCGAGGCGACGATCGACGAGATCGATCACGAGCGGCGCGTGCACCGGGATCGTCGGATGGA
>Ga0070731_10005396_pt1 | contig 10574 bp, 11 predicted proteins | sample Coa_R1_2_FD_66448 | JGI IMG/M metagenome (GOLD analysis project Ga0070731, IMG submission 66448) | Surface soil microbial communities from Centralia Pennsylvania, which are recovering from an underground coalmine fire - Coalmine... | ecosystem: Environmental > Terrestrial > Soil > Unclassified ... | reverse complement strand
CATCGCGACGGCAGACATGATTTGGCCCGAAGTACAAAACCCGCACTGAAAACCGTCATGCTCAATAAACATCTCCTAGGCCGTGTGCAGCCTGCCGTCGCACTCCAACCCTTCGATAGTGGTAATTCGCTGACCATCGTGCATCGCCGCCAAGGTCATGCAGGACAGAATTCGCCGTCCGTCAATGTGCACTGTGCACGCTCCGCATTCCCCCGCGGTCGCGCGATTTCTTCGGGCCGGTCAAGCCCAGTTCATCGCGCAACGCATCGAGGAGCGTAGTGCGCGGCTCGACGCGTAGTGTCCGCGACGAGCCGTTCACCGTCATACTCACGTCCATGCACCAGTCGCTTTTCGCTTGCTCAGCGTCAGTCTCGATCATATTTGCTCAACTCCCTGACATATTCACGTCTTGATCGTGGGCAGGAACGGATTTGCCGATTCTTAGGCAGACTTCCTTTTCGGGGCTACAGGCTCACTCTTGGCTTGCTTTGATCTCACGAGGTCGGCGGAGGATGATCCTTCGAGTGATAATCCATAGCCAACTTCCCGCACGATGCGCTCTTTCAATGGTTGAATAAAGTGGATTCTTGTGTTGCGCCTTGTCACTTCCGGAGCCTTCAGGTACAGCGCGGCCAATTCCCGCGCACGGGTGAGTGCCTTGCCTTTCGGCAACACTTCGGCCACCACTCCCCATTCACGGGCGGTGTGCGCCGGCAGCGGCTGTGGGTTGAGCAGGAAGGCTTCGGCGCGTCCTGCTCCGGCGCGATAGCTCCACGTGGTAAAGATCCCGTCACCCGGCGCCACGCCCCCCGCAAAATGCCCTACATCCTGGAAGGTGGCTCCCTCGGCCGCCACGATTACGTTGGCGAGCAGCGCATAGTCGGAGTGAATATACGCGCGGCCCTCGATCGCCGCGATGACGGGCACGCGAATGTTGGCGATGTTTTCTAGGACCTGCGTGCCTTCATCGTGGATCTGGCTCCAAACTAGGGGATCCGAGACCTCGCCGAAAGATGCCCAATCGACGCCAATAATGAAGTCCCCGGCAGCGCCGGTAAGGATCACGATCTTGTTCGCTCGATCTTGTGCGATTCGGTGAAATGCATCGACTACCTCCGTGTGGTGAAGTGCCGAGAACGTGCAGGGCCCGCCGTTGCTATGGAATTCGACAACCAGCACGCCTTCGGCGTCTCGCGTTAGCTTTAGGGTGCGGTAGGCGGTCAGATAATCGTCTTGGTGTGTTTGCATAATGCTCTCCTTTATGTGAAGTCTTGCTGTGATCAGGCGCTCGCGTTAGCCACGCGAATATGACGCTCGCGGAGTCAATCGTTTATGATTACCGCGTCCTTCTGAGCTAACTTCTTACCGGCTTCATTTTCACGATGTTGCTGGGGCCCGCTTTTACTGGCGCTGGCGACGCCAGGGTGGGCAGCTGCTTCTAATGTCGTGCTCATATTTCGTGGGTACCTCGGTCAACTGGGAAAATGCAATGCGGGTGCCAAGTATGTATACTGTTCAAGCGCTTGATTTTATTGAGGTGCCGAAGCGTAGGGGAGTGACAAGTTAACCACAGTGTCAAAAGTGTCAACGCAACGGTGACCTTCGGCCGTCATCGTTGTGCCGGATGCCCTTCAGAATCTGTGAATTTAGAGCGAGTCCTGCGTGATGTCAGTTTCTGAGGCCGAGTTGACGCAAGACCTCTCGCATGTACACACCACAGATGAACTTAACGTTTTCGCGAACCAACTGGACCAGAATGGCTTCGCCTTCCGGACTCATCGCCGTCAGGCTCCTCAGGTCAACGATCAGTTCGCGGGCCTGAAGATCGGTTCTGGCGGCTTGGTAGGCGCTGGTGAGCTCAGCGGTCCACGGTACGATAAGTTTGCCCTCTACGATCATGCGGCGCTGGCGTGGGCCCTCGACAACCGTGATCTTCAACATGACGCATGTTTCCTTGACGTGAGAGAGCGCAATCCACGTTCCAGGCACCGGCGACTGCAGCTGCTTGGTTTTCAATGAAGAGTGCGTGGCCGATGCCAGAGAGTCGGAAGTGTCAAGACGGCTTTGACAGTCTCCTCGATTGAAATCGAGTGTCAAGAATAATCCCGGGGATCAATACCCAGTTTCTTCATCTGGGCCAGGAGCGTAGTCCGATTCACGCGCAAGCGCGAGGCGGCTCCATCCGCCCCTCCCACTCGTCCTTTCGTTTCGGTTAGCGCTCGTATGATCTGGTCGCGCTGTTTTTGTGCATGATCTGCGGCACTCCCGGTATTACCATGTAGTGCACTAATCGTCTCCCTTACGATACGGGCAATGTCATCGTGGTTTGTAGTAGCATTCCGTGCCGAACCCCTGGGTTCGTCAGTCTTCGCTTTGCGCAGTTCCACTAGCGGCGCCGCCAGGGATCTGCCTTGAGTGAGAATCACAGCACGCTCGACGAAATTTTCCAATTCGCGAACATTTCCCGGCCATTCCCACGCGGTTAACGCCTTCATGATCGCCGCCGGAATACTCTCGATCTTCTTCTGCATCTGTTTCGCGAACTTCTGAACGAAAAAGCTCACCAGCAGAGGAATGTCGTGTTTGCGTTCTCTCAACGGCGGAATGCGAATTGGAAAGACGTTTAGGCGGTAATACAGATCGCTACGAAATTCACGCGCTGCGATCATGTTTTGAAGATCACGGTTGGTGGCGGCCACCAGCCGAACGTTCACTTTCCGTGTTTGGTTGCTTCCGAGCCGCTCGAACTCCTGCTCCTGCAGTGCGCGCAAGAGCTTCGGCTGGACTTCAAACGGAATGTCGCCCACTTCATCCAGAAAGAGCGTGCCTTGGTCGGCCAATTCGAGCCGGCCAATCTTCTGGGTAATAGCGCCTGTGAAGGCTCCCTTTTCGTGACCAAATAACTCGCTCTCCAGTAGGCCAGTGGGAATCGCCGCGCAGTTCAGTCTTACGAAGGTGCGATTCTTACGACCGCTACGGTCGTGAATCGCTCGGGCGATTAACTCTTTGCCGGTTCCTGTTTCACCGAGCAGCAGAACGGTCGAATCGCTGGGCGCCACCGTTTCGACCAGTTGCAGAACACGCTTGAGCTCCGGACTGGTCCCCACGATCTGCTCGAAACCCATGTCAACGCGGATTTCTTCTTCGAGATAGAGCTTCTCCTGCGCAAGTTTCTCCTTCAGTTCGGAAATCTCGCTGAAGGCTAGGCAATTCTCTATAGCGATGGCTACCTGGCCGGACGCTTCCTTGAGAAAATCGATCTCATCCGGCAGGAAGGCATCATCGGTGCTGCGGTTAATGGTCAGAGCTCCCACGACTTGGCCGCGGCTGACAAGCGGTATCACACATTGAGTCTTCAGCCCCTCCGCCACCAACAACTTGTATAGATCGGGCGGGAATTCTTGGGGATTGGCAGTATTCCTGGTTGTCGGTTGCAGCGTTTCCAGAGCTCTCTTACAGGCGCCGACCGACTCGATAAGCATATCCTCTTTGAAAAAGCCCTTGCCCTCTGGAAAATCCAAGCCGTACACGCGGAATTTACCCGATGCCGGATCGGCGAGCGAAATATGGACTGCGTCGAAATCCATGACTTCACGAATACTCGCTGAGATTGCCCGCAGCAATTTGCGACGCTCCAGGTTTGAAGTGATCTCCTTCGTTAGCTTCAGAAGAAGCTGCAGACGGGTATTCTGAACGGCAACGGCCTGCTCCGCCTTTTTGCGTTCCTCGATATCCGTATTGGTTCCGTACCATTTCACGACCTTTCCGTTGTCGAGTGATGGAGTCGCACGAAATAGAAACCAGCGGTATAACCCGTCGAAACGGCGCAGTCGCGCTTCGATCTCACCTGATTGCCCGGAAGCCAACACTCCGCTCCAGTAATCCGCAAGCCTGTTCAGATCATCCGGATGGACAGCACTGATCCAGCCCCAACCATGCACTTGATCCGCGGAAAGGCCAGCGTAGTCCAGCCACCGCCTGTTGAAGAATTCAGCCGCGCCGTCTGCTGCTGCCGACCACGCCATGACCGGAATCGTTTCGATGACTTCCTGAAGTTGGCTCTCGCTGCGTTGCAGCCGCCCATTCTGGAGCAGCAATTCTTTTTGAGCGGCCTCCGCCTGCCTCAGATTAAAATTATCATCGATTGCGAACGCAACCACTCGCCCGATCAAACTGAGAAAGGCAATGTCTTCGCTGCTGTACGTGGTTCCAGGGGACCCGGACATTCCCAACGCGCCCAGGCGACGATGCGGTGTCGTAAGCGGCACAAAAACCAGCGGGCCGATCCGAAGGCCTTTGGTTGCAATTCCTTGCTTGAGACGTGCCGGCACCCTTTCGTCTGCGTCCCAATCGGCAATGTGAAACGGCTCCTGCGCGGCGTATGCCCGCCATGATGGCCGGTCTTCTACCGGCACGTCGGCATACGCACTGATGAGATCCTTCTCAGGCCCGACCACGGCCCACTCGATTTCGGTCGAATTCTCTTTGTAGAGAATGATGTAGAACTGAACGAAAGCGAGGAATTCGTTCAATCGTTCCGAAAGGATTCGCGTCAGGTCTTCAGTCTCGCGGCACACGGAAAGCACTTCACTGATGCGAAGCACCGCGTCATAACGACTCCCATTGGGTCGCGCCGGAATGGAGGCACCGCCGTTCATATCGTTCTTCGGATGGGCCTGCGTCGGCTCAGCCGAAAAGAATAAATACCACAAACCAGGATGCCTGAACTGCACCGCAGGTCGCAACCCGGTTGCTGGCGTCAACGAGAAATTGACACCTCAAGCAATCGTGGGGAATTCCTGCTCCGTTACCGTGAAGATCCGGGAGTACAAGGACATGGAGCCCTTCTTCGTTCAAGGGCGAGAGCGACGAGCCTTGAGCATCAGCAGCTAACAGAACGAGCGAAACATCACGAAAAGAGTGTGAAAGTAGAAATGATGTGAAGAGATCGCTCGACCCAACAAAATTTCCCTCGCGGACCTGCGTGTATTTTGGCTCCGCCGCGCGTGTGACGTGACGATGGCGGCCGCAGCGGCCGAGGCGAGGGCGCAGTACTCGGCGATCGTGCTGGGCGCGACGGGGAACGTGGGCGGACGCATGGTGCAGCTTCTGATCAAGAACCCGCTGTGCAAGAAGATGGTGGTGATGACGCGCCGCAAGACGGACGCCTTCGCCGACCCCAAGGTTTCCGAGGTGGTTGTCAACATGGACTTGAAATCAGCTTGGCCGCAAGACGACTCTCAACGTTTACCGCCATTCCCGGGCCGTTACAGGTAGAGCAGATGGCGCGCGACTGGCTCGCCGCGAACGTACCCGCGCAGACTCTCTTCGATACTGCTATCCGCCCGCGTCATTCGTTCGTGCTGGCGCAGGTGCTCGTCCCATGAGCCCACGATAAAGGTTTCCAAGTAACGGCCAGGAGTCTCCAGATCGCGGCAAATCCCCCAGTGTGACGCTCCGTCGCGCCGCCGGATGCGGCCGAACTCGCGCATGGCAGCGAGGAAGTCCGCGGCACGCTCGGGAAGCACATCGTACTCGACTGTCACCAGAACTGGCCCGTCGAGACCGAGCTCTGCGCCAACCACTGGAGCACGCCAGGGGTGCCATGGCGTCATATCCAGTCTCGCCGTGTCGGGAAGACCCAGAAAGCCCGCCAGAACCGTCGAGAAAATGGCTCCCGCACCCGCCCATAGCAGTGCCGTATCGATCCCTCGTCGCGCGGCCAACCCACCCCACGTGGCACTGCCGACGGCCACGGCCCCCTGAAAAACCAGCATGGCAATCGAAAGCACGCGGGCACGCACCCAGTCGGGCGCCTGGTTCAGGATTTGCACGTTGAACAGCGAGAGGAACGACACCCATGCCGCTCCTCCCACCACCATCACCGCGCCCAGGAGCCAGATCGCGTGGAGCACTCCAGACGCCATCGTCACCAGTCCGAAAGCGGCAATCCCGACCGACACAATGACGTCGGCGGACCATCGATCTCGCGCGCGCTGCAGCACCAGCGCGCCCAGCACCGCGCCGGCACCGAAGCCGCCGAGCAGCACTCCATACCCGACGGGGCTGCCACTGATGCGATGGGCCAGCGAGGGCAGTAATGCCAGCAGCGCGCTTGCGAAGAACATGCCCGTTCCCGACCGCGCCAGCACCCGGAGAACTCCCGGCGAGTAGCGCACGTATCGGATGGCTGCGCGCGTAGCGCCCGCCACGGTCTCAGGCGGGGTAGCGCGCTTGACCACCGGCCGCTTCCAGCGGAGGATGACCAGAATCACGCCAACGAATGAAACCGCATTGACCAGGAACGCTATTCCCACCCCTGCAAACGCCACCACCGCCCCGGCAAGCGCTGGTCCGATGGCGCGCGCAAAATTAAACTCGATGCCGTTGAGTGCAGACGCCGCGGGCAGGTCCTCCTTTTCCACCAGTTCGGGCAGTACCGCGCGCCATGTGGGGGATTCGAAGGCATCGCCGGACGACAACGCGAACGTCAGAATCAGGAGGAGCAGCGGCGACATGAGCCCTGCCAGCGTCAACCCGGCAACCAGAAATGCCACCGCGATCATCCATGTCTCCGTACCCAGGATGATTCTGCGCCGGTCGAGAATATCGCCGACCGCCCCCGCCGGCAGGGCGAGCACAAAGAAGGGCAGTGCCGATGCCGTCTGGATGAGCGCCACATACATTGGACCGGCGTTGAGCGACACCATCAACCAGGCGGCGCCCACGCTCTGCATGAAGGTGCCGATATCGGACACCACATTCGCGGTCAGCAGATTTCGAAACGTGGGTGAGCGTAACGGCCGCCAGAGACTGTTCGATGGACGACTGAACGAATTCGGCAACTGCTCCCACCTCCATCCCTAAGCTACCAGAGCGATGCAGGAATCCCGTTTTCGTGTCCTTTCTACCTATGAGGGCCGGTTTGCCGCGCGTTGTTGCGAGCGTCTGTACCCTGATTACATTCGGGCCGCTGCGGATCTCTACCGTGGCATCTTCCAGCCGGAGGATCTGTTTGAAATCGGTTGCAGTGGAACCGGGACTTCCAAAACGCCTCAGGAACGGGAGGTGAAAGTTGTCCCGGCATGACCGAGTTAACATCTCGCGATGCCACCAACCGCGCATTCCGAAACCGCAGTTGAATCGTGTTTATGCCGAAGAAATGATCTCCATTGTCAGGCGTCGCATAGATGGTGGTCAGATTCTTTCCACTCGCTGCGACCCATTCAGCGAGTGCCCGATTTTGTCCCACGGTGATGAAGGTGTCGACCAGCACTGCATCCCGTTTACCCGAGATAAGCGTTGTACGATATCGGTGACCATTTCCTCTCCGTTGCGCCCGGCGGCAAGTCGCTGGTGATGACGGCGACCTGAGGGCTGACAAAGACCTCCCACTTCAAAGGGCTGTTCATAGCCTGCGCTCCTTGACGGCGGACTCCCGCCCTACTTTGCGTGAACCGGCTCTGCGTGAACAAGCGGCGCATCCACCAAATGCTCACTCAGGAACCACGCCTGCAGCTCATTGCGGCGCAGAACTTCGCTGACAACCAGATCGTTCGTGCCGTCGTCCCCGAGTTCGCTGGCACGGCGTGCCAGTTTGCGAACCTGTCCGATGATCACCTGATGCGCGTCCAACAACCTGGAAAGCTGTACCGGTACGGCCTCACGGCCGCGGGGCGGACGCTCGATCCGCGTCATCTCAGCAGCGTCGTGCGCCATCGCGATGCTGATGCCGCCGAGGAGTTGTATCCGCTCGGCGATGGAGTCGACCAGTTCCACTTGCTCGTCGAAGTGCTTGTCGAAAAGCAAATGCAACTGATAGAACGTCGGTCCGGCGACCTGCCAGTGCGATTTCTTGTACAAATCACGGAGCGTCATAGTGTCGGCAAGAAGTTGGTTTAGCTGCGCGGTCATCTCCAAACCGAACCGTCTCTTCGAGCTCAAGCGGCATTAAATGGTTTACCGTTCCGTATGCCTGAGTCTCAGCGGCTCGTTGATGGAACCGGGGTTGTGCGGTGGTTCCATCTGATACCGGACTTTCACGTTTGTTCTTCACAACGAATCCTTCCTAATCTTCTTTCAAGCCGCGGCCTGTCGCAAGAGATCTTCGACCTTAGCGTCCAGGTCGCGAGCGATGTTCAACGCATCGCTGTTTCCATAAGGCGCTAAGAGGCTCGCCATCCGGTCATAGGAAAGATGCACGCCATCGGCACGCTCGTCCACAAGAACGGTTACCGGAGCATAGGAGCCGGCATCTGGAACAAGCCTGGCCATCGACTGCATGATGAGCGGATTGCCCATAATCAGGCGGACCATCTTCGGGCCTCCTTCCACTCCGGCTTTCGCGAGAACCGCGCCGTGATCGAGCCGCATGAACTCCATGAGACCGATCTCGCTTACGCTCTCATGAATGACGTTCTGCATTTCTTCGAACGTGGTTGCGGCGGCGACCTTTGTCGCGAATTCGACCATGTTCGGCCTGCCGATCGCCTCTTCCACCGCCGCCAGAACGGCGTCAAACGGCTTCCGGGAGGTTATGCTCCACCGTTCTACGTTCACCTGATTAGTTTGCATTTTCGGTTTCACCCCCTCTGTTGGTGGGTCGCCAGCGGACCCGTAGTTCAAATTTGCGCGAAGCCTCCGTCGACGAACAGCTCAGTGCCCGTGATGTAACTGCTGTCATCAGATGCGAGAAACACAACGGCGTTGGCGACCTCGTCTGGCTGCCCTAACCTGCCGAGGGGGATGGCGCTCGCGACCATCTTCCGCCGCTGCTCACCCGCTTCACCGGATACAAGCAACTCATTCAGTCCCGGCGTGTCGATGGTGCCAGGGCTGATCGCGTTGACGCGAATTCGCCGGCCTTTGAGATCCGTCGTCCACGTTCGAGCGAAAGAGCGAATGGCGGCCTTCGTAGCGCTGTAAACGCTGTTGGAGTCCAGGCCTTTGCTGGCCACAACGGACGCGTTGAGAATGATCGAGGCGCCTTCAGGCATCAGCGGGAGCGCTTTCTGTACCGTGAACAGCACTCCTTTGACGTTAACGTTGAAAATGGAATCAAATAGTTCTTCTGTGATGTTTCCGAGTACAGCGTATTGGGCAATCCCCGCATTCGCGAAGAGAACGTCGAGATTTTGTTTCTCGCTCTTGATCTGCGCGTAGAGCCGGTCGAGATCGCCTGCATTCGACATATCTCCACGTACACCGGTCGCATTTCCCCCAATTTGTTGGACAGCCGTTGCGAGTTCTTGTTCGCGACGGCCGGTGATGTAAACGTGGGCGCCCTCTTTGGCGAGTGCTTTCGCCGCCGCAAGGCCGATCCCACTCGTCCCGCCCGTTACCAACGCTACTTTTGCGTCCAGTCTTGGCATTCCGGCTCCTTCCAATGGTTCAACCTTCCGGCTTGACGATAGCTGTTGCCACTTCCCGATATCGGAAGCATTCGACGAGTGGTCGTTCACCATTCCCACTGCCTGCATATGGGCGTAAATGACCGTGGAACCTACGAATCCGAATCCACGGCCTTTCAGGTCTTTGCTCAACGCGTCGGATTCCGTAGAGGTGGCGGGAATCTGCTTCATGACTCTCCAGCGGTTTACCTTCGGCTCTCCACCGACAAAGCGCCTCGAGTACGCATCAAAACTTCCGAACTCCTTTTGAATCGCGAGAAACGCCCGCGCGTTGCGTACAGCCGCCTTAATCTTTTGCCGATTTCGAATGATCCCTGGATCAAGCAATAGCTTCTGAATGCGCTTCTCGGTATATCGCGCGACTTTGCTGGGATCAAATTCGCTGAATGCACGGCGATAGCCTTCACGCTTGTTTAGGACGATCGACCAACTGAGCCCAGCTTGCGCCCCTTCGAGAATTAGAAATTCGAAATGTTTGTTGTCACTGTGAACCGGTACGCCCCATTCCCGATCGTGATATTCGAGCATTAGGGAATTGCTTTCGCCTACCCACCCACAGCGTTTTTTTGGGCATGGACTCGAACTCCCGTCGCAACTGCCGTCGCCCAGGCAATCGAGTAGATGATCCCATGAATTCTGTCCGTTTCCTGTTACGATTGTTGGCTTTCATTGAGAAGGTCGCCGAGCACCGCAGGCCATCCTTTCTCGAAATCGCCATCCCGCTGCAAACCGCGCTCCAACAGCGCTTTCACGCGCCGCTGTGTTTCAGGCCACGTCAGGGCCACCTGAAAGGAGTTGACGGCGTCCAGAAGCCGGTCAGCGGATGGCAACGAGACTTGATTGATTAAGTGCTTTGCCGCCGCGATCGCGCGCCGGTCGAAAGAAGCGATTCGGCGCGCGAGCGAGTCGACGAAACCGTCCAGTTCCGCGTCGGCGAGGGCACGATTGATGTAACCATAGCGCTCGGCTGTGTCCCCGTCGAAATCATTGCCGCCGAGAACGATTTCCAAGGCGCGACCGCGGCCGACCAGGTGCGGGAGACGTTCGGCGCCTCCGCCGCCCGGATGCAGGCCAACTGCGACTTCGGGTTGGCCAAGCCGCGTGTTCTCGCGCGATGCGAAGCGCATGTCGCACGCGAGGACGAACTCGCTGCTTGCGCCGCGC
>Ga0070731_10005395_pt1 | contig 10574 bp, 9 predicted proteins | sample Coa_R1_2_FD_66448 | JGI IMG/M metagenome (GOLD analysis project Ga0070731, IMG submission 66448) | Surface soil microbial communities from Centralia Pennsylvania, which are recovering from an underground coalmine fire - Coalmine... | ecosystem: Environmental > Terrestrial > Soil > Unclassified ... | reverse complement strand
GTCGAATATATTCATTCGCAATTTTTGCATGGCCTGTGAATAAGACATTTATTCTCCCGTATGCACTTTTGGCGTATGCAAAAACTCTTTTCTTTTTACATTCATGGAGAATAATGCTTTTACCATCGAAAATGCCAATAGCGGAACATGGCATAAGGCTTTCAGCGTCGACCATGAATAAAGACGCCGCGGAACAGAAATGATCATCACCAAGGCAAACATCACTGTAATGGCAAACCAATAAAGATATTCCGGAAACAAGATCTGCACTTTGGTAAAATATTCAACAACAAAGATGCCGAACATCAAAAAATACGAGAGCAAAAAAAGGAGTCGTGGCGGAGCGAGATTGAAAAAAAGCCTGTTCCAGTAATTTCTTGTTTTGCGCAGGGTCTTATCATTATTATCAAAAAACAAGCGCAAATGGATGATCTGTGATTCCAGCCATCGTGTACGCTGACGCTGATATACCGCACGGTTAGAAACTTTTTCATCCAGCACATAAGCGTCATCAATAAATTCGATCGTGATTTCGGCTTTCATTATTTCAAAATCCACTTCTCTGTCGCAAGCAGGATTTCCCAAAATGCCGGGCTTGTTATAAATTTCTTTGAGTTTTTTATATTCAAAAGCCATTCCCGATCCGATCGTACTCGAAGAAAAACCCAATGCCCGCTGACCCTTTCGGAAAATATTATTGTTGATCTCTTCACTCATCGCGTCCAGCACTGCCACAGCGGTGTTTTTATTTTTTGCAATGCGATGACATTGCGCAGCACGAAAGTCTTTCTGAAAGGAAGCATTTACTTTTTCAAGACAATCGGGCATCATAATATTGTCTCCGTCTAAAATTATGGCGATGTCGTATTTATCTTCTGGAATATAATTGAGTAATTTATTCAGCGACCTTGCCTTTGAACTGATCTCAAATTTCAATTCTAAAACATCAACCGGAATTTCCCTCAATAACTGTATGGTCTCTTGTTTTAATTGGTCGGCGGCGACAAAAACATCAAAAAATTCAGCGGGATAATTATGCGTTTTTGCCTTGCGGGCTGTGTTTAGGATCACTTCATCTTCTTTATAACTTGGAATCAATACAGCAATTTTTTTCTTTGCTGGATTCGGATGATAAATAACGGGGCTGTATAATTTGCCTGCAACGGCAACAACAAAAAAGTACAGCGTGTTGAGGGCCAAATAAATAAAAAGAAGCAGGAATAAAATATGTACGATCGTCATTATCATCTACATTATCATTTTTAATTTCATTCCGCAAGGACTAAATTGCTGAAGCACTTGAAGAATAAAGATTCCAGAAGATTCCTTTAAAAAAATATTTCAGGTGAATGAATTGTTTCTTTAATAATAAACTCGTCGTAGTTTTAGGAATCGTAAAAAAAACAAAGAACAAGCTAAAAACGCTCAACTGCAGCAGGTTAGTATTTCTGCGCATGTATAAGATCCGGTTTCGGGTGTGATAAAAAACCTTCATCGGGTTATTTTTTCCCACCGACATGGATTCTTTATGCAAAATTTTTGCGCTTGCGGTGTACCAGATGACATAACCCGCCTTTAAAATTCTCGCCGACCAGTCCCATTCTTCGTAATATAAAAAAAATCTTTCAGGAAACATCCCCGTTTTTTCAATAATGGAACGCTTTACCAGCATGGCGCAGCCGTGTGCTCCAGCCGTTGGTCGGGAAATATCATATTGGCCTTCATCGCGCTCCATTTCACCGATTATGGTAACTCTCCCGGTATATACATTCATGGGGTTAAAACCTGCATACTGAATTGTTTCGGGAGAATTAAAATAGCAAATTTTGGGACATGTCACACCAATCAAAGGATTGTCAAAAAAAGGCTGGAGGAGGTTATCAAGTAAATCTTCATTCACTTCCGTATCATTATTCACAATAAAAAAAAAATCTCCTTTGGCCTGACGCATTCCCCAATTATTTCCGGCGGCAAAACCTAAATTATTTTTGCTTAATAAGACTCTTGTGTTTGGATATTTTCCTGAATTTATTTCTTTGCTGGGGTCAATTGCAGAAGCCATATCACAAACCAAAATTTCGTAGTTCCTGTATTTCAGTTTTTTTGTGGACTCAAGAAACTGGCAGGTTACTGATGTTTGATTGTAATTGAGCGTAATGATGGATATCAAAGGCTGATGATCCTTTAGCATAGTACGATCTTCATTTACGAAACCAAATTAATAAATTAACAGGGAAATCTTATGCATTTGTTTTTTGAATAAGCGCAGAAGGTGTTTGCGCCATTATCCATAGATCATAAACAAAATTGTAATTATCGGCATAATCAATATCCAGGTTTATTCTTTCTTCCGCAGACATATCCTCTTTACCTCTTTTCTTTATTTGCCACAAACCGGTGATGCCTGCTGGCGCCATAAAACGTTTCGCCCACTCATCTGTGGTAAGCGTTTCGGCTTCGTACAAGGGCAACGGACGGTTTCCAACAACAGACATGTCCCCTAATAATACATTAAGCAATTGAGGCAATTCGTCCAGGCTGGTATTTCTTAAAAATGATCCAACCCTTGTTATGCGGGGGTCATTATTGATCTTAATGAATACCGGACCGTTTGACGGGCCATCATTGTATAAATTCAGGTGAGAAAAATCGTTGATCTTTTCATCAGCGCCAATTTCCATTGTTCTGAATTTGTAGAAATCGAAAATTTTATACCCTTTTCCTGCTCTTTTTGAAATATAAAAAACAGGTCCACGAGATTCTAATTTAACGGCTAGCGCAATTAAAAGAAATAACGGACTTAAGAGAATAAGAATAGTGAGTGATACAGTAATATCAAAGCCTCTTTTAAGAATATACTGAACCGGAGTTGAACTTTTGAGTTCGCGGTTCTGATTAAATTCTACCTGGCTTGATTTTACTTTTTTCAGAAACTGAATTTTTCCGAAAATACTTTTCTCATGGAAATTGTTCAGAAATACAATTTCATCAAGAATTTTATTTCTTCTGTAATAATTCAGTTCTTTTTCCGGCGAACCGGAGCCATCTAAAATAAAAGGAATTGAACTCAAAACGGGGTCATTATTCAAATATTGACGAAAACTCTTGATTTCCGCAATGTCGAAGCTTGCGTCACAGAAAATCACTTCGGGAATAATGTTATTGTCGTTTTTGAGGGAACGTATTAATTCAGCTTTTGCATTTTCCAGCATTTCGAATGCGTGTCCTCTTTTAAAGGAGCCTAACAATTTTTCAACGCTGTCGGCATTTTTTCCAATGAAATAAAAGCCACTGTTTCGATAAACTTTGTTTTCTTTTACTGCATAGTACGACTTGATGCTGTAATGAGCAAAAGTTCGGTTTTTAAAATTCGCTTTGGGTAGAAATGTAAACTCCATAAAAAGGTTTATAGTTTCATAATTACGGTAATGCACTCAACTAATTGGCATTAAAAAAATTCTTATCAATCACTTGTTTTCTTATTAAGTTGTTTATGACTGATAATAAATCAACCGGATTAAAAGGTTTTAAGAAATATTTTGCCACACCGTGTTCCAGGCACTTAACCTGTGTTTCTGCATTATCCAAGCCGGATAAAACAAGAAGGGGAATATTTCCATAAATTCCACTTGATGAAAGTTGTTCAACAAGTTCCCAATTTTCCATGTCCGGTAATTGCGGATCGGCAATTATCAAATCAGGTAAATTCTTTTTTGAGAGCCAATACATGGCGGAACATCCATCTGGCATTGTTATTACCTGATAGTCCCTGCTGAGTATGGTCTGTAGCAAAAAGCGTATCGCTTTGCTGTCATCAATTGCTAAAATTTGCTTTTTCATGGGCAGAAGTGCTTAGTTAAAAAAAACCAACCATCTTTCAATAGGCAAATCGTCAGATAACAGGCTCACAACAGGTATTGGCTTTAACTAACTGCCTTGATAAGGAAGTAAATTATTAAAAGATTAAAATATAAACTTAACTGGCTTTTTGTGCGTAACAGGTATCGGCGTGGGGGATTTCCAAGGGATTTGTAGATGAAATATGTACGGAAGTCGAATTATAGCGAAGTTCAGAGGAATTGAATGTATTAGATTACTATTCGGGGATAAAAGTAACAACAATTTTCATATACTCAAATATTGTGGCGTGTTTTTTTTATCAACAATGGTGAATTGTTCTTATTGACTGATTCTTAAGCCAATGCCTGTCGGGACGCTTTTTCCCAAAGCACTGTCTGCTGTTTCATCATAAAACGCTTAAAACCCAGAAAAACCGCAACATTCATAAATAGAAAATAGTAGGGGATATACAGGATTTTTAGCTTGATATTTTTATTGGCAAAAAACCACCCAACCAAAGCACAGACATAAAAGGATATCTGAAGAACCAGGATGACCTGGAAAACGCGTTCATCGCTAAAAGTCGTAACCAGCACATTTGAGATCAGCAGGGTTACTAAGGCAATAGGACAAATTGTCCACCGTAAAATGCGATGCGACATAAATTGAAAGCTTAGCCGGGGGTATTTAAAAAAATTGAACAACCCTTTCAATATCACCATCGCCTGGAAGGCTCCTGCGCATATCCTTACCTTTCTTTTCTGCTCCTCTTTCATCGATGCCGAGGAAGTTTCGATTGCATAAGCGTTCGGTTCATATCTTATAACAAAGCCTTTCATGCATATTTTTAATGACTGAACAAAGTCTTCGATAATCACATTTCCTTCTTCCTTTTCAAATAAGTCAGTCCTTACCGAAAATAATTCTCCCGCTGCACCAACGACAGAATGGAAAGAAGAATCTAATTTTTTCAAGAATGATTCATACTTCCAATACAACCCTTCACCAACGCCGGCAGCGGTATTTTCAACATCATTTATGACCTTTTTCTCTCCCGCAACACCGCCAACGCGGGCGTCAGCATAATGCTTTGCAATCTCTTTGATACAATCAACATTTAATAAAGTATTTGCATCGGAAAATATAACAAAAGGAGTAGTTACAAATTGCATTGCCCTGTTCATGGCAGCAAGTTTGCCTCTTCGTTCGGGCTCATGAAGTGACAAGATATTCTTGTACTGAACTATTATCTGATGGGTATTGTCTGATGAACCGTCTGTGATAAAAATTACTTTGAGCTTATTTGCAGGATAGGCAAGAGCAAGTGTGTTCTTGATTTTTCTTTCAATAAATTCCTGCTCATTGTAAGCAGAAACGATAAGTGAGATTTCCGGTTCAAATGGCTCTTTGCCTGCGTTTTCCGGTTTGCTCCTGTCAAATACTTTTTTAATCCTGACCAGCACATAGAGCAAAATGCCATAACCGATATAGCTATAGAAAATAATAAATAGACTCAACCAAAAAATAATTTTTAATGCTGTCATTTTCAATCTATAAAATAGTAAATAAATAAACGACTGTGAAAATATAATAGTATTTGCAGCGTTAATAATTTATGGACTTTCCGGGTGATTCCACAGTGTTCTCCCAGGTCATTTGTATTCATAAGGTTTTAGAAAATAATCCCTACTTTTGGCCAAAATGGTCAGTTTTCCTGATCTTTCATGGTCAGTATTTACCAAAATACACTTCAGGTTATAGTCTTTTTCCTGCGAAAGCCGTTCATACCAAGCATAATAAAACAATTTTTTTTGTTTGTACATATTCACTAAACCGAAAAGAGCGTTATTACGTTTCAGTTTGTAAAATTGAAAATATAAAATAGCCCCATGGACTTCAATTACCTGTTAAACGCGTTGTTTAAAAAAAAATGGATTATCTTTTTTAGCACCTTCATCGCATTCGGCGCTGCCCTGGCCTTTACCTTTTTCATGAAAAAAAGTTATGTTTCAGATGCGCAATACTCTACCGGTCTAACCCAAACGAGCAAAGTATCCTTGCAAACCAGTGAAATATTTGACATCAACCAGATTGACCTTCGATTTAACAACGTTATAGAAACGTTTCAATCACCCACGGTTTTAGGGATGTTATCCTATGAATTGTTGCTCCATGATATCGAATCATCGCATCCATTCAGAATTCTGACCGACAAGCAAAAAAAAGACACTGCCTATACCCTGGTGGATTTTTCAAAAGCCAAAGAAATCCTTCATAAAAAAATTACCACACTCAATTTATTGAGCAGCTATGATGAACAGGAAAGAAGGGTTTGGGATCTGTTGCTGTTATACGAATATGACGATTATGAAATCCTGAAAAAATTATACATCGAACGGATAAAGAACTCAGATTTCTTACTGGTGGAATTTTCGTCTGAAAGCCCTGAACTGAGTGCATTTGTCGTGAATACCATTGGTCAGAAATTCCTGGAATTTTATAATTCGCTGCAATCGGTTGTAACTAAAGAATCCCTGACTCACCTGGATAGCCTGACAAGAGCGCAACAAAAAAGAGTGGATAGCCTGCAATCGAGGCTGGAAAACTTCAGGGCAAAATACGGAAATTCAAAAACGGGAGACGTACAGGCGGCGGCGGTTTCAAGCGCCTCAGAAGCAGATTCCCGGTATACGAATGAGCAAACAAATTTAAACAAACTTATCTCTGCATTAGATGTGGTAAACAATCAATTGCAAAACCTCGATAAAAACAATCCCAGTTCTACGACGTCCCAGAATAACAACAACTCCGAAATTCTAAGATTAAAGAAAGAAAATGATAATTTATCCGCTCAAAACATGCAAAAAGGCGGCAATGACCCGGATATACAGGCGAAAATTACCAGCAACATCACAAAAATAAACAATCTTTATTCAGCGGGAAGCACCACGGACCCGGTAAAAAGCGCCGAGCGAATTGAAACTACCCGTGAAACGTTAATCAATAAAAGATCCGAAATACAAGGAGACATAGAAGCCTCACGAAAAAACCTGGATGTTTACCGTCAGCAGGTAAATGTGTACAAAGGAATCGCCAACTCGGGCGGCGGAAGTGAAGTTGTTGCCAACGCCATGGAAAGTGATTTAAAAAGCGCTCAGGATGAATTAACCAAATACAAGAACAGCGTGTTCCAATCACAGGACCTCACGGTAAACCCTGATTTTAATTTCCGTCAGACATTAATGGGGCAGCCACCTATAAAAGCAATGCCTTTGCACAGAACGATAATTGTCGGCGTTTCTGGTGTTGCCATGTTTCTTATCGTTTCTTTAATTATTATAATTCTTGAATTTCTCGATTCTTCATTGAGAAGCCCATCCATTTTTCAAAGAGAAACCAATTTGAAATTAATGACCGTCGTAAACAAAATGGATCTGGCTAAAAGAGACATGAAAGAGAATTTTGACATGGGCAGTTCAGAAAATACCAATTTAAACAGCAAAATTTTTATTGAAAGTTTTAGAAAGCTGCGGTTTGAGTTGGAAAATAGCGGTAAAAAAATCATTTTGATAAGCAGTTTAAAACCACAGGAAGGAAAGAGTACCCTTCTTGAAGCATTGGCGTACACATTCAGCATGACCAAGAAAAAGATATTGTTGATTGATGCTAATTTTTCCAATAACACGTTGACAAGAAAATTTTCGGCTAAACCGACTTTGGAGAATTTTACTTTGGGTGTTCAGGATAATCCAACTGATAAGATATGGGGCATTACAACCCTTACTGACATCGTTAATGTGGATGTCATCGGATGCAATGAGGGCAATTACACTCCAGCAGAAGTTTTACCTAAAAACAACCTGTTATTTAATTTACACAAAGTAGGTCAGCATTATGATTTTATTTTTATTGAAGGTGCCGCGCTGGATAATCATGCCGACAGTAAGGAACTTTCAAAATATGCAGACGGAATAGTGATCGTTTATTCGGCCAAGAATTCATTGGGTGAAATTGATAAAGAATCGCTTCAGTTTTTGAAAAATTCCACATCTGACAAATTTATTGGCGCCATATTAAACAACGTTGAAAAAGATTACCTGGATGCGTGATCATTCAGTTTGGGATATATTAACCATTTCCATTAAAAGCAATTGATGCCAGTTTAATGCAACACAATTTTATCAAGAATAAGGATATTGTTTTGTTCAGTTTTCAACCATGGGAATCCGGGATTGGCTTCAATTTTAAGGAAATGGCTTTTGAACTTGCAAAATACAACCGGGTTTTATTTGTAAACCGCGCGCCCGACAGAAATTCCTTATTAAGAAAAAAGAATGAATCCAATCAATTAAAAAAGAAAACAGAATTAACCCAGATCGAAGAAAATCTGTGGTTGTATAATCCAGACATTGTGATGGAATCCATTAACTGGATTTCCATCGACGCCGTGTATGATATACTTAATAAAATTAACAACAGGCGTTTGGCAGGAGCTATCAAAAGGGTGATAAAAAAACTTTCATTCAAAGATTTCATTTTCATCAACGACAATGACTTTTACCGAGGTTTGTACCAGAAGGAATATTTAGAATGCAGCCATTATATTTTTTACATACGCGACTTTTTAACGATACAGCCTTATTTCAGAAAACACGGTACCAGGCTGGAGGAAAAAATCATCAAAAAAGCTGATTTAGTTGTTGCCAATTCGGCTTATCTGGCGAACTATGCTGCCCAGTGGAATGAAATGACCTTTGATATTGAACAGGGGTGTGATCTCAAGAATTACCTCAGCACAAACTATCCAATGCCCGATGATATTGCGACAATCAACCGTCCCATTATTGGTTATTGTGGTGCGGTAACCAGCATGCGTTTGGATATCTCGGTGATAGAACATATTGCTATTTCTTTTCCCGAGTACAGCATTGTATTTGTAGGACCCGTTGACAAAACATTTGAAAAAAGTAAATTAAATAATTACAATAATATTCATTTCACGGGTTTGAAAAAGCTGGAGGAAATTCCGGCTTACATTTCTCATTTCAATATTTGTATGAATCCTCAAATGATTAATCCCCTCACGGTAGGAAACTATCCGCGTAAAATTGATGAATACCTCGTGATGGGTAAACCAGTGGTCGCAACGGCAACGCTTGCCATGGAAATGTTTCGTGATTATGTTTTTCTTTGCAAAACAAAAGAGGATTATGTTACCCAGATTAACCTGATCCTTTCTAACGAACAGTTTTTAAGCGACCATGAAAAAGAAAGAAGAATAAATTTTGCCCTTACGCACAGTTGGGAAAATAGCATTGGTATGTTGGGGGACGCCTATCACCAGGTTTTTATTGAGAATAAAAAATAATAAATGGCAACAACGGAAAAATCAAATAATAAAGCTGCGGAAGTGGTATTGACAATGCTCTTCATTATTTTTTTAATTTTTATATTTATTAAATTTGTTTTTTACTGACCCTAATGAATAATTATAGCCTTTTACATAAAAATAATGCCGAAGCAGGTTGGCTGAAATATAATTTTCTTGAAAAGAAATTAAATACTGTTTCAGGCTATTTTATTTTGGCATTACTGGCTGTTGGATGCGCGTTTTGTACCACCTTGGTTGATGTCAAAACCGGGATTCTTTTCCTTGGCGTGTTCGTTGCCATTTTTATCATTGTTTTCTTTTTACGAAATCCCTATTTCGGATTATTTTTTACCATAGTTTTCTCATCGCTCCCGTCGTTTCTTGGCCGGTTAATGCCAAACGTCGACGTTGCTTTCGGAAGCATTACCGATATATTCGCTTACTTACTTTTTTTCAGCGTAGTCATCAAATATAAGTACCGCACAGGATTGGATAAACAATTTTTATTAAATCCCATTTCCATCGGTTTATTGATATTGCTTGCCTTTTATATAATCCAGGTATTGAATCCCAATATGTTCAGCAAATTGGGCTGGTTTAGTTATACGAGGAAATATTTTCTCCAGTTGTGTTTTTTCATGTGCTGTTACTGTTTGTTTGACACCTGGAAAAGAGTAAGGTTTTTTATTTATTTCTGGATAATATTCACAACAATTCTCGCCGTGTACGCATGCAAACAGCAGTGGTTTGGATTGTTTGATTTTGAATGGCAATGGCTCAATGCTCATCCCAAGCAATTCGGTCTGTATTTGCAATGGGGATTATTACGCAAATTTTCCATTTTGTCAGATCCCGCATCGTCAGGCGTGTATTTTGCTTCTGTTGCCACCCAGTGTATCATTTTAGTTATACGGGAAAAAAAGCTAAAACTCAGGTTTTGGCTATCCGTTGCGGCGCTATTTAATTTAATGGCATATGCTTATTCAGGTACACGTACTGCCACATTAATGGTTGTTGCCGGAATTCTATTTTACATGATCACCACGATCAATGAAAAGCGCACTTTGGTTTTTGGTTTTTTTTGTATAGTAGGCTTTCTAACGCTCATGTATATGCCTTTTAGTCCGCCGGCAATTGGTCGGATACGGTCAACATTTACACAAGGAAATAAAGACGCGTCTGCCACGATCCGGGATTTAAACAGGCATCATGTTCAACCTTATTTATATGATCACCCTATGGGGGGCGGAATTTTCACCTGTATCCCCGAAGGCAGCAAATACAATCCGGGGCATTATCTTGAAAAATTTCCACCGGATAGCGGCTACATGAAAGTATTTGCAGAACAGGGTTGGATAGGATT
>Ga0070731_10005394_pt1 | contig 10577 bp, 14 predicted proteins | sample Coa_R1_2_FD_66448 | JGI IMG/M metagenome (GOLD analysis project Ga0070731, IMG submission 66448) | Surface soil microbial communities from Centralia Pennsylvania, which are recovering from an underground coalmine fire - Coalmine... | ecosystem: Environmental > Terrestrial > Soil > Unclassified ... | reverse complement strand
TGCGTCCCGTACTGGTCAATGAGGGATTTCTTTTGCTCTCTGGCTAACACTAAGTTCCTGCACTCCTGTCTTTAATCGATTGTCTTGTGACATTTAGAAGCATATCACGGGCTGTTGCGGACGGTAAAGCAGTAGCATGGCGGCACGGGATTGTGGCTTGACTTTGGGACGGCCCGAGCTACGATTGAAAGGGGAAACGCGATGAATATCGAAATTCGGGATTCGACCCTAAAAGCCCGTATCCAAAAACAGCTTGAGGCTACCGGTTCCGGGAATGTCGAGGAACTGCTGGCCCGCTTACTGGAGACCCAGGAGCAGCAGGACCGATGGCTTCTGGAAAATCGAGATGACCTCAATGCCAAGATCGGCCGCGGTCTGGCTCAACTCGATCGGGGCGAAGGAATCCCGGAAGACCAATTGGATGCACGGCTGAAAACTCTCAAAGCTAAGTCGCGATGAAGTCCCGTTACCTCCTGTCTCCTGAGGCAGCCGAGGATTTGGCCTCGATCTGGCAGTACATCCACACACAAAGTAGCCTGGAGATGTACGGGGTTTTGCCGCACATGTTCAGGGGATTCGGGGACGGACGGAAGTGGAGCGGCCTGCAGAAGCGGCCATCGTGAATGGATCTCGAAATCCCCCTTTCGCAGCCTGCGCGAAAGGATGGGCCACCGGTAAGTTGTCAAAGACTCGCTCATCGCGCCCATTTCCCGCTATCCACGTGAGAAACGGCCTGTGAAAATCTCCCATTAACAACAGGAAAGGCGCTACGATTAGCGCTCTGGAGGAAGCCCGAGATGGGGTGGCTCTCTGAACAGTGGAAACAGGTGCGCGGCCACGCCAAGTGGGAATTGATCAAGTGGCTTGTTTCATTACTTACCGCGACAGCCATCAGTGCTGCGTATGTTCTCCTGCAAAAACTCCGGCATCTCACCTGGGACTGGTGGGCGTTTGGTGGAGTGTTCGCCATGTCCCTGGTGCTAATCGCGATCATGCACCGCAGGATGACTGTTCCATCGGGAAAAAGCTCACAGCAAAAGCTTGTAATCCATCATGCCGTGTATGGGGCCGGTCCAGCAACTGATATCGATGTTACGGAGACGCTGAGGAATGCGCCGCGGGATGGTTTAGTGATTCCGGTGGACAATAGTCTTGTGCCCCGCGATCCAATATTCGGCACACGGAAGCGCCTTGTTGTGGATTATTCTTACGGCGATGGAACGGTATGCGGCGCATACAGGGTGGAGTCGGCACCTGGGGAACCCACGCGATTGGTATTACCAGAAGACTCTGAATTGATCAAACTGCAGGCAGAGTTGCGACGCTTGCAGCAAGAGCACGCAGCAGAAAAGCCCCGCCCAGTCCAACCAAGCATCCAAGATCATGCTCGTCAGCAATCTTCGCCATTAGGTCGGCTACCCGTTTATCGACAAGACCTCACCATTGAAGTGCTTGCGGTTCGCAGTGGAGTACGCATACTTGGCCCAGCCACAGTCTTTATGCTACTGAAGACATGGGCAAAGAAGGATCTGAATCTTCTGACATTGAATATCGCCGTTTCACTACGTGAAGGCAGGCACGAAGCTCCTCTGCTTCGAAATCTGTCCGAGTGGATCGTATCTGACAGATTCTTTGATCAGCGATACGGTACCCAAAATACGCGGGAAGCGAATCTAGAGGACGAGACACTTTCGCTCTTGATGGAGATTGAGAGCGGCATTTTTCGCGAAGGTCATCATCGACCAAAATGGGTAGCATGTGAAATGCCCAATTGTGCTTTTGTAGAAGAAAAGGAAATTCAGGCCATCAGAGTTGAGTTTCGAGACAAGGAAGGCGCAGCGAAGACGGAGACGTTCACAAAATGGCCTGAGACTAACTACAGAATATTCGATGTCGCCTTTAAGCGATGAGTGGAGATGAGTGGACTGTCACGGGAAAACTGGGGAAGACGGGACGTACACCCTTTTCGGATCTTGAAACCCTGGCGCGGACGGGACGTACGCAAGTTCTAATTCGCAAAACCGGCGAACGGCTGTCTTCAGATTTTCCTCGAGGCGTTAAAATGATGTTGTGAACTGGCGGGCTTTCATTGATTTTCTCCATCGCTGGCAGTGGCTTGTCGCGGCGATTGCCGCCAGCGTGCCGACCCTTTATTACGGCCCAAAGAAATTGCTGGAAACGTGGGACTGGTATGTGGACCGTTTCCGCGATCGACCTATCCTTGAAGTCTTGCGTGAGGTGCGAATCCCAAAGAAGCTCGCACCGTTCAATCCGAGCGGCCCCGGAGAGATCTCGCCAACAATCGTTAGCATTGCGAAATATGGAAACTACAGCGTCGGCGACCTTGCGGACATCCTCAATCGCAGTCATCGATCAATCGGGAAGTCCGTTCGTCGTCTCAGAGCACAGGGAAAGATCGAGCTAGATCGTGGCGGTTTTAAACTCAAAAGGTGACTGGTAGGCGGATCCCTTTCTAATCAGACCAACCGAGGCGCCCCGAATCGCCCGTGCAACAAGAGAGCGGAACCTTCTATTTATGGCGATCCTCAATCTGACTTCCTTCATGGACGAAACTGGCCACCCAGACGACCCCAACCTCGAATATGTGGGGATGGCCGGGTTCGTGGCTCCTTCTGGCGCCTGGGAAGTTTTCGAAGCGGCATGGAAGGACCTAATGCACAACGCTGGATTAATCCAGCCGTTTCACATGAAGGAGTTCGCGCACTCGCAGGGTCAATTCAAGTCGTGGAAGGGCAAGGAAGAAATGCGCCGAGCTTTTTTTGGCCGCGCCATTAAACTGATAGTCGAAACCGGTGGCACGCCCATTGGGGCCATCGTCTCACTGTCCGGATTCCGGAGCCTTACGCAAAGCCAGCAAATCAGTTACGTGAACCCATACTATGTCAGTTTTCAATTCGTCACCCGTGGGGCAGCCATCGAGGCTATGTTTGAGGACCCTGACGAAAAAGTGGCGATGATTTATGCATATCAGGGCGAGTACGGTACTAACAATGGTGGGCGTGCAGAACAATTGTGGCACGAGATAAAGAAACAAACCGACTTCGGCAAGAGGATGGGATCGTATACATCGGCAACGCCTGGTAACCAGTGCCCGCTGCAAGCGGCGGATATCTTTGCTTACGAGCTTTCCCGCGAATTTGAAAGCCGTGTAAAGCGTCCTGATGCTGCGATGCGGTGGGGATTGCGACAAATAATCGGAATGTACCGAATACCAAGCCCCCAGATTAGGCTGCTCGACCGGAGAGAGTTGCTCCGAACAGTCAAGGAGGGCCTTTTCCCAGATCAAACTGGCGTGAACGAGTTAGATTCAAATCAAGAGCAGTCGGCACACGAAAGCATGATGAAATGGCTTATAGAGCGGGGTCAGTTTACCGCCGAACAGTTCTCGAGTTTCATGGAAGCAGCGGCGGCAATCCTTGGAAAGAAATGACTCAAAACTGGAGCAGCCGGGACGTACACCTTTTTCCGATTTTATGGTGTGAACATCGTGAACGTTCCGCGGGCGGCCCATCCTTTCGCGTTGTTTGCGAAAGGGTGGGTGGCACGGACCTCAATTTCCAAATTTCGACTCGCAACGATTAGGCGCGAGATTCTTACCCTTCCAAAGAACGGCAAGAGCGGGGCGCCCCCAGTCGTAGTGGTCTTCAAGAATGAAAGGCGGGGACACCCATCCCTTACGCCGTCGGCCAGTTTCCGAAAAAGGGTATCTTGTTTATGAGGCGGCGCAGCACAAGCGTGGTCGTACTGCCGAACACGAATGACAGTGCTATCGATGCCAGGATGAAATAGTGTCCCAGCAGTTCGTGCCCCGGCGCTCCCTCGGGCTTTACGCCCCAAACAAATCCCCAACTACCCACCCAAAGACCCATTTGGGGGACGAACGGCTTCATCATTGCCGCAACTAGCCCCGCAACCGTGAACCCGTAACCGAAGAGTCCTATCAGGAAAATGAACAAACCTTTCGTTCCCGTGCGAGCTAGCCTGGCAGCCTTGCGGAGCAATGGCCAAGGAGCCGGGTGCCCCATCGTTTGCGTTCTTTGCAAAGGGTTGGGCCGGACTGCCGATCCTTGGGCCTACTCATATGTCCGCGCCACGAACACGGTCACGGCGGTCACGATGAAACAGACTAAGGCGATCCAGAAAGCGTGTTGCAGGCTGGAGTCGAGCACGCGAGGGATTCCACCGCTTTTGTCCAGCAGCAGATCGAAGACGCGGTCAATTTTGGCCACGGCGTATCCCCCGAGGAACGCCGCGACATTTTTTGAGAGACGCTCGAACCGCCGCTTCTCCTCCTCATACGGGGCCAGAAGAATTCCAGCGGCCCATCCCAAAGACGCTCCGACGATCGCCCCTAAAAGTGGGTTCAGGTCCCGCCACACAAGCAGCAGGATGATCACCACGATCAACAACACTCCAGCGGTGACGAAACTGGTTACGATTTTCGAGTTCATGTGGGATCTACCTCGAGTGCGATTCAGAATCCGATCGCGCGTCGGCGGGAGATGCTACCACCGATTCGATCGGCGGAAGCGATGGGAGCAAGAAATTCCGTTGCGCGGACGTCAATTTCCAGACTTCGCCCCAGAACGATTGGGTCCGGCATTTCTACCCTTGCAAAGAACGCTAGAGTGCGGCACCCTCAGTCGTGGTGAGGTACGCGACGAGAACCAACCATGGAATACATAATCGGATTGATATTGGCCGCGGCCGTGGCTGGTTTTGCAACTGTGATCGGCTTGGCCCGCGAGCGGTCCTTCTATACAACGGTGCTGATCGTCGTCGGATCCTACTATGTATTGTTTGCCGCGATGGGCGCTTCCCGCCGCACGCTCATGGTCGAAAGCCTGGTGGCAGGACTCTTCCTCCTATTTGGGGTACTGGGATTCAAGAAGAGTCTCTGGTTCGTCGTTGCTGGGCTGATCGGGCACGGCATCTTTGACTTCGTCCATCACTTCTTCATCGACAACCCCGGTGTACCCCGCTGGTGGCCCGGTTTTTGCTTGGCTTGTGACGTCGTTTTGGGTGTGTGGCTCGCGTTGCGCTTGAAACGGTAGTTTTCCACAGCTTTCCACAGGCATCCTTGTGACATCTGCCCTTGCGTTCCACAGCAAAAATGAGAAATCATGGCCGAGGGCGCATCTTTCGCCAAGAGCGAAGACGTTCGGCCCTAAGTCCTTTGTTTTAAAGATTTTAGTATCTAAGTTCTTTGACTAGCGGATTTTGCGAGGAATTTCGTGCTAACCCTCTGATTCCAAAGATTAGGGGGGAGGGGGGGTACCCCCTAATAAGGACGGATCAACTCAATGTCCGGTTGCAACGGCGCCGAAGAGACACGGTGGAAGAACGCGCTTCAGCGCTGCGATGAGGCGAAGAGGAGACCCGCATGCCACGAAGTTTTCCTTGCCCTCGCCACCCGGGCGAGCTAACGTGTGGTGCCCGTAAATCGTTCGACAGGAGTACATGCGATGTCAGCCGAGGAAAACATTCAGTTGATGCGACGCTGGTTCCAGGAGGTATGGAACGAAGGCCGAATCGAAACGGTGTATGAGCTGCTTTCTCCGGACGGGGTAGCCACGGGGCAGAGGGGCGCGGACAAGGAGATTCGCGGTCCGGAGGAATTCGTAAAATTCATGCAGGAAATTCGTGGCGCCTTCCCCGACATACGGGTCAAAGTCGAGGACGTGTTCGGTGCGGGCGACAAAGTGGTTCTGCGCTGGTCCGCCATCATGACGCACACGGGAGATGGGCTCGGTCTGCCCCCTAGCGGCCAGACGGTGCGCAGCCGCGGCATCACCATCGCCCGGTTCGTTGACGGAAAGGTTGTGGAGGGCTGGGACAACTGGGATCAGCTCGGAATGCTCGAGCAAATCGGGGTGTACAAGCAGCCCCTCGCGGCGTGAAGGTGTGCTGACAGCGATTGGGCCGCTAGCAGGACGTTCTGCCAGTCGTTAATATTGCAGCTACTCAATCGCCGACCGAGGCATCTGATCGTCGGTATCTTTCGGGAGAAATCATGGCAAAAGTAGCGACCGCGAAAGCGGGTACAAGCAATGCCCTCAGCAAGCCGGTGCAGCCTTCCAAGGAATTGTCCGAAATTGTAGGATCCGAACCGCTTCCTCGCAGTGAAGTGACGAAACGCATCTGGGCCTACATCAAGGAACACAACCTGCAAAACCCTGAGAATAAGCGGGAAATTATCGCGGACAGCAAGCTGCAGCCGATCTTCGGCACCGACAAATTGGACATGTTTCAAATGACCAAGGCGGTGAACAAGCACCTGAAATGAGCAATCCTTCCGTGCTTGGAGGAATTTCCATCCGGATCATACCTGTTCCCAATCTTCCGGCACCGGTTCAATTCCCCACACATTGCCCGATTCGTTCAGCGCCAGGGCAAGGAGCCAGAGCTTTTCATACTCTCCGAGAGAAATACAGTGGACCACTCGCGCCGCGACCTCTGACTTGGTGGGCAGGCCATGCAGATAGACGATCATGCCGGTTTGCACCGGGCGCGGCAAGCGCGCCGCGCACCCGCCGAGATTTGCCAGAATGATTTTGCAGGGCTCAGAGAAAGGATCGCGCGGATCGAGGCTGGTGAGGGTGATCGGAATCTCGCAGGGGATTCGGGTTCCATCCCGTGCCACCGCTTTCCGTGGTGTCGAACTCGGGTTCTGGGATTCCAACAGGAGATAGTGTCAAAATTTCTGTCTACCGCAACCCGTGGAAAATTTTGTTCGGAATTCGTAACAGGGACGACTGCCGAGCACCTTTCGGTTTTCAGAACCGATTACCAATGCTTGCCTTCAGGATCGTTCAGTCCCCGCATTCGCTTTCAGGAACACCCGCGGGGAAGCATTTATCCGCTAACTCTTTGCGACTCAAGGCGTTGCCATAAGCTTTTGATTTAAATAGATTAAGTTTCCGGATTTCTCTAGATCGAGGTAGCCCCACTGAATACATGGTTAACTCGCTATCCCGCCGTTACAGACATTCGTACTTTCCCTTGCAGTGATCGCCCGATAGCCACCACGCCCCTCAAACCCTAGGCTGGCTTTAACGAGCATCTTCAAATCCCTGGAGCTATTCATGAAACGATTATTGAACACGCTATTCGTATTTGCATTTGGCGCAGCGATGACATTGACCGCCGTCTCGCAGGAGAACAAAACCAGCACGCCTCAGGACAAGGATCCCAACGGCACCGCGATGTCTTCCAAAGAGTCCGCGGGAATGACAATGGCCGACAAGACCTTCGTCAAGAAGGCCGCGGAAGGCGGACTGGCGGAAGTGGAACTGGGCAAACTGGCTACGGAAAAGGCATCGAATGATCAGGTAAAGAAGTTCGGCCAGCGCATGGTCGACGATCACAGCAAGGCTAACGACCAACTGAAAGACGTTGCGGCGCAGAAGCATATCGATCTGCCGACCGAGCCGAGCGCAAAAGATAAAGCTACGAAAGCGCGCCTGGAGAAGCTTTCGGGTGAAGAGTTCGATCGCGCCTACATGCGTGACATGGTGAAGGATCACAAGGCCGACGTGGCAGAGTTCGCACGGGAAAGCCAGTCGTCGAAAGATCCGGCCGTGAAGAACTTCGCGCGGCAGACGCTGCCCACGCTGCGTCAGCACCTGAAGGAAGCGGAAAAGCTGGCTCCCCAGCAAAAGAAGACGACCGCGCAGAACAATGGAATGAAGCCCAGCGCGGGTCAGTAAACTCGGCCAGGAAGTTTAAGTTTCACCGACCCAACCATCTGCAGGCTGCGGGATTTTGTCCCGCAGCCATTCTTTGTGAGGTCCCCAATGCATCGACGCAATCTGACCATCGCAGCCGGAGTGGCTGCCGGCCTTGCAGCGACGTTGCTGGTGCGCCGCCGCTTCCCTATTGATTTTCGCAATCGAACCGCATTCATCACCGGCGGGTCGCGCGGCTTGGGTCTGCTGCTTGCCCGTGAGTTCGTGGCGCGAGGAGCCCGCGTCGCGATTGCGGCCCGCGATGCCGATGAGTTAGCGCGCGCGGAGAAACAGTTGCGCGCCGACGGCGGCGATGTGCTCGCCATCGAAGCCGACATGACCATGCGCGAAGAGGCAGAGAATGCCGTGCGCAAGGTGGAAAATCAGTTCGGAGCGGTGGACATTCTGGTGAACAACGCGGGAACCATCAGCGTCGGGCCGATCGAGACTATGACGATCGACGACTACCGCAACTCAATCAACACGCATTTCTGGGGACCGTATTTCACGACGATGGCAGTGCTGCCCGGAATGCAGCAGCGGCAATCGGGACGCATCGTCAACATCTCATCGATCGGCGGAAAGATCAGCGTGCCGCACCTGGTTCCATATTGCGTGGGGAAGTTTGCATTGACGGGTTTCTCCGAAGGCCTTCGGTCAGAACTGCTGAAGGACAAGGTTTATGTGACCACGGTATGCCCGGGGCTGATGCGGACCGGAAGTCCACGCAACGCGCTGTTCAAGGGGAACAACGAAGCGGAATATGAGTGGTTCAGCATGAGCGATGCCATGCCCGTGATTTCGATGAACGCGAACCGGGCCGCGCGGCAGATTGTGGATGCCTGCGCCCGCGGCGATGCCGAAGTGGTGCTCACCATGCCGGCTAAAGTGGCGACGATGATCCACGGGGTTTTTCCGGATGTGACGGTGGACGTGCTGGGAGTGATCAACCGGCTGCTGCCTCCGCCGGGCGGAATCGGAACCGACGTAAGCACCGGCAAGCAGAGCAAGTCAAAGGCAGCGCCCAACTGGGCAATCGCGGTGAACGAGCGGGCCGCGCTCGAAAACAATGAGATCGCATAGATCGCCGACAGCTATCGGCGTTTGCGGGCTGTGAAGGATTCGACGATGGCGGCGACCAGTCCAGGGATCGTGAATTCTTTGGCGGCGATGTGGACGGGAAATCCCAGTTCGCGCAGGGTGGCTGAAGTTACAGGACCGATGGATGATGTGAGGATGCCGTCGAGAGATTTGGGCTTTGGCTTGCCCAGCAACTCCGCGAAGTTTCGGACCGTCGAGGAACTCGTGAAGGTCACGACGTGCGGGCGCTGGCGCGGATTGTCGAGGGCGGCTCGCAGTCGCGTGCGCGAGGACTGGGGCGCGATGGTTTCGTAGGCTTCGACGACGTCGACGCGGGCTCCTGCTTTGCGCAGCTCGCGGGGAATGACGTCGCGAGCTACTTTGGCACGGACCAGAAGGACGTGCTTCCCTTTTACTTTTGACTTCAGGCTGCGGACAACGGATTCGGCGACGTATTCTTTGGGGACGACGTCGACTACAAGTCCGCGTTGCTCGATAGCTTTTTTGGTGGCGGGTCCGATGGCGGCGATGCGCAGCCGGCCCTCCGAGGCTAAAGGCCGAGAGTGCCCCAGAATTTTTCCCAGACGGTCCCACATGGCTTCAACGCCGTTTACGCTGGTCAGAATGAGCCAGTCGTAGGTGGCGAGATCTTTCAGAGCCGAATCAAGCGGCTTGAAGGAGCGCGGCTTGCGGATTTCAATGAAGGGGATCTCGATGACTTGGGCGCCCAGAGCACGCAGTTCCGAGGAAAGACTTCCCGCTTGATGACGGGCGCGGCCGACCAGGACACGGATCCCGCTCAGTGGGTGGGTTGCCGCCGACTTGGCGTCAATGCTCATAGGCGGGTACGCGAGCACCGGTGCCCGCGCCACATGGCGTCAATCGTGCTCCTTCTTCATTCCTAGTCCTTGTTCGCGCATGAGGGCGGCCGTGCCGGAGACGGCTGTGTCGGGAGCGGACCTCAGAGAGTTGATGACGTTTTCCTGCTCTTCTTTGGTGCGGTTCTGGCTGAGCTTGAACTTGGCTTCGATCTTCGTCACCGCGATTTCGAAGCCGACAATGTGGCTCAGCATGCGGTCGCGATACGCCTGGTTTAGGCTCGCCCACTGGTCAGCATAGGCTGGCTCGAACATCGGGATCAGTTCGTGGAGCACGCCTAGCAGTTCATCGGGCGCGGCAAAGACGCGGGCATTGCCGTAGACGTGTACGGCGCCGTAATTCCACGTCGGAACGGCTTCGCGAGCGGTGTAGTTCTGCGGCGAAATGTAGGAGTGCGCGCCGTGAAAAATGGTCAGGCAGTGCGGTTGTTGTTCGAGATAGCGCCAGTGCGGGTTGGCCTTGGCCACGTGACCGCGAAGGATGAGGTGATCTCCATTTTCGCGGATGACGAGCGGGAGATGCGTGGCGAAGGGACCGTCATCGGTGGAGGAGACAAGGATGGTGAATGGATTCGCGCGCATGAAGGCAAGCGCATCGGCATGATCGCGGACGCGGAAGTGTTCGGGGATGTACACGAATTTTCGATTCGCCTCTCAGTTCAATGAAAATCAATCACCACAGAGTCCACGGCGGTTCACAGAGGCTTCCCGGCCTCGAAACTTCGCAGCGGCTCAGACGGCAATTCTGAAGTTTTCAAATCTTTCTTGCGAACGTGCAGAACCTTTTCTACTTCGGCGATCACGGCTCCCTGCTCGTCTTTCACATCTACTTTGAAGACCGGTTCGTACTTTGGCAAGGTCTTCAGCTTCT
>Ga0070731_10005392_pt1 | contig 10578 bp, 9 predicted proteins | sample Coa_R1_2_FD_66448 | JGI IMG/M metagenome (GOLD analysis project Ga0070731, IMG submission 66448) | Surface soil microbial communities from Centralia Pennsylvania, which are recovering from an underground coalmine fire - Coalmine... | ecosystem: Environmental > Terrestrial > Soil > Unclassified ... | reverse complement strand
GTCGATTACGATCTGCTTGCAAGCTCGTACGAGAGCAAGGGACCCCAGGGTTCGGCGCGCGCGGTCTTTCAACAGGCACGCGTGACGTTCGTCGATAAGCAGGGCGGCAAGATCGCGGCGAAGGCGCCGCAAGCCGTCGTCGATCAGGCAGCGAACACCGTGACGTTGATGAACGGCGTTCACGCCCGCACGTCGTCGGGGATGACGTTGGAGTGCACGCAGCTCGTATACGAGCGAGCTACGGGAATGCTGCACGGCACCGGCAACGTCGTCGTGACGGACCCGAAGGGTTTTCGAGCGACCGGCTCGAGCTTCGATTCCGATATTTCACTCACACACATGCAGATGCGATGAACTCAACGGCAGCGATCAAATTACGAGGGCTCGTGAAGCGGTACGGCGAGCGAACCGTCGTTAACGGCGTGACGGCGGAAGTCGGCACCGGCGAAGTCGTCGGGTTGCTCGGTCCCAACGGCGCCGGGAAAACGACGACCTTCTATATGGTCGTCGGACTGGTCAAGCCCGACGGCGGTACCGTGGCCCTCGAGAACGGCAAACGCGAGATCGACCTGACCGCGGCGCCGATGTATGCGCGCGCACGCAACGGAATCGGCTATCTCGCTCAAGAGAACTCGATCTTTCGCAAACTTTCGGTCGGGGACAACATCCGCCTCATTTGGGAGCAGAACGGCATCGGGCATGACGAGCGCGAGCGACGACTTCCGGCGCTGCTGGAGGAGTTCGGCTTACGCGCCTTCGTGGACGCACGCGGCGACAGTCTCTCGGGCGGCGAACGCCGGCGCGTCGAGATTGCGCGCGCTCTCGCGATCGAACCGCAGTTCCTGCTGCTGGACGAGCCGTTCACCGGAATCGACCCAATCGCCGTAGCCGACATTCAAGCCATGATCCGGCAACTGCGCGATCGGGGTCTCGGCATCTTGATCACCGATCACCAGGTGCGCGAAACGCTTGCGATCGTCGATCGCGCCTACATTCTCAACAACGGCCGCATCGAAGTATCGGGCAGCGCGCAAGAGGTGCTCGACTCCCCGATCGCTCGCCAGTTCTATTTGGGCGAAGGGTTCAGGCTATAGCAGCGCTGGCCAGTCGACCCCGCTTGAGAACGGCCGAGCGATGAAGTTCACGATCCTCGATCGCTATATGCTCGGCGAGCTGGCGGGACCGTTCATGTTTGGACTGGCGGCGTTCATGCTGATCTTTGCGGCGACCGAGCTGATCAATATCGCCAAACTGGTTAGCGCGGAACATGCGCCGGTCTGGGCGGCGCTCACGGTGTTTCTGTGGTCGCTTCCGGGGTATCTCGTGCTGGTTATCCCGATGGCGTTGTTGCTCGGCACGCTGCTCGCGGTCCAGCGGCTGTCCGGCGAGAGCGAAATTACGGCGATGAAGGCTTCCGGGGTCACGTTTGGGCGCATCGTCGCGCCGCTGCTCGCCGTCGGCATCGTGATGTCGGTGGTTACGTACTTCGTTCAAGAAGCGCTCGTCCCGTACGCGAACGATCAGCTGACGGAGATCGAAAACGGCGTTATCAATCACGTCAGTGCGTTCAATCGCGACGTAACGGTCTCGGCACCGCTTCCGGGCGGAGGTCGCCAGGTCACGATCGCGACGGCGTTCGAGCCGCACTCTCGCGCGTTGCTGCACGTCACGCTGATTCAGTATGACAATCACAACGAACCGCGGCAAGTCGTGTTCGCGGATCGGGCGGAGTTCACGGCCGACAAGTGGACGTTGGAGAATTCCAGCGTCTATCGGTTCAATCCCGATGGAACGACGCTCTCTGAGCCGAGCGTTCCGCAGCAGGAGGTCGAAATCGGCGAGAAGCCAACCGATTTGATGAAACGCATGAGCAACGACGATCCCGAGAATATGAGCCGGGCCCAAATCGCGGAGATCGTGCGCACCGGGCAGCTAACGGAAACCGAGTACCGTAAGTACGTGGTGACGTATCAAGAGAAGCTCGCGCGGCCCTTTGCCTGCTTCGTCTTCATCTTGATCGCGATTCCGTTCGGCTTACGTTCCATTCAAACGAGCGGTAGCACGAGCTTAGGCTTCGGGCTCTCGCTGGCAATCGTCTTCGTTTATTATGTGGTCATGACGATCTGCTCGTTTGGGGCCGAAGCACTGATCGGGTTCGCGGCGCTTTGGGCATGGGTGCCCAACATTCTTTTCACCGCGATCGGGTTGGGCCGATTGCGTCGAGCGGCGCTGGTTTGAACTTCATCGAGATTCTCCGCGGCGTCGGAAATCTCGCGGCCGTGATGGCGCTGGCGGGCGCGGTCGCCTACGTCGGCGACCGGGTCGGCCACCAAGTCGGGCGCCGGCGATTGAGCCTTTTCGGAATTCGCCCACGGTACACGTCGACGATCGTCGCGATCGCGACCGGCATGATCATCGCTCTGGTCGTGTCGCTTACCGCCATCTTTGCGTCGGAAGAAGTGAAGACGGCCTTTTTCAAACTGACTTCGATCAATCAGCAGATCGCCGAGCTTCAGACGCGGCAACGCGATCTCGAAGCTAAAGTCAATAACGGCCGGCTGGTCCTTCCGGTCGACTCGCTGATGGTACCCTTTTATCGCATTATCCCAAAATCGGCATCGCAATCACAGCGGCTCACGACGATTCGCGATTACTATTTCTTCGCGGTGAAGTACGTTAACGCAACCTATCCTCGGCTCGGGCTTCGCCCGTACGCGATACCGCCCGATGCCGAAAAGAAACTTCACGGTGTAGCCAACGATCTCAACACCGCAGCCGAGGTCTCACAGGCGAACGTCATGCTGACCGTGACGTCCGACCAGAACCTCTTCGAAAACGACCAGATCCACTTTGCAATCAACGTAACCCAGGACGTACGCTATTTCCAGAAAGGGCAAGTGATCGCGCAAGTCGTGATTCCCGGCCGGAGCGGCGCCAGCATCAACATCGCACTGATCCAGCTCGAAAACTACGTGTCGCTCACGGCTCGGCGCTTGCGCTTGCCGGTGTTTCTCTCAAACGTTCAGCCGATTCAGCTCATTCCCGACGCTGCGCAAATGCAAGAGCGAATCGGGAAAACGGGAACGTACGCACTCACCGCGTTTGCAGCCGAGGATTTCTATCCGCACGTGGGCGGCATCCCGATCGTCATCGTGCTCACGTCCACGCCGTGAGCTCGCCGGCGGTCGTCGGCATCGACCCGGGGCGGAAGAAAGCGGGATACGCGCTACTCGAGCTGACGGGCGCGGTCATCACCGCGGGTATCGAGCCGATCGAGCGCCTGCCAGGTCGCATCGCCGGGCTGACGGCATTGCGGCCGATCGCGGCCATCGCGCTTGGCAAGGGGACCAACGCTCGTGCCGTCCGCGCCGCCCTCAGTTCGCTCGGAATGCCGGTCTGTCTCGTTGATGAATATGAGACCAGCCGTGGCGCGCGGGCCCTCTACTTTCGAGAGCATCCGCCCCGCGGGTGGCGTCGGCTGATCCCAATCGGCCTTCAGCTGCCGTCGCGGCCGATCGACGATTACGCCGCGATCTTGATTGCTCAGCGCTTTCTCGCAAGGGGAGCAGCAGCTCGACCTCCAAGCTAACTACCCCCGCAAAAGGCGATCTTTATGCGTTCGAGTTCGCGGGCGGATACTTTATTGAGTGGAGGTCAGGTGCGTCGGTTCGTCGGCGTAGCGGCATGGACAGCAGCGTTACTGTTGACGCTCGGTTTGGGTGTCGCGCGGGCTTCAAGTTTGCCGGAACTCGAGCGGCCCGACATGGGCTGGCAACTCATGCTGAGCCTCTTCGGCGAGACCTCCGATTTGCGCGCATCTTTCGCCGCGGCGCACGGCGATCGCGCAAGCGAGTCGCCGTTGCGCGAGCTCGCACTGGCGGTTCCGCCGGTGAGTGCCAAACCCGCGACGAGCGGCGAGTCATCTGCGTTCGCCGCGGATCGCATTACGCTGCGCGATCTTGGGACCCAGGAAGCGGACGCGTTTCCCGGTGCGCCGGCGATCGACGGCGTAACGAGTTCGGTTCATTTCTCAATGCCGTCGCCTTCGACGGAGGATGGCGCGACGCTCGTCCCGCCGAGCTCACACTACAGCGTCGCTTATCAGCCGGTCGCGCCGCTGCCGGCGATTTCGCCGGAGCCCGGTACGCTGGCGTTCATGCCGCCGCAAATTAACAATACGCCCGACCTAACGCTCGCGACGGAAGAGTTGGGCGCCGTCCGCTTTCAAGGGCAGAGCGAATCAAACGCAAGCTCACCGCAGTCGGGATTACGCGACGCGGGCTATGGAGCCGGCGCGAACTTCGACGTGCGCGCCGGAAGGCGCAACGTCAGCGTCAATCTTTCGAGCGAGTACGAGCACGTCGCCCGCAACGACTCCGACACGTTCTCGGTCGCGCCGCTCGACACCGCATCCTCGTGGCAGCTGCCGGGTGCCGGCGCGCCCTTGGTCGTTCCGAACTACGCCGACATGAACCGGCTCTCACTCGGCGCCGGAGTTTCGGTGCCCGTGGTGCGGGGCTTGACGCTGAATCTGAACTACGACGCGCAACATTTGTATGGCGGTTACGGCCTGCCGGGATTGTTGAATCTCGATACGATCAACAATACGTACGGCGGCAATCTGACCTTCACCATCCCGAAGATTTCCAGCTCGCTCTCGATCGGTGCGTATCAAGACCGCTTCCAAGAAGGTGCGCAGCCGCTCAACGGACAGACGCAGACGCGCGAGGACGTCAACTTTACCGTTAAGTTCTGACGTTGCCGACTAGGCGTTTCACACTCTTGCGGCTGGTTCTCGTCGTGGTTGCCGCCGCCGCTCTGGTCGCGCTGGCGGCCGTCCAGCTCGCTTCCGACGCGCTGAACTCGCGTGCCGCAGCACCGGCGACGCTGCCGCGCTTGGTTGCGCCAAGCTTTGGGCTTACCATCTACCGTGTGCTCGACGCGATCGCTCCGGCCTCGTACGTCGAAACGACGCTGGCGCAGCAGGCGCTGACGAGTGGGGACGCGGACGCGGCAGAGCGATATGCGGTGCGGCTACCCGCATCTTCGGCGCGCGACGAGCTGCTGGCGCGCGTGGCACTGCTGCGCGGTCAAAACGCGCTGGCCGTGGAGTATTTTTTAGCGGCTCCCGACCCGGCCTCGGTGGACGCGGCGGCGCAGCAGCTTGCATCGCAGGATCCGGCGAACGGCTATGCGCTCGAAACGCTGCTGCGCGATCGGCTCGCGCGTAGCGGGACGCATCCCGATGCCGTCGCCGAGGCATCATGGAGAATGGGACGGCTTGCCAATCGGAAGGCGTGGCAGCAGATTCCCGGCAGCGCAGCGCAGCACCGCTGGTTGGAGCGTGCCGACGGAGACTTCGAGACGGCGGTCCATCTCGCGCCGCTCTCGGAGCGCTATGCCGTCGAAGCGGCAAACCAGGCGGATCTTCTCGGCAATCGCGCGCGTGCGCAGCGTCTCTTCGCTCGCGCCGCCGATCTGGATCCCGCGAGCGCCGATGCGATTGCCGGTCTGGGCGTGGTTGCATGGCAGACCGGCGACCGGAACGGCGCGGCGACGTATTTGCGCCGAGCGCGTGCGATCGATCCGGAAGCGCTGATGGTTCGCGCATTGGAGCGCGATTTGCGGTGAAGGTTGCGCTCGACGCGCAACTGACGGTCGGCACCGCTACCGGAATCGGAGAGTACGTCCGCGGTCTAGCCGAGGCGTTGTGCAAGCGCGGTCTCGACCTCGCGGTGCTGAGCGAGCCGCGGCTCGACCCGTGGCGATTCGACCGACGGATTATCTGGGATCAGCTCGTTCTACCGCGTCGAGCGAGAGCCGCGGGAGCACAAATTCTTCACTGCGCCGCCGGAACGATGCCGCGCAACGCCGGGATGCCGATCGTCGTTACGGTGCACGATCTTGCGTGGCACGCCGTGCAGTCGCACGCGCCGCGGTATGCTCGCTATTACTTTGGGGATTTTTCACTGCGGCGGTACGCCCGCGCGTCACACGTCGTTGTAGATTCGAATTTCTCGCGCGATGAGCTGCTGAGGTTCTGCCCGAATCTCGATCCACGGCGCGTGGACGTCGTCTACCCCGGTGTGGCTTCGCAGTTTTTCACGCTCGGGCGCGCCGGCGGTGATCGCCGGACGATCCTTACGGTGGGTACGGTCGAACGCCGCAAGAATCTGGAAGTCCTCGTTCGCGCGCTCGCCGACCTTCCGGATGCGCGTCTCGTCGCCGTGGGACCGCAGACCCCGTACGCACGCGAGTGCGCCGGACTTGCCGCGCGGCTGGGCGTAGCGTCGCGCGTCGAAATGCGCGGGTACGTCTCTCGCCCCGACCTCCTGACGCTCTACCAGGACTGCGCGGTCGCGGCCGTGCCGTCGCGATACGAAGGCTTCGGTTACGCGGCGGCGCAGGCGCTCTGCGCGGGCGTTCCGTGCGTCGTCTCCGAGCGGAGCTCGTTGCCGGAGGTGGCGGGAGGCGACGCGCGCGTCGCTTGCGCCGACGATCCGAAGGCGTGGGTGACGGCGCTGAGCGCGGCGCTATCCGGCGAGGACGATGCGCGCGCGGCGCGCGTTCGCGCGGCAGCGGTCGCGAGATTCTCTTGGGAGGCGAGCGCGGCGAAGATGGAGCGGATTTACGCTTCAGTAAATCGGTGAGCCGGGAGCGCTCGGCGAAACGCTGCCATCGTCGGGTGCAAAGACGAGTCGAAGCGGGAGGCTCGACCCGGCCTCGGGCATCGTCACGATCGTCACCCGAACGAACCCGTGAGCCGGCACGACATATTGGCGTACTTTGTAGCGCGAGTACGGCGGAACTTGGTGCGACTGCACGAGCACGCCGTCGATCAAATACGTTCCCGTGGCGCGACCGCCGCGCGGATTCTCGTAGATTGCGATTGCCTGGGGCGTACGCATCGGGTTCTCCACGTCGACGACGAAGGATTGCAGCACACCGTAATCACCGGCCAGTGCCTGGCCTTGAAGGTGGTTCGGCAACGGAATTTGCCCGACAGGAAGCTCGAGATAATCGCCGTTGACCCTCCATTGCGTCGCAAAATGAAACTCCGCAATCGGATAGATGCCGCGTGCGTGCAGATGCGTTCCTTCGAGCAATCCCGAGCCGGCGACGGTTGAGTCGGGACTTTCGTCGGCGTTCTGCGCGAATAGCGTGAGGTGGATGTTTGCGCCGGAGAGAACGCGGAGTTGCAGCAGGTTGCACACGATGCTGCCGGCCGGAAGATCCTGCGTAATGATCGCGGTCGTACTACTCCCCGGCAGCGTCAACAGACGCCCCTGATTTTGAACGACATTGACGAGAAATCGCCTGGTGGCGGTGTGCCCTACGTCCATCTCGTTTGACGACGGGCCGCCGCGGCCGCTGATGAACTGGACGATCGCGGGTTCGCGAGAGTCGTTTTCGGCTCGCAATACGATCCGGCGATCCGGCTGGCCTGGCGGATTGTAGTGGAAGTAGAGAAATCGCGAAGGCTGCTCGTGCCGCAGATCCGCGGTGAAGAGCGTCCCGTTCTCCGTCAAGCGCTCGGGATAGTCGCTCACCATAAGTGAGTCGGGCGAGATCCGCGGCACCGCAACGTTCTGCACGTCTACATGCGTGGAGCCGTCGACTTCGAAGAGACCGTTGCCCTGTATCAACACTGGAACGTCAAACGACGCGACGTCGTCCTGTTGGATTGAATGGTGCACCGGCACGTCGTCGGAAGTTACGACGACCTGTGCGCCCGGACGCGCTTGCGCGGCTGTGCGAACGTTTTGCGCGACTTGTTCGCGGACGAATTCCGCAGAAGCGGGATCGCCGGTGATCGAGAGCGAGACGCGATCGGCGATCGACCCGGCGTAGTAGGCGACGCGCACGGCGACGTCGCTCCGCAATCCCCGCGCATCGGCGATCGTTACCGTAGTGGCGCCCGGCATCTTGCCGATCACGGTGACTCGTTGCGCAGTTTGATCGATTGAGATCGTCGCAATGGACGGATCCCCAATGGTGGCGGTGAGGGGAGCGATGGCCGAGCCAACCGTAAGATCGAGTGCGTGCCCGACCGGAACTGCCGCGGTGGCGGGCGTCACGACGATTGGCGGAGGCGTCGGAGTGGGAGCAGCGATAGGATTCGGCGAGAGTCCGGGGCCGGGTGAGGGTGCGGGGCTCGGTGAGGGGGCGGGGCTTGGATACGTGAGGCCCGTTGGTGCGGGTGACGGCGACGGCGGCGGAGTTTGGGCCGATAGAGCGAGGTACGCGGCCAGAACCGCGACGAGTTGTGGCGGTTTCCTACGCAATTTGCGCTTCGGCGCGTCGAACTGCCGAGGCCAGCAGCGTTTTGTACCCGACGCTCGGAAAGAGCACGGTCACAAGGTCGCGCTCCGCGCGCTCGACCGTTCCGACCCCGAACTTTGCATGGCTGACGACGTCGGCGATTTTGAAACCGCCGGTAGTGGCTTGCGCCTCGATGCCTCGCCGTACCGCACGCAGGCAGCTGTCGCACGCGCCGCAGTTGCGGACGTCGAAGTCCTCTCCGAAGTAGTTCAGAATAAAGCGCCGCCGGCACGACATCGTTTCCGCGTACTGCAGCATCATCGCTAGCTTACTCTGATCGTAGGATTTCTTCGTCTCGTAGTTCGCTAGGTTCAACATTAAATCGCGGTGTTTGCGCACGGCTTCCGTAAGGCCGTACGCTGACTTCCCGACGTGTTCGATGTAACCGGACTTCTTGAGCAACGCCAAGATGACTTTGAGCTTCGTGAGCGGGAGTTGTAAGATTTTGCGGAGATCGATCATCGAAACGCCGGCTGTCTGATCGCCGAACACCTCGATCGTTCCGAAGACGCGCTGAACCTCTTCGACGTCCGGGTACTTCCCAGTAAGGAAATAGTTTTGAACGCGGGTATCGCTCATGCGGTAAATCAAGATGCAGCGAGAGGGTAAGCCGTCGCGGCCCGCGCGACCGGCCTCTTGCGTGTAGGCTTCGAGCGAGCCCGGCAAGTCGTAGTGCACGACGAACCGGATATTCGGCTTGTCGATGCCTAAGCCGAATGCGTTGGTGGCTACAACCGCTCGGATCGTTTCGTCCATGAATAAGTTGTGAACCGACGTACGGTCCTCTTTGTGCAGTTTCGAGTGGTAGACCGCCGCCGGAATGCCGAGCTCGTGAGTGAGAAATTGCTGAACCTCAAGCGCGTTCTTGATCGTGGCGGTATAAATAATACCCGTGCCCTCCAACGCCTCGTCTCCGGCAAAGAGCGACGTGAGAATCTTGAGCTTGTCGGCTTCTTTATCGGCTTTACGGGCTTCGTAGATCAAGTTCGGGCGGTCGAAACCGCGAACGATCGGCTTCACCTGTTCGATACCGAGCTGATGCAGGATGTCTTCGCGAACCGAGGGCGTCGCGGTCGCCGTCAACGCCAAGACGGTCGGATGGCCTAATTTTGCGATCACGCCGCCGAGTGCGAGGTACGCGGGGCGAAAGTCGTGTCCCCATTGGCTGATGCAATGCGCTTCGTCGACGACGAAGAGCGGGACGCGAATCGACTGGAGCAGCCGCAGAAACACGTCGTCTTCGAGCTTTTCCGGGGTCGTGTAGACGATCCGAAGATTTCCCGTTCGAATACGCTCGCGAGCACGCATCTCCTGATCTTCGGAGAGCGTCGAGTTGAGTGCGACAACGTCGGTGATGCCGCGCTCGCGCAGCATGTCGAGCTGATCTTTCATCAGTGCGATGAGCGGACTGACCACGACGGTCGTCCCCTCGAGCAAAAGTGCCGGAAGCTGGTATGTTAAACTTTTTCCGGCGCCCGTTGCGAGGATTGCCAGCGTGTCTTGTCCTTGCAAAACACGCGAAACGACCTCTTCTTGGCCCGGGAAAAAGCCAGCAAAACCGAACTTCTCTTGAAGCGTCGAACGCAAGTTCACGGAAATCTTTCTATTCCACAATTAACCAGGCACCGCCGCCTGGGAGGCAATACGTATAACCGCTCACCAGGACGACTCGTTGCAACCGTACCCTCCGGCAGGCGACGTGAAACGGCCTGCTAAAGGGTGGAATCCGTGTCCCTCTACCGCACCTGGCGACCCTTGACGTTTTCGGACCTCGTCGGCCAAGACGCGGTGGTCCGAACGCTGACGGCCGCCATCGAAAGCGGAAAAATAGCCCACGCATATCTATTCTCTGGTCCACGCGGCTCCGGAAAGACCTCGGCTGCAAAGATTCTGGCACGCTGCGTCGATTGCGTGAACGGACCGACAGCCCGGCCGGACAACACCTGCGAGAATTGTCGGGCCATGCTCGCGGGGACGGCGCTCGACGTCTTGGAAATCGACGCCGCCAGTAATCGCGGAATCGACGAGATCAGGGCTCTTCGCGAGGCAGTAAAATTCGCGCCCGCTTCGATGCGGATGAAGATCTATATCATCGACGAGGCTCACATGCTGACGAAGGAGGGCGCAAATGCCTTTCTCAAGACGCTCGAAGAGCCGCCGCCCCACGCCGTCTTCATTCTCGCAACAACCGAGCCCGAAAAGCTTCCGGTGACGATTTTGTCGCGTTGCCAGCGCTATGCGTTCCGCCGCATCTCG
>Ga0070731_10005391_pt1 | contig 10579 bp, 8 predicted proteins | sample Coa_R1_2_FD_66448 | JGI IMG/M metagenome (GOLD analysis project Ga0070731, IMG submission 66448) | Surface soil microbial communities from Centralia Pennsylvania, which are recovering from an underground coalmine fire - Coalmine... | ecosystem: Environmental > Terrestrial > Soil > Unclassified ... | reverse complement strand
AGGCGCACAGCGAGATCAGCGCCCCTAACACCCAGACCAGCAAAAACAACACAGGCTGCGGCAAGGGCCCGGCAATATCTTTTGCGGTTAGAAAAATCGAAGATCCAATGACGCCGCTCACCAGCAGCAGAACCGAATCGAGCAAGCCCAGTCCGCGGATCAGGGTCGGCTTTGACCCGCCGGGTGCCACGACTGTTGCAGGAACTTCTGCGGGAGGAACCACGGGCGAGGATCCCATCATCCAATACCCAATTCGTCGGACGATTCCAGCGCCGTGCCGCAACGCCGGCAGATGACCGAAGAACAGTCACCGCACGTAAGTGGATCAGTTACTTCCTCCGCGCAATTCGGGCAATAGAGTGACCCTGGTTCCAAGTCCGGCTGAGGCGTTTTAGGAGGTGTTGCCATGAAGAGCAAAACTGTAGCATAGACGGGGCCTACACGCAGCGCTGTTCGTCGCTTTCCGCAACGTGAATTCGTCTGAGGAAGGAATTTTCGCCCGCGAGTTCATCGTAAAGACGGTGGTGCCCCTTAACGAAGTTCCTTAGCGTCTCGGTAGCTTCCGCGATACACTGCACTCACATGCGAGTCCTGGGCATCGATTGCGGCGGAGAATACACCGGCTACGGTGTGGTCGAGATGTTCGCAAGCGGTAAGCTGGGCTGCCTGACCTGCGGCGCGATTAAATTGTCTCCCCGCGAAGCCTTGCCGCGGCGCTTGTCCCGAATCTTTACTCAGCTCGGTGAGATCATTGAAGCGCACCAGCCCGATGAAGTCGCGATTGAAGATGTCTTTTATGCGCTGAATGTGAAGTCCGCCCTTAAACTGGGGCAGGTCCGCGGAGTCGCCATGCTGGCCGCCGCCGCTGCAGGGCTAGCGGTTGCCGAATACTCGCCACTGACTATCAAGTGTTCGGTCGTAGGATACGGTAGGGCTGAGAAACAGCAAGTGCAGCACATGGTCACGCGACTGTTGGCTCTGTCCAAACCGCCCGAACCGATGGACGCCTCCGACGCGCTGGCTATTGCGATCTGTCATTTGCACACTGCTGGGACACTCAACCGGCAGCGCGTCGCCGCACAATAACCTGCATTGCGTCCATTGCCCACCATTTCTGGCATAATTTTCAGTGGCCTGTGCTTAGACAATTTCAAAAATGAACCCGCATCGGATGTTACAGAGTCGAACCCGCCGCCAACGACAATGCTGGCTTCTCGGAGCTCCCGCGGCCGTTCTCGTCATCGTCTTCTTTCTTTGTGCTGTTCCACTTCGCGCCGCCGATCCAGCAACTGTCACCTTCGCGCTCGATTTTCCAGGCTCCGATCCCGATCACTACACCCTCTCCGCGCAGTCCGACGGCCGCGGCCACTACGAATGTTCCGCCAAGATTTCGGAAGCCTCCGACGACCGTGAGACTTACGAAACTGATTTCACGTTTTCCGATAGTACTCGGGCGCGGATCTTCGATCTCGCTGCCCAAGCCCACTATTTTTCTGGAAAAATCGACTCGGGCAAACGGAATCTCGCCAACACCGGCGCCAAGAAATTGTCCTACAAAGACGCCCAGCGCGATTTCACAGCCACATACAACTATTCGTCCTCGCCCCCGGCTCAACAACTCACCACACTATTTCAAAGCGTATCTGCCACTTTGGAATTCGGCCGGCGTTTGGCCCATTACCACCGCTACCAGAAGCTCGCACTGGACGACGAGTTGAAGCGCATGGAAGACCAGGCCCGGCAAGGGGATCTAGTCGAACTGCAAGCCGTGAAGCCGGTTCTGCAGGAGATTTATGACGATAGTTCTGTCATAAACATAGTCCGAGCGCGAGCTCAGCGCATCATTGCCATGTCCCCGGCCACGACCGCCGGGCGCTAGCCACCCCACCCAACCGGGCCCACCCCTCCTCGTCGTCAAGGGGAAGAATTTTACAACTCCCCGTGGCAAAACCATGTTCTAATAGGCAAACGAAGACCTTTGGAGGCTGTTATGCCCAGGCTCTCTCTCTCCCGTTCCAGCATAGTTCTTCTTACGGTCGCTGCAAGCGCGCTGATTGCGCTTCCCGCTCTGGCCGAATCGCAGGCGCGCATCGTTCGCCTGAGCGACGTTCAAGGTTCTGTTCAAATCGACAAAAACACCGGCTTGGGATTTGAGAGCGCATTTCTCAATCTTCCCATCACGCAGGGAACTCAGGTTCGGACACACGATCGCGGACGCGCGGAAATTGAGTTTGAGGACGGTAGCACCCTGCGCCTTGCGCCGAACACAACGATTTCCTTCAGCGCGCTCGGCTTGAGCGATTCCGGCAAGAGAATTTCCGTCGTCGATCTCGTCGACGGCACGGCCTATGTGAATTGGCTGGGCAAGAGCGATCAGTTCAGCCTGAACTTTTCCCGCGAGAAAATCGCGTTGGACCACCCCGCGCATTTTCGCGTAGAAACCTCGCCACAGACCGCGGAGTTGGCGGTCTTTAAGGGCGATATCGACGTCGACGGTCCCGCCGGAAAAGTCACGGTCGAGAAAAAGAGAACCGCGCACTTCGACGGCTCCGATGACGGCAAATATACCGTCGCCAAGAACATTGAAGAAGCGCCGCTCGATTCATGGGACAAAGACGCCAGCGAATATCACCAGCAGTACGCGAAGAATAACCCGTCATCTCCCTACCAGTACGGCATGAGCGATTTGAATTATTACGGCGCATATTCCAACGTCCCCGGCTACGGAATGATGTGGCAACCGTACTTCACGGGTGTCGGCTGGGATCCGTTTATGGATGGCGCCTGGTCGTTTTATCCGGGCTACGGCTATATGTTCGCCTCGGCGTATCCATGGGGCTGGATGCCCTACCGCTACGGGAACTGGATTTCTGTTCCGGGCATGGGCTGGATGTGGCAGCCGGGAGGATGGAACACGTGGAACACGGTGCCGCAATTTGCAGGCAAGTTACCAGTTAATTTTCACCCGCTCGTGGCGCCAACGGCGGGGACGGTCAGACCCGTCGTGATAGGCCGGACCGCTGTCGCAACCCAACCGGTTTCGAACATGATTCTGAGGGCGGGATCGGCAGGCTTCGGCATTCCTCGCGGTTCGATCGAGAATCTCCACCAACTCAACCATCAGGTTGCGAAGTCTGGATCTGCCGAAGTTAGGCCCGCGCCGCAGTTCTACTCCAGTTCGGCCAGCAGTGCAGGCATGGGTTCCCCAATGTATTCCGGAAACGCCGCATCCTCTCGAAGCAGTCAAATGTCAGCTCCGGTCCGCAGCGGCAACATGTCCGCGGGCCACGCCTCGAGCGGCGGAAGCGGCTCGCACCACTAAGAACCAATCCGTAAAAAAAGAAAAGGGCGGCCGAAAGGCTGCCCATTTTTTTAGAAATCACGTAGCGACAGCCGCCACGGCTGTCCCGCCAGGGAGAAGCCGGGCGCCGTCTGTTTGAATCGGCATTACGAAATAACAACCCCCGCGTACCCTACCACCATATCGCGATCCCCCGAAATATCCCCGGAGGTCGCATACTTCACCAGTTCGGCGGACTTCGCGCCCAGCTGCCGCGCCGCCGTCAGCATCGCGACTGCCGGGCCGAAGCCGCACATGCTGATCTGCTGTTGCGTAACCACCTCGTAAAGCCCGCGTGGATCGAGCGAGAGAATTCGCTCAATGGCCCGGTGATCCTTCACTCGCGTTACAGCGTCCGATTCGTAATGATTCATGTCGCTGGAAGCGACAATCAATACTGGATTCGCTTGCACCGCAATTACCTCCGCCAGGGCCATACCAAGTTGGTGCAAAACATCGAACTGGCTCGTTCCCAAAGCGATTGGAACGAAGGTCAGTTTCGGCTGCCGGAGCATTAAAAAGGGAAGTTCAACCTCGGCAGCATGCTCGGCTCGATGCGCCGCCGAATCTTCGTTCAGAGCAGGAAACCTTCGCTTCAAGTCCGCGGCGAGTTCACCAGTGATGGGGACATCGCCCAGAGGCGTTTGCCATGCGCCTTCGCTCATGACCGCAAGGGCACGACCCACCCCCGTGTGATTTGGGCACAGCACGATGCAGCGCGGCGGCACTTCCACACGCGCAAATACCGCGCCCGCAACATGTCCCGAGTACATGTAACCCGCGTGCGGCGATATGCAGCCCAGCGCCCGGATCGGAGCTTGATTGGCTTGCGCTAAGTAGGAACTTGCCTCGGCGCGCAGATCATCCGGATTGCCCGGATAAAAACGCCCTGCAACGGCAGCATGACGAACGATAGTAGTAGCCATGCGCACTCCTCGCCCACCGCGGGCCAATGCGAACCATGCTAAGACGCACGCTCTGCCTTCCGCAAGGCGCGAAAGACGGCCGCGCTTTCTTCCAGGCTCAAGGTTTCGGCGCGCGCCGTCGGCTTGACTTTGGCCTCCGCTAGAGCCCGCTTTAGCTCCGGCCCGTCATACTCGATTTTAAGATTGTTCCACAGCGTCTTACGCTTTTGCCCAAACGAAAGGCGAAGGAAGTCGATGAATCCATCGCCCGCCACGCCTAATTTTTCCTGTTGCGGATCGATGGTCAACCGCAGCACCGACGAGTGCACCTTGGGCGGCGGAACAAAAGCCGCCGGAGGCAGCGTAAACAGATTTTCTACGCGAGCGTACAACTGCGCCGTGGCCGAGAGCATGCCATAGTCACGCCCGCCGGGCTCCGCTGCGATCCGGTCTGCAACCTCGCGTTGCACCATGATTACGATGCTCTCGAAGTACTTCGAATACTTAAACAGCCGCAGCAAAATGTCCGAGGTAATGTAGTAAGGAAGATTGCCCACGACCTTCACCGGTTGTGGCTTCAGGTCGATGCCCGGTCGACTGAGCCCGGGCTTCGGTCCAAATAACGAATCGAAGTCAATGGCGAGCACGTCTGCCTCAATGACTTCCACGTTGCGGTCCATGCCAAATTTCAGCCGCAACTGCGCCGCCAGAACACGGTCGAGTTCTACGGCAATCAATCGCCGTGCTCGTCGGGCAAGCAGCGACGTGAGAACGCCTCGCCCTGGACCGATTTCGAGCACCGTGCACTGCGAAACGTCGCCCAAAGCGTCGACTACGCGCGCCGCGTACTCTTCGCTGGCCAGAAAATGCTGTCCCATTTTAGGCTTGTTCTGCGGACGTCGAGTAGATGCGACCTTTGGCACGTTGACCCTCACTGTGTCGGGCAGTAGACTTTGAAGTCGGTCTTCGCATCCTAGCTGCTGGACCCTCTGGGCCCGAGACAGATTCATAATACCGTGCGCCGCTAGAACCGTGCGCGCCTGGAGGTTCCGCATTCATGAACATCGTATTCGCCGCTTCCGAGGGTGTTCCATTTTCCAAGACTGGCGGACTGGCCGATGTGGTCGGAGCGCTACCGCGAGCCTTGGCGGCGTTAGGGCATAAAGTCAGCGTATTCTTGCCGAAATATCGCCAGACCAAGCTTACCGACGCTACAACCGTGGTCCGCAGTATTACCGTTCCCTTCGACGACCAGTATCGCTTTGCCTCGGTCGTGAGTGGGGGCAGTCAGAACGGCGTACGCTTTTACTTTGTCGAGTATCCGCCGTACTTCGATCGCGACGCACTTTACGGCACTCCCGCTGGAGATTATCCCGACAATGCCGAGCGATTCGCCCTGTTCTCGCGAAGCGTAATCGAAGCGTCGAAGATTCTCGGCGTCCCCGACATTTTTCACTGCCACGATTGGCAGTCGGCGTTGGTGCCTGTCTTGTTGCGCACTTTATATGCGGAGGACCCGGCGTTCCAGGAAGTCGGCACGGTCTTCACGATTCACAACATGGGCTACCAGGGACTGTTTCCGCCCGATACGTTGCCGTTGCTCATGTTGCCCTGGGACCTGTTTACTATGTCAAAAATGGAATTCTTCGGGCAGGTGAACTTCCTGAAAGGGGCGCTGACCTATTCCGACTTCGTCACAACGGTTAGCCGCAAATACAGCCAGGAGATTCAGACCACGGAATACGGCTTCGGCCTGGAAGGTGTGCTGCGCGATCGCGCCGCCACCGTAACCGGAATTCTTAACGGCGTCGATTACGACGAGTGGAGTCCGCAAACCGACAAGTTCATCGCAGCCAAGTTTTCTCCCCAGGACTTGTCGGGCAAGCAGAAATGCAAGCAGGATCTGCTGGCCGCATTCGGCGTTAAGAATGCTGATCCCAAGCTTCCGGTGATTGGAATTGTCTCGCGCTTCGCCGCCCAGAAAGGTTTCGATCTGATTGCCCAGGTGGCGGACCGGTTTGCCCGCGAAGAGGCGATCGTCGTCGCTCTTGGCGCCGGCGACAAGGCATACGAAGACCTGTTCCTCCGTCTCAACAAGCAATTTCCCAACAAGATTGCCGTCAAAGTGGCGTACGACAATGCCATCGCCCATAAGATCGAAGCTGGCGCCGACATGTTCCTCATGCCCTCGCGCTACGAACCTTGCGGCCTGAACCAGATTTACAGTTTGAAGTACGGCACTGTCCCCATAGTTCGTGCCACCGGCGGCCTGGACGACACCATCGAGACCTGGGACGCTCGCACCGGAAAGGGAACGGGTTTCAAGTTCACCGAATACAACGGCGAGTCGCTCCTGCTTACCATCAAGCAGGCGCTGACGGCCTATCGTGACCAGACGTCATGGCAGGCCCTCATGCGTAACGGCATGAACAAAGATTTTTCCTGGAACGCGTCGGCCCGCGAATACGGCAAGATCTACGACAAAGTCCGCCAAATGCACGGCGCCGCGTCAACGCCAACGATGCCAGTCCCCGACAAAGTCCTGGTGTGAATTCCATTCGAAATAGCAGACGCCGCTCTCCCGCTTAGAAGCGCGACGTCTGCGATCTATCACCAGTGCAAGCCGCGTATCGCAGGACGGCCCCGGTAGGTTGGGTGATGCTCGCGCGAAAGAGGATTAGCCCGCCGGGTTGCAGTATCTGCACCTCCTGTTCCCGTGTACCACCATCCACACATGCCCTCGAAGAGTGTGTTGTTGGTTAGGCGCGTTAGACCTGTGCCATCAGTTTTTATGCTGTAGAGGTCGAAGGCGGCCCCCGACGTGATGCTGAGATTGTCACGATTCGAATTAAATACGATCGTTCCACTGAGTTCCGAACTGTTCAGGAGCAGCGGATCCGAATTGATTCCGACGCCGTCAGTCAGTTTGGTCACATTGGTGCCGTCGGCGTTCATAACGTAGATGTCTGACACGCTTGGGGACTGCGTGTAGTTTTCCCGGCTGAACACAATCTTGCTGCCGTCCGGGGAGAATGATGGCATTTGGTCCTCGCAGTAATCGCACGTATCCGAGAACAGGGGGTTTGTCAGATAGATGGGATTGCTTCCGTCGATGTTCGTCAGCAGGATTCCCTGAAACGGACTCCCGCTATCCAGGTTCCCAATGGCTTGGGTTGCGATTTGCTTCCCGTTCGGCGAAAAGGTTGGCGCCATCTGATACACGATTCCCGGAGCGATTGGCAGGACTTGCTCAGCGCCGCTGCCGTCGGCATTCATGATGGCAATCTGCCACTGCCAGTACCCATTCGTGTCGCCCGGTATCGGTCGCAACGATGCGAACACGACCTTGCTGCCGTCGGGCGAGAATTGCGGCATAAGGTCTTCATACGCATCGTTCGTAACCTCGACGGGATTGCCGCTGCCACTTGCGTCGGCCACGAAAATGTCGAGTTGGTCATTATCACCGTCAAGCCCCCCGTATAGATCAATGGCGGCCTTTTTCCCGTCCGGGGAGAGAATGATCGAGTAGAACCCGCCGGTTACGGGTTGATTCGTCGAGGGGTCAACTACTGCAGAGGCGGCAAACACGGTGGTTCCATTCGTTGTGGTGAATGTGCCCAGCATGGGCGAGAAAAGATAGTTTCCTGCCTCCTGCATAAAGGCGAACGTAGTGATGCTGGGTTGCGGGGGAGGAGGCGGTACCACCACCTGCTTGCTGGAACTCCCACATGAGATCAGCCAAAGAGAACTAAGAGACATGGTAACCAAGAGGAGAACCTTGCGCATAGGAGGATCCTTGGGAGGTGCGGATCCCTACCTGCATGCGAAGTGGGGGGACCGGAAGCGACGGCCGAGCAGCCCGACGTGCGGTCTTCGTGCAGGCAGTGTCTGCCTGGGATGCAGACCATTCACCTCCACGTTATGCCATCCTTATAGTTCCATTTTGAAAAAGGACGCAAGCAAATTGCGCCACATCACAGCGATGCGTGACTAGACTCACGTCCTTTTAGGCGCAGCCAGCGTAGTAAACAGGGCTGCTAGAATTCCCCTAGCATGGCTGCCTCCCAACAGCCCGCCTTCCCCCGCACCATCTTCCACGTCGACATGGACGCGTTCTTCGTCTCGGTGGAGGAGCTTTACGATCCGTCTTTGAAAGGAAAAGCCGTCGTGGTTGGCGGCCAGCGCGACGAGCGTGGAGTAGTCTCCGCCGCCTCCTATGCCGCACGCAAGTTCGGAGTGCATTCGGCCATGCCTCTGCGCACCGCCGCCAAAATGTGCCCGCACGCCATTTTTGTCGACGGCCATCCCGACCGCTACCGCGAATGCTCCGAGAAGGTTCACACCGTCCTCGGTTCGTTCTCGCCCCAAGTCGAGATGGCCTCGATCGACGAAGCTTACCTCGACATGTCCGGCACCGAGCGCCTGCACGGCCCTCCGCTTAAGGCAGCGCACGCGCTGCACCAACGGATGAAGGCCGACACAGGTCTCAACTGCTCTGTAGGGATCGGAACCTCGCGCCTGATTGCCAAGGTTTCTTCCGCTCAGGCCAAGCCGAATGGAGTTTTATGGATCGTTCCCGGTGAAGAGGCCAAGTTCCTCGCTCCACTCGATGTGCGCGAAATTCCCGGCGTCGGCAAAGTGATGGAAGCGAGCCTTCACGCGCTCGGCATTAAAAAAGTTGGAGACTTGGCGCGCCTCGGAGAGTCTGAACTTTCCGATCGCTTTGGCAAGTGGGGTCTTGCACTCGCCGGCAAGGCGCGCGGCGAAGATGCCGGAGGCTGGTTCGACTCCGAAGTCGGCGCCGATTTAGACGCCAAGTCCATGAGCCACGAGCATACCTACAACGAAGACACCGCCGATCCCGCCCAACTGGAGGCCACGCTGATGCGTCTTTCGGAAATGGTGGGCCGCCGCTTGCGCGAATCGCAGGTTCACGCTCGCACTATTCAACTGAAGCTTCGCTATAAAGATTTCACGACTATCACGCGCGCTCATACTCCAGCCGCGCCCACCCAACTCGACACCGAAATTTTCGAGGAAGTTCGCGCGCTCTTTCGCAAGAATTGGAAGAAGGGCGTTCCCATCCGCCTGCTCGGTGTGCAGGCCTCTTCGTTTACCTCGCAACCGGATCAGATCAACCTGCTCGAGGGAAATCGCCAGGAGCGCTGGAAGAATGCAATGGCGGCCGCCGACCGCCTTCGCGACAAATTTGGCGAATCCACTGTTAGCCTTGCTGCCGGACTGCGCGGCAGCTTCCGCGAGCGTACTCACGAGAATCCCGCAGCTCTCCCCGGCAAAGGCAAGCCCAAATCGAAGTAGACCTTTTAAAAGATTACAGCGTTTCTTTTTGTTCGGGATTCTGAATCTGCACGAGCGGCGCCTTCTGTCCCACGAAGCGGGCGCCCTTCTGCCATCGACTGTTCATGTCGTCACTCGATCGCATTTTGCGAATCGCCGAGCCCACGAATAGCGAGCCTTGCACCAGGTGCCCAACCTTGAGAGGCCCTGCGACCTTCACATCACGAATCCAATGCAGCGCGCTGCTGATGCTGCATCCGCACTGGCTGCAATCCGGCGTGCCTCCGAAAACGCATGGCTCCACGTGCGTGCGCAAGTCAGCGGAATAATTTGTCGACATCTTCGAGAACAGGCAGTCCTCCGGACTTGCTGGCGGCTTCACGAACGCGCGCCCCATTCCCTCCGGGAGCAGCAACTTCGGATACGTCTTTCCCAACCGCGGCAGTTCTCGCGCGACGTATTCCCGGTCCTCTGGAGTAAGTCGCTCCGCGCTCTCCTCGCCGATTTGCGGGCTGTACAAGCTGACCCAGATGTGGTCGACCTCCGGTTGCGCATTCCAGAAGGCGACGTATTCTTCCAGATAAGATTCACGCTTCAACATAGGCCGCGTGATTACCCAGTGCACATTGGCCGACGTCCCTGCAATATTTTTGAGGATGCGCTCGTAGGTCGCGGGCTTGCGGCGCTCGTCGTGATGCTCGGGCAACCCGTCCACCGATACGGCAATCCGCAAGCGTGGAATCTTCATCCACTCCGGCGGAATCGGAATCACCCCGCTCGTCACCACCATGGTGAACACGCCCATCTCGCTGAGCGCGGGAAGAATTCGCGATAATTCGCGATGCCGAACCATCGGCTCGCCGCCCACCAGCGATACATGCATGGGCCGGTGGCGTCGCACCAATTCCAAAACGCCCTCAACCAGCGTGTCGCCGCGAAAATCGCTCAGTTCGCGCAGAGTGGTTTCTCCGCCCAGATGGCTGTCGCCATAGGCATAACAGCCAGGGCAGCTTAAAGGGCACTCACGCGTGATCTC
>Ga0070731_10005390_pt1 | contig 10580 bp, 6 predicted proteins | sample Coa_R1_2_FD_66448 | JGI IMG/M metagenome (GOLD analysis project Ga0070731, IMG submission 66448) | Surface soil microbial communities from Centralia Pennsylvania, which are recovering from an underground coalmine fire - Coalmine... | ecosystem: Environmental > Terrestrial > Soil > Unclassified ... | reverse complement strand
CCGGCATCATCGAAACGTACGCCGGAACCGGTGAGGCCACAGCGACGCCCGACGGAGCTCCGGTCCACGGAACGCCGCTGCGCGGTCCGCGAACGCTGGCCATGGCCGACAATGGCGACCTGTATCTCGCATTGCGCGAAGGCAACGCCATCTACCGGATCGACGCAAAGACGGAGACGCTGCATCGCGTCGCGGGAACCGGCGAGCAGGGCTACACCGGCGACGGCGGACCTGCAATCAATGCCAAGCTGTCGGGTCCCAAGGGATTGGCGCTCGGCGGCACGAATCTGTACATCGCCGACACCGAAAGCCACACGATTCGAAAAATCGACCTGAAGTCCGGGATCATCACGACCATCCTCGGAACGGGCGTCCGCGGAGATGGGCCGGAGCCGGATCCGATGGCGTGCAAGCTCTCCCGCCCGCACGGCGTTTTGTTCGCCGGCGGCGCACTCTACGTGGCCGACAGCGAAGCGAATCGCATCCAGATCGTACGGTAATCGTGCCCCCAGGCGCGCCGTTCTCAACCACGTCCGCCCGCTGAGAGACACTCGGCTATCCGCTTGCTGACGCGCGCGGTTCTGTGTCCCCGCTGAACCGCGCACGCTAGCAAGCGGGTCCCGGCGCCACAAGGAAGACAGTTAGTTGTTGGAGACCATCAGCGGGCGCAGCCGGCGGGCGGTTTCCGGGCCGCGGAGCTGCCGGATGGCCTTGGTTTCGATCTGGCGAATTCGTTCACGGCTGAGATCGAATTGCTCGGCGATTTCCGCCAGCGTGTGTTCGTGATCGCAGCCGATTCCGAAGCGCAGGCGGATGACTTGCTCCTCGCTGGGCGACAGAGTCTTGAGGACACCGGCGGTCTGTTCTCGAATGTCCGTGTCGAGCATGGTGCCGGTTACGTTGGACACCCAGGGGTCTTCGAGCAGATCCCCGAGGGTGGACTCGCCGTCTTTCCCGACGGGAGTGTCGAGCGATACCGGGTCGCGGGAGATGGCTTTCAACTCACCGACCTTCGCCGCGGAGACTTCCATGCGGCGCCCGATTTCTTCGTCACTGGGCACCCGGTTGAGCTCTTTTTCGAGTTCGCGGGAGGCGCGGAAGAACTTGTTGAGCATCTCGTTCATGTGAACCGGGACGCGAATGGTGCGCGACTGGTCGGAGATGGCGCGAGTGATGCCCTGCCGGATCCACCAGGTCGCGTAGGTCGAAAATTTGTATCCGCGCCGGTAATCGAACTTGTCGGCTGCGCGCATCAGGCCGATGTTGCCTTCCTGAACCAGGTCCAGCAGGTGCAGGCCGTGGTTTACGTACTTCTTGGCGATGGAGACGACCAGGCGCAGATTCGCTTCAACCAGGGCGCGCTTGGCTTGCAAAGCCTCGGCTTCGCCCTGACGGGCCTTGTCGACGCTGCGGCGCAGCTCGGACGTTTGCTGGCGGGTCCGGACCGCTTTCTCAAGCTGCGTCTCCAGCGCAATCGCGAAGGCTTTCCACTGCTTGGCGCGGAACGGAATTTCACGGATCGCCTGGGAGAATCTCACGCTCAGCCGGACGAGCTCGCCGGAAAGGCGCGCACGAACTCGAGTTTGACGCTCGGGCGTCGCGGCGAGCTTCCGCCGGAGGGTTTCCATTTGTTCGCGCAGATCGGCGGCGCGGCTGAATTTGCGCATGGCGGACGCGCGGGCACGCTTCTTGGCCGCTTCATCGGCGCCACCGACTTCGGCGACGTCTTCCAGGGCAACGCGATCCTGACGAATGTCGTCGTAAAGAGCGAAAACCAACGGCTGAACCAGGGCCGATCGCGAAAGAGCTTTGCGCATCCGGAGGTTGCCGCGTTCCATCCGGCGGGCAAGATCGATTTCGCGCTGGCGGGTGAGCAGGGACACCGATCCCATTTCGCGCAGATACACGCGCACCGGGTCATCGGAGTATGCGGAATCCTCGGCGTCCTCGGTAAAGGTTTTGTCGCCAAAAGTCTTGTCAGTAAAGGCGTTATCCGCCTCGCTGTCAGCGAGCTCGTCGGAGAATTCGGGCAAATCCTCTGCCGCGGCTGCCGAAGGGGTGGTTAGTTCCGTTAATTCGTCGAGAGTTTCCATGGAGTTCTCTAAGAACTTGTCCTCAGTGTGTTGGATGCTTTAAATGGCAATTCGGTTGCTTTCGGCGGCCTCTCTGGTTATGATAAATCCGGTTAACTTGTTGCAGTCCCAGTCGACTCTAGGAGGCCAAGCATGATTGAGCGAATGACACGGCGCGACACCCTAAAAGGACTCGCGGCGGGCAGTTTCCTTGCCCTGGTTCAGGATATGGCCGTACCGGCAATGGCGCAGGGCGAATCGGATGTTCCGTTCACGGATATTCCCAAAACGTTTAACCCGACCAACCCGAATACACCAACCCGGCTCTTAGACATTCGCAGAATCGATGGGATGACGACGCCGAAGGACCAATTCTTCGCCGTCAACCATTTTAACAGACCCGAGATCGATGGCGCAGCACATCGCATCAAGTTTACAGGCATGGTTAACAAACCATTGGAGTTATCGGTCGCGGATTTGAAGGCAATGAAGTCGGTGGACGTCATCAACGGTTACGAATGCTCGGGAAACAGCGGCCGGTCGATGCAGGGGCTCTCGTCCTGCGGCAAGTTCACAGGTGTCCGGCTCAGCACGTTGCTAAAACAGGCGGGCGTGCAGGCGAAGGCGCGGGAAGTGGTGTTCTTTGGGTCCGACAGAGGAGTCCAGGACGTGGTGTTCCGGGCCCAGACCTTTAAGTTGGAACAGCAGTTCGGCCGCAGCATCACGCTTGAAAACGCGATGAAACCGGAGCCGTTGGTGGCCTATGCGCTGAACGGCGATCCGCTGACGCGGGAGCAGGGATTCCCGGTGCGGCTGGTGATGCCGGGCTGGTACGGCGTCGCGAATGTGAAATGGCTCGCGGAGGTGCATTTACAGGAAGACAGGTATCTGGGGAATTATCAGGCACGCTGGTATCGCACGCTGCGCGCTATTGGCGGGACGGGCGAAGAAGCCGATCCGCAGACGCAATTTGTCGAGAACGAAGTCACGCGGATGCACGTGAAATCCGTGATCGCGCGCGTCAGGAAGACCGGGAGCGGACACGAGGTCTTTGGGTTCGTGCTGAACGATGGCACGCCGCTGAAATCGGTGGAAGTGCAGATCGACGGCGGCGCCTGGCAGAAGGCAATGCTCGATTCCGCGAACACCCAATTTTCATGGAAGCTGTTTCGCTATAAATGGGATGGTGCGACGCCGGGCGAGCACACACTGGTATCGCGCGCCACGGACGCCGAGGGTTCGGTCCAGCCGGCGGCGGCGGAACTGACCCGCAAGAAGACGTTCCTCGAAGACAATGCGCAGTTTCCGCGCAAAGTCATGATCTCCTAGCGTGGCGGTATCGCGAAAAGAAGCGATCCGCGCTTTCAAGGAGAGAAAGACGCCGCGAGGAATTTTCGCTGTACGCTGCAGCGCGACGGCCAGCGTGTGGGTGGATTCCGCCATGGACCTGGACGCCGCGGAGAATCGGACGTGGTTTGCTTTGCGGCTTGGCGATCGCTTTCTGGATCCTACGATCGGGGCCGAGTTTCAGGAGCACGGAAGGGACGTCTTCTCTTTCGAGATTCTCGAGAAGCTGGAAGATGATGTGACCCCGATGGCGGTTCGCGGACTGCTGAAGGACAAGAAGGCCGAATGGGTGGGGAAGCTGGGGGCCCGGAGGCTTTCGCCGGGGTGAGAGTGCGATCCCGCCGCTCAGGCGCTGGGGTACAATCGGGTTCAGATCGTTCGAAATGCTGTCTCGCCACGCGACTTGCGGGTATATTTCCGCTGTTCTTCTGATCTCAGGGTGTTCGAGCCGACCTGCGGCGCAGAAGGATTCCCTGCCGCCGATTCCGAAGCTGGAATTGGCGACGTATCGGGCTCAGGTGCGGGGGCCGGTCGAAAAAGCGTACCAGGCGCTTCAGGCAAAGCCTACCGACGCGGACGCGAATGGAAACCTTGGCATGCTGCTGCACGCGTTCGAGCAGTTGGAATCGGCACAAATCTGCTATCGCCGGGCGCGCGCATACGATCCGCAGAAGTTCCAATGGGCATATTATCTGGGACTGGTGCAGGCGCTGGATGGCAAGAATCAGGACGCCGCGGCCAATCTGCGGGATGCGATTCGGATCGATCCCGGCTATGTTCCGGCGCGTATCAAGCTGGCGGAAGTCTTATTGAATCTGGGAAAGTTCGACGAGAGCCGCGAAGTGTCGCAGTCGATTCTCAAGGACAATCCGCAGGCGTCGCCGGCATACTACTGGCTTGGGCGCGTGGCCGTGGCGCAGGGACAGTCCGAGCAAGCCGTGGAGCAGTATCGCAAGGCGTGCGAGCTGTGGCCGACTTATGGGACCGCACATTATGCGCTCGCGCTGACTTATCAGAAGGCGGGCGATGCGAAGGAAGCCGAACGGCATATGGCGGCGTATCAGAAATACAAAGCCGATAGCGATCCTCAGCCGGAGGATCCGATGCTGGAGGCGGTGCGATCGCTGGACAATTCCGCGCTGGCACATCTGATGAAGGGCGTGGATCTGGAGAATGCAGGGCAGATCGAGCCGGCGATCGCGGAAGAAGAAGAAGCGGTTCGCCAGGATCCGAAGCTGGCGCAGGCTTACGCGAACCTGATCGGATTGTATGGGCGGACCGGGCAGGCCGACAAAGCCGAGAAAGCATATCGGGCGACGGTGGCGATCAATCCGAATCTGCCGCAGAGTCACTACGATTACGGCGTCCTGATGTCGAGCCGGCAGCAGTACGCGGCGGCGGAAACGGCGTTTCGCAAGGCTCTCGAAAGCAGTCCTAACTACGCCGAGGCTCACAGCAATCTGGGCGCGATGCTGGAGCGCAAGGGCGACATGGAAGCGGCGCGAAAGCAGTACCAGTCGGCGATCGAGAACAAACCCAACTTCCGTCAGGCGCAGTATCAGCTTGGGCATCTACTGCTGATGCAGCACAAGGCCACGGAAGCGATCGCGCATCTTTCCCAGACACTGACACCCGAGGATGGGGACACGCCGCGGTTTATGTTCGCGCTCGGAATTGCGTATGCGGAGGCTGGCGATTTTTCCAGCGCGCATCAATATCTTGAGCAGGCGGGGCAGCGCGCGGCGTCGCTCGGGCAGGATCAGTTGGCGGGGCAGATCCGGGGGATTCTAGCCCAAGTGGAGCGGCGGGCGGCGAAGTGACGGATCGGGATGGGAGATCCGCTCCCTTTGGTCGCGGTTCTGTGTTGATCCTCGTGCTTGCGTTCGCGAGCTGCTCGCGGCGCGAACCAATTTCCGGGCCCTCTTTTCGCGATGTGGCGGCCGAGGCAGGGATACATTTTCAGCACTTCACGGGGGCGACCGGCCAATACTATCTGCCGGAAATCATGGGGTCGGGCGTTGCGCTACTCGACTACGACGGCGACGGGGATCTCGATATTTTCGTGGTTCAGGGCACTGTGCTGGAACCGGGGAAAACAGCGAGCGATGCGCGCTTCCCTGCTCCGGCGGGATCGAAACCGGGGAATCGGCTGTTCCGCAACATGCTCAAGGAGACTGGAAAGCTCCAGTTCGTCGACGTGACGGAGCGGGCAGGGCTTGCTTATAACGGTTACGGAATGGGCGTAGCCGTTGGGGATTACAACAACGACGGGCATCCGGATCTGTACGTCACGAATTTCGGCGCGAACGTCCTTTACCGGAATAATGGCGACGGCACCTTCACCAATGTCACGAAAGAAGCCGGCGTGGAAGACGGCGTGTGGAGCACCAGCGCGGCTTTCGTCGATTACGACCGGGATGGGCTCCTGGATCTGTATGTGGCACACTACCTTGACTTTACCGTTAAAGGAAACAAGGAGTGCTCGGACGTAACGGGTCAGAAAGACTATTGCGCGCCGAGTGCGTACAAAGCCGTTCGGCACGGGCTGTACCGCAACCTGGGCAACGGAAAGTTCCAGGACGTAACTCAGTCCGCCGGAATCGGAGCCGCAAGCGGGCCGGGGCTTGGAGTGGCGTGCGCGGACTTTAACGGGGATGGCTGGCCCGATATTTACGTCGCGAACGACGGGGCCGCGAACTTTTTATGGTTAAACAACGGCGATGGGACGTTTCGCGAGGCTGCGCTTCTTTCGGGTGCGGCCTATGCGGCCGACGGCGTCGCGCGAGCCGGCATGGGCGTGACGGCGGGTGATTTCGATGGCAGCGGGAATGAGAGCGTCTTCGTCACAAACCTTACGCGAGAAGGGGCGACGCTATATCGCAACACGAGTAAACATGAGCCTCGCGACACGATTCGTAACACTCGTAACAGCGACTTCACGGATGCCACGGCCCAATTTGGGCTGTACCAGCCGACCTTCCCATTCACTGGTTTTGGCACCGCTTGGTTCGATTATGACAACGATGGACGTCCGGATCTGTTCGTTGCCAACGGCGCCGTGACGGGGATGGAAAGCTTGCGCGGGGAGCCGTATCCGTTCCATCAACGGAACTTGCTCCTGCACAATGAAGGCGCAAGGTTTCGGGAAGTAAGCGCGGAAGCAGGCGCCCCGTTCGCTCTTTCCGAAGTGGGGCGTGGGGCGGCGTTCGGGGACGTCAACAACGATGGGCGGGTGGATATCGTGGTCAGCAACAATAATGGGCCGTTACGTTTGTTACTGAATGAAACGAGTCGCGTGGGCCATTGGGTCGAGGCAAAGCTGCAAGGGGTTAAGTCGAATCGGGACGGAATGGGCGCGCGGGTGGCTGTTTTGAGGCAGGGGCAAGCACCAGTCTGGAGACGCGCGCTAACTGATGGAAGCTACTTAAGCGCCAGCGACGTTCGCGTGCACTTGGGGCTCGGAGAGGACGCGCGGAAGGTGACGCTGCTGGTAGAGTGGCCCGACGGCCTAAGGGAAAAATGGGATGACATCCAGGCCGATTCGAGGGTGGTCCTACGAGAGGGTACGGGGCACGCTCCCTGACATCTCGATTTGACTTTTCTTTGACTTTTCTATAACTCGTTATTGACACAAACTCCAATCCCGGATAGCATTTATTACGATTAGGGGGAGTTGAGAATGCATCTGACACGGCTACGTATTGCCGTTTTGTCTTTAGCAGCGAGTCTTGTGCTGCCGGTTTCGATAGCGCGGGCACAGCTTCTGAAGGGCACAATTCTGGGCACGGTTTCCGACCAGAGCCATGCCGTGATTCCGGGCGTCGCGGTTGAGTTGATTCAAGTCGAAACAAATTTTCACCGCACTGAAACCACCAATGAAAGCGGTTTCTTCGCGTTTCCCAATCTTGATCCAGGCGTCTATAGCATGGACATCAAGCACCCCGGGTTCAAGGAGACCAGGCGCGCTGGTATCACTTTGGGTGCCAACACCACGGTTCGCGCGGATTTTGAGCTGAGTCCAGGCGAGATTACGCAAGTGCTGGAGGTGACCTCCCAGGCTGCCGTTTTGCAGACCGATCGTGCCGATACCGGAGCGCAAGTCGAAGCGAAGCAGCTCGCCGACCTTTCGATCGCGAACCAACGGAATTATCAAAACGCGATCGTGACGGTGCCGGGCGCGACGCAGGGCTATCGGTCCAACTCGCCGTTCTTCAATTCGCAGGAATCCTTACAGGTTCCGGTGAACGGTCTCGACCGGCTCAATAACTTCATGATCGAAGGGCTGGACAATAACATCGAACAAGATAACAACCTGACGGCAGTGGTGCTTCCCCTGGACGCGATCCAGCAGGTTATCGTGAGCACGACGACCTACGATCCGGAGTTTGGACGCGTGGGCGCGGCCGCCGTGAACGTAATCATGAAGTCGGGATCGAACGCATTTCACGGGAGCCTATTCGAGTACCACAACGACAGCGATCTGCAGGCGCGAAACTTTTTCGCTTACACTCCCCCCAAGGTTCCACACGCGATCCACAATCAATACGGCGCCTCTGCCGGCGGGCACATCGTGCGCAACAAGCTTTTCTACTTCGCGGATTTTCAGGGCACCAACGATATCGTAGGGCAGACGGCAATTATCACGGTCCCCACGGCGGCCATGCGCACCGGCGACTTCAGCGCGTCCAACACCACTATTTACGATCCGGCGACCGGAAACACGGCGACCGGAGCCGGACGCACTCCGTTCCCGAACCAACAGATTCCGCTAAGCCGCATCAGCCCGATTTTCCAGGGCTACATGGCCCTGCTGCCGCCGCCAACGCTGCCGGGCCTGGCAACGAACGGCAATTACACCACTGACCAGACGAAGCAGATCTACTCCGTGGATGCCAAGGTCGACTATGTGCTCGATTCGAAAAACACGATGTTCCTGCGCTACAGCCTTGCGCACCTGAATGTCACCAATCCGGGGCTTTACGGGCCGGGATTGGGGATTTATGGCGGCCCGTCGAACAGCGGCTTCGACGCGACCGGCCCTGCGCTAAATCAAAGCCCCGGTTTGAACTACAGCCACATTTTCAGCCCGTCGCTGGTGACGGAAGCGCGCTTTGGTATCGTGCGCAACCGCAACGATGCGACCAACGTCGACACAGGCACGAGTCTTTCTCAGAAATTGGGGATTCCGAATAGCAACCTCGGCGGGTTCTGGTATCAAGGGCTAGCGGAGGTTTTCGTCAACGGGTACGACACACCGCTGATCGGCGTCAACGGCTGCCTGCCGTGGCGGCGTTCCAATACCAACTTCGAAGCAGCCAACAATTGGACCAAAACCAAAGGCAACCACGTTATTTCCTGGGGCGGCGATTGGCGGCATGAGAACTATTTCCTGCTGCAGACGGCGACGTTCAGCCCGCGCGGACGCTTCACCTTCACCGCCGGGCCGACCACGCTCAACGCCTCCGGTATCCCCAACGGTCAATTTAACGCTCTCGCCGCGTTTGAACTCGATCAACCGAACGGGATCGGCCGCGATCTGGCGGGAACTTCGCCGGTCCGCAATGACCACGTTTACGCACTCTACGTTCACGATAAATGGCAAGCGACCCCGAAGTTGACATTGGATTTGGGCGCGCGTTGGGAATATTGGCCGGCATCCTATCCGCAATTCCCCGGCGGGCAATTCAATTACGATCCGAATACCAACAGCTTGCTTGCGGCCGGGTACGGGAACATTCCGATGGATCTCGGTGTGAAGAATTACCCCAAAAATGTCTATCCGAGAGTCGGGCTGGCATACCGGTTGAACGACAAGACCGTGATCCGAGCGGGATTCGGAATGAGCAGCTTCTACCGGTATATAGCGAACTGGCAGGGACCGGTTAAGCAGAATCAGCAACTCGTTGCGGCCAACTCTTTTGTCGCGGCGGGATCCATGGCCACTGGTTTTCCCACTCCCACGTTCTTTACGATTCCGAGCAATGGCATTATCACAAACGCGCCCAACCAGAGTTACTCGATCACCGTCCCCAATACTCCGGTGCCGTATGCCGAGACATGGAATTTCAGCATCCAGCGAATGTTGCCACTGAGTCTTGCGTTCGAAGTGGCATACGTCGGCAACCATGCCATCGGTCTTCAGAACACTAATGTGCTGAGCAACAACAGCTACAATATCAACGCGGCTACCGTCGCTGGTAAAGGCGCGGCGACCGAGCCGGAGAATATTCTCTTTGGCCGCACCGCGAGCACCGCATATCCGGTGTTCGAGGGGTCACATTACGAGGCGCTTCAGATGAAATTGAACCGGCAGTTCGCGAACGGGTTCATGATGACCACCTCGTACACATTCGGCAAATCGATCGACTACGTTCCCTATAACGAGTTGGGTTACGTTGTTTACTCCGGCTTGACGAAATACAATCGCAAGAATACGTTCACCTACACGGCGTCCTGGCAACTGCCGTTCGGAGCGGGCGGGAGGTACGCCACCAGCGGCCCGGCGAAATATATTCTCGGCGGCTGGCAGATCGGCGGGTTGTGGACTTGGGAGAGTGGGATTCCGCTCTTGTTCGCGACCAGTTCCACCAGTAACCTGGCTGCGGCACTGAACGCACCCGGAAACCAGCAATGGCCGCAGCTAGTCGCGCCAGTGCAGATCCTCGGGAATGAAGGGCCGGGCCAGTATTGGTTTACCCCCTCCTCCTTCGCGGCGCCGGCCGCGGGAACAATTGGCAACGTCGGCCGTAACATCCTGTACGGTCCGAACCTGTTCGCCATAAACGCGTCACTCAACCGGACGTTCAGCATCACAGAACGCTTTAAGCTGACGTTCCGGGCCGAGGCGTTCAATCTTTCGAATACGCCTCAATTCGACCAACCGGATACGACTTTTGGCGACGCTGCGTTCGGGCAGATTACCACGGCAAACAACAACGCCCAATCCGTGAAAAGCAATCCCAACCGCCTTTTGCAGGGGAGTCTCCGGTTAACCTTCTGAGGTTGTTTTCCGTGGGGTTATGATAGTGGCGTGCTGAAGTTCGGGCGATGGTCCCGGCGACAATTTCTTCAATCGACTGCCGCCGGGCTTCCCATTTCAGCACTCGTTCTCGCCGCTGACGAAGAATTAGTCCCGTTCAGCGACTACGCGGACGACTATCG
>Ga0070731_10005389_pt1 | contig 10582 bp, 5 predicted proteins | sample Coa_R1_2_FD_66448 | JGI IMG/M metagenome (GOLD analysis project Ga0070731, IMG submission 66448) | Surface soil microbial communities from Centralia Pennsylvania, which are recovering from an underground coalmine fire - Coalmine... | ecosystem: Environmental > Terrestrial > Soil > Unclassified ... | reverse complement strand
GCGAACCCGGAAATTGGAAGTGGAAACTCGCAACCGCCGGCAAGCCGAGTTGAGGCACGCAGCTGAAGCAGAACGCGCACGTATCGCTCGCGACTTACATGACGAACTCGGGACGGGGCTCACAGAGGTAAGTTTGCTCGCCGGCACGGGGGCAGGAGAATTCCGAGGGGACGAGAAAGGGGATGACCGCCTTCGCGTCGTTGCCGAGAAAGCCCGTGCTCTTGTTTCGAGCCTGGATGTGATCGTTTGGGCAATCGACCCAAAACGCAACTCACTACAGTCATTTGCGGATTACCTGGGCCGGTATGCTACAGAGCTGTTTTCCAGGTCACAGATCATTTGCCGCTTTCAGATCCCGATAGAATGTGAGGCGGTTACGCTGACGGAAACGGCACGGCATGGCTTGTTCCTGGCAGTAAAGGAGGCATTTAACAATGTGATCCGCCATTCGGCGGCAACGGAGGTGGAATTGAGAATTTCGAAGTCCGGTGATCGCCTGCGAGTGGTCATTTCCGACAACGGCCGAGGTTTTGATTGGAACAATATCCGTCCTGGTAATGGCTTGAGAAACCTCCAGGACCGTTTGGAAGGGTTGAATGGCGAGTGTCATATCGACTCACACGTCGGAAGAGGAACTGTTGTTGAATTCATTGTACCTTTGCCTCTCGATCCCAGTTGAGCTCGCACAAGAACTTTCTGAGACATCATGACTACAATCGCCATCATTGAGGATAACAACACGATGCGCAAATCGCTTGTGCAGTTGATAAACAGCAGGTCCGATTTCCGTTGTGTCTGTGCGTGCTCAAGTTCCAAAGAAGCTCTCGTTGAAGTGCCCAAATATCGTCCTGATGTCGTACTGATGGATATTCATCTGCCCGACGAGTCCGGCATAGCCTGCACGGCGCAACTCTCCCAAACATTGCCTCATCTGCAGGTGATTATGGTGACCGTTTACACTGATACGGACCTCATCTTCCAGGCATTAAAAGCCGGCGCCTGCGGATATATTCTCAAGCGATCCCGTCCCGAGGAGATTATTCAAGCCGTTGCCGAGGTGCGCGCTGGAGGGGCGCCAATGACTCCTGAAATTGCACGGATGGTGGTGCGATCTTTTCGCACTCCTTCTGCGGTTCCCAACGCCGATGGTTTGACGGCTCGTGAATCGGAAATCCTTGAACTGCTCACCGAAGGACTTTCGAACAAGGAAATCGCGCAAAAGACTGGAATCGCTGCCGGGACGGTTCGAAATCATCTGCAAAGCATCTTCAAGAAGCTCCATGTTCGTTGCCGCACCGAAGCCGCCGCCAAATACCTCCGGAGTAGATAAAAAGGCTCAGTGACATTGGTAGGATTGCATATGCCTGGCCGATGTTCGAAAATCGCCTTCATCGCTGTACATTAGGCTGGCAATCGGCGTCCATTGAAGCGTGTTCTGTCTTCTTGAAATGTGGCTTTGAGGCGCCGCATCCACGGATGCCACAAGCTCGATTTCGCGGCGAAGGCGACAGTGAAATTTGCCCCCTGCCATATGTCACATTTACGGCAGTTCGCAGTTTTGTCAGTCTTCTTTGTACTGTCTCGTGTGATGCGCAAGCCATTAGAACCAGAACAAATTGAGATGCAGAATAACGGTCCCACATTTAAGGGTCCTTGGACAGACCAAGGGACCAGCGGTTCGTTTACCATTACGTCGTCTGGCACTCAGCTCTTTCGGGCGGTGTTGCCGTAGCACCTCTGCCTCTCCTTTTCATCGCCGCGCCAGATCGGCGGAAATTCTTACACGCAAATGATGCTTTTTTCTCAACAATAACCAGGACCTATCTCCATCTATGTTCGATCGGTTGCCATGAATAGTGGACTATTTTCCATCCCAATGTGTTCCCTAAGTTCCAACTGCATTGAGCGATTGATCCTCAATCCAATCCTCAACAGATCAGCAGAACAAAAAATGTCCATTCTCTGACATAAAATGAAACCACTCCCGAAAGCTTTCAATTCTATCGTCTATAGTATCCTGATTGTGGGAAGCTTGCTGGCATCGATCTTGAGCGCATTCGCGACTGACGAAATCTGCACTTCCTGTGGTCCCCAGGTGAACGTTACTGGCAGTTTCGCTCATCGCCGGGAGAGACCGACAGTGGTTATTGACGCATCGCCGGATAACGCCGCCATGTTCCGCGAGGACGTCAACGGCACGAATTTTACGGTAGCCATCGCTCAATTGCCGGCTGGCAAATATACTGTGATCATCAGGGCGGTAGAAACAGTTGCAGACGGGCCGGGAGAACGAGTTTTTGATGTGGCATCGGGCGACGCCTTGCTGGTCAAAGATTTTGATATTTTCGGCTCGGCGAGCGGTGCGCGCAAGGTGGCAACTATTACGGGTTTGGTGGAACATGAGGATGATGCCATTCGCGGGCCGTTGAAGATTTCTTTCACCTCAAGCAAGGGTACTGCCAAATTCAATACGATTGAATTGAAGAGCGGCAGCGGAGCGTCCATTGTGTCATTTAGCGCATCGGAACTTGCCGATGCCTTCTCTGCTGCTGCAATGCGCGTGCCCGATATCAAAGAACCGATGATCTGGCGGGATCCGTCGCATGGCATCAAAGAGCGTGCTGGCGACCTGATCCGACGCATGTCGCTAGCTGAAAAGGTCGCGCAATTGAAGAATGCTTCGCCGTCTATTCCACGCATTGGGTTGCCCGCTTACGATTACTGGAACGAAGCGCTTCACGGCGTCGCCAACAACGGCATTGCAACTGTTTTTCCTGAACCGGTGGGTGGAGCGTCTTCTTGGGATCCGGCTTTGTTTCATCAGGAAGGCACGGTCATCGGCATCGAAGGACGCGCGAAGTTCAACGATTACGTCAACGGGCACAACGGCGATTCCAAATGGTGGAATGGCCTCACATTCTGGACGCCGAACATCAATATTTTCCGCGACCCGCGCTGGGGACGTGGCCAGGAGACTTATGGCGAAGACCCTTATCTCACAGGCGAAATCGGTGTTGAATTCGTTGAAGGCATCCAAGGCAATGACCCCAATTACATGCTGGCGATGGCTTGTGCCAAACATTACGCGGTGCATAGCGGGCCGGAATCAATGCGTCATCGCTTTGATGCCGAACCGTCGGAGCGCGATTTGTACGAAACATATTTGCCGCAGTTCGAACGTGTTGTGCGCGAGGGTCACGTTGCGGGTGTCATGGGCGCTTACAACTCCGTTCTGGGAGCGCCTTGCTGCGCGAGCACACTGTTGCTGAATGACCTGCTGCGCAATCAATGGGGATTCGAGGGTTACGTCGTTTCGGATTGCGACGCCATCGGAGACATTTGGCGGCAACACCATTATGTGAAAACACCCGAAGAGGCAGCGGCTGCCGCCATCAAGGCGGGCTGCAATCTTTGCTGTGGGGGTGATTACAATGCGTTGGTGCGCGCGGTCCAGCGGAGTTTGGTCACCGAGAAGGACATCGACCTTGCCTTATATTACACTTTATGGACTCGTTTTCGTCTTGGCCTCTTTGATCCTCCGGACAAGGTTCCCTATTCGAAATACACAGCCAAGGACAATGACACGCCGCAGCACCGAGAAGTTGCCCTTGAACTGGCGCGCCAATCGCTGGTGCTACTGAAGAATGACGGCATCCTGCCACTCGACCGTTCCAAGTTTAAGAGGATTGCGGTCATCGGACCAAACGCAAATTCGAAATCCATGTTGGAGGGCAATTACCACGGTTCAGCGTCCCACCCAGTTTCAATTTTGGATGGCATCCGACAGTTGGCCGGCGCAAACATTGAAGTCACCTTTGCAATGGGAAGTCCAATCACTACTAATCGAGCGACTGCTGCCTGGAGCGCCCAGGACAACACCACGAATCGCCCATTGAACGAACTTTATGCTGAAGCCCTCGCACAGGCAACGAATGCAGATTTGATTATTTATGTCGGCGGCCTGACACCAGCGCAGGAAGGCGAAGGATTTGACCGCGATTCGATCGAGCTGCCGAAGGCTCAGGAGACTCTTATCAAAGAACTTCAGGCCACAGGGAAACCGATGGTCCTTGTCAATTGCAGTGGTTCTGCTGTCGCTCTGACGTGGGAGGACGAACATCTGCCTGCGATTCTTCAGGCCTGGTATCCGGGAGAGGAAGGAGGACGCGCTGTGGGCGAAGTTCTCTTTGGTGAGGTCAATCCTTCCGGCCACCTCCCGGTGACGTTCTACCGTGCCACGTCTGATTTGCCCGCATTTACTGATTATTCGATGACCAATCGCACCTACCGTTATTTCAGTGGTACGCCGTTGTATGCCTTCGGCCATGGACTGAGCTATACTCAATTCGATTTCAAAAATGGAAAATCGGACTGCGGGAGAATCGCGCCCAGTGGCAAGGCGAAACTAACGTTCACTTTGAGAAATTCAGGTAAACTCGATGGCGATGAAGTAGCGCAAGTTTACTTCCGTCATGTCAATTCCGCAGTGCCGCAGCCGAAACTGGCGTTGTGCGGTTTCCAACGCGTGTCACTGAAACGAGGTGAATCTGAAACCATCACTATCGAAGTGCCGGCTCAACGCCTGCGCTACTGGGACACGGATAAGAAACAATATATCGTGGAACCTGGCGAGTACGAGTTCCTGGTTGGTGCGGCGTCAGACGATATTCGACTGAAGCTGCCACTGACAATTACCGGAGGCTAAACACACAAACCTCGATTTTTTCATGAAAGCGAATGTCCTGTTCGTTTCGGCTGTTATATTACTTTCCGCTGCGGTTCACGGAGCGGAGATCAAGGTTAATTCACCGGATGGAAAAGCGGTCATCGAAGTGACCGATGCCGGCGGGTTGAATTATACCGTGCTCTTCGACGGTCGTGAAATTGTCAGTAAGTCGCGATTTGGTATTGAATCGGATGGTGTTGACCTTGGCACGAATGTCACAGTGAGGAAATCGTCTTCGCGGAATATCCGCGAGACGTATTCAATGTTTGGTGGGCACCCGCAGGCAAACAATTATTGTCATGAGACCACTTTGTCGGTTCGCACGGGCGGTGGTGAAACATATGAATTGGACGTGCGCGCCTACGATGATGGCGTCGCGTTCCGCGCGCGGCTGCCGGCAAAGGCGGGTCGAACGATCAACGGTGAAGCCACGGAGTGGAAGGTTTCCGGGAACACGCTGGCATGGTTCCAAACAGACTTCGGCAGTTATGAGGGAATTTTCCAGAATAGTCGCCTCGAAGACATTGCCGAAGGCAAAAAACTTCCATTGCCGATAACGTTCACTTTGCCCGGTGGTGGCTATGCACTCATCACGGAGGCGAATCTTCTCAATTACAGCGACCTGGGTGTACAGGCTTCTGCTGACCATTCACTGCGGGCGTATTTCCACGCCAGTCCGAATGGTTGGACGACCGACGAGGCGGTCATTCAGCCGTGGCGAGTCATCTTGCTCGCGCGCGACCTCAACGCACTCGTAAACAGCGACCTCATCCGGAATCTCTGTCCAGCTGCGCCACCCGAATTAGCGGACGCAAAATGGATTCAACCCGGCCGCTCGTCGTGGCAGTGGTGGTCCAGCGGCGATCCGATTTATTCTGAACAGCATCAGTGGGTGGATTGGACCAAAGAACTAGGCTTCGAATATTATCTCATCGACGAGGGCTGGAGAAACTGGAGGGACAACGACAAGAACAATTGGGCCTGTGTGCGCGAGGTTTGCGACTACGCTAAAACAAACGGTGTGAAAATCTGGATTTGGGTCAACAGCAACGAAGTTCCCGACGCGACGCGGCGCACCAACCTCTTCGATCACGCCGTCGCGGTGGGCGCCGTCGGCGTGAAGATTGATTTTGAGCCGCAAGCGAACGTGCGTTGGGTGAATTGGTATGACGAAACGTTGCGCGATGCAGCGGCCCGGCACCTGATGATTGACTTTCACGGTGCGAACAAACCGGTCGGCCGCGAACGGACCTGGCCCAACGAACTGACCCGCGAATCCGTCCGCGGGCACGAGTATCACATCCTGCGCTACCACCGCACGATGCCGATGCAGCACGACACCATTCTACCATTCACACGGTTTGTGATCGGGCCGGGTGATTATACACCAACCGTTTTTAATCCGAAGGAATTGCGCGGCTTTACCTGGGCGCGAGAACTGGCGCAGGCTATTGTGTTCACGTCACCCTTCTTATGCTATGCGGATCATCCCACAAATTACCTGAACAATCCTGCGCTGGATGTGTTGAAGACGATTCCTTCGACGTGGGACGAAACCATTGTTCTGCCCGGAAGTGATATTGGCAAATGTGCGGCCATTGCTCGGCGAACGGGTAACACCTGGTTTATAGGCGTCATCAATGGTCCGGATTCGACGACGCTGGACTTCCCTTTAAATTTCATTAAACGCGGCAAATATCACATGATTCGGCTCGGCGATGCGCCCAACCGCGATGACGCCTGGCAGCGCGAAGAAAAAAGCGTCGAACGGAGTGATGTTGTGCAGTTGTCTTTGCGGCCCGGTGGCGGGTGCGTCATGAAGCTGAATCCGCTAAAATGAGACAAGCGGCGATCGCTCGATGAATTTCACCGCTGCGCCAAACGGTGGCTCGAGCAGCATGCGTCTTATCCCATGTTGCGGGCGAACTGTTGGTCGTCAAGCAAGGTGTCCTTCCCGAGCGAAAGCGCAACGGGGGGAAGTAGCTTTTCATTGTTTGGCCCGAGTCGTTTCTTTATTTCCATTCTTAACTCTGCCCCTAGTTTCTGATAATGGCTGGGCGCTACCGTTGTGCACGACCGGAACACCCGAGAGAAATAAAAGGCATCATCATAACCCAATACATCCGCCACGTCCTTAACCCTGGCCAAAGTTGAGTCCAAAAGAAGACAGGCGCGTCCCATCCGCAAACGTGTGTGATACACCAAGGGTGAACATCCCGTCCGCTGCTTGAATATGGAAAAAAAATGCGACAGAGAAATGTTTGCTGCGCATGCAAGTGCAGAAACCGGCAGGCGCTTTCCCGTGTTTTGAACCATATATTCGACGGCATCGTCTATCTTCCGCACATTGGGAACAAAAACTTGGCTCCGGGAGAGCAAATTGCCAAATTCACCGCGTTTTTCAGTAGTAAGCTCGAAATCCGAGTTCTTCATTGATGGATACGTTAATTTCAAGCATATGGTAAATCGCCCCCTACCTAAATATGATGTTCGTCATAGGTGTTCCTACCCAGTTACTACTGTTTCCCCAGTCGTTGGAGTTGGGAGTCCAGTTGAACCGCATCACCAGACTTCAGCTGAATTTCTTTGGCGCGGTTGTTGTACCGTACCGTTGCTGCGCGGCCACCAACTGAACGGATTCTCACAGCTGTCATCTCGTGGTCACGCCATGCGACGTCGATTTCAAACCCGCCACGTGCTCGCAGGCCAGTAACGCTGCCGACTGGCCAGGCAGCTGGTAAAGCCGGGAGCAGTTCGATTTCATGTTTCTCCGTGGGACCGGGTGTTTGTAATGCCCGGCTCTGCACGAGCATTTCTGCAATTCCTGCAGCGCCGCCAAAATTGCCATCGATTTGAAACGGCGGATGCGCATCAAACATGTCGGGATACGTGCGCTGTGGACTCAGCAAGAAGTCCAGAATCTGTTTGGCGTGGTCGCCTTCGTGCAGACGATCCCAGAGATTGATTCGCCAGGCAGTGGCCCAGCCCGTCGATTCGTCCCCACGAATTTCCAGCGACTTTTTGGCCGCGGCGACGAGTTCCGGTGTATCAAAAGTATTGATCTGCCAACTTGGGTACAGAGCGTATAGATGTGAAACGTGGCGGTGATGAATTTCCGGCGCCTGCAAATCCCAATCCGCCAGCCACTCCTGAAGTTGGCCGGCGCTGCCGATTTGAAGTGGTGCAAGCCTGGCACGCGCGGCACCGAGTTTTGTGCGAAGTTGCTCGTCGGTACCCAAAATTTCAGATGCCTTTATCGTGTTGGCAAACAAGTCACGCAGGATTTCCTCGTCCATGCTCGGGCCAGCACATACAGCAGATCCTCCGGGATGCTGATTTTCTGGTGAAACGGACGGATTCGTGACAAGCCAGTGATTCGTCGGATCCTCAGTAAGCGTATCGAGGAAGAACTGGGCGGCACCGCGCAGAACAGGATAAACTTCCTTCAAAAATTTCCTGTCGCCGCTGAATTCGTAATGATCCCAAAGATGGTCGCACAGCCACGCGCCGCCAGTTGGCCACATTCCCCATTCCGGACCGTCAATGGGTCCGGTCGCGCGCCAAAGATCTGTGTTATGATGAGCAACCCAACCGCTCGCTCCGTACATTTCTTGCGCAGTCCGCGCACCGGTTTCTGAAAGATCCCTCACCATATCGATCAGAGGCTCTACACATTCGCCAAGATTGCAGGGCTCAGCGGGCCAGTAATTCATCTCGGTGTTGATGTTGATGGTGTATTTGCTTTGCCATGGCGGATTCATGCTCTCGTTCCAGAGCCCTTGCAGATTTGCCGGCTGGCCACCGGGGTGAGAACTACTGATCAGCAGGTAACGTCCGAATTGAAAGTAAAGCGCGGCCAGTTGCGGGTCCTGGCCATTGTGGAAATTTTCAATACGCTCATCAGTAGGCAATTGCACAGCGTCAGTCCGCCCAACATCGAGGGAAACGCGACGGAACAACCGCCGATGCTCCTGGATATGCCTGTTCAGAAGAGCCTCAGGGCTTTTTTTGGCGGCTGCCGAAATGGTTGTCTTAATTGCTGCGCCTGGATCGGCGGACACATCATGGTAATTCCGGTAGCTCGTTGCCATCGCAATGAGGATCGTTGCCGAATCGGCGTTCGTTACCGCGACAGAATCTGAATTGGTAGAGATTTTTCCACCTTCTTTGAGAATCCTGGCTAACACTTCAAACTTCAACGCGCCTTTGATGCCTCGTGAATCTCCATTCACACCTCTCAACACCAAAGAGCCGCTGGGTTCGGTCGACAGACTGGCATTTTGGGGCGTTTGCAAACGGGCGACGAATGAAATTGAGCCCTTCTTGTCTGCCGTAAGATGGACGACAATCACCTGATCCGCAGGGCTCGCAAAGATGGCTCTCGAGAAATGTACGCCGTTTGCCGCGTAGCTGACATCGGCCGTTGCTGTATCAAGGTTCAATTCCCGGCGATAATTCTCCACGGATGCGTATCCGGGAAATGAGAGGATAAGATTGCACGCAGGTTCGTACGGCATCTGAGAAAGCGGTTTGGACATGATTTTTGCACTGATCAGCTTCGCGGCTTCCCGATACTTACCTTCAAAAACCAGCTGCCGCGCTTGCGGAAGCGCTTCCCTCGCCTCTGGATTAACGGGATCGTACGGCCCTCCCGCCCAAAGCGTGTCCTCATTCAACTGAAGCTTTTCCTCGTCGACGCCACCGAAGACCATTGCGCCCATTCGACCATTACCGATCGGGAGCGCCTCGACCCATTTGGCCGCGGGACGACGGTACCACAAGGTCAATGGCTCAGACGGGGGCGTAGCGTTGCCGAGGAACTCAACGTCCGCTCGGGCCGGGGTGACGCAGAAGATCAAAATCGCGGAAATCAATACGCCGGCAAGTAAGTGTTTTTTCATCATATCAGGCACAGGGAGTGAATTACGTCTCATTCGATTGGTTTCCATTTGAAACAGGCGCCATCTTTGCGATCCGGTTGGGGACCTGTGGAAGAAACGATGACCGGTCCGGGTCTGTTGGGTGTTGTTGCCAGATAACGATGGTTGATCCGGGACATAAGCATAGTGTCGCCGCGCATCAGGTTTACCCATTGAAACGATTCCGGTTCACCAGGCATTTTGCTGGCAAGATCCTTTAGCAAGACTCTATTTTCGTTCGCGGAAACGAACAGCCCATTGGCTGTCTTGAGTGCCACTCGGCCTTTGCCCAGATCGACGACTTGGAATCTGACGTTCTGACCCAATGCGCTGGACTGATTGGCAGCCACATTTATGAGCGACATCGATTGAGCGTCACCAGCCAGGAAACTACCATCCGCGCCGCTACTGAGTGTGATGGTCCTGCCGATCGGAATCATGCGTTCAACGCCACGCGCGCGGGGTTCATCAACTTTGAAATTATCGAAATCGGCGTAACCACCAGGCTTGCCGTCAGTGTTGTAGTTGAACAAGGCAAGACGGACGCCCTGGAACGTTGTCAGTTGGAATGCCATGATGAAAGGCTCGCCGAACGGAATGAATTTTCTGCCATCAGCGCTCCAGCTGAACACAGCTTGCTCGGTATCAAAGTTGCAGGCGACCCGGAGCCAGAGGTGAGCCGAGTTCGCCGGTGTATCGTTAGTCTTGTAGTTGGTCTGGTCGAACATTCGCAAAGTCAAGCCATCGGAACTTTTGACGAGCCCAATCCAGGCGTAAGGCGCATTCAGCAACGCCAGACCTGATTCATCGCCGGGTTGAAGACCAGACGCGTCGAGTTCAACGGTTGCGCTGGATTCGGGGCCCATTGGCTTCTGCGTGAGGCTGTTCCGGGCCGTCCAGAAACTTTCGGCGGGAAGAGAGTGCAGACGAAGCACGC
>Ga0070731_10005388_pt1 | contig 10583 bp, 7 predicted proteins | sample Coa_R1_2_FD_66448 | JGI IMG/M metagenome (GOLD analysis project Ga0070731, IMG submission 66448) | Surface soil microbial communities from Centralia Pennsylvania, which are recovering from an underground coalmine fire - Coalmine... | ecosystem: Environmental > Terrestrial > Soil > Unclassified ... | reverse complement strand
GGTCCGCAACATCCGCGAGCCACACGTGATCCAGCCGCGCCGGCCGCATCGGGTGCAGCCGGAAGTCGCGCACCCGCGGCAGGACAATCTCGTAACCGACGGGGTGATACAAAAAGACCCACGGCGCGTCCTCGATTGCCACGAGCTCGGCGCGATGCAGCAGCTCCAGGCGTGCCGCCGCATCCAGGCTGGCGGCTGCCTGATCGAGCAAGGCGTCGACCTGCGCATTCCGGTAGTTCGTGTTGTTGTTGGTGCCGATATATTTTGAATGCAGCAGGACCTCGAGAAAATTGCTCGGATCGGGGAAGTCGGCCTCCCAGCCGAGGAAGAACATCGGCACCAGATCCGTCTTGCGCACGGCCTCGAGAAACGGGCCCCACGCAATCGCCTTGATCTGGACGTGCACGCCGACGTCGGCGAAGTCTTGTTGCAGCGACTGCGCCAGACGCAACGAGTCCTCGCTCGAGCGCACCCACAGTGTGGTGGTGAACCCGTCAGCGTATCCGGCTGCCGTCAGCAACGCGCGGGCGCGTTGCGGGTCGAACGGATAACCCGGCACGGCGTCGTTGTAGCCGGGCATGTTCGGCGGAACGAACCCCTTCGCCACCACCCCGCGCTCGTTAATGAGCTGTAACAGCTTGCCTTTGTTGGCCGCGAAGTTGAGCGCCTGGCGCACCCGGCGATCCGCGAAGGGCACCATCTCGCAATTCATCCCGAGATATTGCGTGCGCATCGTCGTCACGTGGCGCAGCAGTGGCGCATACTGCGGCTCACGGATCACACGCGGAAACTCCGGAGGCGGGATGTTGGCAACGTCGAGCTGACGCGCTTCGTACTTCAACCACGCCAGCTCGTCGTTCACACCGACGAGACGCTGGACGCCCGCCAGCCGCGGCACACCGGGTTCGAAGTAGTCCGCGTTACGGACAAACGTCAGCCGCTGTCCGCTGAGCCATTCCTGCAACCGGAAAGCCCCGCTGCCCACCGGGTGGCGCGCGAAGTCCTCACCCCACTGGGCCACCGCTTCCTTCGGCACCGCTGAGGCGAACGGCATGGCAAGTTTATGGAGAAACAGCGGATCGACGGCACGCAGACGGAAGCGCAACGTGCCGGCATCGACGGCCTCGAGACCCGACACCGTACAGCTCGATTCCGTGCAATCAGCCCCACCGACGATGCCGCGGAAGAACTCCGCGCCCGGTGACTGCGTGTGCGGGTCCAGAACCCGCTCGATCGCAAATTTGAAATCGGCGGCCTCGACGACACGGCCGTTGGTGAAGCGGGCATCGGTGCGCAGATGAAACGTGTATGTCAGCTGATCCGCTGAGATCTCCCAGTTCGTTGCCAGCTCCGGGACGAGCCGCCCATCGTCGTCATAGTCGAGCAGGGTATTGAACAGCATCTCCTCAAACTGCCACGAGGCGGTGTCGTATCCGAGCGCCGGATCCAGCGTCGGCACGTCATCCTTGTCGGCCAGCCGCAGGTAGGCGGGATTGTCGGCGGGCGTGTCACTCGGCGCCGACGGGCACCCGGCCAGGAGCAGCAACCCGAGCAGTACCGCGTCGCGCCACGTCATGCACGGCCGGTGCGGCGTTGGGTGAGTGCCGACAATCCGTACCCGAGGAAGTTGAAGGCCGCCACCGTGTAAACGATGGCCACTCCGGGAAACACCATAAGCCACGGCGCCACGTGAAAATAGGTCTCGCTGTCGCTGAGCATGCGGCCCCAGCTCGGAGTCGGCACCGGGACTCCCAAGCCCAGAAAGCTCAGCCCGGCGTCAAGCAGGACCGTGCTCGAAATGCTCAGGGCTGCCATGATGACGATGGTCGGCAGCACGTTGGGCAGGAGGTGACGCACCATGACGCGCAGCGGCCCGGCCCCCAGTGCATGTGCCGCCGAAACGAAATCGCGTTCACGCAACGACAGGATCTCGCCACGGACGATACGCGCAATTCCGGTCCAGCTCACCACTGCGATGACGATAAGCAGCGAGCGCAAGCCGGGCTCGAGCAGAGCACCGAGCGCGATCGCCAGCAGCACCAGCGGAAAGGACAGCACCACATCGGTCACGCGCATGAGAATCGTATCCGTCCAGCCGCCAAAGTATCCGGCGCTGATGCCGATAGTGGTACCGATCACCACCGTGAGGCCGGTCGCAACCACGCCAACGAGCAACGAGATGCGCGCCCCGTAGAGCAGCCGGCTCAGAATGTCGCGGCCGAGCTCGTCGGTACCGAGGATGAAGTGGCCACCGGGCGGCAGCGGATCGCCCAGACTGCCGGCGACTGCCTTGAGCGGATCGCACGGCGCCAGCCACGGGGCTCCCAGCGCCGCGATGATCAACAGCGCGATCATCGCGCCGCCGACGCGGGCCAGCGAGCGCTGATCGAAGCCGAACCGGGGCGGCATTAGCTACCACGCACCATCTGAGAGGAAGCCTGCGCCGTCACGGTGCTCCGAATCTAACAAAGCCATGTCGGGGAACCAACCTGACGGCGTTTCGGTATTGCGCTCATGCTTGCGGGTGGCGGATACGCGGGTCGATAGCCAGGTAGAGAAAATCGACGGCCATGTTGGCACCCACCACGAGCAGCGCCCCAAGCAGCACCGTGCCCATGATCATCGGGATGTCCTGATTGAACACGGCATCCACGGCCAGACGACCGAGGCCCGGCCAGTTGAACACCGTCTCCGTCAGCACCACGCCGCTCATGAGGCCGGCGAGGTCGAGCCCAAGCATGGTGGTCAGCGGTATCAACGCGTTGCGCAGTGCGTGCTTGCCGTAGACCTGGAGGCGCGACAGCCCTTTGGCATGGGCACTGCGGATGTAGTCCTGCTCGAGCACGTCCACGAGGTTAGTGTGCACGAGTCGTGCGTATGACGCGGCCATGCCGAGCGCCAGGGCCGTCGCAGGGAGGACGACATTGGCGACGCCGAAACCGCCGAGCGGCAGGAGGCGCCAGCGGTAGGCGAAGACGTACAACAGAATCATGCCGACCCAGAATGCCGGCAGCGACAGCAGCACCAGCGCGCCGATCAAGACGGCAAGATCGACGGCAGAGCCCTGGCGCCAAGCGGACAACGTGCCAAAGAGCAGGCCGGCCAGGGCGGCCACTGTGAGACTCGTCAACGCCAGGAAGGCTGTCGCCGGCAACCGTTCGAGCACCGCGCGCAGCACGGTCTCGCGCGTCAGGTACGATCGCCCGAAGTCACCGCGGGCGACCCGCGCCAGATACCGAAGGTACTGTACCGGCAGCGGTTGATCGAGGCCCAACTCTCGACGGATGCTCGCCACCGTCTGCGGATCGGCCTTTGGTCCGGCCAGGGTGCGTGCGGGATCACTGGGCACGACGAAGGCCAGGCCGAAGGTGACCAGTGTGACCCCGAGCAGGATGATCAGGCTCCACGCCAGGCGCTGCAGAACCGTGAACATGCGCGGCGCGTCCGCCCGCGCCTATCGGCGCATCGGGCGCAAGTCTCTACAGGAACCCATCGGAGGAGCGACGCATCAACCGGACGCCCGGCCGCTGGTCCCTAGAAGCCGCCCGCAGATTCCCGCGGCGCTTGCGACCCGCGCTGGAGCGCCTGGCTGAGTTTCTCGCGGATGCGATGGTACTCCGTCTGCGCGCGTTCCGAGATCGGATCGCCTTCCTGTTCGAGCAATTTGGTGAACGCGGTGACCGTCTGCGTAACCTCGCGCAGCTCCGCTTCGCTCCACTGCACGCCTTCCTCGGCTTGCTCGCGGATCTGTCGCAGCAAACCTTCGACAGACTGGAAGACCCGTTCGCGGCTAGCGGCGTCGACCCGTGCCGTGGCGCCGGAGCGCTGCGGTTCATGAGGCCGCACGTGCTTCACCTGTTGCGGGCGCTGGCGGCGGCGCTTGCGGCGTCCCCCGCCGGAATTTCCCGCTCCATAGTCGCCGTTGGGTGCGCCCGCGCCCATGGACATCTGCAGGCCCGTGTCGGCACGGATCACTTCCCCGCCCGTGTTCAGACCGGGCGATCTTCGGCCGTCCGCACCGTTGCTGCTGGACATCGATACACTCTCCCCTTCCACTCTCAATTTCCCGCCTTGCCGTGCGCAGCCGAGGCGGCTACACCGGCGCGAGACCAAGGCACGTCCGCGATCAGTCTCCGCTACACCGACTAGCTATTCACGATTTTCGCACCGTTCGGTTGGGCTCGTACCGCGCAATCGCGGACATCGTTGGCCCCAAAAGAGTTAGGCACGCAGTGTATCCGGCCTTTTCGAATAAGGGAAGGCCCTGTTCATTGAGAAGCCAGTTTTCATGCAGCGTACCGACGGCACCGTGATACGCGGCGGCAGAGGAGAACACTGGCTCCTGCACGCGCCCCCTTTTAGCCGAGGCGCTCCGCCAACGCATGCAGTGCCGTGGGCACGTCCGCCGGCTTCGTCAACGCGGCGTGCAACGGCTCGGCGCCGGCCGCGAAGCGTTTCAGGACCGTCCGAATCGTGAACCGCGCCGGGTTGAGCCGGCGGTTGACCGCCGCCCACTCCATCGGGGTCGACACGGGGGCGCCCGCACGTGGGCGCACCGAGAACGGGGCCACGATGGTTTTCCCGAAACCGTTTTGTAGGAAATCGACGTACACCTTGCCGCCACGCTCACCGAGCGCGCGGGCGACCGTGGCAATCGACGGCACCTCCGCCACGATGACCCGCGCCAGCACCTCGGCGAAGGTGCGCGCCTCCTCATGGGTCAAGCGCGCGCCGAGCGGGATGAGGATGTGCAAGCCGTCCTGGCCGGAGGTTTTGACACCGTGCGGAACGCCGAGCCCGTCGAGCAGCGCGTGGGTGTGCCGCGCCACCGCCACGACGTCGGCAAACGGTGCGCCCTTCGGGTCGAGATCGAGAATCGTCCAATCCGGCCGCTCCGGCGCCGTGCGGCGCGCGCTCCACACGTGCACCGGAATGCAGCCGAGGTTGATGATGTAGAGCAGTGTCTGTCGATCGTTGCAGATGAAGTAGTCCGTATCCTCGATCCGACAGGTCTCCACCCAACCGGGAATGAAGTCCGGCGCATTCTTTTGAAAGAAACTCTTGCCGTCAATGCCGTCCGGATAGCGCGTCAACACCACCGGACGATCGCGCAGATACGGCGCCATCAGCGGCCACGCCCGCTCGTAGTAGTACAGCAGATCACCCTTGGTCAGTCCGTCTTGCGGCCAGAACACCTTATCCAGATTGATGAGCCGCAACGGTTCGCGGACCGCCGGGGCGCTCACACGCGGTTCCAGCGCCGCCGCCGGATGTCGGCTTGGCGCTGCGCAGGCGGCGACGGTTTTGTCATCGCGGAGGTGCATGAACACCGGATGGCGCAGCACGCCGTTACTGGTGATCTCCGCATACCGCACCTCGGCGACCAGCTCCGGTTCAACGAACACGTGATTGCGCCGGGGTCCCGGTGGCGTACCGCGAAACACCGGTGTGTCGCGTTGCCCGGCTTGCAGGCGCGGCAGCAGCGCTCCGATGGTCGTCTCATCGAGGCCGCTGCCGACGTTGCCGGCATAGACCAAGGCGCCGTCCCGCTGCCAGGCCACCATCAGTGAACCGAGGCTACGCCGACTGCCCTTGCCGAGCACGTAACCGACGATCGCCACCTCCGCGGTCTGCCGTCGCTTGATCTTCACCCAGTCGCGCGATCGCCGACCATCTTGATAGCTGGAGTCGTGACGCTTGGCGACAATCCCTTCGAGTCCCAGCTCGCTGGCGGCGTCGAACAGCGCCTCGCCCTGCCCCGCGAAGAACTCCGTGCACCGTGCGATGCCGCCAGGCGGAACGAACTGCTGCAGGATTGTCTTGCGGAGGTCGAGCGCCGAGCTGCGCAGGTCGTAACCGGCCACAGAGAGCACGTCAAAGCAGTACAGCACGACCGGCACCTCGAGTTGTGCCCGCGCCACCACGCCGGGATCCGACTGATGCAGCCGCTGCTGCAGGCGTTCGAACGACGGCCTGCCGCGCTCGTCGAGCGCCACCACTTCGCCGTCGAGGATGAATTCGCTGCACGGGAGATGCACGAGCGCATTGACGATCTCCGGAAACGTCGCACTGATGTCGAGCCCGGTTCGTGAGAAGAGGGAGGCGCGCCCCTGGGCAGTGCGCTCAGCCAGGATGCGCACGCCGTCGTACTTGACCTCGAATAGCCACCTGGCATCAGAAAAAGGCTCCTCGGCGCTCTCGGCCAGCATAGGCCGCAGCGCCGCCACCGCGAGCTGGCGTTCAACGGCTCGGCCCGCTCGGGCGCGCTGCGCGCAGGCGGCGGTGTGGTCGATACCGCCGCGCAGTTCTTCAACCGTCAGTCCCGACAAGATCGACGCCGGCTGCGTGCTGACGATCTCGGGACCGCTGACTGCGGCCCCTTTACGGATAAGGAGCCACTCCTTCCCGGAACCTCCCTTGGTTCGCACCAGTGCCCAGCGCCCGTGCAGCTTCTGGCCTTCGAGCTCAAGATCAATTTTGCCACGCAGCCGGCCGGTCGCCGTGGGCTCGTCGTCGATGCTGCGAAAGGCGCCCCGGTCCCACACGATCATCGCACCGGCGCCGTAGTTGCCGGGCGGAATGATGCCCTCGAAGCCGGCATATTCCAGCGGGTGATCCTCGGTTTGCACCGCCAGGCGCTTCTCCGCAGGCTCGAGCGACGGCCCCTTGGGCACGGCCCAGCTAGCAAGCGCGCCGTTGATCTCCAGGCGGAGATCCCAGTGCATGCGCCGCGCCGCGTGTTGCTGGATGACGAACAAACCGGCGCTGGCGCCGCCGGCAGCGGCGGTTACGCCGCCAGTCGCGAACGGCTCCGGCGTGCGGGCCGGATCTCGCTTACGATCATACACGTCCAGACTGCCTGCGGCCGGCCCCGGCGTGGCCATCGGCAGGGTGTCTCTCTTCGGTCGCTTCGGCACGCAATCGATGATATGGTCTACGGCCGTCAAAACTGCAAAGGTGGAAAGTATGGCACACGCAATTGCGTCGGGAACCATTAGCTTCGGGCTGGTCTCGGTACCCATCAAGCTGTTCGCGGCGACCAAGTCGAAATCGGTGTCCTTCAATCTCCTGCACGCAAAGGACAAGTCGCGGCTGCGGCAGCAATACGTGTGCGCCACATGCGGCGAGGTCGTTGACCGGAACGCCATGGCCAAAGGCTACGAATTCGCCAAGGACCAATATGTCGTGCTCACCGAAGACGACCTGCGCGGGCTCGAGCAGAAGACCGAGCAGTCGATCGAGATCGAGGAATTCGTTCCCATCAGCCAGGTGGATCCGATCTTCTTCGAGAAGACCTATCTCCTGGGCCCCGACAAGGGTGGGCAGAAAGCCTATCGTCTGTTGTGTGACGCGATGGCCAAGGCCGGCCGCGGCGCCGTGGCGAAGTTTGCCACGCGTGGAAAGCAACAGCTTGTTTTGCTGCGCCAGGCACAGGGGGGCTTGATGATGCACGCCCTCTTCTATGCCGACGAAGTGCGCGGCTTCGAGGAAATCGATCGCGGCGAAAGTGTGACCCTGAAGGGCGGCGAGTTGGAGCTGGCGGTGCAGCTCATCGAGCAGCTCGCCTCGGAACGCTTCGAACCGCAACAGTATGACGACGACTATCGCAAGCGCCTGCTGGACGTGATCGAGCAAAAGGTCGCCGGTCAGGAGGTCACCGCGGCGCCGGCGCAGCCGCCGCGCGCCCAGATCATCGATCTCATGGATGCCTTGAAGGCCAGCCTGGCCGCGAAGCAGAATTCGGGAGACGCCGCTCCGGCGGCGCGGCGACCGGCGCGCGCCAAGGAACCGGCGGCCGTGCGCAAGACAGGTACCAAGGCCAAGTAAGGCGGCTGCCACGCGCAGCAGGGTTGGCGGATGGGCGGCAGCAGCACACGACGAGCTTCCTCGCAGACCAAGGGGGCCATGGAGCCACTGCAAGTCTTCCGCACCAGCGACGTCGCCCGCATTCTCGGCGTGTCACCGGCGCGCGTACGCGCCGTCGTGCGCACCGGGCTCTGCCGGCCCGGCGGCCGTGCCCGCGCCTGGGAGTTCGGCTTTCAGGATCTCGTCCGGCTGCGCGCCGCCCAGGGGCTGCTGGCGGCCAAGATTCCGCCACGGCGTGTGCGACACGCGCTCAGCGAATTGGCGGCGCAACTACCGCCCGATCGCCCGCTGTCCGGCGTGCATGTCTACGCGGACGGGCGAGACATCGTCGTGCGTGACGGGCGCACGGTCTGGCAGCCGGACAGTGGGCAAGTGGTCTTCAGCTTCGCGGTCGACGATCTCGCCCGTGCAGCGGGTGCGGTCGTTCCGGTCCGTAGCGCGCGCCGCAGCACACCCCAGAGCCCCGCCACTGCGCAACGCCGTGCGGCCCAAAGCTCGACCGCCTGGTTCGAGCGCGCCTTGCGCCTGGAGCGCAAGAACGACGTCGACGGCGCCCGTCTCGCCTATTTGAAGGTTGTGGAGCTCGACACGGAGCAGTCCGACGCCTACATCAACCTCGGCCGACTCACGCACCAGGCCGGCGATCCCGCCGAAGCGGCACGCTACTATCATCTCGCCCTGCGCGCTTCACCGGACGATCCGATCGCGCACTACAACCTGGCGATCGCGATGGAGGACCAGCAACGGTTTCCCGAGGCCGTGGCGCACTACCAGCAGGCGCTGACCCTCGATCCGGAGTTCGCAGACGCACATTTCAACATCGCGCGCCTTCTCGGTCGCCTCGGTCAGCGCGCCCAGGCCATGCGGCACCTGGTCACGTACAAACAGCTCACCAAGGGATGAGGGCACGTCTCACGTTTGCGGCGTCCGCTCACTTGTAGTGGCAGATGCCGCAGGCGTCCCTGCCGTAGCCGATGATCTTCGGGTCGTTGTTGGGATCGTTGTCCTGATACAGCGCTACGCGTTGCGCTAAGTCCACCAGCCGTTGCGCCGGCAGCGGCGCAAAGCGCCAGGTGTTGCTCCTGCCGGTGATCGATGCCTGCGCCAACTCGTAATAGCTCCTCGCCTGCGGCTCGTCTCCGGCCTTCGCGAACACGTCACCGAACAGCATCAGGGACCCTTCGACGTTGTGCGGCGCCTTCCCCGCATTGCCACAGACTTCCGGCATCGCGAACGGATCGCAGGCCGCTACCCCTCGCGTCCCGGCATGCTGCATGACCTCCTGGTAGAGGGGATCCTTGGCATCCACCACGGGGGCCACCGCCTCGATGAACGCCAGGCCATTGAACTCTGGGAACCGAGCGACGGCTTCGTGCAGCTGCGTCAGCCCTTGCGAGATGCGCAGATCGTCGTGCGATGCCACGCCGTTCAGGTAGGTCGCGGCGCCGCGAAAGCCCAACAGGCGACGATCGGCAGGCAAGAGAAACACGGCCATGTCGAGTGCCTCCTGCGCCTTGGTGATCTCCAGCTTGGACACGTCGCCGGCGTTGTTGGGATCGATGATCCCGCGGCTGAAGCGCAGCATGCGCATCATGCCGAGCAGCAGCTGGGATCGGCCATCGCGATCGTTGAGAGCCACGGCTCGTTCCAACAGCGCGACGGCTTCGACGTTGCGGTCACGCGCGCCGGACAACGTATCGTCGAACGCCTGCTCGCCGCGCGCCGCCATGTCCATCGCGCTTGACGTCGCCGACTCCTTCTCGCGACACCCGATGATGAGCGTCGCGAGCAGCGCGGTTAAAAGGCGCCCAGCGTACAGCATGCCATGCAGTCGGTAACTCAGATGCCGGGCGAGCGTCAAGGCAGCACCGCCACCATCGCACGGTGCTGGCAACCGCAGCAAAGAGCCGATAGAAGAACTTCCTCATATTCCTGGGTCGCGGACTCATTCGAGGTCGGACGGATGGCGAAGAGACTTCCTCAACAGGTCGTCGCAATCATCGGCGGTGCCACTGCGGGTGCCGAGGCCGCCGGCATGTTTGCCACGCGCGGCGCCCTCGCCGTGGTGTTCGAGCAGAACGCCCGACCCTACGGCAAGATCGAAGACGGTTTGCCGCGCTGGCACGTAAAGCTGCGGCGCAAGGAATACGCGCTGGTGAACGCCAAGCTCGACCGGCCCGGCGTACTCTTCGTCCCGTTGACGCGCATCGGTACGGACATCGATTTCGGCGAGCTCGTCCATGGCTGGGGATTCAGCGCCGTCGTGCTGGCGCAGGGAGCGTGGCGCGATCGGCCATTGCCCATCGACGGCGCGGAGGGTTACGTCGGCCGCGGCCTGCTGTATCAAAACGCGCTCATTCACTGGTTCAATCATTACGAGGAGCGCGACTACGCCGGGCCGCAGCTGCGCATCGTTGACGGCGCCATCGTCGTCGGCGGCGGCCTGGCGTCGATCGACGTCCTGAAGGTGTTGCAGATCGAAGGCGTGCGCACGGCGTTGGCCCGCCGCGGCATCCATGAAGACACGCTACGCATCGAGCACGACGGTATCCCGAACGTCCTGGCGGAGCACGAGCTGACCTGGGACGCTCTGGGCCTCAAGCCCGCGACCTTGTTCTATCGCCGCCGCATCGAAGACATGCCCCTCGGCGAGATCCCCGACGATGCCGACCACGATCGGCGCCTCAAGTTCGAAATGCTGCGCAAACGGATTGTGA